>Ga0068854_100003282_pt1 | contig 10080 bp, 10 predicted proteins | sample KBSCornC42_FD_66590 | JGI IMG/M metagenome (GOLD analysis project Ga0068854, IMG submission 66590) | Corn rhizosphere microbial communities from Kellogg Biological Station, Michigan, USA - KBS Corn C4-2 | ecosystem: Host-associated > Plants > Roots > Rhizosphere > Soil ... | reverse complement strand
GCGCTCGCGCTCGATATCGACACCGTGATGTTCGGCGATGCGGCCACCTCGCTGCGCAGCGAGGTGGCCGATGCGCTGTGGTGGCTCTACCGTCATCATGAATCCATCCAGTCGGACGGCCGCAAGCTGTGGAACCAGGCGGATCGGCAGGGCGTCAGTTCAGCTTGACGACGGCCTGCCGATCGGGGCCCGCTGCTTTGTGCTTTCCTGCGCCAGCATCCGCATCAGCTTGTACAGTTCTGCCGTCTTCTCGGCCATCGCCGGGGCCTCCAGCTTGTTCAGCACGGTCGCAATCCGGCGGTCCATGTAGCTGGCGGTACCCCAATAGGCGAGGCCCCAGTTGGGAAAGCGGTAGCAGTCGATCGGCTTGCGCTCGATGATGGTGACGCATTCGTGCCGTGGATCGTGCGCGATGCTGCTCATCAATTCATCCACCGCCATCTCCGGGCCCTCGAGCAATTGGCCGAAATGCCGCTCGGTGTAGATCAGCGCGCCGCGCACGGCCAATTGGGCGTTGCGCGCCATCGAGCCGCTGACGATGCTGTCGATCTCCTCCTGCTGCGCGCAACGTGCGATCAGGCTGCGACTAACGTAGATTAGCGAAATCATCCTCATGCTGCGGTGATGCCATGATCAAGCGGCCGGCGCACTTCGCAATTATACCAATTTAACCATGATTTACGCGATTCCTATGAGAGCCCCCCACGGCGATTCGGGTGGACAGCCTGGCAGTCAGCCGTCAGCCTGCGTAAATCGGGGAGGATGACGAGATGCATACACAGATATTGGCAGCCGTCATCGCACTGGTGCTGTGGACCGGCGCGATGATGGCCTGGCTTTTCGCCACCCGCATACCGGCCATCGTGAAGGGACGCCTTGTCTACGATCCGCAGCGGCCGGTCAGCGAATTCATGGACAAGATACCGGCGCGAATCCGGTGGAAGGCGGACAATTACAACCACCTTCACGAGCAGCCGACGATCTTCTATGCCACCGCGATCGTTCTCGCCCTGTTGGGCGCAGGCGGCGGCATCAACGCCGCGCTGGCGTGGATATATGTCGGGCTACGCGTGGCGCACAGCCTGGTCCAGGCGCTCTCCAACCATGTCGGCCTGCGCTTCATGCTTTTCCTGGCGGCTTCTCTGGTGCTGTTCACGCTGGCCATCAGGGCCGCGCTGATCCTGTTGTCGGGCCCTGCTGCTTAGCCTGGTGCCCGTATGAACGCGGCGACCAGCTCGACATGGGTCGACCAGCGGAACTGGCCGACCGGGGTGATCCGTTCCAGCTGCCAGCCGCCCTCCACCAGCGTCCGCGCGTCGCGCGCGAAGGTCGAAGGATTGCACGAAACATAGGCGATGCGCGCGACCTTGGCCGAGGCGACGAGTGCTGTGACCTGCTCGCGAGCACCGGCGCGTGGCGGATCGAGCACCACGGCGGCGAAGCGGTCGAGTTCATCCGGCTGTAGCGGGCGACGGAACAGGTCGCGATGCTCGACGGCGATCAGGCGCTGGGCCCGCTCCCCGGCAGACTTCAGCGCCAGCGCCGCATCGCGCGCGCCCTCCGCCGCATAGACGCGGCGCCCGGCGGAAAGCGGCAGGGTGAAGGTCCCCAGCCCGGCGAACAGGTCGGCGACCATGTCGGCGTCGCCGACGATCGCCTCGACCGCCGCCACCAGCGCCGCTTCGCCATCGGCGGTCGCCTGAAGGAAGCCACCGGCCGGGAAGGTCACCGGAAGTCCGCCCAGCGTGACGGTGGCGGGCTCCGGCTCCCAGCGCGGCTGCGAGCCGTAGCCGTCGTCGATCGAGAGCCGCGCCAACCGGTGCAGCTGCGCGAAATCGTTGAGCGCCTCCACCGCCGCCAGTCCCTCGACCTCGACCTTGTCGAGCAGCAGGTCGACGCCCTGGTCGACGAGCGTCATCTGGACGCCCGCCGCGCGCCGGTCGCGCAGCATCGGGTGCAGCAATTTACGCAGCGGATCGATCAGCGCGAACAGCGCCGGATGCATAATCGCGCACATCTTCATGTCGACGATGTGGTGGCTTTGCTCCTCGTTGAAACCGATCAGCATCCGCTTGCCCTGCCGTTCGGCGCGCAGCGAGGTCCGGCGGCGCGTCTCGGGTGCCGACAGGATGGCGGGCGTCAGTTCGGGAGTCGCGATCTTCTGCTGGCCCAGCGCACTGACGATCCGCTGCCCCATGAACTCCACATAGCTGGAGTCGTCGATATGCTGCAGCTGGCAGCCGCCGCATTTCGGAAAATGCCGGCATGGCGGGTCGACATGATGCGGGCCGCGGACCAGCGTGCCGTCCACGGCGAGCAGGTCGCCGGGCGCGGACAGCGGCGAGTGCCGTCCATCCTCGGTAATGCCCTCGCCGCGCGCGGCAATGCGGATGATCGGGACCATGTCGTTCACAGGCACTCCGCCATTGCTGCGGGAAGATGCCCGATCAGGTCGTCGGCGATAAGGGCCGGCCCCGCCAGTTCGGCGGCGCGGCCATGCAGCCAGATGCCCGCGCAAGCCGCTTCGAAGGGCGCGAGGCCGCGCGCGCGATTTGCTGCGATGAGCCCCGCGAGCACGTCGCCTGTCCCGGCGCTGGCGAGCCAGCCCGGCGCCGTCCTGGCGATCGCAGCGGCACCGTCCGGCGAGGCCACCACCGTATCGGCGCCCTTGAGTACGACCACGGCGCGCGACCGCGCCGCCGCGGCACGCGCCCGCTCGATCCGGCTGCCGGGCAGATCGCCGAACAGCGCCGCAAACTCGCCTTCGTGCGGTGTCAGCACCGGTGTTCCTGCAATAGGGCCGGTGCCGGCCAGCAGCATCAGCGCATCGGCATCGAGGACCAGCGGCTTGCCGCTCGCCAGCGCCGCATCGAGCAACGCGCGGCCCGCCGTATCGCGGCCGAGCCCCGGTCCGACCAGCACCGCCCCCACCCGGCGGTTGGCCAGCACATCGCCCAGCGCGGCATCGCGCCGGACGATCGCGGCCGGCCCGCCCGGTCCGCGGCCGACAAGCGTCACATAGCCGGCGCCGCCGCGCTGCGCCGCCATCGCCGCCAGCAGCGCCGCACCCGGCATGGCGCCCTCCGCGACGACGACATGGCCGCGGCTATATTTATGATCGGCGGGGCCAGGTGCGGGAAGATGCGGCCGCCCGATTTCGACGAGCAGCGAAGTCCCCGGGATGCCGATATCCGCCACGACCAGCCGCCCCATCAGCGCCGCGGCCGGCTGTAGCCGGTGCGCCGGCTTGAGCACCGCCAGCGCGACCGTCAGGTCATAGCCGATCGCGGGCCCGAGCAGCGCGCCGTCGTCGGTACCGATCCCGCTCGGCAGGTCGACCGCGATCCTCCGGGTCGCCGCTCCCGCCAGCCGCGCCAAGGGTTCCGCCACCGCCGCATCGAGCGGCCGTGCAAGGCCGGTGCCGAACAGCGCGTCGATCATCACGGATGCAGGCTGCGCCTCCACCAGCGGCTCGACCGGACCACCCCAGCGCGATCGCATGGCGCGCGCGGCATCGCTCCTGGGTTCGCCGCTGGCCGCAACCCGGACGCTGACCCCACGCGCCTTCAGCAGCCGCGCGATCACATAGCCGTCGCCGCCATTATTGCCGGGCCCACACACCACCAGTGTCGACGCGCGCCCCGCATAGCGCCACGCCACCTCGGCGACCGCGCTGCCGGCGAGCTCCATCGCCTGCTCCACGGTAACGCCCTGCGCGAACGCCGCCGCCTCGGCGGCGCGTGTCTCGGCGGCGGTGAGGATCGCTCGCCCGATCATGGCGCGATCCGCGCGGGCAGGCGATAGACGGTGCTGCCGGCCGTCACGTCGATGCTGTCCTTGCCCGGCTTCACCGTCACGGGCTCGGCCCCATCCGCTGCGATCACCCCGCGGCCGTCCTTGACGACGAGCAGTCGGCGAAACCCGCCATCGGGCATCCGCGCCGTCAGGACTATGCCGTCGGGACTGCGCATCCTGTCGATGGTACACAGTTGCTCGAAGCCGCTCTTGCCGGGCAACAGACAGGCGATCGGCTCGCCGGCGATACTGCCGCTGCCGGCCGGACCACAGCCCGCCAGCAGCGCAAGCAGCGGCCCGCCTGCCATCGGGAGCCGGCTCACATCAGCGCTCCGCTGCACTGAAGGCTGAGCGCTGCTCCAAATTCAGATATCCGCAAAGACGTGAGTCTCGGCCTTGCCGCCGGGATGCGTCACCGCACCCGCCCAGGCCGGCCCGACATTCTGCGCATAGCGCCACAGCGCGCCCGACTGATAGTCGTTCATGCGCGGCCGCCACTTGGCCTTGCGGGCCGCCAGCACATCGGCCGGCACCTCCAGGTCGATGGTGCCTGCGACGGCATCGATGCGGATGATGTCGCCATTCTCAATCAGGGCGATCGGGCCGCCGTCGGCGGCTTCGGGTCCGACATGGCCGATGCAGAAGCCCCGGGTCGCCCCCGAGAAGCGGCCGTCGGTGATCAGCGCGACCTTCTCCCCCATGCCCTGGCCATAGAGCGCGGCGGTGGTCGCCAGCATCTCACGCATGCCCGGACCGCCCTTCGGCCCTTCGTAGCGGATCACGATCACCGAGCCCTCGCCGATCTCGCGCGCCTCGACCGCGGCGAAGCAATCCTCTTCGCAGTCGAACACCTGCGCCGGCCCGGTGAACTCGAGCCGCGCCATGCCGGCGACCTTGACGATCGCGCCCTCTGGCGCAAGCGTGCCCTTCAGGCCGACGACGCCGCCGGTCGGGGTGATCGGCGACTTGGCGTCGTAGATCACCTTCTGGTCAGGGTTCCAGGTGACCTCATCTATATTCTCGCCCAGCGTCTTGCCGGTGACGGTCATGCAGTTGCCATGCAGCAGCCCTTCGCCGAGCATCGTCTTCATCAGCATGTACACGCCGCCGGCATTGTACATGTCCTTGGCGACATATTTGCCGCCAGGTTTGAGGTCGGCGAGATATGGTGTGGTCTTGAAGATCTCGGCGACGTCGAACAGCGAGAAGTCGATCCCGGCCTCATGCGCCATTGCCGGCAGGTGCAGCCCGCCATTGGTCGAGCCGCCGGTCGCCGCGACGATGCGGGCGGCATTCTCGAACGCATCGCGGGTGCAGATATCGCGCGGGCGGATATTCTTCGCGATCAGCTCCATGATCTGGCGGCCTGCCGCGCGCGCGATCTCGTCGCGGCCACGATAGGGCGCGGGCATCATGTTCGAATTGGGCAGCGACAGGCCGATCGCTTCGCCGACGCAGGCCATGGTGTTGGCGGTGAACTGTCCGCCACACGCGCCATGGCCGGGGCAGGCTGCCTTCTCGATCGCGGTCACTTCCGACAGCGGGCAAGCATTGGCCGAATAGCGCCCCACCACCTCGAACACGTCCTGCACGGTAAGGTCGCGGCCCTGATAGGTGCCCGGCAGGATCGAACCGCCATAGACGAAGATCGACGGCACGTTCAGGCGCAACATCGCCATCATCATGCCGGGGAGCGACTTGTCGCAGCCGGCGAAGCCGACGACCGCGTCATAGCAATGGCCGCGCACCGACAGCTCGACCGAATCGGCGATGACTTCGCGGCTGACCAGCGAAGACTTCATCCCCTGATGACCCATCGCGATGCCGTCTGTGACCGTGATGGTATTGAACCGCCGCGGCGTGCCGCCCGCTTCCATCACGCCTTCGCGGCAGACGTCGGCCTGCGCGTCGAGCGCGGTGTTGCACGGCGCAGAGTCGTTGCCTGCGGAAGCGACCGCGACGAACGGCGCCGCAATCTGCTCCTCGGTCATCCCCATTGCATAATAATAGCTGCGCTGCGGCGCCCGCTCGGGGCCTACCGAGACATGGCGGCTGGGGAGTTTCGACTTGTCGAATATCTGCGTCATCGGGACTTCCTTGGTTGCGCGGAGCGCTCTAGGCGCTGCGGGGCGGTCGAGGCAAGGCCCTGGCAAGCCGTCCGGAGCGCGCGTGTCGGCATCGAGCAGCGTTGTGCCGGCAGCAAAGGCGCGGTCGCCGCCATGAGAATTGGGCAGCACTTATCGGCAGCGACGATCCCATGGCAGGACCAGGCTGATGCTACTTCGCCTTCATATTCCGATTCGATGAACCGGTGCCGATCGACAGTCCGGCGCTCGGTCGCGCAGCTTACCCTTCACCCACCAGCCGAAAGCGTCCGTCGAAAGGCGCCGCGGCACGACGGCCCCTCCAGATCACATCAGCTGCTCCAGGGTTGCGAGCAGGCTGCGCTGGCTGGTTGGCTTGCCGGCATTAGGCGCACCAGCGAGAGCAGGGCCACCGAACTGCTCCGGCTGGGCATAGGCGGTTGCCAGGGCGAAGGGCACGCCGCGGGCTTTCAGGACCTCTGCTACCGGCGTGACGAGCTCATCTCCCAGGTGGACGTCGAGCAGGGCGACCGAAGGCAGTTCGTCTTCTATGAGGCGGAGTGCGGCATTGACCGTCGCCACAGGGCCGATGGCGCGCCAGCCATGGCCCTCGACCCACAGCCGAAGATCCATCGCGATAAGATACTCATCCTCGACGATCAAAACCGTCTTCTGCATGCCAATCGCCAGTTTGGGAGACGTGTCTCCCACAAGCGGAATGACGTTCTCCACCGCAAAACTGCCAACTGCATAATCCTGTTCCGCCAAACGCAAAAGCCCTGAATCCTACGCCAACGAATCCATGAAATTTTTAAATGCACCAGTGAGCGGGAAGCACTCTAGATACGACTCGCGACATGCCGGATCACCGGCGCCAGCTTCTCTGCCCATGCCGCAACCCCCGCATCGTCGCCGATCATGTCTTGCCGGACCTCCAGCCCGAGATAGGCTATCCCATTCCCCTCGGCGTGCAGGTTCATCGTCGCGTTCAGCACCTTGCCCGAATAAGGCTCGTTGTCGCCAGTCACGATCCCTGCCGAACGCAGCGCCGCGATGCCTGGCCGCGCCCCGCGATCGTCCTGATTATACAGCACCCCGACCTGCCACGGCCGCTGCTCATGCGGCCTGGTGGCGAGCCGGGGCGTGAAGCTGTGAAGGGAGACGATCAGCCGCGGGCGATGCGCGTCGATGTGCGCAGCGATGCCGCCATGATAGGGGCGCCAGAACCGCTCGATCCGGGCGCGCCGACCGACTTCGTCGAGCAGGGCGTTGCCAGGGACAGAGAAGCCGTCGCTTTCGATCGGAATCAGCCCACGCGCGTTTTCCTCGCGGTTGAGGTCGATCACCAGCCGCGACACCGGGCCGAAGATTCCTTCCATGCCGAGTTGCGCGCACAGCAGCCGGCCGAGCGGCTCGACGCCGATGTCGATCGCCATATGTTGGTCCAGCAACGACGGATGGACATCGAGGTCGATGTCGCCAGGTACATGATTGGAGGCATGATCGGCGACCAGCAGCAGGCCGCTCATCCGGCGAACATCGGCCGGCGCCGCGCCTGGAAGGCCGCGACACCTTCGAGAAAATCGCCGCCGCCGAACGCGTCCTCGAACAGTCGGTCGGCATCGCTGTCCCCGGCCAGAATGCGCTTGAGGCCGGTGACGCTGGAGGCCGAGTTGACCGAGATCGTCTCCGCCAGCGCCAGCGCCGCCGTGTCGGCAGCCGGCGCACATTCCTCGACCAGCCTGATCGCCAGCGCCCGATCGGCGTCGATCGTCATGCCCGACACTAGCAGCCGAGCGGCCTGCCCCGGCCCGACCAGCGCTTTGAGCCGCGCGACATCCCCGGCCGGATAGACGATCCCTACCTTCGCCGGAGTGATTCCGAACGCCGCCTTCGCCCCGGCGATGCGGATGTCGCAGGCCAGTGCCAGCGCCACGCCCGCACCATAGCAGCCGCCGTCGACCGCAGCGATCGTCGCGATCGGCAGCGCCGCAAGCGCATCTAAAGCCGCCGCCATGCCGACGCGGAAACGGGTTCGCATCGCCGGGTCGGCGCCGAGCGCCTCAAGATCCCCGATGTCCGCGCCGGAGCAGAAGATGCCCGGCGCGGCGGACCGAAGGATCAATACCCTGGCTCCGGATATGGCGACCTCCGCGATCGCGGCGGACAGCAGCTCCCAATGCGCAATGGCGATGGCGTTGCGGGCTGCGGGCCGGTCGAGGCTGATCCGCGCGACGCGGCCGATCGAATCGATGGTGAACATCCGCCGACTGTTGCCGTTCCCCATCGAAAATGTCACGACATCGCTGGACATATGGAATCTTCGATGGCCCCAGCTGTTTCGCGCCGCCAGTTCGGATATCTGATCGGCAGCGCCGCCATCGTCCCCGCCTTACCTGCCAGTGCCAGCCCCCACCGCCCAGGCCCATGCCCGATCATCACGCCGATCGATGCCATTACCGACGATCTGCTCGATCACACGCCCGAGACCGGCAGCTATGGCGGCGTTCCGCGCTCTGCCGGCGGCGGCCCGCTTGCGCGGCGGATGGACGATTATTCCCCTGAAGGCGAAGCGGCCTGGCGTGCCGCGCTCGGCGCGGCGGGGTTGGCGATCGGGCGCATCGACTGCAGCGGCGATGCGCTCGGGACATTGCGGCTGCGGATCGCCGCCGCGGTCATCGAAAATGGCACGCGCTCGGCGGCGATCGGCTATGGCCGCCCCAATCCCTTCTGGTTTTCCGGGCACGAACCCTACATCGTCAACCAGCTGTCCGGCCCCGCGATCAACACGCCCAATGTGATGATGGCGCAGCAGCCGCTGTCGACGCCAACCGAAGTGGATGCATGGCTGGAGAAGCTCGACGGCTTCGCCCCGGGCTTTGCCGGGGTCGTCGAGAAGACGCGCGCGGACCAGGGACTCGGCTGCATCCCGCCACGCGTGCTGCTCGAAAAGACGCTGCCGGTGCTCGAGAATTTCCTCGCCGGCCCGCCCGACAGCCATCCGCTGATCGTGGCGCTGCGCGAGCGGATGGCGACGGCGGGGCTGGACAGCCGCATTCGCGCCGCCGCAGAACAGCGCGCGATCGTCTCGCTCGAAAATCGCGCCCGCCCCGCATATGCGAAGCTGCGCGCGCGGGTCCGTGACATGCTTCCCGATGGACGCGAGGAGGCCGGGATCTGGGCGCAGCCGGATGGCGAAGCGCTCTATGCCGCCAATATCCGTTCGGTCGGCGACAGCTCCTTGTCGCCCGAACAGATCCACCGCATCGGCATCGACCAGATAAAGCTGGTGAGCTCGCAGCTGGACGTGCGGCTACGGCAGATCGGGCTTCGCAAGGGCACGCTGCGTCAACGGCTCGATGCACTGGCGGCCGATCCGCGGCAGCGTTTTCCCGATACCGCGCAAGGTCGCCGGCAGGTCCTCGATTATCTGCGTGCGCTGGTGGCGGGCATGGAAGCGCGCCAGCCGAGCTTCCTGCCGCACGCGATGATCCCCACCCAGCGCCTCGAGATCCGCGCCGTCCCACCGGCCACACAGGACTCGGCACCGGGCGGCTATTATGACGGGCCCTCGCTCGATGGCTCTCGTCCTGGCATCTACTGGGTGAACCTGCGCGACATGAGCGGAGTCCACCGATATGCACTGCCGACGCTCAGCTTTCATGAAGGCGTGCCCGGCCATCACACCCAGGGCGCGACCCTGTTGTCGCTGCCGCAGGCGCCGCTGCTGCTGCGCATCGCCAGTTTCAACGCGTATCAGGAGGGATGGGCGCTCTATGCCGAACGGCTCGCGGCGGACCTCGGCGCCTACGCCCATGATCCGGCCGGCGATGTCGGACGGCTCGCGGACGACCTGTTCCGCTGCGTGCGGCTGGTCGTCGACACCGGACTGCACCGGCTCAGATGGACCCGCGAACAGGCGATTGCCTATATGCAGTCGCACACCGGCTCGCCGATGAGCGAAGTCGTCGCCGAGGTGGAGCGCTATATGGCATGGCCGGGCCAGGCGCTCGGCTACAAGCTGGGCCAGCTGCGGATATTGTCGATGCGCGATCGCCTCAGGGCGCGTCTCGGCAGGCGCTTCGATCTCCGGCAATTCCATGCGATGGTGCTGGGCAACGGCGCCATGCCGATGGATCTGCTCGAAACCGTCGTGCTACCGTCGGCAAAGCGGCGAGGCTGATCCTGCGGCGGATCGCTT
>Ga0068854_100003275_pt1 | contig 10088 bp, 7 predicted proteins | sample KBSCornC42_FD_66590 | JGI IMG/M metagenome (GOLD analysis project Ga0068854, IMG submission 66590) | Corn rhizosphere microbial communities from Kellogg Biological Station, Michigan, USA - KBS Corn C4-2 | ecosystem: Host-associated > Plants > Roots > Rhizosphere > Soil ... | reverse complement strand
CGTCCACATCAATGCTGCGCATACAGGATCGATTTGAAAATCCATGAATCAGGTTCCGAGAGGGCAGGGTCATTTTGAGTCGCCTGTCTTACGATAGTCAGGCTCCCTGACGATGCTATCGCCACGCAACATGTATCGCACCGTTCGGCGTGTTTGCCCCTCCTCGGTAACCCGGTATCCACGGTCAGCGCCCTCTCGGATCACCTCATAACTGGTTGCACAGCCTCCAAAGAATCGGTTGACGACCTTCAGCGTTCTGGAAGAGATGGCCAATAGATAGGCGCGATCCTCCCCAGCGCCGATCATGCAGGGAACATAGCGCGGGTTGTTCTGTGCAGCGCGTGACATGGTCAGAACGATGTAGTCCGTCTGCCCCTGACTCAGGAGCGTGTCGGATTGAAGTTCCAGGCTGAAATCCCCCTTGACGAGCTTGTCGATCTCGGGTGAAGAAATCAAGTTGCTCGCAGGGTCTGCGCTGATGTTGAGCAAATAGACTGGCCGCACCGAACTACCGGTATTCGCCTCCGAACCGTCCGCATGAACCAGCACATATTTCCATGGCGGATTTCCCTCTTTGGATTGCTCGCGATATTGAGAAAGGATTTTTTCACTGATCTTGGGAAGCTCTCCTGCAAAGGGAGACCACGGCAGGAGCAACAAGAGAATAAAAATTTTATTTCGCAGCGATATGGTCCGCATAACAAACTCCCGAATATTTCCAAGCATGTTCTTCATCTTGTCCCGCCTTCATCTTTGAATAAGTCAATTTATCTCGGTCGTGCAATTCACTTTCCGTTTTTCCGGAATTCGACTCCAGCGTCATATCCCATCCGATATTTCCCGTCTTCGTATCACATAGGATGCTTTTCTGACGGACCCACTTCTTCTTGTCATGATCCCATTCGTGGTACTTTCCGCCATTCCATCGTGTGATAGTTTCCGTATCCAGCATCTCATCTGTGTATGAAACAGGCTTTTCTTTTTCAAAATCTCTTTTTGCTGCAGCCCGCTTCTTCCGCAGCAGGGCAATCCCGGCATCGACGTTTTCTTTCCAGCTCCATATCTGCGAATAACCCGGCATCGGGTTGGTAAGCTGAACCACACCAAACCCTCTATCTCCGGCAACAATGGGTTCCAGGTCCTTGTTGATGACGTGCTTGAACCGGGACTCCTGCTGGATCAACCTCTCCATTAGTGGCTCATCGCGAGTCCGAATGTAGGCTTTGATGCGATCCGCACCGGGCTGCTTTGCCAACACCTTTACCGTTCGGATGAATTCCCTTTGACCGACCTGTACTACTACCCTCAGCGTGCCGCCAATAACAGCGCCAATTCTTCGGGCATCCCAGCGTCTGTCGTCCTGCGTGAATGTTCCTGACTTACCGAGATTCTTGACAGTTCTCCCTCTCGACTTTTCGCTCAGGCTGCTCACCTGAGCGCTCCAGGTCATCATCCATTTCCACACATAAGGTCCAGGGACATCAGTCATGAATTCAAATTCCAAGTCTGGAAATAGCGCATCCTCATCGATATAAAAAATTTCTCCAGTCGCCGGCTTGATCCATTCGCCGGCATCATCCTTGTGTACGATTACCTCGACGCCAGACCCCTCCGTCCGATTCGTCATCCCGGCGCTCTTGGCGACCTTGCGGCTCAGCCTCCTCTTCTTCCTTTTCTTTTTCGGCATCAACGGCTGCATCATTTGTCTCCTCCTCTACCTCATGCAAAATCTCGATCTCCAGATTTTCCGGCCGATCAGTACTGAAATACGGTGTCCATCCTTGGACATCGCTCCTCCCCTCCCAGGTTTTCCCGCTGCTGCTACGAGCGCGGTAGCGGACGTTCTTTAGCGGACGTCTGAGCTCATCAACCAACCGGAAGCGTTCATCAAACACCGCCATCCCCGCCCCCTCCACCTGCGGCACCGGCATCGCATTCCCGCCTTCAAAGTGCTTCACGCTCGCCCGCACCTGAAACTGCCCTCGCGTCCCCAGTTCTATCCCCTGCGCATCCAGCCGCACATAACTGCCGCCGCCATTGAGCAGGATGCGCTGATGTGCGCTGAGGACGATTTCATCGGCGGTCTGGGTGATCTTCAGTTTGGCCAGCAGATGAATGCCGTCCGATAGCGCGCGCAAATCAATGTCCCCGGCAGCCGCCACCAGGCGCAGCCCGGCCTTCTGCACGAACAGCCGCAGGCTCTCGCGAACGCTGGCAAAGAAGCCGCCGCCCGCACTGAGGGCAAGGTGGCGGCCAGCCGTGAGCGCCGTGTCTGCGGTGCTGGCCAGATGCATATCCTGTCCGCTGCTGGCGGCAATGCCGGCCGGGCTGGCCAGCACCAGCAGCGGCGTGGCCAGTTCCGGGAAAGCCTCCTCCTCATCCGGCCCATCCTTGCCGCGCAGGGCCTGGTTCTGCGCATGCAAGGCGGCGGCTACCTGCGCCTGCTGCGCCTCGGCCTCCTGCGCAGATGCCTGCTGTGCAAGACGCGCCAGTGCCTGCTGCTCCTGGCGAGCACGCACCAGCCGCGCCAGGGTCTCGCCCAGGTCCTTGGCGTGCCGGCGCGCTCGGGGCCGGCCTTCGGTGGTGACCAGCATCCCGCGTCCGGCCCGCAGCACACCCCAGGCATCGGTGCGCAGTTCCCATCCTTGGCCACGTGCCTCCTGGCGGCCTTGCTGGTCCTCGATGCGGCACAGGTGGCCCAGCGACAGCTGGCTGTGGTACTGATCGCTCCTGAACTGCGCCTGCAGGCGGCCCGCCGTGTCGTCGAGAATCAGATGGTTGCTGCGGCCCAGTGCACGATTGCCGCCATCGTCGGTGAGCTCGCGGCTGCGCAGGCCGGTCAGCGCGCGCTGTGCAGGCAGCGCCCAGGGCGGCAGATGGTCAGCGTTGTAGAGGCTACCCACAATGACGGGCCGGTCCGGATTGCCATCCAGCCATTGCACCAGCACTTCCGCGCCAACCCGGGGCAAGGCCAGCGCGCCCAGCTGCGCGCCCGCCCAGGGACTGGCCACGCGGATCCAGGCGGAACTGCCGATGTCATGACGCCCCTCGCGATCCCAGTGGAATTGCACGCGGACCCGTGCGTATTCATCGGTCCACAGCGCCGGCTGCCCCGGCACGCCCACCACCGTAGCGGTCTGTGCGCCACGTGCAATGGGCACGTGGCTGTTGTAGCCGGGACCTGGACGCCAGGGGATCTGGCGGCGCATGCAGCGGAATTCGTTGCGGTAAGGAGGCACGGCATCCTGCGCCGCCAGAGGAAAGTAATTGTTGCGGATGCGATGACGGACGCTCAGAATCAGGAACTCGTCCCGCCCCTGGGACGATGGCCCGCCAAAGCGCGGACACTCGACATGCCCCACCAGCCGGAACCAGCGCCCCGGCATCATGGTGCGACAGTTGCCCTGCCCTTCCACCTGCCGCGCACGGGCCTCGATCTCCTCGATACGCAAGCGGCTCTGCGCATCGCCATCGTCCCTGTCACGATAGCCATGGTGGCCGGTGTAGAGATAGTGCTCGATGGACGGTGCCCCGCCCTGTCGATTGAGCGTCGGCACCTCCATCCAGCGCGGCGTCGGCGACTTGAAATCGAAGCTGCCCAGCACCACGCTGCTCGCCGCCATCTCGCGCTGCGGCGACCAGCAGTCAATGGCATCGTCTTCGGCACTGCCGCCGTTCGCGTGGAAGCGCACGCTTTGCTCGCCATCGATGGCGGCTTGCTGGCAACTGTCGCTGCCCACGATCAGGGTATGGCCGCTGGCATCGTGCTCGTACCAGTAATGCCAGCCGGCGGCTTCCCAACGGCGGCTCAGGTAGTTGTGATCGCTCTCCCCGTACTGGAAGGCGTCGGTCATGGTGGCATCGCCACTGCTGACCTGCCACTGCCAGCGTGCATGCAGCGGGTAGTCGGCGAAGATGTCGGCAGTCTGCTGATGCAGGGTCTTGTCATGGAAAAGATGGTGATCGCGCCGCCAGGAGAGCAGCCTGAACCAGGGCCCCAGCTGCGCTTCGTAGACCACCACCGCCCCATCGGCGCGTTGCCGGGAGAACGCGAACACGTAGCCGGAAAAGTAACGCAGGTGACCATCTTCCCGCACCAGCTCGATCACCAGCAGCTTGCCCATCATGGACTTGAGGGGCAGATGCGCATCATCGGTGAGCAGCTCCACGACAAAGGAAAAGTCACGCGAGAGCGACTCCTCAGCATCGAGCCGCTGCACCAGCAAGGGCGCATCCGGGCCATCCCCATGCGGAAAGCGCAGGCGCATGAAACGCCGATGCTGCGGCTCGGCCACCCATTGCCGGAATGCCTCGGCCGTGGTCGGAATCGATGTCCGGATTGATGTTGGGGGTGCGTCCATACAAGCTCCTGCCAGAACAGCGCAAGCGGCATGCAAGCGCAAGGGCAGGAATATGCGACCGATCAGTCGTGAAAAGATCAGTCGCCGGGACAAATCAGGAAAACTTAGAAATTCCTTCGGACGCACAACAAAAAATTTCGAGGCAGCGCGCCGGTGTTTTGATGTATGGCAAAAGAGCGGAGTGCTTCCGTGCAAGTGATTACCGGCGCTCAGGAATGGTCCTCCTCCTTTACGCGACGTTTACAGTCCGGCAGCAAAGTTTTACCCGGATTAAACGCATCAAAATCTAAGCTTGCGGCTCTTCAACCCACGGAGCCACCAGCATCATGAATCGCCGCACCCAACAACACATCCAGGATCCCGCACAGCAAGACATGGCACCGCTGGGCCAGCGTCGCCTGCGCAATGCGCAACTGGCCGGTCTCGCTTCCCTGGCCGCCGCCGGCGCGCTGCTGGCCATCGCCGTGATCGCACCGGCCCAAGCGCAGGAAGCCGCACCGGCCGCCCCGGATGCCAACGCCTCCCCGCTGCACCTGGCCGGCAACATCGGCATCGTCAGCCAATACGTCTTCCGCGGCACCACCCAGACCAACCAGAAACCGGCCCTGCAAGGCGGCTTCGACCTGACCCATGACAATGGCCTCTATGCCGGTGTCTGGATGTCCAACATCAGCTGGATCTCGGATACCAACCCGGCCGCCTCCGCCAGCCTCGAAGCCGATCTCTACGGCGGCTGGAAACCGGCGCTCACCGACTGGCTCACCGGCGACATCGGCGTGCTGCACTACGCCTATCCCGGCAGCTATCCGGCCGGCATGACCAAACCCGATACCACCGAGGTCTACCTCGGCGTGGATGCCAAGTGGATCGCCTTCAAGTATTCGTACAGCACAGGCAATACCTTCGGCAATGCCGATACGCGCGGCAGCACCTATGCCGACCTGTCGGTGACGCATGAACTCTTCGCCGGCATCACCGGCCTGGCCCACATCGGCCGCCAGCGCTATACCGGCTCCAATGCTTCCAACCTCTCCTATACCGACTGGAAGCTGGGCCTCACGCGCGACTTCTCCGGCTACGTGCTGGGGCTGGCCTGGACCGGCAGCAATGCGCCCGACGCCGGCTACACCCTGCGTGGCAAGAACATCGGCAGCAACCAGTGGATCGCTTCGGTCAACAAGAGCTTCTGAGCCCTGTCCGTCTTCTGACAAGACAACATCACAAGGAGGTGCATCATCATGCGTAGCCGTCTGCACTGGAAACGTGGCGAAGATCGCCTCCACCCGCTCTCGCCGCGTCATCTGTTCCTGCGTACCGCACAGCGCCGCCGCTATCGCTGCGTGCTGGTGGCGCTGCTGATCTTCGTACTCTGCGCCAGCATCGCGCCGCTCACCCAGGCCGTTGCGCCCTACCGCGCACCGGAAGACTACGGTCCCTCGCCGCAAGCCCTGCAGCATCGCGACGAGTGCCGACAGCAGATCAGTGCCTTCATGCCCGGCAAGATCGAGAGCGAGGAATTCGTGGCCCGCACCGACCACGAATACTTCCGCTATGTGGTGCGCCATGCCCTGCGGGAAGTTCTCTTCATCTGCGATGCGCGCACCGGGCAGATCCGCCGCCAGATTGATATCTGGGGGGATCTTTAGGTTCATATCACGCTAGAACCGCCGTCTGGCGGGCCTCCCGGTCCTGCGCACACAGCCGGGCTGGACAATCGGGCGGGCTGACGGCAAGATGCGGCATCCTTATCGATGCCCCTACTGACCGACCTGCCCATGCAAGCCGACTACGCCACCATCCTGCAGTGGATCTACCTGTTCAATTCCCTGGCCCTGGCCCAGCTGGCCCTGAAACAACTGGGCCGACGCCGCAAGGCGCGCGCGCTGGAACAGCGCTTCCGCGCCGCGCAGACCGCCGAATGGCGCAACACCGCACCTGACTTCATGAACACGCGACTCGGCACACCCCATGCCCAGGAGACGCGCGAAGACGGCACCCTGCTCTATCGCTGGCGTGGTGAGCGGCACTGGCTGGAAGCGCTCTATCGCGAAGGCCGCTGCGAGAGCGTGGAGGTCTCCGATCACCTGGAAGAAAGCTTCCCGACCGTCAATACCTATTTCAACTGCGCCGTGCTGGCCGCCCTGGTCTGCGCCTGGAAATTCTCGGGACTGGCCGATGCGCCGGAGTTGCCGGTGGCCGCTGCGGGCAAGCAATACCTGGCCAACTTCATCGTCTTTCTGGCCGGGGCGTGGCTGCTCTCGTTCGTGCTCAAGCGCCAGCGTCTGCTGCTCAATCTGGGCTGCATCGTGATGGTGGTACTGGCCCTGCCGCTGCTGAACTGGCCCTGAGGCCGGTTCACTTCAGTTTCATTCGGCCACCACATCGGCCACCCGATAGCCCACGCCGATTTCGGTGAGGATGTGCACCGGCTGGGCCGCATCCCGCTCCAGTTTCTGGCGCAGGCGCTGCATGTAGATGCGCAGGTAGTGGCCATCCTCCGCATGCGAAGGTCCCCATCCGGCCACCAGCAACTGGCGGTGCGTGATGACGCGCCCGGCATCGCGCAGCAGGGTGGCCAGCAAACGATATTCGATCTGCGTCAGGTGCAGCGCCTCGCCGTTGCGGCTCACGCTGCGGGCCGGCAGGTCCACCACCACTTCCCCGAGACGATAGCGGCCGCTGGACTGCCCCGCGCCTGACGCCCGCGCATGGCGGCGCAGTTGCGCGCGCATGCGGGCCAGCAGCTCGGGCATGCCGAAGGGCTTGACCAGGTAGTCGTCGGCACCGGCGTCGAGGGCATCGACCTTCTCGGACTCCTGCGTGCGTGCCGAGAGGATCACGATGGGCACGCTGCTCCAGTTGCGGATCTCGCTGATGACCTGCTTGCCGTCGCCATCGGGCAAACCGAGGTCGAGGATGATGAGGTCGGGCTTGCGGGTCCCGGCTTCGGTGACGCCTTCACGAGCGCTCTTGGCTTCGTGGACGATGAAGCCCTCCTGTTCGAGCGCACTCCTGACCAGTTTGCGGATGTGCGGATCATCTTCGATGAAGACGATGTTGCCTGCGTGTTCTTGCATGGGGTGTCCTTATTCCTCCGGCAGGGCGGGTTGCGTTTCCACCGGCAGCATGAAGCAGACGGTCGCGCCCTGCCCGGCTTCCTGCGGCGCGATCCAGATGCGGCCCTGGTGCGCCTCGACGATGGCGCGGCAGATCGCCAGGCCCAGGCCGACGCCGGGAGTGGACGATTCATTGTCGCCGCGCGTGAATTTTTCAAAGGCGTGCTGCGTCATGGCCGGCGGAAAGCCGCGCCCATGGTCGCTCACGCACACCTTGACCTGGGGCTGGCCGTCGCTGTCCTCCACGTGCGCACTGATGGCGATGGGGCTGCCGGCGGGCGAATACTTGATGGCGTTTTCCACCAGGTTGGCCAGCACCCGTTCCAGCAATACCGCATCCACCCGCAACAGCGGCAGGTCGGGCGGGATGCGCGTTTCCACCTGGCGTCCTTCCAGTGCTTTGGAGAGCAGGCGCAGGGCCGAGCCGGTCAATTCTTCCAGTGCATTCCATTGGCGATTCAAGGTCACCACACCCGCCTGCAGGCGCGCCATGTCCAGCAGGTTGTTCATCAGCCCGACCATCTTCTGCGACTGTTCGCTGATGGTGCGCGCCATGGCGCGGGCATCCTCATCCAGGCGTTCGTTGGCGGCCAGCACGTCGGCACTGCCCACCAGCGAGGTCAGCGGCGTGCGCAGGTCATGCGAGATGGCCGAGAGCAGCGAATTGCGCAGGCGTTCCGATTCCATGGTCACCAGCGCATCCTGGGCCACCTCGGCATAGTGCAGGCGCTCGATGGCCATGGCGATCTGCGAGCAGAAGATTTCCAGCATCTGGCGATTCTCGGGCAGGGCCAGTTGCGCTGCGGCCAGCTGGCGCTCCTCTTCACTCGCGCCTTCGATGGCAAAGGCCAGCACGCCGCGCGTGCGCATCGTGGCCGTCAGCGGCAGGTACAGCGCCGCTGCGGAGGGCAAGGTGGCCGTGCCCTTGCCGGCGGCCTGGCCGTTGTCGTAGACCCATTGCGCCACGCCCGCGTCCACGCTTTTGAGGACGTGCGGACCGCCGCTGTCCTGCTCAGGTTCGGCCAGGCGCAACTGGTCGGCGCTGTCGGGCAGGAAGAAGGCGATGCGCGCACCGAACACGGCGGCCAGATGGCGGCGGCCGATTTCCAGGATCTGGTCCAGCGTCAGCAGCGCCGACAATTCCTTGCCCAGCATGTAGAGATTGGCGGCGCGTCCTTCGCGCTGCATGGCCACGCTGGCCTGGCGGCGCAGGCGCGCCGTGAGCGAGCTGATGAACAGCGACACCGCCAGCATCACCGCCAGCGTCAGCAGATACTGCGCGTCCGACACCGTGATGGAAAAACGCGGATCGACGAAGAAGAAATCAAAGGACAACACCGACAGCACCGATACCAGCGCCGAAGCCGCACGGCCATAGCGCATCGCCACCAGCATCACGCCCACGAGGTAGAGCATGATGACGTTGGCCGGATGCAGCTTGCCATCGAGCACGAAGGCCAGCGTCGTGGTGGCCATGCAACTGGCCACGGCCCACAGCGTGCCCCGCGTGCGGCGGCGGCGCGTGAGCAGGGCTTCGGCGGCGCTGGCCGCACTGTCGGTGCGGGCCTGTTCCTGCTGCACGCGGGTGCGGCTGCGGGCGATGGTATAGAGGTCGATCTCGCCACCGCTACGCGCGATGCGCTGGGCCAGAGTGCCGCGCGGCCAGCGCAGCAAGTGGCGCAGGCCGCCCTCCTCCTGGCCGATCACCAGCTTGCCGGCATTGCGGCTGCGGGCGAATTGCAGCAACGCGGCGGACAATTCCTCACCGCTGATGCTGGCCGTTTCCGCGCCCAGGGATTGCGCCAGTTTCAGATAGGAGACCACGCGTTCGCGCGCCTCCATCGCCTGGCGCTGTCCCGACAGGTCGACGTGAACCGCCAGCCATTCGGCCTGCAGCTTCGCAGCCAGGCGGGCCGCTTCGCGGATCAGGCGTTCCTCGCCGGCCCCGCTGCCGACCGCCACCACGATGCGCTCGCGCGCCTGCCACAGCTGGGCGATGGAGCGGTCAGCGCGGTACTGGCGCATGTCGGCATCGACGCGGTCGGCCGTCCGGCGCAAGGCAATCTCGCGCAGCGCGATCAGGTTGCCCTTGCGGAAGAAATTGCGCCCGGCCTTCTCGGCCTGCTGCGGCAGGTAGACCTTGCCCTGCTGCAGGCGGGCCAGCAATTCATCGGGCGGGATGTCCACCAGCATGACATCGTCGGCTTCATCGAAGACATGATCGGGCACCGTCTCGAAGACGCGGATACCGGTGATCTGGCCGACCACGTCGTTGAGGCTTTCGATGTGCTGCACGTTGAGGGTGGTGTAGACATCGATGCCGGCACGCAGCAGTTCATCGATGTCCTGCCAGCGCTTGGCATGGCGCGAGCCGGGCACGTTGGAGTGCGCCAGTTCGTCGACCAGGATCACGCCGGGCTTGCGCTCCAGTGCGGCATCCAGGTCGAACTCGGGCAACTGGCGATCGCGATACGGCACCATGCGCATGGGCAGGCGCGCGAGGCCGGCAAGCTGGGCCTCGGTCTCGGCGCGGCCATGGGTCTCGACCACTCCGGCGATCACGTCCGTGCCTTGCGCGACCAGCGCCTGGGCGGCTTCCAGCATGGCGAAG
>Ga0068854_100003267_pt1 | contig 10097 bp, 9 predicted proteins | sample KBSCornC42_FD_66590 | JGI IMG/M metagenome (GOLD analysis project Ga0068854, IMG submission 66590) | Corn rhizosphere microbial communities from Kellogg Biological Station, Michigan, USA - KBS Corn C4-2 | ecosystem: Host-associated > Plants > Roots > Rhizosphere > Soil ... | reverse complement strand
GGGCGTACCAGTGGTGCCGGCAATTCAGTACGTCCATGCAGCCAGAAGTACGCAATTACAGCTGGTCCCAAGAACACGGCGATGAGGACGATTGATCGTACGGCAATGCGCCACGGTGCAGCGCTGACCGCCGGGCCCGCTTGAATGTTCGGGGCGTAGGACCGAACGACCGCCGATCCGTCGTTTGTGCGGAGCGCGATTCTCACCACAGCCGATGCTGCAGGCGATGGGCCAACGACAGCGGCTCAGAACCGGCGTATTGGCGCGGCGCGGCTGGTCTGCACGCTGCAGGACGAAACTGTACGTTTCGAAATGAAACGTTTCAGCGTCGGCGGCGGAAGGCTCGATTCACCGCCGTGCGTTCAGAGAATCGCATCACCGATGACGGGTTACGTTCCAAACGCCATCGCAAGCAGCGTCTGCTGCTCGATATCGTGCGCCTTGGCCGAGCCGGTGGCGGGGCTCGCAGAAGCCGAGCGCCGCACCGAACGTACCGGTCGGCCATCGAGCAGTCGTCGCAGGCGCGGCATCATGAAGGCGCGCGCTCCCATGTTCGCGGGTTCTTCCTGTACCCACACGAAGTCCTTCGCGTTCGGGTAGCGGCCGCATTCGGTCGCGAGCTCACGAGACGGAAACGGCATGAGCTGCTCGACCGAGACAATCGCCGTCTCGTCATCGGCGCGCCTCGCTCGCTCGGCGCGGAGTTCGTGCCCGATCTTGCCGGTGCACAGCAACACTCGCCGCGCGTCACGCACATCAATGTCTGCCAGCACGCGTAAGAAGCGTTTCTCGGCGAACGCCGGGATCGGCGACGAGGAGGAAGAATGCCTGAGCATGCTTTTGGGCGTGAAGATCACGAGTGGCGTTCGCCACGCGGTCAATGCCTGGCGCCGCAGCACGTGAAAATACTGCACCGCGGTGGACGGCAGGCAGATCTGCAGGTTGTCCTCGGCGGCGAGCTGAAGAAAGCGCTCGACGCGAGCACTCGAATGCTCCGGACCCTGGCCTTCATAGCCGTGCGGCAGCAGCAGCGTCAACCCGGACAGGCGCCTCCATTTGTCTTCAGCCGAGGCAATGAACTGATCGATGATGACCTGCGCGTTGTTGGCAAAGTCGCCGAATTGAGCCTCCCAGAGGACGAGCGTCTCGGGATAATCGCGGCTGTACCCGTACTCGAACCCAAGCACCGCGGCTTCCGACAAGGGGGAGTTGTAGACCTCGAATCTCGCTCCGTTCACCGCCGTCTGCGCGAGCGGACAGCACCGCCGTTCATCGACGGTATCGACAAGCACCGCGTGCCGGTGGCTGAACGTTCCGCGGATGGAGTCCTGCCCGCTCAAACGCACCGGCACCCGCTCATCGAGCAGCGTCGCAAACGCGAGCGCTTCCGCCATCCCGAAGTCGATGGGCCGCTTGCCGGCGACCATCTCTGAACGTTGCTGGAGCAAACGCCGCATCTTCGGATGGAGATGAAAGTCGGAAGGGACGCGCGTCAGGCGCTCGCCCAGCGACTGCAAGCGGTTCGCGGCGACGGCTGTGTCGACGTCGTACTCGGGCCGATAGCACCCGCCACGGTACCGATTCCAATACTCTGCCGGCTGCGACATCGCGCGACGCTCCGACCGGGTTGCGGCGCTTTCCTGAGCGTCATGGAATTCGTTGCGTTTGACCCGAACCAAGTCGTCGACGTCGGCGCCGATCTGCGCCGCGTATTGGCGGGACAACGGCAGATGGTCCTTGAGCCGCGCATACAGGGTTGGATGGGTCACGGTCGGATCATCGACTTCGCTGTGACCGTATCGGCGGTAGCCAATCAGATCGATGACGACATCGCTCTTGAACGTCCGCCGGTACTCCGCTGCGAACTGACCTGCGCGGACGACGGCCCCGACGTCCTCTCCGTTGACGTGGAGGATCGGAACCGGCAGCCGCTTGGCGACATCGGTTGCAAACCTTGTGGAGTGGAGGTCGGCGGGATCTGTAGTGAATCCGATCAGATTGTTGACAACAACATGAATCGTGCCGCCGACCTTGAAGCCGGTGAGCTCGGTGAGATTGAGCGTTTCGGCAACGATGCCCTGACCCGCAAACGCGCCGTCGCCGTGCAGCACCACCGGCACGACCCGCGTGGACTCACCGTCGTCGAGCCGCACTTGTCTCGCCCGCGCCCGGCCGAGGACGACCGGATAGACGGCCTCGAGGTGACTCGGATTCGACACCAGCTGCACCGCGAGCGGTTTGCCATCCCGCGTGTGATACGTGCCTGACGCCCCCAGGTGATACTTGACGTCACCGCCGCCGAGCACGCTCCGCGGATCGGCGTCCTCGAATCCCGAGAAGATGTCGACTGGATCCTTGCCGACGATGTGCACCATGACATTGAGCCGGCCGCGATGGCTCATCCCGAGCATGATTTCGATCGCGCCAGCGGCAGCCGCTGACGTGAGGATTTCGTCCAGCAATGGAATGAGGGCGGTTGCGCCTTCGAGGGAAAAACGCTTCGTGCCCGGATAGCGGGCATGCAGGACGTCCTCGACCAGCTCGGCGGAGATCAGACGCTCCAGAACGGCATAGGAGTCGATGCGCGGGGGTTCCCCCTCGAGTTGCTCCTGGATCCAGCGCCGCTGGTCAGGATCCGGAATGTGCATGAATTCCGCGCCGATTGGTCCACAGTAGAAACGGCGAGCGAACGCACCCTCGTCTCCGAACAGGTCAAGGTCGGGAACCGGCGCGGGTGCGAGACGTCCAAGCGGATCGAGCGTCGCTTGGAGATATCCCCAGCGACGGAACGCGTCGAGAATCTGTTTGCGCGTGCCATCGCCTTGTTCAGTTGATGTCGCGGCGAGTGCACGGCTGTTGATACTCATGTACCAGCGATAATGCCATCGACGATGATCGGCGCGACGGCTTTTTGCACGGTCGAGATGCGCTGCCGGGTTCGTCGCCTCGAGGTTCGGACGGACCATGGATAACCAAGACGATCGCGACAGCCGCGCGCAGCCGTTGTCTCCTCGGGTTCTGGTGATCGACGATAACGACGTGGATCGGCTTGCGGTTTGCCAGGCGTTGCACCAATCCGCCGTCGCCGGCGTCGTTCATGACACCGGATCCGCAGCGCAAGCGGTCGAACGGATCGAAACGACACAATACGATTGCATTTACATCGGCGACTCCACTGCTCGCGCGCACCTGTTCTCTTTGCTGCTGGCGCTCAATCGGGTCGGCTATCGCGGGCGGATCGAGATCGTCGCGTACGGCGTCGAGCCTGCGGCGTACGGCACCGAAGCCGTGATCGATTTCCTGGCGATTACGCGGCTGACCCCTGAGCGACTTGCGGCGGGTTGCCGTCGACCGTAGGCCGACCTGCAGTTGGCGACGGAAATGCGCGTCCATTACGCCGCCTGCGCGACCTCGCGCTGATCCCGACGCGCGTTCGCAGCACTCCCTGTCATCACGTCGATACGAAACCTGCGGCGCCATTGGAAGAATCTGACGAGCAGTCTGATAAACACCGCGGTCAGGATGACGCCCCCGGCGACGCTTGAAATCGAGACGAGCGCTTCTACAAGAGGTGTCGGATCGCCGACCAACCGTGCAAGCCACGACAGGCCTTCGTGCAGTCCGCGGATGATCAGCACGATCGGCGTTCCGACCGCCAGAATTGCGAAGGCGAATCCGAACGCCACGAGCGACCCTTCGACGAAGGCGCGGATGACGCGAACAAATGATCTCCAGCCAGGTGCCGTTCTGTTGTCCATGCCATGAACGATCGCAAGGTATGCACCACTGCGTTGCGGCGGCAGCCCTTTAAATGCGAAGGATTCACACGGATTCGAGAGACCGCTCCGACGAAGCACTTGCGGTGTGAAACGCAACGTTTCGTTTTGAAAGGAATGGCGAAACGCGCCGGCGTCAGTGCGGCCTCCTTGCAGGCAAATCTGGAGCGTTGGTCATGACAGGCCTGGCCTTCAAGTTGCTCCCTCTTTCCGCGGATACGGAGAAGAGTGAATGGACCAACAACCACCCATCATGTGCGCTGTCGATTTGTCGTGGCGCAGCCAGGGCGCCCTCAACCATGCGATCGCGCTTGCACAGGCGCGGCGCGCGCCGTTGGACGTGCTATTCGCTGTTTCAAACCGGCATCCGTTCGGCTGGCGTGTACGCGAGCGGGTCGGGCAGCTTGCCGAACTCCGTCAACGCGTTGCCGCGGCTGGCATCGACATGACGCTGACGGTCCAACACGGCACACCAGCCGACGTCATTCTGCAGCATGCCACATCGTCCAGCTTATCTCCGCAACTGCTCGTGCTCGGCGCGCCCACTCGCCGAGGGTTTGATCGATTCCGGGCGCCTTCGGTGGCGCGGGCAGTGGTGCATCAGATCGACCGTCCGACTCTCGTCGTGCCTCACTCGGAGTTGGTCACCTCCAGCGTGAAGGTGCCATTTCGTCGAGTCCTGTGTGCGATCGACTTTCCGCCGGCATCGCTGTCAGCGCTCGACGAGGCGTATCGAATCGTTCGCCTCGAGGGAGCGACGATGCGGCTGCTGCATGTGGTCGACATCGCTCAGTCAGCAGTGCCGCGGTTGGCACTGGAGTTTCCAGCCGCCGACTACACGGAGGATCTGAGAAACGAGGCGTGGTCTCAGCTCCGTCGGCTGTTGCCGCTATCGCAGGCCCTGCACGGACGAGTGCACCTTCAGGTCGCCGTCGGTCTCGTTCAAGACCAGATCGCCCGGGTGGCAAACGAGTTCGACGCGGATCTGGTTGTGCTTGGCGTGAGCAGACGCGGACGACTTGCCAGGCTGTTGCATTCGACGACTGGCGATGCGCTACGGCATCTCCATCGCCCTGTGCTCGCCGTTCCGGTTCGGCGACACGAGTCGCGTGAAGCGGCCGACCTTCATCCGATCGCCGCCTGACGAACTCACCAGCGACCGCTCGCGGTCGCTTCCTGCCCACCGCTGCTCCCACCGAGAAGGCCGGCGAATTCTTGTCGCCGGCTCCTGCCCGCGTCCAAGCTCACGCGTTCATCAGACGCCGTACTTCCTCGCAGTCGCGCGGCGACGGTACGCCAAACCCACGGCCGTAACCGAAAAGCTCGGCGACGGTCCTGGCTCCGAAGCGATTGTCGAGCAGCTCCAGTTGATCGGCAGTGATCATCGCCGGGTGTGGAACACCGCAGGCACGGCTGACCGCAAGCACGTCTTTTCTCAAGGTCAGGATGTAATTGGCAAGGCGCACGGCCTTGCTCGTGGGATCGACGCCGCGGACGAGCCAGGGGTGCTGCGTCGCGACGCCAGTCGGGCAGTGATTCGTATGACACGTCTGTGCCTGGATGCAGCCAATCGCCATCATCGCTTCGCGGCCGACATTGATTGCGTCGCAGCCGAGTGCAAAGGCGAACACGGCAGCCTCCGGGAAACCCAGCTTGCCGGAGCCGATGAAGAGAATCCGCTGATGCAGTCCGTGTTCGGTGAAGATCTTTTGAACACGGCTGAAACCGATTTTGAACGGCAGGGCGACATGGTCGGTGAAGACCAGCGGACCAGCGCCGGTGCCGCCTTCGCCACCGTCGATCGTAATGAAGTCGACGCCGCGCCGTCCGTCCGCCATCAGGCGCGCGAGATCTTCCCAGAAGGCCAGACTGCCAACGGCCGATTTGAGGCCGACCGGCAGCCCCGTTTCAGCGGCGATCGACTCGACGAAATCGAGCATCTCGTCGGCGTTGCGAAATGCGCTGTGTCCGGCGGGGCTGATGCAATCGCGATCCATCGGAATGCCGCGAATCTCGGCGATCTCGCGGGTGATCTTGGCTTTCGGCAGCAGTCCTCCGACGCCGGGCTTTGCGCCCTGGCTCAACTTGATCTCGATCGCGCGGATTTGCGGTGCACGAGCAATCGTGGCCTTCAACTTCGTCATGCTGAAGTGACCGTCCGGCTCGCGGCAGCCGAAGTACCCGGTGCCGACCTGCCACACGAGATCACCGCCTTGCAAATGGTGCGACGACACACCGCCCTCTCCGGTGCTTTGCAGGCACCCGGCAATCTGACTCCCCCGATTGAGCGCCTCGACCGCTGGCCCGCTCAATGAACCGAAACTCATTCCGGAAACGTTGATGATCGATCCAGGGCGGAATGCACGCGCTCGTCCTCGGGCGGCCCCCAAAGTTTTCGCACAGGGAATCCGGAACTGCGGATCGAATTCCGCGTCTCCAGGGTGATAGGCCGGCAGCGGAAAAGTATCGTGCTTGATGATCAAATAATGCGCTTGCAGCTCCATTTCGTTGTCGGAGCCAAAGCCGAAGTAGTTGTTTTCACGCTTCGCCGACGCGTAGATCCAGCGCCGTTGGTCGCGGCTGAACGGCCGCTCCTCGTTGTTGTCGGTGACGATGTATTGACGGAGCTCCGGGCCGACGGCCTCGAGCCAGTAGCGGAAGTGCCCGACGACCGGGAACGTCCTGAGAATCGCGTGTTGACGCTGTGTCAAGTCGTAGATCGCGATCGCCACCACCAGAGCGACCGCCACGACACCGACCCAGATCATGAACAGGTTCTCGCTGCTTCGGGATGAACCGCGGTACAGAAGCTCGCCGACACCATCGACGTTTTGGGGAGTTCACGCCGATATTGGTCCAATCGACCGTTACCGTCAACCTGATCGCGGCCGTCGCCGCGATCAGGTGCGTGCTGACCCCTACGTAAGCATCGGCCAGTTCTCAAGGACGTCGTTCTGGCGTTGCGCCGCCGCCGGCGCCGGCCAGGGTTTGGCGTCCTGGCCGGCCCGAATCGACAGAACCGGGCACAGTGCGGCTTGCATCACGCGGCGCGTCGTCGAGCCGAAGAGCAGCCGATCGAGCGCACCGCGAGCCTGTACGCCCATGACAATCAGCCGCACGTCCTCTCGATACGCCGTCTCCAGGATCGCGTCCGCGGGACGCCCCTCGACGACGATCGCCTCAGGTCGGCAACGAAACACGGCATCGGACGGCAGTGCGTGCCTGAGTCTTGCGAGAGCATCCTTACGCGCCTCCGCAACCTCGATTCGCGCCGACGCCGGCAGTGGCAAAGATCCCTGATTCACATGCGGCGGCTGCAGCGCGTGCAGCAGGATCAGGCGGGCGTCCGCCTCCTGTCCCATCACGATCGACAGGTCGAGTGCGCTTCTGCACGCCGGCGAGAAATCCGAGGCGCACAGGATCGGGTCGAACGGCATCAGCTCGAATGGCCGAACGTCCGCCAACGGCGGGATTGTCAGCACGGGGATTGCCGCCTGACGGACGACGCCTTCGGTCACGGAGCCGAGCACGGCCCTCGCCAACCCAGATCGCCCATTGGTGCCCATGACAATCAGATCCGATGCGTCGCGCGTCGCATGTTCGAGGATTCCCGAGACGACTCGACCGCTCGCGATGTGCAGGCGGACGTTTCGGCTCGTTCCGCCGGCCTCCTCGATGAAGTCGTTGAGCGCCTGATACTGCCGCTCCACCATGTCGGGATGACCGCCGGCTTCGACGGTCGCCGCATGGAGCAACACGTCTTCCACGTGAACGACGGTGACCTCGGCTTCGTGCCAGCGAGCGACCGCGAACGCGTACTGAAGCGCTCGCCTGGAGGCTTCGGAAAAATCGACCGGACACAGAATGCGATGGATCATCATCATTTCACCCTTCTCCAATAAGAAACGCTCTCCAGCCTCACACGGGTCAGACGACGTCAATGCGGTCGGTCGCGGCGACGGGGCCGCGGCGCGCCGAACAACCGCTCTGGAACGAGGAGAACGGCTCTGCGTGCGAACTGCATCACGCAGCTCGTTGTTTCTCCGAACTGGTCCGGCGCTGTCGGCCGCGCATCGATGCCCATGACGATGAGATCAGCATTGGCAGACGCCGCGATGCGCCCGATCTCGACGCACGGCCGGCCGCTGGCGACGACATCGCTCCGATCGCGACTCGTAGCCGACACCGTGCTGACCGCAATCTGCAGCAGCCGCCGAAAGTGCCCTTCGACCAGCCGCCTCGTCTCATCGACGTTCCGGTCAGGCCGCGAGGGTCCGTCCCAGCGTTCTGGAAGGACGTGAACGACCGTCACCGCCGCACCGACGGCACGCGCGAGGGCGAACGCATAATCGGCGGCCGCCAGCGACGCGGGCAGGAAATTGACCGCGACCAGAATGCGTCGCAGACCGTCGCGAGTCGTCGGCGGCGTCGATCTCGCACCCACAACCAGAACAGGGCAACGTGCGTCGATCGCGAGTCGGGTCACCAGTGGACTCACGCTCCCGTCCTGCGCGTGCATGCCGACGACAATCAGGTCGGCCCTCACGAGCCGAGCGTGGCGCAGGATCTCGCTGGCGGCATCGCCCTCCATCACGGCGGCGCTGATTCTTGGCCGTCCTGGCAGGTGGTGTGCCAGCGCGAACAATTTGTTCAGCACGCGTTCACAATCGGCCTCCGAGGTTTCGGCTGCATGCACGTCGGCAGCAGGCAAGGCGTGGAACAAGCGCACTTCGCCGTCGCTCGTCGCCGCCAGCGACGCGGCCCAGGCCACCACGTCGCGTGCTGACGGTGAGAATGTGACGGCGCAGAGCACGCGTGCGATGCGAACGGTGCTGTCCGGCGGCGAGGCGATGATGTCGCGCTCCACGTACGCTGACAACGCAATCGCCGCGCCGCTGCCGGCGCGGCTGCCGGCGCCCGAACAGGCGGAAAAACCGAGTGTTCGGATGGCGTCGAGAGCGGACGATTACGAGCTGAAAGCGTGAGATTTCAGACTGAAACGCTGCCCGCTGTGGTGACCGACCAGCCACGCCGTGCGTTCGGCCGCCCGGTCGATCGCCGCAATCGGATGCACCGCTCGGGCTTGAGTCTTGACGTGGCCGCCCCCCGACAGATCGACGCGGACGGTGCAGAGGAATTGCCGATTCGCCGCCCGCTGCCGTGTCAGCACGACATCTATCGCGCGAATGCGCGTTTCGTATGGGGCGATGGCGGCAAAGAAGCGGTACTCGGCATACGCGCGCTTCTCGCCGGTTACTGAAGCGTCGATGCCGGAAACTCTGATTTGCATCACGTGAAGGATGGCAAGTTGCACGCCATCGGCGGCGGCTACGCGGTGAGGTTGTACTGCTTCATTTTTCGCCAGAGCGTCACGGTGCTGATATTCAACGCCGCGGCCGCACGCTTGCGGTTCCCTTTGAATCGCTCGAGCGCCTTGCGAATCAGCTCCCGTTCCTGCGAACGGATATTCAGCGGATCGCCCAGGGGCGCCGATTTCTTCTTCTGCGTCACTTCCGGCGGCAGCTCGCGCAGCGTGATCGTCGTTCCATGGGCCAGGATGGCGGCTCGCTCGACCGCATGCTCGAGCTCGCGAACATTGCCTGGCCATTCGTAGTTGATCAATGCCGTCATGGCTTCGGCCGAGACCGTCTTCACGTCTTTCTTGAGCCGCGTCGCCGAGCGTCGGACGAATTCGTGGACGAGCGCCGGGACGTCGTCACGCCGTTCGCGCAGCGGTGGCACGGTGATGATGAAGGCCGCCAGTCGGAAGTAGAGATCTTCCCGGAACGAGCCGTTGGCGACCGCCTCCTTGAGATCACGGTTCGTCGCCGCGACGACACGAGCGTTCACCTTGATCGTCCGTTCGGCGCCGACGCGCCTGATCTCGCGCTCCTGCAGGACGCGCAGCAACTTGGCTTGAATGGTCGGCGCGACCTCGCCGATTTCATCGAGAAAGATCGTGCCGCTCCCGGCGACTTCAAACAGCCCGGCCTTGTCGCGGGACGCGCCGGTGAACGCGCCGCGAACGTGCCCGAACAGCTCCGATTCGAGCAGGGTTTCGGTCAATGCCGCGCAATTGATCGACACAAACGGCGCGGCGGCGCGGGGGCTCTGTTCGTGAATCATCCGGACGATGAATTCCTTGCCGGTGCCGCTCTCGCCGTAAACGAGCACGGTGGTGTCGATCGGCGCCACGCGGGCCGCCAGTTCCAGCACCTCCCGCATCGCCTCGCTGCGCGCGATGAAGTGCTGCGAGGCGGTGTGTCGCTCGATCCGCTCGCGAAGGACGTTCAGTTCGCGCTCGCGCTTTTCGAGCGCACG
>Ga0068854_100003264_pt1 | contig 10103 bp, 8 predicted proteins | sample KBSCornC42_FD_66590 | JGI IMG/M metagenome (GOLD analysis project Ga0068854, IMG submission 66590) | Corn rhizosphere microbial communities from Kellogg Biological Station, Michigan, USA - KBS Corn C4-2 | ecosystem: Host-associated > Plants > Roots > Rhizosphere > Soil ... | reverse complement strand
ACTTCCGACTTTGCGAACATCCCCCCAGAGTGGGGGTGGCATGGCACGGCCAAGTCGCGGAAAAGGCCGGATTTACGTCGCCACGACCTCCCGCTGCGGCTCAACGTGCAACTCGATTAGCGGCAGCCTTAACCGGAACGTGGTCCCCTGCCCCCCGGCCGACTCAAACTCGATGGTTCCGTAGTGCCACTGCATAATCTGGTAAGTCTGGGCCAGTCCAATCCCCGATCCGTCTTTCTTGGTGGTGAAATAAAGCTCAAAAACCTTCTCTTGAAGGTCAGCCGGAATACCCGGGCCCTGGTCCCGAATCTCGGTTTCAATCAATTCTCCACGGCGTTTGGCCGAGATCGTCAAAGACCCGCCATTGGCCATGGATTGCACTCCATTCAGCACAATATTCAGCACCGCCTGCTTCATGAAGTCGGTATCGACCTTCACTCCCAGCGGCTGGTCGGGCAGCTCTTTCCGGATGGTCACTCCGTGCTGGGCCGCATCCGGCGACGCCAGCATGACTACGTCCTCCAGCAGCCGGCGGAAATCCATCTCCTCGACGTGCAGGTCGCGCGGCCGCGTGAAATCAACCAGGATCTGCACTACCCGATCGAGCCGGTGAATTTCGCTGTCTATGATGTCCATATGCCGGCGAGTGTCCGGATCGACTTCCTTCAACTTGTTTTGCAATAGTTGCAAATGCAGCACGATGGCATTGATCGGGTTCTTAACCTCATGCGCTACCCCGCGCGTCAGCCGCCCGCTGGCCGACAACCGCCGCGACATTTCGATCTCATCCTCGATCCGCCGCACCGACTCGGTGTCACGCAACGTCAGCAGCGCGCCAATCTGCGCCCCGCCTTCCTGAATAAAATCCAGCGAAACCTGGATTCTCTTACCTGTCGTCGCTTCAATCTCACGCTGTGCCACCGCCCGCCGGAATTGGAAAGCTTCCAGCAACATCTGCCCAATCACCGTGTCGGAGGAAAAAATTTCGCGCGCAGTCTTGCCCAGAAGTTCACGCCGTGGTCTACCCAGATAGCGTTCCACCGATGCGCTCACCAGAACCACCCGGGCATCACGCGTAAATAGCATCAGACCGTCCTGCAGGTTGGCCATGATCTGGTCGACGTTGTCTTTCAATGCCGAGAAAATTTCCTTGGCGTCCCGCATCTGCCGCCCCAGGTGCGCGATCTTGAGTGTTACAAGTCCATACTCATCGCGGCTGTCAGGATCGTCATTGCTGACCGGTTCCGGCTCACCCAGCGTCACGCTGTCCAGGCTGCGGTTAATATCTTCCAGTGGACCCAGCGCGATGTTTGACAGCCCAGCAGCCAGAATCAGGCAGATCAAAATCGCCGCCCCGGAAAAAATCACCGAATGCTGCAGCCGCGGCGTAATTTCACTCTTTAGAAAAACCGTCGAGACTCCTACTCGAATGCTTCCAAACGGCGCGCCATTCAGCTGCAACGGCATCTGTACGTCATATACGGTCGCCGGACTGTAAACCATCCTCAGCTGGCTGCGAAATTTCGCTGTCTGCACAACATTAAAGTCTGATCGCTGCGGCACCTCTTCGCCGATCAAATCCGGAGTGGTGTGAAGAATGGCCTTGCCGTTGGCATCCACGATGGCCGCGTCATAAATCATCGGCCAGTTGCCCACTACCGATTCCAGCAGCATGTTGAGATCGCGGTCCGTGCTCAAGTAATAGGAGAGGCTCTTGCGCACCGCTACCGGATTGCTGGTATCGACTTTCGTGCTGCTGAGGTCAGGCGCGGCATTCGTCGCCAGATATGCAAGTTGCGAGGTCAACCGGGCGGCAGTTTCATGCGCAGTCGTGATTCGCTGGCGTAGCAGCTGTGAAATGTAAATGTAGGAGAACACCGCCACCAGAGCGGTCGCCATAACTGTAACACCCAGTACGATTTTTGTTTTACGGCGCATGGCGATTACAAATCCACATTACTGAGAAATGGACTATGAACTTACAACTGAGTAATCCAGGACGATCTGTCGAAGAGTTCCAACTCATTCCACCCTGCGAAGCTCTTGTTAGGTTGAGCAAGATGGTCTACGCGCCTACTCGCTGCTGAGGGCTCCATCTTCCTGCGGCACCCCCGTTTCGGCCGCGGCGCTGCCGTACTCCTTCAACTTATTATGCAGCGTTTTCAGGCTGATGCCCAGAATCTCCGCCGCCCGGGTCTTGTTGTTATTAGTCGCTTCCAATGTCTTAATAATCAGCTGCTTCTCCGCCTCTTCCACCGTGGTACCAACCCCAAGGTGGACCGAATCCGGATCCTCTGCTGAGATCCGCACCGGGGCCTGCCCGAACCCCGGCGGAAGATGCTTAGTTTCGATCACCGAGCCTTCGCAAACTATGATGGCCCGCTCCAGCGTATTGCGCAGCTCGCGCACATTGCCCGGCCAGGTGTAGTTGCGAAACTGGTTGATCACCGCCTCACTTACCGCCCCAACTTTACGTCCGTGCTTTTCTCCCATTTCCGCCAACAGGCGCTGCACCAGGTCCGGAATGTCCTCGCGATGCTCACGCAACGCTGGCATGTTGATATTGAAAACATTCAACCGGTAGTAGAGATCGTTGCGCAACTCGCCGCGTGCAACTGCTTCTTCCGGAACCTTATTCGTCGCCGCCAACACCCGGACATCGACCGTGGTCTCTACTTTGCTGCCCAACCGGCGCAACTTCCGGTCTTCCAGTACCCGTAAGAGCTTTGCCTGGGTGGCCACCGGCATTTCCCCAATTTCGTCCAGCAGCAGGGTTCCACCTTCCGCTAGTTCAAAGCAGCCAGTTCGCCGTTCCAGCGCCCCGGTAAATGCGCCCTTCTCGTGTCCGAAAATTTCGCTTTCGATCAGGGTTTCCGGTATGGCAGCGCAGTTGATTGGGACAAACGGCTTGTTCCGCCGGGGGCTCAACTCGTGCACCGTACGCGCTACCAGCTCCTTTCCGGTTCCGCTGGCGCCTGTAATTAAGACCGAGGCCGTGCTCGGAGCCACCATCTCGATCAGCCGGAAGATCTCCTGCATCTTCTTGGACGCCCCCACCAGGCTCCCCAGGGATCCAGCGTCGCGCAGCTTCCGGCGCGTTACCTCCAACTCAACTTTGGTTCCCAGCAGATTCGAAGCATTTTGCAGAATCGTCCGCAATCGATTGGTATCAATGGGCTTTGTAATGTAGTCATAGGCCCCCATGCGCATGGCCTGCACTGCAGTATCGATAGTTCCCTGGGCCGTCACGACAATCACCGCCATGGTATGGGACTCGCTTGCCAGCCGCTCCAGCAGCTCCAGGCCGCCCATGCGTGGCATCTTCATGTCGGTAATGATGATGGAGGGGACCCAGCTTGTGACCTTCTCCAGCCCCTCGAGCCCATCCCTGGCGGTTTCAGTCCGAAAACCCCAGGCGGAAATCAGCTCCGCCATTCCGGTTCGTTCATTCTCTTCGTCTTCAACGATTAGTACTTTTTCCTGGGTCATCAATTGGCAAACCTGCAGCGACATTATTGAGGCTTGCTGCCTCAGCCCGCAAGTAAACACTCTGTCAGTCCGCAAAGCGAACAAATTTTAGTGTCGATCTGAGATTACCCACATGTCGCGCTCTCCGCAACCGCTGCGCAAGCCTCAGCATCTGATTCGCACGCATTGTTTCAGTAAACAATGAGTAATGTTGACAGTTAAAGCTGTGGGGAACGTTGGTATGCTAGTTGGGCGTGTATGGTAGGCCGTTGAAACGACGGTGAATTTTTCTATAGGATTTCGTTGTTCTACCCCGCGAGGCAATTTTGGAGGAAAGTATGTCACGTAATTTGAGCCCCCGGCGATTCCTACTACTAACTTGCCTGGGAATGCTGATTGTGTCGCTGTTCACCGCAGTATCTTTTGCCCAGGATCAACCCGCGCCCAAAGTGGAAGTGTTCACCGGCTATGAATGGCTTCATCCCGGCGTGCAAGTGCCCCAGCCTGGCCTTTCCCCCGACGCGCCTGTCGCCTTGAAACTGCCTGACATGCCCAAAGGGTTTGGCGTCAGCGCGACCTATAACTTCACCCCTGTCTTTGGATTCGAGGGCGACATTAGTCACAATTGGACTGACCTCGGCCATGACACCATCGCCGCCATCGGTCCCAAAATCACCTGGCGCACCGAGAACAACGTCAACTTGTTTGCCCACGCACTTCTTGGTTGGAATCGCCTCGATGTCAACGGCCTTACCACCAGCGACGCGCTTGGCTCTTTGGTCGGCGGCGGTATGGATCTCCGTCCCTGGAAGAAGCTCAGCATTCGCGTTTTTCAGGTTGACTATGTTTGGGCCGCTCACCACTTCCCGGCCGAAGCCTCGCAATCTTTCGGCGACCTCCGTCGTCCCCACGAGAACGGCGTGCGTCTCGGCACTGGGTTGGTCTGGAATTTCGGCGGCGCGCCGCCGGTTCCTCCCGCCGCCTCTTGCTCCATCCAGCCCAGCGAAGTGATGGTAGGCGAGCCGGTAACTGCAACCGTCAACACCAGCAACTTCAATCCCAAACACACCCTCACCTACACCTGGTCGAGCACCGGCGGCAAGATTACCGGCAAGGATACCAGCGCAACCGTGGACACCAACGGCATCGCCGGGGGCAGCTATACCGTTACCGCTCGCGTCTCGGACCCCAAGATGAAGAACGGCGGAGAAGCCAGCTGCAACGCCAACTTCGCCGTCAAGGAACCCCCGAAGAATCCGCCCAAGATGACCTGCTCGGCGAACCCGGCTTCTGTCCAGGCCGGTACGCCGGTGAACCTTACCTGCGATTGCTCAAGCCCGGATAACGTTCCTGTCACTGTCTCCGGTTGGACCGCAAGCGCGGGCACGGTCAACGGCAACGGCGCCAACGCGACCCTCGACACTACCAATGTTCCGGCTGGCCCTGTCACCGTGAACGCAAGTTGCGCTGACACCCGCGGCTTGACCACTCCGGCATCGACTCAGGTCGATATCCAATCGCCACCACCACCGCCACCGCCGCAAGCCAGCAAGTTGAGCCAGTGCGACTTCCCCAACGAGAAGAAGCCATGGCGCGTCGACAACACTTGCAAGGCGGTGCTTGATGACGTGGCATTGCGTCTGCAGCGTGAAAACGACACCAAGCTGGTCATCGTTGGCAACAACGATCCTTCGGAGAAGAGAAAGAACTTGGCTGCAGAACGCGCAGTCAATTCCAAAGCCTATCTCTCCGGCGGCGAAGCCAAGCAAGGCATCGACCCCAGCCGCATCGAGACCCGCACTGGAAACGCGGGCACCAAGACGGCCGAGTACTGGGTAGTTCCGACCGGCGCAACCTATAGTGGCGAAGGCACCCAACCCGTGGATGAAATGAAAGTAAAAGCAGTCCCTGATCATCCCCGCGCCCCAGCCAAAAAGAAATAAGCCGCACGCTGAAAAGGCCGGACGAGAAATCGTCCGGCCTATTTTTTTGCCCCTAAACACTAATGGTTGATAGCTGCTAAAACCGGAAACCGAAGATAACGCCAGAAAATAATCCAGTTTCCCAAACTGCAGAAAACAACGTCACAATCGAGTCATGCAGAGTTGCTTCCAGCGCGACCGCAGCGCATCCGTAAGCACGCGATAAAACTGACAGACGCGCTGCGTCTCCCGATCTTCGGGCGAAGTGACCACGACCATCTTGTCAAAGTGAAATTTGTTGTGCGGTAACGTGCAGCGCAAGAAATCGTGGTAGTGATCGTACACCACCACCGCTTCCAGCTTGAAATTAGGGTCAGGGACATGCGCGATCACCGTCACGCAGAAATCATTCTCGTAACTCATGGCACCTCTTGGATCCAGTACTAGGTCAAAAAAGAAATAGGCGCCGCCTTTGGGCCGCGCCTATTTTTCTTGAACTCTAGGTTCAGCATAGCAAATTGGAAGGGGTAAATCGGACATCAGACGCGACGATATTTTTCCATCTGGAATGAGGAGCTTAGGAGAAATTCGCTGTTTTTAGGGGCTGGACAAGATTTTGTCCCAAAGGCTGTTTCGGGACTCTCCCGACACATTTCCGCAGTACGAACAGCCGCGGCGCGCCACCGAATCGGCTGCCTTCGCATGCTACAATGACCCGGCTAGCATTCCTCCGGCTGACGAAATATCCACCGGACTTCCCACTTAAACGCACAGGCGGATTGATTCTTTGCCCGACGAAGCCTCCAAGACTGCGATCACCTACGCCGACGCAGGCGTGGATATTGAACGCGGCAACCGCACCAAGAAGCGCATCAAGTATCTCGCCCACAAGACTTTCACCAAGGGAGTCCTCAGCGAGATTGGCGGCTTCGGCAGTCTCTTTGCCGTCGATAAGGAGAAGTTCCTCGACCCGGTTCTCGTCTCCAGCGTCGACGGGGTCGGCACCAAGCTGAAGGTCGCTTTCGACATGAACGTGCACACCACCGTGGGCGCCGACCTGGTCAACCATTGCGTCAACGACATTGCCGTGCAGGGCGCAACTCCCATGTTCTTCATGGATTACCTCGCCACCGGCAAGCTCGACTCCGACGTCATGGAAAAGGTGGTCGAGGGAATCTCCACCGCCTGCAAGCACAACGGGTGCGCCCTCATCGGCGGAGAGACCGCCGAGATGCCCGGCTTCTACCCGGATGGTGAATACGATCTAGCCGGGTTCATTGTCGGCGTAGTCGAGCGCAGCAAAATCATCACCGGAGCGACGGTCGAACCCGGGGACGTAATTCTCGGCCTGCCCTCAAACGGCTTGCACACCAATGGCTACTCACTGGCCCGCAAGCTGCTGTTTGAAGTGGCGCAGTACACTCCCGAGACCTACGTCAACGAATTAAAGGGCAAAGTCGGCAACGAGTTGATGCGCACCCACAAGAGCTACTGGCCGATCATCAAGAAACTGATTGCCGGAGAGTGCGTCTCCGCTCTGGCCCACATCACTGGCGGAGGACTGACAGAGAACCTCCCGCGGGTCTTGCCACGTGGCGTGGCCGCAGTGATCGAAGTAGGATCATGGCCTGTTCTGCCTATCTTTCAGCACATGCAGAAGCTCGGCAACGTCCCCCAAGACGAGATGCTGCGCACGTTCAACATGGGAATCGGCATGCTACTGGTGATCCCGGGAAAGAAATTCAAGAAAGCCCAGTCCGTCCTCGACCGCGCCGGCGAGAAGGCATACACCGTGGGCCGAATTGTAAAAGGCGACCGCAAGGTGATGTACTCATAGAAAGCTCGGGGGCCATATCTGCTCTTGAGGATGCCCCGTCCAAGTTCCGCTTTGGCGGGGTTTTGACTTATGGTTTGGAAAGTAACTGCTGGATGTTGGCCTCTACATCCTTCCTGTCCACCAACCCTGTGTAGGCGGCGGCGATCCTTCCCTCACGATCAATGAGAAAGGTGTCGGGCATGTTTTCGATGCCGTACTTCTTCGCAATCGCATCATCGCCCAAAACAATGCGATACGGAATTTTTGTGCTGCTGATAAATGGCCGCACCACGGTCCAGCCCTCATTGTCCAGCGATACGCCGACGACCTCCAGGCCGTTTCCTGCGTACTTAGGCTGGAACTCCGAGAACCATGGAATCTCCAGCTTGCATCCGTGGCACCAAGTCGCCCAGAAATCGAGCACAAGAACTTTGCCACGATAGTCCTTCACCGATATCACTTTGCCGGAACTGTCTTTCAACCCGAATTCGGGCGCAGGTTTTCGTTCACGTGGTGATTGCAGGCTCACCCGCACTCCCGATTCATCTCCCCGCGCAGCAATTCCAGCCAGGACAAGGGTAAACAAAAGAGGGCGGACTAATCGTATCCCACATGTTTTCGCTTTCATGAGTGTTGTCCTCCTTGCGAATCGAGCTGAACGATTCCGCCCGACTCGCTCCTGGTTCTGTGAAGCCTGGCGATTTGAGCCATAACCAGGTAGGCAGTAGGCCAATACACGGTTGCCTGCAGCAGTTGCACCGGCCAACGTTGCGAGAACGTGGGCCGCACTCTGAGGAAAATCCAAAAATCTGGATTTTGAACAAGCAACCTATTCGCTTGCCAGGGCAGCGATCCATATCAGTCCGCGAAGTGCAGGCCGGAAGTTCGTCATGCCAGCGCTTTTTCGGATTCCCCACAGTGCGGGGATCACCACAAGAATTGTTTGCACGATCACGGGCAAAACTTGCCGATAGAATGCGAGCGCAAAGACCGGAGCATTCAGAACACCAACAGAGGGCGTGCCGAAGGAGCGATGCAGGTACTGCCAATAAAACGTCTCGTAGAGGGGCGCGCCCGGGACAGTTCCAAGTAGCGGCAATAAAGAGAACAGCAGGCGATTTGTCTGCACTATCTTTTGCGACACCGCGCCAAGTACAAATCCGCCGGTCCACGCCCAACACGCGCCAGGGTCAACTGGCTGACAGCGCCTATGAATGCGGATTCCCCAAGCACTTGCCAAAACCCCATATTGGGGGTGTCGCTCCAGTGCCAGTTGTTGGCGTATATCCACAGATAAACCGAGCTCATCCCGGCTGTCCTTCCCGAAACAATGGAGAGCACCATGGCGAGCGGAAGGATCACGACGGCGAGAATTATCTAAGGCCGCCAATGCACCCACTGTTCGAATTGTCTCCAGATAACGAGACCAAACACATCGCGCACCGCGTGACCGCCGGACCCTTCGCTCTCCGCAACGTCGCCAAGCACGATGTGGCGTTCGTCCGGTTCCAGCATTTCCGTTAACAAATTCACCAGCCAAGACGCGAGTGAGCTTGTCATCGGATGGCGACTCGATTGGTTTCCCTGTTTCTGCATTTAGGGAAAACCCTCGCCCAAGCCGAACTTGGACGGGGCGCCCTCGAGACTGGAGAAGGACCACAGGTGCCCTGTTGAGTTTCGCCTGGGGGAGGCGTCTTACTCCAGCATGCTTTGTGGACACACCCCATGAACTACGCAGAACAAAGAAAATCTCCTGTTCGCATTGCCAGCATAGTCGTTGGAGCGTATATTATGTCTGATTTCGTACTAATATGTCTCCAAAGGACCAATCCGCCACGAACGATCTGACGCCGCTCTCTCCCGCCATATTCCATATCCTGCTCTCGCTCGGGGAAGGTGAGCGCCACGGATATGCCATCAAGCGGGAAATTTCGGCGCGTACCCAGGGCAAACTTAAATTGGGGCCGGGGGTGCTCTACGGATCCATCAACAAGATGCTGGAACTGGGGCTGATCGAAGAGTCGGATGAACGCCCCGATCCGCATCTCGACGACGAGCGCCGCCGTTATTACCGGATCACAGCCTATGGCCGAAAAGCGGCGCAGGCAGAAGCGGTCCGCATGCGCGAGTTGGTGCAGTTGGCTGCGGCCAGGTTTGGAGCGCCCCGGCATGCGTGACCGGTCTTTCTCAGGGAGGGTATACCGTTGGCTCTTGCGACTGTACCCACCCGGTTTTCGAGAGAACTATTCCGGGCCCATGGAGAAGGAATTTCGCGATGAAGTTGGGGAGGCGAGCGGGCCTTTGGCTCTTGCGTTACTCTGGGTTCGCCTTATTGCCGATCTGGCGGTTTCGGTTCCCGCGCAGCTTTCCCGCGAAGTAATTCAGGATGCGAAGCACACGCTTCGGCTCTGGTCCAAGCGTCCCTGGCATGCCGGGTTTGCGATCGCCGCACTCGCCATCGGTATTGGAGCGAATACGGGCGTATTTAGCGTGGTTGAAGCGCTGCTGCTGCGGTCTCTCCCCTTTCAGGAGCCGGGCCGGCTTGCCCTGCTGCATCAATTCATTCCGCCTCACGACAGCGCAAAGCAGTTTCACGATTGGCGGAAGCAGAGTACTTATCTCGCCGATGCCGTGCTGTTCGAAGAAATCGACTTGAACCTGGATGCAGTTCGAGGAGTCACTCGTGCACACGTCGCGCAGACATCGGGGAACTTCTTTTCGATGCTGGGCGCGAAGCTGTTTCTGGGACAAGGATTTGACCCCGAGGACGACGTGGACGCCCCGGGAGTAGGACTGCCTGGGCGCAATGCGGTGGCGGTGATCAGCTACCGGCTATGGCAGCAACTTTTCGGAGGCGATCCGAAAGTTCTGGGCGCCACAATCAAGATCAATGGAAG
>Ga0068854_100003257_pt1 | contig 10109 bp, 13 predicted proteins | sample KBSCornC42_FD_66590 | JGI IMG/M metagenome (GOLD analysis project Ga0068854, IMG submission 66590) | Corn rhizosphere microbial communities from Kellogg Biological Station, Michigan, USA - KBS Corn C4-2 | ecosystem: Host-associated > Plants > Roots > Rhizosphere > Soil ... | reverse complement strand
GGTCCCGCATCAGACCTGTCGCGTGCCCTGGCACGCAACGCCGAGGCGGTCTGTCGCCATTATCTTGGCGCTGGGCGGCGCGAAGGACGATACTGGATTGCCGGCGATGCCCTGGGGTCGCCGGGGCGCAGTCTCTATGTCCGCCTTAAGGGCGACGACCATGGCAAAGGCGCGGCCGGGAAATGGACCGACGCTGCCACCGGTGAACATGGTGACCTGCTCGACCTGATCGGCCTCAACTGCGGGCATCGCGTACTCGCCGAGACCCTTGAGGAAGCGCGCATCTTCCTGTCCGTGCCGCGCGCGCTGCCGGATTTCGACCGGCAAGAATCTCGGCCGCCAGCAGGATCGCGCAGGGCCAGCCGGCGACTGTTTGCCGCCTCGAAGCCGATCGCCGGCACCTTCGCCGAGACCTATCTTTGCCACCGCACCATCACCGGCATCCGATCGGAACGCTGGCTGCGTTTCCATTCCCGTTGCTGGTATCGCCCGAATGAGGATGATGTGCCGGACACGCCGTATGCCTTTCCGGCACTGATCGCAGCGGTGACCGACCTCAACGGCACTATCACTGGCGTTCATCGCACCTGGCTAGATGCCAAGGGCACCGACAAGGCGCCGGTCGCAACGCCGCGCAGGGCGATGGGCGACCTGCTCGGACACGGCGTCCGGTTCGGCACATCGGGACCGGTGATGGTTGCCGGCGAAGGCATCGAGACGATGCTGTCCCTGCGCATGGCGGTCCCTCCATTGGCGATGATCGCGGGTCTTTCCGCCCCTCATCTCGCGGCGACGGCCTTCCCGCCGGAGTTGCAACGCCTCTATGTCGCACGCGACGACGATCCCGCCGGCGCCCATGCTGTGACGAAATTGACCGAGCGCACCCATGCGGCCGGCATCGCAATGATCGTACTCGAGCCCCAGCTTGATGACTTCAATGCCGACCTTCGGCTGTTGGGGCTCGACCAGCTTCGCGCGCATCTTGCCCGCCAGCTCCTCCCCGAAGATGCCGCACGCTTTCTCCTGTCCACAGTTTGAGGCCGGGAAGAGCGAAGGGCAGCGGCGGCCTTTTCGCAACGTCCGGGGCCAGTCCGATACTGGCACACCGTCGATGAAGAGCCGCGCCTGTCGGCCTTCTTGAGAGGGCGACTGGAACGGCAGGCGGGCCTGCCGCGCAACGGCTGCGCCGCGACTATTTTCCGCCGCGTACCCTCCGGGTTGCGCTTTGCATCGCGAACCAAAATAGCCGCGGCTATCGCCGTCCTCCGCTGCGCTGCGGCCCCGTCGAGCGCTGTCGCGCCCGACCGCTTCGCTCAGGGTGCGCGCCCGGTCCGCCCACCGTCCTGTCGTCGCCACGAAGGCCGCGAGAGGCGCGGTCAAACGACGAGGCGACCACCATGACAACCGACCCCGAACGCCACGACGAACCCGAGCATGAGGAATCCTCACTCTCCCACCTCCTCCAGGAACTCGAGCTTTATGGGCGCAGACCCTTCGAGGACGAGGCCGACCCAAGACCATTGCCCGAAGGCCGCCTGGTCGAGGCCGCAGCCGCCGACACCTTCGACGCGATGGCCGCATGCCTGGCTGATACCCGGCTCGAACCCGATCTCGAAGATTTGCTCTGGGGGTTCACCAATGTGTTCCACCGGGCCGGGGAACGGATCGAACGCGAGCTCGATCGCAACGAGCTGGCGCAGAAGCGCCTCCAACGCGAGCAGGATGGCAGTGAGGTTGGATCGGTCGAACTCGAAACGGCGATCGCCGAAGGCCGCACGATGATCGAGCGCCGCGACGCGATGGAAGCGTTCCGCGAAGCGTTCGCCGACCAGTTCCGCACCCATCTTCGAAAAGCGTGGATGCCGCGATCGGGATCGATGGTGAACCGCAAGGCGCTGACCGCCAGCATCGTGGACAGCCGGGATTTCATCAATGCCCGCCGCTGGGCTGACAAGCAGGTGCTGATCCCATCGGGGGAACGGGTCTATCTCTCCGGAGGCGCCAGCTACAACGATCACCGCACCATCTGGTCGGTGCTCGACAGCGTACTCGCCAAGCATCCGACGATGGTCCTGATGCACGGCGGATCGAAAAGCGGCGCTGAAAAGATCGCATCGCTCTGGGCCGATCAGCGCACTGTCCCGCAAATCCCGTTCGCACCGGACTTCGTGAAGCACAGCAAATCGTCCGCACCCTTCAAGCGCAACGACGTCGTGCTCGCGACCGTTCCCGTCGGGATCATCCTATTCCCCGGCGGCGGCATCCAGGAGAATCTGTTCGACAAGGCCCGCAAGATGGGCATCCCGGTCTGGCGGTTCGAATGACTGCCGCCATGTGCGCATGGCGCCGTTAGCCGAGCCCCGCGTTCATCGCGGGCATCGCCGGACCACGGATTTGGACTCGCCACAGGTGGCGCATTCGGCCGTTGTGCGCTCATAACCACGCTGGCCCGCAAGCTCGCGCGTGCGCTGGCTCGCTTGATGGAGCGCCGCCAGATTGAGGCGTTCGACGATGCATTCGTCGCAGATCGGCACGGGCGCGAGCCTGGTGATCAATGCTTCGACTCGGTCCATGTGCGGGCTCAACCTCCTGAGCCGGCCATAGAAGCAAATCGCAGCCGGACGGGAAAGCTCGGAACGGACGACCGCTGCGCAAGGCAAGATCGCGCCGATCGAGACGGCAGACGTTTTTGCCGACGGAACCGTCTGGACGTTCCCGGGGCACGGAAATCGCCAAGCCTATAGCCCACGGTTTCAACAACCATCGTCCTCTATGGCCATCCGCGGAACCTCTCCCCGCTCTTGGAGGCGCTAGTCCTTTCCGACCTCCGGCCTTCCACGATCAACCCGTAAAGGGTCCGCTATGCTCTGCATGCGGCCGCTAATCGGCTGCGCCTCCTGACGCGGTGATCGCGGCCGGACGCCGGATGCGTCGGCGCCTGTCGAGCGGGGAGAGGCCCCGCTCCGGATCGACAGGAACCGGACATGTCACTCGAAACAGCACAACGCTACGCCTGGAACCTGGCGTGCACCCTCAAGGTCATCATCATCCTGATCGAGACCGACGATGGCTACAACGCGATGCCGAGCGACGACTACGACGGCGACGCCGACCATGTCGTTCGCGAATATGACGTTTTTTCAACCTGATCGGTACGCGCGAGCGCCGAACCGAGTCCGGCGACGGTTTCGTCGTCGGGCATTTTCTGCTATATTCCTGACGCGCTGTGGTGGCTGGTGGAAGCGCGTCCAACCCTCTGACGAAAAGGACGTGACGCCATGCTTATCCTGTTTCCACTCACGTTGATCGGTGTCGGTTTTCTGATTTACGCGCTGTTCGCCAGTGCGACGCTGGCGCTGCCAATCGGCGCCGGCCTGGCGGCCGGCTTTGGCGGCGCCGCGCTCGGCATCGCTCCGCTGCCGTCGATTGTCATCGGCATTGCCGCCTTCATGGGCGTCATCGCGCTCGGTCGCTTCGCGGCTGTCTCGCTTTCCAGCCGCCCAGCACGCGGTATGCTGATCGCCGTTTTCGCGATTCCCGCTGCGATTGCCGGCTTCTCGGTCGCAAGCGCTTTCGCGTCGCTTGCAGGCTTTGCCAGCTTCGCCGTTGCGCTTGTCGCGGGTGGCTTAAGCGGCGCTGTCGCCGCGCACAGGCTCGCCGATCCGGTCGCCTGATCGCAGCAATATCGACTTCATTTCTCCTCACATCGCCCCGCCCGGTCATTCCGGGCGGGGCTTTTCTGTAGGTCCACGATGCCATTGCCCGGAAGGGGCGATAGGATCAGGCGTCTCGCCGCTCGCCGCTGAAAACGAGGGGCTCGATGGTTGCGGCATGCAGATGGCGAGCCAGCGGTCCACTGTGTTGCGGTGATCGTCGGACAAGGTTCCAGGAGCGCGACTCCGCACCGCCTGAAGCCTTCCGGCCACGGGGCTTCTGTTGGTGGAGCGGGGAACGAGACCGAGCGGACCCCCCGCCTGTTTGCAGGTGGATCTATCCGGCAATTCGCTCATGGTGTCGGGCTTCTGGACGGGCGGTGATGCTGGGGCCACGTCTTCTTCCGGCAGATCCGGACCCGCGCCCAAACGGCCTCTCGAAATGGCTTGATGACCGAAACCGGCTTCGCCTCTGCCGCTCGGGGTCGCAACGGCTTTGGGTCACTTTTTTCCCCTGCCGGCTTCGCCGTCATTCCTCGCGGGGACAAAAAAGCGCCCCGCCGCCGTCCTCCAGCTGCGCTTGCGGGTCCCATCCCGGTGCGAGCACCGGGTCCCTTGAGGCCTGCAGCCGCGGCAGCCCCGGTCACCTTCAACGCCATCGAGGCCGTGATGGGCACGGGGCTCGTGGATCAAGACTGGAGACTTAACATGGCTACCATCGGCACCTTCAAGAAGACCGCCAACAGCGAGTTCGTCGGCGACATCGTCACCCTCGGCGTCCAGGCCAAGGGCGTCCGCATCGTTCCCGACAGCAACCGCGCCAACGACAACGCCCCCTCGCACAGGGTCTTTGTCGGCCGGGCCGAAATCGGCGCCGCCTGGACCAAGGAGTCCAACGAAGGCCGCGCATATCTTGGCCTCAAGCTCGACGATCCGAGCTTCACCGCTCCGATCTACGCCAACCTGTTCGACGACGAGGATGGCGAGACCTACAACCTGATCTGGTCGCGCCCGACCCGTCGCAACGGCGACTGAGCCGACCGGATCAAGCCCCGCCCGGAACGACTGGGCGGGGCTTTCGTTTGATCCATTTTGGTTGTAATATTAACCACTTGGGATAACCCATGCTTATCCGGCGATAAGCGGGGCCGGCATTGTATCGCGAATCATTCGCAACATACTTCGACGTCGCAGGGGGCATCGAGGAGTATGGCGATGCCAGGTTATCAGAGAATGCGTTTGCCCGAGGCTTATCGGGCGCTACTGACGTTGAATGCGCGCGGCTTTGCATGGGAATGGGTGCGCCGCAATCCTGACTTCCGCGCGATCTGGGCGTCGGCCGGTACGGCGGCTCGCCACAGTTCCGAGCTCGCCCAAACCGCCATCCGGCGTTCGGCGCGGACCATCATAGATCTCCCCGAGCACCCGCTGGCGCGGAGGTGGTCCCTTTGGGGCCTCACCTTTCGCGGTCGATACCGACACGCCGGCAACCGAGGCGCCGCCGATCGCCTGGCTGCCATCGCTCGACACGACCGCTCTGACGGTCATGCGGCCAGTCCCTTGGGCGCGCACGATAGGCGATCTGCTCTTCCGGCCATCGAACTGGGGTGACCGGGTCGTTCGCATTGCAGCGCCTGGTGGGGCGTCGCTTCTGATCCGAAGGCATGGGCTGCCGGAACTGCCGCTTTGGATTTCCGCTGATCTCGAGCCGGTGCCCGGCAAGCCGTTCGGGCTCTACCTTCACCCAGACCGCAGCCACGGCGACCGGATCCGCGCTGCGGATTTGTTCCGACGCGCGATTGGGATTGGCGCACCGCTGCGCGCGCCGCCGAACCCTCACGCCCACCGTCAGGCTGCGATGATCTGCATATACGATCTGCAACGCGACGGCGCGTCGCTGCGCGACATTGCCGGAGAACTGCTCGACCCGATTCCCGACGACTGGCGCCTGAGTTCAGAGCGTTCAGATCTGCGCCGTCTTGCCGACGCGGCGGCCGAGATGGTGGCGGGAGGATATAGGGGACTGCTTGGAGCACGCCCCAAAGCATAGACGCTATCGTCAATCGCATGTGGTCGGATCGCGGGCCCCCGCTTTCCGGCCACCCGTGGATGCCGTTCGACGCCGATGATCGCCGGGCTCGCGAGGCGCTGCCCGCATCGCCTCGCGGGCTTCGAAATCCACGGAGTCCAACATGCCCGACATCATCAAGGATACACGCTATCTGCGCACCAAGGAGGCCGCCCATTATGTCGGCCTTTCGGCGCGAACGCTGGAGAAACATCGCACCTACGGCACCGGTCCCGCTTACCGGAAAATCGGCGGCCGCGTCGTCTATACGATCGAAGACCTGCGCACCTGGTGCGATCGCGGCGCATGCGCGTCCACCTCCGATCCCAATAACGGAACCGTGCTGCCGGCCATGCGCCGTCCCGGCGACACGGCGGAGCGCCAGTGATGGTCGGCGTGCTCGAACAGAACGCCACCGGCGTCCCTGCGGAAACCGCCGGCTTGTACCGCCATCCGCTTCGCCTCGGCGTGCTCGCCGGGGCAGGCGCCGCACTCGTGGCGCTTCTCCTTCCGGCCCTGCATCGCCCGCAACTGCGCCTCGTCTGGAACGCTTCGGCGAGCGTGCCGCTCGGCCTCTACGGCATCGAACCCGCCGCTATCCCGCGCGTGGGCGATCTGGTCGCCGTGCGACCGTCACCCGCGCTGACCCGCTTCATGGCCGACCGCCGCTATGTCGAGGCAGGCGCGGTATTGGTGAAGCCGGTCGCGGCTCTCGCCGGTACGACCTTCTGCCGCATCAATATGCGTGTCACGCTCGACGGACGCGCCGTTGCGATCGCGCTGTCGCGCGACCGCTTCGGCCGTCCGCTGCCGCGCTGGTCGGGCTGCCGGCGTCTGGCCCGCAACGAGCTCGTGCTGATCGCGCCGGCGCTGCGCGCGTCGTTCGACAGTCGCTATTTCGGTCCGGTCGATCGCGCGCAAGTGATCGGTCGCGCGATCCCGCTGTGGACTTGGTCATGAGGGGACGACAGATCAGCGTGCTCGGCGTCGTCGCCATCGCCGCATCCGCCTGGCCCTCGGTCGGCGCTGCCGCCAAACCGGCGTTGCCCAACAGATGCGCGGCGTACGTCCCCGAGGCGGCGCGTCGCTCGGGACTTTCCGAGGAGGTGGTTGCCCGCGTCATGCTCGCCGAGTCGGGCGGCAATGCGCGGATCGTCTCCGTCAAGGGAGCGATCGGCTGCATGCAGATCATGCCGGCGACATGGTCCTATTTGACCGCGCGCTACAGTCTCGGTGCCGATCCGTTCGACGCGCGGATGAACATGATCGGCGGCGCGATGTACCTCGCCGAACTCGCCGCGCGCTATGGGTGGCCGGGCGCGCTGGCCGCCTACAATGCCGGTCCTGGCCGCTATCAGCGTTATGTGCAGGGCGGCGTGCCTCTACCGTCGGAAACCATCGCCTACGCCGCGCGCATCGGTCGAAATGCCGAGGGTCCGACAGCGGTTGCGTCGGCGCCACGCTGGCAGGAGGCGCGCCTATTCATGGCGCGTCCGACATTCGAGGGCGCGGCAGTGCCGCCGACGACGCCAATTTCGCCCGCCGGGAATGTTGAGGTGCAACCCCGCAACTCGCTCTTCCCCTTTTCCCGTGCTCTTGACGGCGGCAATGCAACCGGCGTTCGTCCATGACGTGGCGCATATGATCGGGAATCGGTGTCCTCGCGCCGACTTTGAATTATGCTCCCTGACGTCTCAGCGCCGGCCGACTGGATGGAGGCCCGATCATGTTGAACATCGAGAAAGCCATTGAAGCGGCCGCCCGTGCGCTCTGTCGCTCAGACGGCAATCCGGAAAACACAAAGTTCGAGGGCAAGCCGATGTGGCAGAGCTATTTGCCCGCGGCGAAAGCCGCGGTCGAAGCTGCGTTGCCACATCTCCGCGACGAATGATTTCCACGCGCGCGGTCGCTTCGCGATCGGCCATGATTCAATCCGAATAGCCGCCGTTCGGGACGCCTCGTACCGGCACTATGTTTCGTCACTTGGCTTGGCATATTTGTCCGGAATTCTCGGGCCTCTGCCTTGCGCGCGGGCGGCGTCGGCTTCTTCCGCTTCGGTCGCAAAGGCGCGGGAGCCGCGACGGCGGAAGAGCAGCTTGACCTCGGCCGCGTCCTCGCCCTGCATCTGCAGCGCCAGTGCGAGAAATGCCCCGTACAGCAAGGCGCGGTCGTCGTCGGCGATGCCGACCAGCCCGGCTTTCTGCACGAGACCGCCCAGCTCGATCAAATGCCGCGTGCGTTCGCGTCGTGCCACTACCCAAGCCCTCGTATCCGATCGGGATCGTGCCGCATCAAGCCGATTGCGCGCCTGTGTCAGTCGCTTTGCCGCTTTCACCACCGCCAGCAGCGCGGCGCGAGGATCGGCGGCTTGTGTCGCGAAAAAATTGGGCGCCCTGGCGACTCCATGCCGCCGTCGTTGCCTTGTCCTTTTCCGCAACTGCTGCGAGGAGAGCGCCGGCAAGCAGATCAGGCTCAAGCGCATCGGCGCCCGTTGCCTCGATCAGCTCGCCGAATTGCTGGACCTTGCGCTGCCTGAGCAATTTGGCGCGATCGTTCAGCGCCTTGAGTTCGGCATCAAAGTCCCTGACCTTACGCATCGTGCATCTCCATTTGGCGTGTCGATGCAGGTGAATTGGTCCCTGTAATCCCCGGTTCAACGGCAGAAATCTCTCAGGAGCGCTCTAGCGTATGAGAGCGCGCTTATACGTCGTACCGACGTCGCGGGATCAGGCGTAGATGGGTTGCCGTCATGGCGATCTTTCACTTCTCGGCCAAGGTCATCGGGCGCGGCACCGGCAGGAGTGCCGTGGCGGCCGCGGCCTATCGTTCGGCCTCGCGGCTCGAGGATGAGCGGCTCGGCCGGCATCATGATTTCACCAACAAGGCTGGTGTCGTCCATTCCGAAGTGATGCTGCCGGAGGGCGCGCCCGGGCGTCTGCTCGACCGCGAAACCCTGTGGAATGAGGTTGAGGCGACCGAGAAGCGGAAAGACGCACAGCTCGCCCGCGAAGTGGAATTCGCGATCCCGCGTGAGATGACGAGGGAGCAGGGCATCGCGCTCGCCCGCGATTTCGTTCAGCGCGAATTTGTCGCGCGGGGCATGGTCGCCGATCTCAATGTGCATTGGGACATTGACGCTGATGGCGAAGCCAAGCCGCACGCGCATGTCATGCTCGCCCTTCGCGAGATCGACGGCGAGGGGTTCGGAGTCAAGGTCCGCGAATGGAATGCGACCGCACTTCTCCAGCATTGGCGAACCGCCTGGGCCGATCACGTCAATGCTCGCTGCGCCGCCCTCGGTATCGACGCGCGCATCGACCATCGCAGTTACGAGCATCAGGGCATAGATCTCGAGCCGCAGCACAAGATCGGCGCCGCCGGCGCACGCCGCGAGGCGAAGGGCGAGGATGCCGAGCGTGCGGACGATCATCGCGCGATCGCGCGCAGCAACGGTGTCGTCATTCTTGCGAAGCCAGAAGTCGGCCTCGAAGCGCTGACGCGCACCCAGGCGACCTTCACTGTGCGCGACCTGGCGATTTTCGCGCACCGCCATTCTGACGGCAAGGAGCAATTCGATGCCGTGCTGGCCGCGATGCGCGCGTCTGACAGCATCCTTGCGCTCGGACGCGACGGACGCGGCCAGGAGCGCTTCACCACCACATCCATGCTGTCGGCCGAAGACGCTCTGGCCCGCCATGCTGCGACCCTTTCGGCTAACGCGCACGCGGTCGGCAAGGCGGATGTCGAGCGTGCGATCGCCTTAGCCGAACAGCGCGGACTGAAGCTCGGCGCCGATCAGCGTGGTGCGCTCGAGCATGTCGTCAGGCGGCCGGGGCTCAGCCTCGTGGTTGGCTTCGCCGGCTCCGGCAAGTCCGCGATGTTGGGGGTTGCGCGCGAGGCGTGGGAAGCCGCCGGCTATACGGTGCGCGGCACCGCGCTGTCGGGCATTGCGGCTGAAAATCTCGAAGGCGGCTCCGGAATTTCGTCGCGCACGATCGCCAGCTTCGAACATGCCTGGGCGCGCGGCTATGACCGGCTGACGACACGCGACGTGCTGGTGATCGACGAGGCGGCGATGGTCGGTACGCGCCAGCTTCAGCGCGTGCTCGCCGAGGCATCGGGCGCCGGCGCAAAGGTCGTCATGGTCGGTGACGTCCAGCAGCTCCAGGCGATCGAGGCGGGCGCCGCGTTCCGGTTGCTCGCTGAACGGCATGGTGCTGCCGAGATCGGTGAAGTGCGGCGCCAGGCAGCGGTGTGGATGCGCGACGCCACCCGCGACTTCGCCAACGGCCGGACCGGCGAGGCCATCGCCACTTATTCCCGCGCTGGAATGGTCCACGCCGCCGAGAGCCGCGAGGCGGCACGAGTCGCGCTGATCGATCGCTGGG
>Ga0068854_100003255_pt1 | contig 10112 bp, 8 predicted proteins | sample KBSCornC42_FD_66590 | JGI IMG/M metagenome (GOLD analysis project Ga0068854, IMG submission 66590) | Corn rhizosphere microbial communities from Kellogg Biological Station, Michigan, USA - KBS Corn C4-2 | ecosystem: Host-associated > Plants > Roots > Rhizosphere > Soil ... | reverse complement strand
CGAGCGCGATGGGCGGCAACATCGGCCTGCCGATCCTCGCCCAGGACCCGCTGCCGGAAGGCGGCGTCTACGTGCTCGAGCTGTCGAGCTACCAGATCGACCTGACCCAGAGCCTCGACTGCGACGTCGCGGTGCTGCTCAACATCACCCCCGACCATCTCGACCGATACGACAGCTTTGACTCTTATGCGGCATCGAAGGCCCGGCTGTTCGAGATGCAGAAGAAGGGTGCCGCGATCATTCAATGCACTGACTCGACAAGCGAGAGGATTGGCCTGCAGGTGGCGCGTTCGCGCAAGCCGCCCGTCGCCAAAGGCATCGAAGAATATGAATTGGCTTATCGGCGCAATCCCGCTCTCGCGGGCCCGCACAATCGACAGAACTCCAGCGCGGCAGTCGGAGTGTGTCGAATTCTCGCTATTCCGAGAGAGGCGATTGAAAGGGGGCTGGAGACTTACCCCGGACTCCCCCACCGCATGGAGCGCATCCGCGAGAAGGACGGCGTGCTGTTCGTCAACGACAGCAAAGCGACCAACCCGACCGCGACTGCTCCGGCGCTCGCGGCGTTCGAGCGTATTCGCTGGATTTGCGGCGGCCAGGCGAAGACCGACAATCTCGACGAATGCGCGCCTCACTTCGGCCATGTGCGCAAGGCCTATACCATTGGCGAAGCGGGCGAATTGTTCGCTTCGCTCTTGTCGCCGCACGTGGCCGTGGCAAAGTGCCAAACGCTCGAGCGCGCGGTCAGTGAAGCGGCGGCGGAGGCGAAGAGGGGGGACACGGTCCTTCTCTCGCCGGCCTGCGCCAGCTTCGACCAGTTCCGCGACTTCGAGGATCGGGGCGACGAGTTCCGGGCGTTGGTGGAGGGGTTATGATCGGCAGCATCTCGGGCAAGATCAGGGACAAGGCCGCGCTGATGGACCCGAGCCATTACGGCCGCTCCGACACGTCGGCGATCGGCCGCTGGTTCTGGGAAGTCGACAAGGTCCTGCTGCTGCTGGTGACGGTGCTGATCGCGATCGGGCTGATCGCCGTAGCCGCCGCCTCGCCCGCCGCCGCCGAGCGCTACTCGGGCGGCAATGTCCGCTTCAACGACCTCTATTATTTCTGGCGCCAGCTCGCCTGGATAGCGCTCGGAGTGCCGGTCATGATCGGCATTTCGATGCTGCCGCGCGAGCGGGCGCGGCGATTGAGCCTGTTCGGCGCGTCGTTCTTCTTCGTGCTGCTGATCTTCGTCCCGGTGCTCGGGCCGGAAATCAACGGCGCCAAGCGCTGGATCGAGCTGCCCGTCGGGCAGCTGCAGCCGTCCGAATTCCTGAAGCCCTTCTATGTCGTCGCGCTGGCGTGGCTGCTCAGTCTCCGCGAAGGGGACAAGTCGCTGCCGATCTTCACTCTGTCGGCGCTTCCGGTCGGAGCCATCGCCTTCCTGCTGATGAAGCAGCCCGATTTCGGCTCGACCATCATTTTCGCGGCGGTGTGGATCGCGATGCTCGCACTCGCCGGGGTCAACATGCGGATCCTCGTCGGCCTCGCCATTGCCGGTGTGGTCGGCATCGTCCTCGCCTACTTCTTCTACGACGTCGCCACCGCGCGCATCGACGAGTTCCTGTTCGGCACGGGCGACAATTTCCAGACCGAGAATGCGATGCGCACGCTGACCGCCGGCGGGCTGTTCGGCATGGGTCCGGGCGGCGGCACGCGCAAGTTCGGCCTGCCCGAGCCCCACACCGACTATATCTTTTCGGTGATCGGCGAGGAGTTCGGCCTGATCGCCTGCCTCGCCATCGCCGCGCTCTACCTCGGCATCGTCGCCCGGGTGCTGATCAAGCTGCTCGACGAGGACAACAGCTTCGCGATCCTCGCCGCCGCCGGCCTCGCCATCGAGTTTGGGCTGCAGGCGCTGATCAACATGATGGTCAACGTCCAGCTGGCGCCGTCCAAGGGCATGACACTGCCGTTCATCAGCTACGGCGGGTCATCGATGCTGGCGCTGTCGATCGGCATGGGTTTGCTGCTCGCGTTCACGCGCCGGAACCCGTATCTGACCCGCTCACCCTATGTCGTGAAGTGGAGCGGGGAGAGCCTGACGGCATGAATTTCGTTCTCGCTGCCGGTGGGACCGGCGGCCATATGGTCCCGGCCCATGCGCTCGCCGCGGAGCTCAAGCGCCGCAGCCACGGCGTGCTGCTGATCACCGACGACCGCGGCGCGCGCTTCCCCGGCCTGTTCGACGGCGTGCCGGTGCACATCCTGCCCGCCGGAAGGCTCGGCGGCGGGCCGATCGGCTGGCTCAAGGCGGCGCGCGCGGTGGTCGCCGGACGCGGCGAGGCCAAGCGGCTGTACAGGGACCATCGGCCCGACGCGGTCGTCGGGTTCGGCGGCTACCCGGCTTTTCCCTCGCTGCTCGCGGCGAGCGCGATGAAGATCCCGACCGTGCTGCATGAGCAGAATGCGGTGCTCGGCCGGGTCAACCGCCTGCTCGCCGGCGAGGCCGAGGCGATCGGCACGGCGTTCGAAACGGTCGAGCGGCTCAAGCCCAGGTTCAAGGAGCGGACGGTGCTGGTCGGCAACCCGGTCCGCGACAGCATCGCCAGGCTGGGCGAGCTGCCGTTCCCGCCGTTCGACGAGATCGCTCCGCTGAAGATCCTGATCACCGGCGGCAGCCAGGGCGCGACGGTGCTCGGCGAGGTGGTGCCCGACGGGCTCGGCCTGCTCCAGCCGGCGCTGCGGCGGCGGCTGCAGGTCGTCCACCAGTGCCGCCCCGACGACATCGAACGGGTGCGCAAGACCTATGCCGAGCTCGGCATCCCGGCCGAGCTCACGACCTATATCGAGGACATGCCTGACAAGCTGGCCGACGCGCACCTCATCATCGGCCGCGCCGGGGCCTCGACCATCGCCGAGCTGACCGCCGCCGGCCGCCCCGCCATCCTGATCCCGTTCCCGGCGGCGACCGACGACCACCAGACTGCCAACGCCCGTGAGTTGACCGCGGCCGGCGGCGCCCGCACCATTCAGCAGACCAATTTCACGCCGACCGTCCTCGCCCGCCAGATCGAGGCGATGGCGGCGGACCCGGTCGCGCTCAACAATGCCGCCTCGCGCGCCTTGTCGGTCGGCCGCCCGCACGCCGCGCGCGACCTCGCCGACCTCGTCGAGCGCGTGGGTAACGGGGTCGCCCCGGTCATCGTCGGCCCGGCGCTGACGCCGCGCGTCGGAGCCCCGGCTCCGATCGGAGGCATGCCGGCATGATGAAGGCGATGGGCACCGACATCGGCACGATCCACTTCGTCGGGATCGGCGGCATCGGCATGTCGGGCATCGCCGAGGTGATGCACCAGCTCGGCTATCAGGTGCAGGGCTCGGACGTCGCCGAATCCTACGTCGTCGAGAAATTGCGCAAGGCCGGCATCCCGATCGCGATCGGCCATTCGCCCGACAATCTCGGCGACGCCGCCGTCGTCGTCTGCTCGTCGGCGATCAAGGACGGCAATCCGGAGATGGTCGCCGCGGCCGAGCGGCGCCTGCCGCGAGTGCGGCGGGCCGAGATGCTGGCTGAGCTGATGCGGATGCAGAAGACGGTCGCTGTCGCCGGCACCCACGGCAAGACCACGACCACGTCGATGATCGCGGCCCTGCTCGACGGGGGCGGGATCGACCCGACGGTGATCAACGGCGGGATCATCAACCGCTACGGCTCGAACGCCCGGCTCGGCAAGAGTGACTGGTGGGTGATCGAGGCCGACGAGAGCGACGGCAGCTTCCTCCGCCTCGACGGGACGATCGCGGTCGTCACCAACATCGATCCCGAGCATCTCGAACATTACGGCAGCTTCGACTCGGTCAAGGACGCATTCGTCGAGTTCGTCGAGAATGTGCCCTTCTACGGGCTCGCCGTGCTGTGCGTCGACCATCCCGAGGTGCAGAACATCATCGGCCGGATCCGCGACCGGCGGATCGTCACCTACGGCTTTTCCGCGCTGGCCGACGTCCGCGCCGACAGTGTCTCCGCCGTTCCCGGCGGCAGCCAGTTCGACGCCGTGATCCTCGGCCGCGACGGGGAGCGCCGGGTGCTGGAGGGCATCCACGTCTCGATGCCCGGCCGCCACAACGTCCAGAACGCGCTCGCGGCGATTGCCGTCGCGCTCGAGCTCGGCATGAGCGACGAGGCGATCGTGCGCGGCTTCGACAGGTTCGACGGGGTCAAGCGGCGCTTCACCCGGGTCGGCGAGGCCGACGGCGCGATCATCATCGACGATTACGCCCACCATCCCACGGAAATCCGCGCCGTTCTGGCCGCCGCGCGCGAGGGCGCGGAAGGGCGCGTGATCGCGGTCATGCAGCCGCATCGCTACACCCGGCTGCAGGCATTGATGGAAGACTTCCAGAACGCGTTCAACGACGCCGACGTGGTGATGGTGACTCCGGTCTATCCCGCCGGCGAGGAGCCCATCGACGGCGTCGATTCCGCCGCGCTGGTCGAGGGCCTGCGCGCCCACGGCCACCGCATGGTGAGCGAGGTCGCCGACCTCGATGGCCTGTGCCGCGCCTTGCGCGACCTCGCCGCCGACGGCGACATGATCATCTGCATGGGCGCCGGCGACATCACCAAATGGGCCGCCGCGCTGGCCGACGGCATCTGCGCGGCGCGGGCGAAGAAATGAGCGCGGTCGCGACCATGCCCGCCGTGCGCGGCAGGCTGACACCGAACGCGCCGCTGGCGCCGCTCGTGTGGTTCAAGAGCGGCGGGACGGCCGAATGGCTGTTCGAGCCGAAGGACGAGGACGACCTCACCGATTTCCTCCGGGAACTCGATCCCGGTGTGCATGTGATGGCGCTCGGCCTGGGCTCCAACCTCATCGTCCGCGACGGGGGAGTCCCCGGCGTCGTTGTGCGCCTCGGCAAGGCGTTCTCGAAAATCGAGAAAGCCGACGACGTGACCCTGCGCTGCGGCGGCGGGGCGAGCGGCATCCTCGTCTCCTCGACTGCGCGCGACGCCGGCATTGCCGGGCTCGAGTTCCTGCGCGGGATTCCCGGCACGGTCGGCGGCTTCGTCCGCATGAACGGCGGCGCCTACGGCCGCGAGGTCAAGGACATCCTCGACTCGGCCCGCATCATCCTGCGCGACGGGACGATGGTCGACTGGCCGCTCGACAGGCTCGGCTACACCTATCGCCACAGCGACGTGCCGGAAGGCGCGGTGGTGGTCGAAGCGACCTTCGGCGGCGCTCCGGGCAAGCCGGACGCGATCGGCGCCGAGATGGACGCGATCGCCCGCGCTCGCGAGGACTCGCAGCCGCTGCGCAGCCGCACCGGCGGCTCGACCTTCAAGAATCCGCCGGGCCACAAGGCGTGGGCGCTGATCGATGCGGCGGGCTGCCGCGGGCTTCAGCACGGCGACGCCCAAGTCTCGGAAAAGCATTGCAATTTCCTGCTGAACCTCGGTAGCGCGTCGAGCGCCGACATCGAGGAGCTGGGCGAGGAGGTCCGGCGCCGGGTGCGGTCCAAAACCAACATCACGCTCGAGTGGGAAATCCAGCGCGTAGGGGTCGTCGAGTGAACAAGGACAGCCACGTCGTGGTGCTGATGGGCGGCTGGGGAAGCGAGCGCGAGGTGTCGCTGACCAGCGGTCGCGGCGTCGCCGCCGCGCTGCGCGAGCGCGGCTGGACCAACGTCAGCGAGCTCGACATGGACCGCGACGTCGCGGCCCGCCTCGCCGCGCTCAAGCCCGACGTCGTGTTCAACGCGCTCCACGGCACCCCCGGCGAGGATGGCACGGTCCAGGGCATGATGGACCTGATGGGCCTCAACTACACCCACAGCGGGCTGGAAACGTCGGTCATCGCGATCGACAAGGAGCTGACCAAGATGGTCCTGGTGCCCCACGGTGTCCGCATGCCGGCGGGCAAGGTGGTGTCGAGCGACAGCCTGCACCAGGCCGATCCGTTGCCCCGGCCCTATGTGGTGAAGCCGGTCAACGAGGGCTCGTCGGTCGGCGTCGCGATCGTCACCGAGCAAGGCAATTACGGCAACCCGATCGGCCGCGACGTCGATGGGCCGTGGCGCCATTTCGACCATCTGCTCGCCGAGCCCTTCATCAAGGGGCGCGAGCTGACCGTCGCGGTGCTCGGCGACGAGGCGCTTGCCGTGACCGAGCTCAAGCCCAAGGCCGGCTTCTATGACTATGACGCCAAATATACCGACGGGCTGACGGTTCACGTCTGCCCGGCCGAAGTCCCCGACGATATCGCCCGGGCGATGATGGACATGGCGGCGAAGGCGCACCGCCTGCTCGGCTGCAAGGGGGCGTCGCGCTCCGATTTCCGCTGGGACGACGAGCAAGGCGAGGCGGGGCTTTATCTGCTCGAGGTCAACACCCAGCCGGGGATGACTCCCTTGAGCCTGGTCCCCGAGCAGGCCAGGCTCAAGGGCATCAGCTACGGCGAGCTGGTCGAGCGGCTGATCGCGGAGGCGCTGCAATGAGCGCGTCGCACGTTCGCCGCGGAGGCGGCGGGATGCGCGCCAACGCGCGCAAGTCCCCGCCCAAGGTCACCGTCCCGAAGAAGCTCGCGCGGAAGCTGCCGGTCAGCCATGCGCGCGCCAATCGTATGCTCGGCCTCGCCTTCGGCGGTTTCATGCTGGCGCTCGGGCTGTTCGTCGCCATCGCGCTCGACATTCCGGCCAAGGCCGAGCGCTCGGCCGGAGCGGCGATCGGCCGGGCCGGCTTCACCGTCAGCGGCTATCAGATCGTCGGCTTGAGGCACATGGACCGCCGGCCGATCGACGACGTGGTCACCGACGAGCTCCATCGCGCCGCCGGTGAGGCGGGTGCGGCCAAGGCGCCGCAGCCGCTGGTCGACGTCGCCCGGATCCGCGACCGGCTGCTGCGGTTCGGCTGGGTCAGGGACGCGCGCATCTCCCGCCGACTCCCCGACACCCTGGTCGTCGACATCGTCGAGCGCACGCCCGCGGCACTGTGGCAGGACAGCGGCCGGCTGGCGCTGATCGACGCCGACGGTGTCGTGCTCGACCGGGTGCCGATCGACAAAATGCCCGACTTGCCACTGCTGATCGGGCCGGGCGCCAATGCGCAGGCGCGCGAGCTCGGCGGGTTGATGGCCGACGTTCCGACCCTGAAGCCGCAGCTCGCCTCCGCGACCTGGGTCGGCGGCCGGCGCTGGGACCTCAACTTCCAATCGGGCGAGACGGTCGCTTTGCCCGAAGGCGATGCCGCCGCGCGGACCGCGCTGGTCCACTTCGCCAGGGGCGACAAGGAAGGCGGGCTGCTTGGCCGCGGATTCCGGCGCTTCGATCTGCGCAACTGGGCGCCAGGCCGCGGCATGACCGTGCAGTTGCCCGAAGGCGCACCCAAGGCGGCGGTGCCGGGGCATCAGGAAGGCTAGTCGGGAAGGTGGCCCAGCCGTCCGAACAGCATTTGATCGCCGCGCTCGACATCGGCTCGTCGAAGGTCAGCGCGCTGATCGTGACGCCGGGCGAGGACGGCCGGCTGACGGTGCTCGGCACCGGCCAGCGCGAAAGCCGCGGGGTCAAGCGCGGGTACATCACCGACATGGCGGCGAGCGAGTTCGCGGTGCGCGAGGCGGTCGAGCTCGCCGAGCGCATGTCCGGGGTCACGGTCGACGACGTCTGGGCGAGCTACGGCGCCGGCGGGCTGGTCAGCGACCTCGCCAACGTCGAAGTCGAGCTTGGCGGCCATCCGGTCGAACAATCGGACATCAACGAGCTCCTGAACGCCGGCAAGAGCGCGATCGACCGCAACGGCCAGGTCGTGCTCCACGCCCACCCGGCGCTGTACACGATCGATCGCGCCCAGGGCGTCCAGCAGCCGATTGGCCTCCATGCCAACCGCCTCGGCGTCGACATCCATGTCATCGCCGCCGATCCGGCGCCATTGCGCAACATCGACACGGTGATCCGCTCGGCCCATCTCGGGGTCAAGGCGATCGTCGCCTCGCCGATCGCCGCCGCGCTCGCCTGCTTAAGCTCGGAGGAGCGCGAGCTCGGCGTGGCGCTGGTCGAGCTCGGGGCCGACGTCACCAACGTCTCGGTGCACTTCGGCGGGATGCTCGTCGGGCTGCGCTCGATCCCCTTGGGCGCGCACGACATCACCAACGACATCGCCTGCGCCTTCGGCGTGCAGCGCCGCGACGCCGAGCGGCTCAAATGCTTCTACGGTTCGGCGATGACCAGCCCGCGCGACAACCATGAGATGATCGAGGCGAGCCAGATCGGCGCCGAGCCGGGGGCCGAGCCGCTGAAGATCACCCGCGCCCAGCTGATGATGGTCATCCGCCAGCGGGTCGAGGAAGTGACCGGCGAGATCGAGGCCGCCCTGAAGGGCCTCGGCTTCACCGGCCCGGTTGGCCGCCAGGTCGTCCTGACCGGCGGCGGGGCCGAACTCAAGAATGTCGCCGACTATATGCAGGGCGTGCTCGGCCGCGCCGTCCGGGTCGGCCGGCCCAAGCAGATCACCGGCCTGCCCGACGCGCACAGCGGCCCGGCCTTCTCGACCCTGGTCGGGCTGGCGCTGCTGGCCGGGTCGGGCAGCGGCGACATCCGCGACATCGCCCTCGGCCCGATCGCCCGCCAGTCGCCGGCGAGAGGCATGTTCGGCCGCCTCATGGCGGCGATGAAGGGCGGCTACTAGAGCAACCGCTTCCATGATAACCCTCGCTGCCGAAAAGGGAGCGGCAATGGCTTCAGTTGCTGAGGCGGCAAGGGGAACAAGGCCGGTCGCCAACGGCCTGATCTTGCTCGTCGGAATGGCGATTTTCCTGAATTACGTCGACCGCGGCGCGCTTCCGGTTGGTGCGCCGCAGATGAAGTCGCAGCTTGGCCTGACGGCGACGCAGTTCGGCCTGGCCGTGTCGGCCTTCTTCTGGGTGTATGCGCCCCTCAACATGTTCATCGGCAGGCTGTGCGATCGCTACTCCGTTTATTGGGTGTTCGGCGCGGGGGTCGTCCTCTGGGCCGTGAGCACCATCCTGACCAGCTTGGCGGCAGGCCTTGCGTCCCTGATCGTGCTCAGGGTCTTCCTGGGGATCGGCGAGAGCGTCGCATTTCCCGGCAGCTCCAAAATGATCACGGCCCATGTGCCGGCATCCGGCCGCGGGCTCGCCAACGGGATCATCGGCGCGGGCCTGGCACTTGGCCCGGCCGTCGGGACGCTGGCCGGTGGGCTGATGACCGCCGCGTTCGGTTGGCGCGTGATGTTCCTCGTCTTCGGCCTCGTCACGCTCGTCTGGCTGCTTCCCTGGGCCGCGGTCGTTCGCCGCATCCCGAAGGTGGAGCGAGCGGATTGCATCGACTGCGTTCCGATCGCCAGCGTCGCGAGCCGGTGGGCCCTTTGGGCGATGGGTCTTGCGCACTTCTTCAACGTCTATGGCTTCTACTTCCTACTGACCTGGCTGCCGCTGTTTCTCGTCCAGTCCCGAGGGTTCACGATCCAGCAGATGAGCTATCTCGCGACCACCGCCCAGCTCGCCTTTGCGAGTTCCGTGCTCGCCTTTGGCTGGGGCTCGGATCTTTGGACTCGCTCGGGCCGCGCGGAGCATTCGATCCGGCGCTGGACGATCGTGGGCGGTCACGTCGTGGCGGCGATCTGCATCGTCGGAATCCTGCTCAGCGAGAGCTTGCCGGCACTGGTCTTCTGGCTGGCTCTCGCCGGAGCGAGCTACGGCACGAGCACGCCCAGCCTGTACGGTATCGCGCAAATGTTCGCGGGGCCGAGAGCGTCCGGCACCTGGGTCGGCGTGCAGAACGCGATCGGGAATATTGCCGGTTTCGTCATGCCCGTCGTGACGGGAATCATGATTGACCGGACGGGTAGTTATTCGGGCGGATTTTTCCTCGCCGCAGCGGTTGTCGGCTTCGGCGCTCTGTGGTGGGTGTGGGGGGTCCCCAAGATCCGCCAGATCGAGTTAGACTGACCGTCTCGCCTTGCGGAACAGCGCCGCCGAGGCGAGGAACAGCGCGGCGAACACGCTGGTGCCGATGAGCTCGCGCCAGTGCGGCACGTTGGGCTCGTCGGTGGGCCCGCTGACCGCGACGACGAACACGACCCCGAGCGCGGCCGCGGTCATTATCATCGC
>Ga0068854_100003253_pt1 | contig 10118 bp, 10 predicted proteins | sample KBSCornC42_FD_66590 | JGI IMG/M metagenome (GOLD analysis project Ga0068854, IMG submission 66590) | Corn rhizosphere microbial communities from Kellogg Biological Station, Michigan, USA - KBS Corn C4-2 | ecosystem: Host-associated > Plants > Roots > Rhizosphere > Soil ... | reverse complement strand
AACCGCTCGCGCTCGCCCGTCCGCTTCCTCAACGACCTGGGCGTCGCCTACCGCGCGAGCCACCGGGCGAAGCCGCTGATGGACGAGCTCGCCTACCACCCGTACCCTCAGGCGGCGCAGGGGCCGCCGAGCATTCGCTACGCCTGGCCGACCGCGGGGCTCGCGAACCTCGACCGGATCAAGCAGGCCGTCTGGGACGCGTTCAACGGCACCGCGCAGCCGACCTTCGCCGAGCCGGGCAATACCGCCGCGAAGCCGTTGCGGTTCGACCTGGACGAGGTCGGCTGGCAGGTCGCGCCGCTCCCGGCGCTGGCGGCGATGTACACCGGGGTCGAGACGGCCGGCACGAAGCTCATCACCGAGCCGCAGCAGGCGACCTACTACAGCGACACGATCACGCTCGCCGAGTGCGATCCGAGCGTGCGGATGCTCAGCTTCTTCCACCTGATCGACGAGACCGACCTCGAGCGCTGGCAGAGCGGGCTCGAGCGCGCCGACGGCTCGCACCGGCCCTCGTACGACGCGATCAAGCAGACGATCGCCCAGACCCACGGCAACTGCCCGGCGACGCCCGTGCGCTGGCGGCACGTGACCGGCGTCGTGCTCCCGGTCGTCGCGTGGGGGAGCCTGAAGCCGCAGCCGCTGAAGCGCACCCGCTGGAGCTTCGGCGCCGGCGCGGGCGAGGAGGCGGACTTCCGCGCCGGGCTCTTCAAGGCCGGCCCTTCGAAGACCGTGCTCGGCAAGCGCCTGGCCGCCGGGAGGCCGAAGCCGCTGCTCTTCGCGCACGGCCTGATCAAGGCCGGATCGCGGCTCGTGTCCTTTCCGACGCGCCGGTTGAAGCGCGGCCTCTACGTCTATGCGATCCGGATGAGCGCGACCATGAACCCCAAGCGCGCGAGCGTCCTCGTCAGCCGGCCCTTCCGCGTCGGCCCCGCAAAGAAGTGAGGGATCCACGGGTTGCCCGGCTGGGCGAGCTCGTCGTCAACTACTCGCTCGGCCTGCAGCCGGGCAAGGTGCTCCGCATCGACGCGCCGCCGGTCTCCGCGCCGCTGGCGATCGAGATCTACCGCGCCGCGCTCGCGGCCGGCGCGCACCCGTACGTCGACCTGCAGCTCGAGCGGCTGCCGGAGCTGCTGCTCGCGGAGGCCAACGACGAGCAGCTCGAGTACGTCTCGCCGATTGCGCTGGCCGAGCTCGAGTTCGTCGACGCGATCACGACGATCTGGTCGGAGTCCAACACCCGCGCCCTTACCCACGCCGACCCGGAGCGCCACCAGCGTCTGATCTCCGCCTCGCAGCAGCTGGCCAAGCGGCGCTGGCAACGGATGTCCGCCGGCGAGCTGGGCTGGCTCGGCGTCCTCTTCCCGACCGAGGCCCACGCGCAGGACGCGCAGATGTCGCTCGCCGAGTACGAGCGCTTCGTCTTCCGCGCGTGCCACGTGGAGGAGCCGGGCGACCCGGTCGCGCACTGGCAAGGCGTCCGCGAGGAGCTGCGGAGCCGCGCCGAGGCGCTTGCCGAGGCCCGCGAGCTCCGGATCGTCGGGCCCGGGACCGATCTCAAGGTCGGGGTCGAAGGCCGGCGCTGGCAGCCCGCGGACGGCCGCTACAACATGCCCGACGGCGAGGTCTACACGAGCCCGCTCGAGACGGTCACCGAGGGCGAGATCAGCTTCGCGTTCCCGGCGCTGTTCCACGGGCGCGAGGTGACCGGCATTCAACTTCGGTTCGAGGACGGCGCCGTGGTCGAGACGCAGGCCACCCGCGGCCAGGAGCACCTCGAGGCGATGCTCGACATGGACGACGGCGCGCGCCGCCTCGGCGAGGTCGCCTTCGGGCTCAACTACGAGATCGACCGCTTCACCCAGAACACGCTCTTCGACGAGAAGATCGGCGGGACGATGCACGTCGCGCTCGGCTCGGCCTTCACCGACCTCGGCGGGCTGAACGAGTCGGCCCTGCACTGGGACCTCGTCTGCGACCTGCGCGAGGACGGCGAGGTCTACGCCGACGGCGAGCTCGTCTGGCAGGCCGGACGCTTCCTGGAGACGGCCACGCCCGCGCGTGTCTGAGCGGCTGCGCCGCCTCGCCGACGTGCTCGTCGGCTACTCGGGCCGGGTGCAGCCCGGCGACCTGACCGTGATCCAGGGGACGATGAACGTCGAGCCCCTGCTCGAGGAGCTCTACGGCGCCGTGCTGCGCGCCGGCGGCCACCCGGCGATGCGTTGCGCGCCCGAGGTCGAGGCGCTCCTGCTGGACGAGGGGAGCGACCAGCAGATCGAATGGCTGAACCCGGCCGAGCTCGAGGACATCGAGCAGGCCGACGTCTGGATCGTGGTCGATGCCCCGGCCAACACCAAGGCGCTGACCTCGGTCGACCCAGAGCGCCAGGGACGCGTCCAGCGGGCGCGGCGCGGCTGGCGGGAGCGCTACCTGGAGCGGGCGCTGGCCGGCGAGCTGCGCTGGGTGCTGACCGGCTACCCGACGAACGGCGCGGCGCAGGACGCCGAGATGTCGCTCGCCGAGTACGAGGACTTCATCTTCGGCGCCGCCCTCCTGGACGACGGCGACCCGGTCGCCCGTTGGCGCGCCTTCGCGGACGAGCTCCACCGCGTGGTCGAGTTCCTCGGTTCGAAGGAGGAGCTGCGCTTCGTCGCCGAGAGAACGGACCTGACCTTCGCGGTCGGCGGCGACAGGAGGTGGATCGCGGCCGACGGGCACGAGAACTTCCCGGACGGCGAGGTCTTCACCGCCCCGCTCGACGAGAGCGCGGAGGGTGAGATCACCTTCACCTTCCCCGCGGTCTTCAGCGGCCGGCAGGTCGACGACGTGCACCTGCGCTTCCACCAGGGCGAGGTCGTCGAGGCGACCGCCTCGAGCGGCGAGGATTTCCTGCGGGAAATGGTCGCGCTCGACGAGGGCGCTCGGCGGGTGGGGGAGCTCGCCTTCGGGCTGAACGAGGCGGTCCGCGTCTTCACCCGCAACATCCTTTTCGACGAGAAGATCGGCGGAACGATGCACCTGGCGCTCGGCTCCGCGTATTCCGAGTGCGGCGGCACGAACCGCTCGGCGCTGCACTGGGACATGATCTGCGACCTCCGCTCGGGCGGCGAGGTCTACGCAGACGGCGAGCTCGTCTACCGCGACGGGCGGTTCCTGCTCTAAGATTTGACACGAACAGACGTTCGCTCTATCATGCGAACACATGTTCGGAAAGATCCTCCTCATCGCCGCCCTCGCGCTGATCGCCTGGGCCGCGCTCGCCAGGGCTTCGCACGGCGCAGGCCCGGAGCAGCGCTACACGGTTCGGTCGGGCGACACGCTCTGGTCGATCGCCGTCACGCACTACGCGGGAGACCCGCGCGATGCGATCTACCGGATCGACCACCGAAACCACCTCGGCACGAGCGTGCTCGTGCCGGGCCAGCGCCTCGTGCTGCCCTCAGCCGGGTAGCGGCAGGCCTGCGGTGTAGACGCGCTCGCCCGTGAAGAGCTGTCGCTCGCGGTCCCACGGGAAGAAGATCGTCACCTTCCAGGCGAGACGCTCGCCGGTGGGCGGGACCCCGAGCCATTCGGCCTCGTGCGTGCCGGTCACGTCGGCTTCCTCGCAGACACCCTGCGGGCCGATCACGATGTCGGTCAGCTCGAAGTGGATGTCGGGGAATGCGCCGAGCAGGCCGCCGTAGAAGCGCGCCGCACCCTCGTGGCCCTCCCAGCGGTGGCCGGTCTGGACGAGCTCGTAGACGCAGTCGTCGGACAGCGTCGCCAGCAGGCCGGGAAGGTCGCGGTTGTCCTCGGCCACGGAGTGCCGCGTCCAGAGCCGGCGGATCGCGTCGTGCTCGTCCTGCGAGGGGTCGAGCCGGATCAGCTCGCGCACATCGGTCATCGAGGCCGACTCTACTCAGACGGCGCGCTGCAGCGACTCGTCGAGACCGAGCTCGTCGGGCAGCAGGGCCGCCGCGAAGAAGAACGCGTCCACGACGACCGGCGCGAACTGCGTGCCGCGACCGGCGCGAATCTCGGACAGCGCTTCGGTCTCCGTCAGCGCTCGGTGGTACGGGCGGTCGGTGGTCATCGCGTCCCACGCGTCGGCGAGCCCGACGATCGCCGCCTCGAGCGGGATCGCATCTCCCGCGAGGCTGTCCGGGTAGCCCGAGCCGTCCCAGCGCTCGTGGTGGTGCCTGATGATCGGCACCGCCTCGCGCAGCCGTCCGAACTTCCCGACGATGCGCGCGCCCTCCGCCGAATGCGTCTTCATCTGGGCGTACTCCCAGTAGTCGAGCTTCGCCGGCTTGACGAGGATCCCGTCGGGCACCGCGATCTTGCCGATGTCGTGGAAGAGCGAGCCGAAGCGAAGCGCGTCTAGCTGCTGCGCCGTCAGGTCGAGCTGCGCTGCGATCGCCATCGCGACGCGCTGAACGCGGAGCGAGTGGCCGGCGGTGTCCGGGTCTTTCGCCTCGACCGTCGCGTTCAGGCTCTCGATGGCCTCGAGCGAGCTCTCCTCGAGTCGCTCGTAGGAGACCAGCAGGTCGCGCGAGCGCTGGCGCAGCTCCCGCGTCTGCCGGGTGAGCGTCTTCGAGGCGCCGCGAACCAGGAGGGCCAGCGCGGCCCACAGCGCCAGGAGCACGGCGGCGACGGTCATCCAGATCATGTGCCGGCGCGAGGCGAGCGTGTGCTCGAGGCTTTTCGGGTCGGCGTAGATCTCGTAGACGCCGAGCACGTTGCGCCCGTCGGCCGAGCGGATCGGCGCGTAGACCTCGAGCAGGTGGTCGTAGCCGAGCCGTTCCTCGACCGCGTCCTCGTCGCCGGAGAGCTGGTCGATGTGGCCGACCGCGGCCCCGCTCGTGACGGCCTGGCCGAGATCGCCGTCCATGTCGAAGCGCCGGCCGATGCGGGCCTGCGCGCGATTCGTCCACGCCAGCACGCCGTCGGGCCGCCAGACCTTGACCGTCACGAGCGCCCGGTTGTGCCGGAGCTCGTCGGTCAGCCTGGCGGAGGCGTGGCGGGTGACCTGCACCTGGCCTCCGCGGACGAGCTCGCCGCGCAGCACGCCGTCGACGTACTGGGAGACGCTCGAGCGGCTGTCGGCGACCGCCTGGTCGGAGACCGCCCGCGTCAGCGCCGAGCTGAGCAGGATCCCGCCGGCCGCGACGATGCACGCGCTCGCGAGCAGGAAGACGCGCAGCAGCGTGACCGAACGCTCGGTCGCCGTCCGCAGGTTGGAACCGGTTCCGGCCAGCAGTTTCACGGTTCGAATCCGGTATCGGATCCAGAGCCCGAGGGCTTGAGCCACCCGACACTAGACTCCGGCCGTGGACCTCGACCTCGTCTTCTTCGGCACCTCGGGCTCGGTCCCGACGGCCCAGCGCGCCCCCTCGGCGCTGCTGCTGCGGCGCGGCGGCGAACGGCTGCTCTTCGACTGCGGCGAGGGCACGCAGCGGCAGATGCTGCGCTCGTCGGTCGGCCTCGTCGAGCTGCGCGAGGTGTTCGTCACGCACTTCCACGCCGACCACTACTTGGGCCTGCCGGGGATGCTGAAGACGTTCGCGCTCCGCGGACGCGAGTTGCCGCTGACGATCTACGGCCCGCCCGGTCTGAACGAGCTCTTCGGGGCGCTGCGCCGGATCTTCGGCAAGCTGCCCTACCCGCTCGAGCTGGCGGAGCTGAAGCCCGGCGACGTGCTCGAGCGCGGGGAGTACAACCTGGTCACGTTCCCGGTCGCGCACGCGGTGCCGTCGCTCGGCTTCGCGCTGGTCGAGCACCCGCGGCCCGGCCGCTTCGACGTCGACGCGGCGGACGCGCTCGGTGTGCCCAACGGACCGGCGCGCGGACTGCTGCAGGCTGGCGAGTCGATCACGCTCGAAGACGACACCGTCGTAACCCCGGACGAGGTGCTCGGCCCGCCGCGGCCCGGCCGGAAGGTCGTGCTCAGCGGCGACACCGGGCCGTCGCCGACGGTGCTCGAGGCCGCGCGCGGGGCGGAGGTGCTCGTCCACGAGGCGACCTTTCTCGACGAGGAGCGCGAGCGGGCGCAGGAGACCGGCCACGCGACCGCGCTGGAGGCGGCCGAGCTGGCGCGCGAGGCTGAGGTCGGCCTGCTCGCGCTGACGCACCTCTCGAACCGCTACTTCGGGCCCGAGGCCGCCCGCGAGGCGCGTACGATCTTCCCCGAGACCGTGGTGCCCAAGGACTTCGACGTGATCGACGTGCCGTTCCCGGAGCGCGGCTCGCCGCGTCTCGTCAAGGGCGGCGTGGTGCACCGCCGCGAGACGGAGCAGCCCGAGCCCGCGCCGGAGGCCGTGTCGTGACCGCGCTTGTACAGGTTGCGCTCGCCGAGACCGTCGCCGAGGCCGAGGAGATCGAGTCCATCCTGCGCGAGGCCGGGATCGAGGTCGAGCTCGAGAGTGCCGTCGACCACCATCCGCGCGAGGTCGACGACACGCCGCTGAAGGTGTTCGTGCCGGAAGATCAGCTCGAGGCGGCACGTGACGCGATCGAGGCGATGACCGAGCCGGACGACGATCAACTCGCGGACGCCTGACTTCTCGAGCCGCGCGGCGGTCTACGACCGGCTGCGCCCCGACGACGCGAACTGGCAGGAGGTCGCGGCGACGCTGATCCGCGAAGCCGACCTCGCGGGCCGGCGCGTGCTCGACATCGGCTGCGGCACCGGCCGCTTCCTGGCCCAGCTCGCCGAGGTGGCGAAGGCCTGGGGCGTCGACCGCTCGCCGGAGATGCTCGAGGTCGCCCGCGCGCGCGTCGGCGGCGCGGGCCTGAAGCTCGGCTCGGCCGAAGAGCTGCCGTTCAAGGACGGCTGGTTCGAACGGGCGACGATGTGGCTCGTCGCGCACCTGGTCGACCGGCCGCGCGCCTTCGCCGAAGCGTCGCGCGTGCTCGAGCCGAGCGGGCGCTTCGCGGTCGCCACGTTCGACCCGTCCTACTTCGACGAGTTCTGGCTGAACGCGCTCTTCCCGTCGATGGAAGCCGCCGACCGCGCGCGCTTCCCGACCGCGGACGAGCTGACCGCCGAGCTCGCGGAGTTCGCCGAGGTGCGCCTGACGCGGCTCTCGCAGACCGGCTCGCTGACGCGCGAGACCGCGCTCGAGCGGATTCGCGGCAAGCACATCTCGACCTTCGACCTGATCTCCGACGAGGAGTACGAGGCAGGCCTGGCGCGGGCCGAGCGCGAGCTTCCGGAGCAGGTCGACTACCGGGTCGAGTGGCTAATCGCCGTGGCACACTGAGTTCGTGGGGCCGGCGATGATCGGCGAAACGACCCCGGACGACAGTCGCCCGAGCATCGAGTTCTACCGTCGCCGCGACGAGATCGATCTGCTCCTGCCTGTCGCCTGAGCGCTCCGTCCGCCAGCACCTGTAACGTGCCGCACCGACACGTACCCCTTTAACCCGGTCCCGTGAGGCCGGAAAGGAGTCGAAGGTGATTCACGCCCTGACGGCGACATAGCCGCCGAGACCTCTGCAGCTACGACCGTTCTCGATGCCGAGGCGATCGCCAAGGCGCTGACGCGGATCGCGCACGAGATCGTCGAGGGCAACGCCGACCTCGCCAGGGTCGCGCTCGTCGGCATCCACACACGCGGCGTCCCGCTCGCGCAGCGGCTGCGCCGGCGGATCGCGGAGCTCTCCGGCACCGAGGTCGCCTTCGGCCAGCTCGACATCACCTTCCACCGCGACGACGTCCACGTCCGCGGCAGCGAGGCGCCGAGGCACCCGCAGCCGCTGGTGCGGTCGACGACGCTCGACTTCCCGCTCGAAGGGATGACCTGCGTGCTCGTCGACGACGTTCTCTACACCGGCCGCACGATCCGCGCGGCCATCGACGCGCTCTTCGGCTACGGCCGGCCCGAGCGCGTGCAGCTGGCCGTGCTCGCCGACCGCGGCCACCGCGAGCTCCCCATCCGCCCGGATTACGTCGGCAAGAACCTGCCCACCGCCCGCGACGAGCGCATCCAGGTCGAGCTCGTCGAGGTGGACGAAATCGATCGCGTCCTGCTCGTGACCAAGGAGAACCATGGGTGAGATCCACGTCATGCGGGAGGGCTACCTCCCGCCGAAGCAACCGCCGCGCCGGCACCTGATCTCGATCGGCGATCTCGAGCGCGAGGACGTCGAGCGGTTGCTGGCGACCGCGAAGAGCTTCTCGCGCTCGCTCGAGCGCGAGGTGAAGAAGCTGCCGACGCTGCGCGGCCGCACGGTCGTGAACGTCTTCTACGAGTCCTCGACCCGCACCTCGTCGAGCTTCGAGCTGGCCGCCAAGCGCCTCAGCGCGGACACGATGTCGATCAAGGCCGCGGGCTCATCGGTGGACAAGGGCGAGTCGCTGAAGGACACCGCGCTGACGCTCGGCGCCTACGACCCGGACGTGATCGTCATCCGCCACCCGCAGATCGGCGCGCCGGAGCTGGTCGCGCGCTACACCGACGCGCACGTCGTGAACGCCGGCGACGGCAAGCATCAGCACCCGACGCAGGCGCTGCTCGACCTCTACACGATCCAGGACGAGCTCGGCCGGATCGAGGGCGTCCACGTGGCGATCGTCGGCGACGTGCTCCACTCGCGGGTCGCGCGCTCGAACGTTCAGGCGCTGGCGCTCATGGGCGCCAAGGTGACGCTGGTCGGGCCGCCGCCGCTGATCCCGCGCGGGATCGAGGCGATGGGCTGCGAGGTCTCGCACGAGATCGGCGCGATCGCCGACGCGGACGTGGTCTACGTCCTGCGCATGCAGCGCGAGCGGATGGCCGAGGGCGCCAACTACGTCCCCTCGCTGCGCGAGTACACCGAGCGCTGGGGCGTGACGCCCGAGCGAGTCCGCCCGGGCCAGAAGGTGATGCACCCCGGCCCGATGAACCGCGGCGTCGAGATCGATCCACGGGTCGCCGACGCGAGCGAGGCGCTGATCGAGGCGCAGGTGCGGGCCGGCCTCGTCGTCCGGATGGCGGTGCTCTACGACCTGCTCACGACCGGCCCGGTCCCGGTCGAGGCCGCCGAGCCGCTGGAGGTGGCCTGATGCTCTACGGCAAGAACGGTCGCAAGGACGACCTGGTCGTGCGCGGCGCGCGCGTGCTCGACCCGGTCGAGGGCGTCGACGCGGTCCTGGACGTCCGGGTCGACAAGGGCGTGATCGCCGGCATCGGCGAAGGGCTCGACGCGAACGGCCACCGCGTGGTCGAGGGCGCCGGCCTCGTGCTCGCGCCGGCCTTCGTCGACCCGCACGTGCACCTGCGCGTGCCCGGCGGCGAGGACGAGGAGACGATCGCCTCCGGCACCGAGGCCGCCGCTGCGGGCGGCTACTGCGCGATTCTGGCGATGCCGAACACCGACCCGGTCGTCGACTCGGCCGCGGTGCTCGGCTCGCTGATCGAGGACGCGAAGGCCGAGGCCCAGGTCCCGGTCGGCTTCCTCGCCGCGATCACCCGCGGCCAGGACGGCGCCGAGCTCACGGAGATGGCCGAGCTCGCCGACGGGGGCGCGGCCGGCTTCACGGACGACGGCCGCCCGGTCGTCGCGCCCGGCCTGATGCGGCGCGCGCTCCAGTACCACCGCATCACCGGCCGCCGACTTGCGCTGCACTGCGAGGAGCCGACGCTCTCGAAGGGCGGCCAGATGCACGAAGGCGCGGTCTCGGCGGAGCTCGGCTTCACCGGCTACCCGTCGGTCGCCGAGAGCCTGATGGTCGAGCGCGACCTCTCGCTGGCCGCCTACGAGGAGGCGCCGCTGCACCTGCTGCACCTCTCGGCGCGCGAGTCGGTCGACGCGCTGCGCGCCGCGCAGGCGAAGGGCGTCGAGGCGACCGCCGAGGTCACGCCGCACCACCTCTGCCTGACCGACGACGCGGTTCGCTCGCTCGACTCGAACGTGAAGATGAACCCGCCGCTCCGCTCCGCCGACGACCGCGGCGCGCTGATCGAGGGCCTCCGCGACGGCACGATCGGCTCGGTCGCCACCGACCACGCCCCGCACGCGAGGCACGAGAAGGAGGTGCCCTTCGAGGCCGCGCCCTTCGGGGTCACCGGGCTCGAGACCGCGTTCGCCGCGCTCTACACGCACCTCGTCGAGCCGGGCCTGCTCGCGCTCGAGACGCTGCTCGAGCGGATGTCGGC
>Ga0068854_100003245_pt1 | contig 10138 bp, 10 predicted proteins | sample KBSCornC42_FD_66590 | JGI IMG/M metagenome (GOLD analysis project Ga0068854, IMG submission 66590) | Corn rhizosphere microbial communities from Kellogg Biological Station, Michigan, USA - KBS Corn C4-2 | ecosystem: Host-associated > Plants > Roots > Rhizosphere > Soil ... | reverse complement strand
TCTGAAAACTGGAGTCTTTAAACTAACACTTGTCTTTATTACGAGCAAAGCAAGTGGCCGAGACTTCAGTCTGTATGCACTTAAACTTTCTGGCGCAGCGAGATGAATTGGACGGTTGTCCTTACCGACCGTTCCCAAGGCATTTTCCATATATCATTTGACATTTCTCTTGGTCATTTGGTTTCGCGAGGAGCGTCTACGTGGCAATGTAGTCAGTACCATAACGCGGTAGCGTATGGCTTGGATGGTTACACTGATCAGTAGCGGTTCAAGCCATACGCTACCGCGTTATGGTACTGACTACATCACCAGTCTGGTGCCACTCGGCGACCCAATCACTAACTGAAAAATGTCAAAATGATATATGGAAAATTATTTCTTTTCCGGCGTCAGCTTTTTATTCCGCTAAACAAGATTCACTCTTAAGAACTCAACGGTCCGTTGCCACGCATCTGCGGAGGCTGCCGCGTTATAAACCTGGGGCCTGGTATCGTTGAAGAAAGCATGATCAGTACGCGGGTAGATATGTACTTCGATCGATTTGCCCAACGATTTGAGTTCATTTTCCAAATTATGAACCATCGCCGGAGTGACAGAACCATCGCGCTCGGCATAGATGCCAAGAACTGGACATTCGAGATTGTCCAGATCTGGTTTCACGTTTGGATGGATGCCGTAGAAGACAACACACGCTCCGACTTTTGAATTCTTCGTCGCGGCGTAAAGTGAAAGCGCACCACCCATACAGAAACCGATTATCCCAACCTTGTTTGAAGTCGTTGCAGCGTTAGCAAGCAGATAATCAACGGCCCCTTTAAGATCCTTCTCGGCCTGATCAATGCGCAGCGCCATCATCAACTTACCTGCTTCATCAGGCGACTTCGCGATCGCCCCGTGATAGATATCAGGGGCGAGCGCTACGAAACCTTCCGCCGCGAAACGATCGCAGACGTCTTTGATATGTTCGACTAGGCCCCACCATTCCTGGATTACGACAAGCGCCGGACCTTTTCCGTTTGAAGGTACAGCGAGGTAACCCGTTGTAGTTCCTCCATTGCTTTGAAACTCAACGCTTTGACCCATAGTCTTGTCCTACTCGGTGTCTTTCTCAGAGCGTTTTTGATCGAGTAACACACCATCCCAACGATTCATCACGTCGAGGTGAATATCAAACTGATCAATTACACGCATGGTGATGTGGTTAACCATATCATCCAGGTTTTGGGGATTGTTGTAGAAGGCGGGAACTGGTGGAAGAATCACCACTCCCATACGTGCGAGCTTGAGCATGTTCTCCAGATGAATCTCATTGAACGGAGATTCACGAACAACCAGGACAAGTTTTCGTCGCTCTTTTAAGATCACATCGGCAGCGCGATGGATCAGGTTATCCCCCAGACCGTGAGCTATCGCAGCAAGAGTGCGCATGCTACAAGGCGCAATCACCATTCCCAGGGTCACGAAAGATCCACTTGAAATTGCGGCGCCTTGATCAGTTACGCCATAACTTTCGGTCGCCAGATCCTGTACTTCCTTCACGCTCAGCGAAGTCTCGTGCACAAGCGTTCGCGAGGCCCACTTACTGAGAACGAGATGTGTCTCTACCCCGGAACCGTGCAGCATTTGCAGAAGGCGAATGCCGAATATCGTTCCGGTGGCGCCTGTGATGCCGACGATAAGACGTGTTGGTTTAGCTTGTTCCATGTGCTCATTTTCCCGAACTCCGGTTGAAGATGCAAAGCAGAACGTCTCAGCTTGCTCGAGCGGAGTTGGATACAGAGCGCAGAAAAGGCCAGGCACCGTAGATGCCTGGCCTTCTCAGAAGAATTGTCGAGGTCGATTAGGCTTTCACGCCGACATACTTCTCAACCATTCGCGTGATTGATTCTTTGCTCGTCGCGCCAACCACACGCTCAACTTCTTTACCTTCGCGGAACAGAATCAAAGTGGGAATACCTTTGATACCGTATCGCTGAGCGGTGGATGGATTGTCGTCGACATTGAGCTTAACAACGCTTGCGTTATCGCCGTAATGTTCGGCGACTGCGGCAACGGTAGGCGCAAGCATTCGGCAGGGCGCACACCATTCGGCCCAAAAATCTACAAGCACCGGCTTGTCGGCTCCCAATACATCCTTTTCAAACGAGCTATCGCTCACTTCTTTTACAAATTCACTCATCTTAGTCGCTCCTAATTTTGATCTTTCGAGAATTCTTAACCTTCGCCTTCAAGGAAGTTCTTTAGTAAACGCGCCCGTGAAGGATGTCTGAGTTTGCGCAACGCTTTCGCTTCAATCTGACGAATGCGTTCGCGAGTCACATTAAAATTCTGACCTACTTCTTCCAAAGTTCGTTCATGCCCGCCATTGTCCAGGCCAAACCGCAAACGAATCACGCGCTCTTCGCGCGGACTTAACGTTTGCAGAACGTCACCGGCGATCTCGCGCAAGTTAGAAGTAATGACGCGCGCAGCTGGGCTCTCGCTTGATTTGTCTTCGATCAAGTCGCCGAGTTGCGAATCACCGTTTTCACCAATTGGCGTCTCCAGTGAAATCGGATCCTGCATCAGCTTACGGGCCTTCCGTACCTTGTCCACCGAAGTGTCCATCTTCTTGGCGATTTCTTCTGTCGTTGGTTCACGTCCCAACTCACGCACGAGCTCACGTGAAGTGTTCTTCAACTTATTGATCACTTCAATCATGTGAACCGGGATGCGAATCGTTCGAGCCTGATCAGCGATTGCCCGAGTGATCGCCTGGCGAATCCACCACGTGGCGTAGGTCGAAAACTTGTAGCCACGTCTCCAGTCAAACTTATCTACACCTTTCATCAACCCGAGATTGCCTTCCTGGATCAGATCTAGAAACTGTAGTCCACGGTTCTGATACTTCTTGGCAATCGAAACGACGAGTCGCAGATTAGCTTCAGTCAACTCATGCTTCGCTTGAGCCGTTTGAGCCTCGCTAATCACGATCATCTGGTGTGCACGTTTGATCTCGAGTGGCGTAAGGTGATGTTCAAGCTCAATTTCCTTGAGACGCTTTTTGTCGTTGGCAATATTCCGCTTGAACTCTTTTTGTTTGTCTAGCTTCAGACCTTTTCGTTTGAGCTTCTCGTTGTTGGCTTCGATATCGCGTTCCAGTGTTCGCGTTTCTTTGTGAACAGCGCCGATTGAAGCAATCAAACGTTGACGCGCCGCTTCCTTCATGTGCAAGCCACGAATTTCCTGCGCAATTTCAAGGCGCGTGCGCCCAAGCTTTCTTCGATATCGCAAAAACTTCTTCGAACGCTTTCCTCGAGTCAGTTTTTGTTCGGCAGCAAACTTTTCAAACTCTTTCAAGCCTCTCTTGTAGAGGTTGCGGATATTCTGTAGTCCTTCAATTGTCCACTGGAGATACTCTTCACTCCGGTCTTCGTGCTCTTCCGTCTCCATTTGATCCGAAAAAGCTACGACGTCACGAATGTTGAGCTTACCTTCAGCCAACTCATCGCCAATCCTGAACAGCTCAACCACTGCGATTGGTGACCGGGCAATCGCTTTTTCTGCCCGCTTCTGACCGCGTTCAATTCGTTTCGCGATCGAAACTTCCTGCTCGCGCGTAAGTAGAGGCACAACTCCCATTTCGCGCATATACACGCGAATGGGGTCCGAAGTCTTATCCATTTCGCCTGCCGAAAGATCGAGCTCCACCTCTTCGCTCATACCTTCTTCAGACTCCACGGACGAGGATGTCTCCTCGATCAACGGCTCTTCTGTTTCAGTTTCTACACTGGTCGCGCGTTCGAGTGTCTGTAAAACCTCATCGATATCTTCAATCGAGACTGCATCGTCAGTCAGCTCTTCGCTGAGGTTGACGAACTCGCCCTTGTTCATTAAGTCGATGCCACTGTCGTCTTTTTCAAGCCTGGCCAAATTGAGTATTCCTTTCTCGCGATAGTTAGGCAGTGCGGAGTGCTTTGACTCTTCGGCTCTTTGCCCCTGCGCGCAACTCGGGCAAAGTAATCCGCTCCCGCCTGAATTTCTTCTTTTGTGTGTTGTCGATAGTTTTATTCGTCGGAGTAGCTACACAAGGTTTCAATCTCTGAACAACATCAGTAAGAGTTATCTTCGCAAGCACGGCTTCGACCGCGGAATCCACCTCAGACATCACATCACCCAAAACAGTCTCGATATTTACGCCTACTGGACATTCACGACTTGGACGCTGTCGATTTAGCGAAAAGACGCCCTTATATTCCAGAGCCTGATAAATATCGAGGAGCGTTGTCTTCGATGGATCGCCAGCCAAACGTGATCCACCCAACGAACCCGTTTGAGAAACGACGAGACCAGCCTCGGCAAGATCGCAGAGCATGCGCCTGATAACCACCGGATTGGTGTTTACGCTGTCTGCTACCTGATCTGATTTGAGCGGTTCTTCACCTGACCATGCCATCAGGGTCATGACGTGAACCGCCACGGCAAAGCGGCTGTTAGTCGACATAATTCAAACGGTCGTCGGAAATCCCCACTCCATTTTGTAACAATTATAGTTACAGTTCAAAATTTGTCAAATGCTTAGTCGTACGGGGAGTCAAGACAATTTTAAGATGAGAAACTGCCAGGAAGGGTTCCGTCATTTCCAAGAAAAAGCCTAGTTTGGCGCGGAAATTGTGGGTCTTAGTACATTTTGAATGATGCCAAAGAGGTGATCCAAGTCGATGGGTTTCGGTACCAAAGCAAGGTACCCGACTTTGAGGGCGCGCTCCCGATCCTCGTCGCTGGCATAACCAGAGATCGCAATCGCGGGTACTTCGTCCATGCCAGGAAGTCCTTTGACTTGCCGAATAAACTGATAGCCATCCGTGTCGGGCATCCCTATATCAGACACGATTAGATTCGGGCGTTTCGAAGCTACGCTATCCAGCGCCTCATTCGCGGAAGAAGCAGTAGTAACCTTTGCACCTTCCTTTCGAAAAATGGTGCTCAGCAGTGTCAGGGTGTCTTCCGAGTCTTCTACGATCAAAACTTCCACACCCAAAAGAGATGAAGCTTTTTCTGGTTTCGCTTTTGGCACCGGTGCTGCCGCTGGTACAAAACCCAACGACATCATGAAGCGCGACCCGTGGCCAACACCCGCTGATTCAGCGGATAGTTGCCCGCCATGCATCTTGGCTAAAGCATCGGCGATCGCAAGACCGAGTCCCAAGCCACCATGGACTCTTGAAGTCGATCCGTCAGCTTGGCGAAACCGATCGAAAACGTGAGGTAGAAAACCTGGTTCAATTCCAATCCCGGTATCTTCCACTATAAAGACCGCCTGTTGGTCTCGATCAAATGTCGTTACAGTGACGGTTCCGCCGCCTTCGGTGAACTTAATCGCGTTTGAGATAAGGTTCCAGGCGATCTGCTGCAACCGAACTGGTTCACCCATTACGATTAGTGGTGTCGATTGAATGTTGGCAATTAACTGAATCCCTCGCGCTGCAGCTGATTCTTTCACCGTTTCCAAGGCGGCTTTAACAGTGCCGTTCAGATCAGTCGGAACGGGCTGAAAGTGTAGTTTGCCGGTGGCTATCCTTGATGTATCGAGCAAATCATCAATGAGCCTTGACTGCAGCCAAGCGTTTCGCTCAATTGCGTCCAGCGCTTGCTCCTTGCCCTTGGTGTCCAAACTTCCATTCCTGAGCAACTTGATCCAACCAACGACGGGCGTTAAAGGCGTTCTCAACTCGTGAGAAAGAGTCGCAAGGAAAACATCCTTGGCTCGATTTGCTTCGGCGAGATCTTCGTTCAGACGGGTGAGTTGTGCCGTTCGCTCTTCAATGCGCTGCTCGAGATCGCGATTCAATTGTTCAAGATCGGCTCGTGCTTTTTGTTCCGCAAGCATGAGCCGTCGATGGTCAACGCCGCGACGGATTGTGTGCCTCATGCTGTCGATGTCACAAGGCTTGACGAGGTAATCGTAAGCACCTTCCTGCAAGGCGGCAATCGCTGACTCCACTGAGGCAAACCCGGTTAGTACAACTGAAATCGTGAGCGGTGATTGATGACGAATTTGGCTCAGCACTGATAAGCCATCGCCACCCTCCATGTGAAGATCTGTGAGAACGAGGTCATATTCGAGCTTCTGTAGTAGCGCGATGGCTTCGTCCCCGCTCGAGGCGGCATCTACGATGTAGCCTTCCTTTTCAAGAATCGCCGCCGTAGTAATACGCAGACTCTCTTCATCATCAACAACCAATAAGCGCCCCTCAGAAGAAAAGGCACTGGCGCCGTCGTCCTGCTGCTGATTTCCGGATTGATGATATGAATGGTTCATCGCGTTACACGTTTGTTTTCCCTTGATTTTCTAGAATGGGGGATTCGACTTGTAGGATTATGCTAAATGCCGTTCCTTTACCTACCTTACTGCTGACCTCGATTCGACCTCCATGTTGACGAACGATGTCCTGGGTTACCCACAATCCGAGACCAGTTCCTTTCTTGCCAGTTGAGAAGAACGGTTCGAAAATGCGAGCCTGATCATCCTCATTGATGCCCACCCCGCTATCGCTCATTTGAATGACAATAGAAGGTTGCAAAGACTGTTCGTAGATCGAGGTGGAAATTCCAATTTCGCCCTCTCCATGGATTGCCTGTTGAGCATTAATGATCAAATTTAAGAACACCTGTCTTAACTGATCTGAGCGCGCGCGAATCTTCGGCAACGCTTCATCGAACCTGCGAACTACCCTGACCTTTGATTGCTTGAGTTTCTTTTCCACTAAGACAAGCGTTTCTTCGAGGACTTGGTTCACATCAACCCAATCAACCTCGCCCGGTTGGCGCGCAAAGCCAAGCATCTGCCTGATGATGTGTGAGACGCGCTCAGTTTCCTTGCGAGCAATCTCAAGAAAGCGGAGATTCTTACTTTCGACAGAGTCTGACTGCATCAAGTACAGAGCATTCTTGATTGCCTCTAAAGGATTGTTGACTTCGTGAGCAATCGATGCAGCCAGTCGACCAACAGCCGCCAGCTTTTCCGACTCAAATAATTGCTGTTCAACTCGTCGGCGTTCGAGCTCACGGATTTCCGTCAAGTCGTGGAGGATTGAAACAAGAGCTGTAACCTGGCCGCTGGGATCTAAAACCTCGCGGGCCGTTATTTCCATTGGCAAGGAACGGCCACCTTCGGGATCAATTAGTTCTATCTCAGCCTGCCGCCCTGTCTCAGCGAACGAGGCAAGACCTGAAATAAACGAGGTTAGCTTTACCGCATTTGTCCGAACTGCAGCCGCAGCCCTTGCACTAAACGTCTCGTTCTCCTGGAACAACAACTCAGCTCGTCGATTCAACAGTATGTAGTTACCTGAAACGTCGCACACTGCAACCGGGTGACCGACGTTTTCCAAAATCAAGTCGAGCCGATCTCGTTCGCGACGCGACTCCGCCTCGGCCTGCTGTATTTTGACAAAGTTCCGAGCTAGCTCTTCATTCGCTTCTCGAAGGTCAGTCACGTCTCTAAAGATCGAAACAAGTCCGAGCGGTTCTCCACGGGCGTTGACTGCAGGCGTCGAGATAACTTCAAAGTGAATGTCGGAGCCCTCAATTGGATCGACCAGAGTTATGTCGCGCTGTATGACTTCTGACGAAGAGACGGTTGCGCTCGACAGATACGCCGAGAACAGCAAGTCGTTCATCTTCAGGGCGCGCCGCTTTCCTTCGCCTGCATTTGCAGAACCGCTAAAGAGTTCTTCGGCTCTTCGGTTTTGCAAAAGAATCTGGTTATCGAGATCAGTTAAGACAATTGGATCGGCAACCGATTTCATGATCGACTCGTTCCATTGTCGTTCTCGTTGCAGTTTGGTTATTGAGCTAACGAGGCGTTCTTGCTGTATCGCGAGGGAAGCGATTACGCCGATTCGATCTGCAAAACGACGCAAGAGACTTAGGGAGACTGGGTCGATCGAGTCTCGGGTTGCGCCAACGTAAAGGACTCCAAGTCGTGAGCCAGGTTCGAAGGTCCAATAGTGATCAGCCAGATGCGGGCTCGTGGCAGTGTCACGACCCATTTTTGGTGAGACTTCCGGAATACCAAACAGTGGTAAGGCCAGCACGTCCTGATGCCAGGTCATCTTCTCGAAGAGAGAGCGAGAGGCCTCATCCTCGGCAAACGAAATCCATAGCGGATGAGCGTCGTGAATAACTCGCACGCACGCAGCAGTGGAATCGAGAGGCATCTGCACTCGAGTTCCCACAGGGTCGCCATCAAAACCTACAGCCGCGCGAATTCGCAAGGTAGCTTCGCGTTCGTTGATAGTAGCGATGGCGGATTGTTGATGACCGAAGACGTTGGCTATAGCTTCGAGGGCGAGCAACAGTCGCTCGTGAAGCTTGGGCGTGGCCAGCATCTGCGTTGTAGTCTCGATGAAGACATCGTACTGACGAAGATGCGAGTCATAAACTTCGGGTTCCCGGATAGATGCAGCCGGTTGAAAAGCCAGTTCTGTCGGGACTTCACCCATAGGACAAATGAAATTTCAGCAGAATATTTCCCAACTCACGGTTGACTCACTTCTTGTCAACATCAACGATTGAGCGACGTCGGGGCCTCTCCTCTATTGGTTCGGGGCCGGGAGTCAGGGCTGGGCGAGAAACCGCCGGGGTTAAGCCCACAGCCTCTGCGTATTTCAGATAAGTATCGATGGAGGCGACCACTACACGAGCTTCAACCGTGATGAGGTCAATCCCAACCAGCGATATTCGTACCCAGGCATCCACCACGATGCCTTTATCGAGAACTCGATCAAGGACATCGATTAAACTGGTTCCGCCTGGTGCTCTTTCGACAGCCATTTGCTTCGTTTCCTTTTCAATAAGAATCAATACGCACTGCGCTGGGCTTGGCGCAGACTTCTTAGCAGGTTCGACCTGCAAGCTACTTTCTTCGTTTCGCCTTTGACTTCACTTGACTCCGAGGTATCCGCCTTCCGGGCGACTTTCCCGACACTGAACCAAGTGTTTTGATTTCACGTTCAAGTTCCCCTAGTCGTTCGCGTAGTTCAACATTCTCTGCTTCTGCGCGTTCCGCACGTGTTGTTAGGTTTGTGTCGTAACGCCACCAATTCAGCCCAATTTGCTCGGCCTTGTCGATTGAGCAAACCAACAAGCGAATCTGAAGCGTTAAGAGTTCGACGTTCGCGAGCGACACCTTGATGTCGCCTGCTATGACGAGACCTTTGTCGAGAATACGATCGAGAACATCGACCAAGCCCGGGGGACGGGCCGTAATCAGGCTAGACCGCTCACTGGACACTTTCGCCCTCCACTCTCAAGGTGCGGCTTCGATCTGGAAAGCTTTGTGTACCGCCACCGAGGTATCGCTATCTCAAGTAAGACACTGAGCTCAAAGCAAACGCCCAATAGGACCAAGATCAATGTTGAGGTCTTCATCTTCCAAGCCAAACTGGGTCTTCAGCTCAAGAAGCTTCGCCTCCAGCTTCATCAATGCCAGTCCCAAATCTTCAAGTTGTTCGGGTGAGAGATCTCCCCCTTCCATACGCCTGATAGCCTGTTTTTCAAGCAAACGACGAATGAATTCAATTAGGGTAAGAACAAGCTTTGCCAGACCTTGTTCAACACTTTGGGGGTCGATATTGATCCGCGAGGGAAGAGCGTTTGTTGCGGAGCGGAAATTCTCCACAAACTCCTCAGCGTGTGTAGTATCTATTTCCGGCTCATCCGAAAGGGGGTTTTCGGGGGAAAGCATAATCAGCTTACTCCGAACTGCGTTTCAAACTCAAGATCAATATTTGCAAAAGTATAAGGAGGCCATGGGCCACTGGTAAGAAAGTGAAGTTCCGGGCGTTCCACGGCCAACTCTTCAACCCTGGTGCGAAATTGAGCTTGTATTGCTCGCTGAATGAGGTACGCGCCGGCCAGCACCAGCTTTTGTTTAGGGTGAACCGAGATGTTTTCCTTTTTCACCAGATTCTTAATTCGACCGCTCAGCCAGTCCGCAATTTCCTGAGATCTCTTAACGAGTCGCTCATCGCCAAACAATTCCTGACGTTTGGCGACCAGGAATGCGGCCCCGACGCCAAGGTCCTCCGTGGTTGCCGGACTCTCGTCGTCGTCGGTGCTCTGCCAAATAACCTTAATACTCATCTCAACAGAG
>Ga0068854_100003241_pt1 | contig 10149 bp, 6 predicted proteins | sample KBSCornC42_FD_66590 | JGI IMG/M metagenome (GOLD analysis project Ga0068854, IMG submission 66590) | Corn rhizosphere microbial communities from Kellogg Biological Station, Michigan, USA - KBS Corn C4-2 | ecosystem: Host-associated > Plants > Roots > Rhizosphere > Soil ... | reverse complement strand
GACGCGGCGTGCGGCGCCGATCTGCGCATGATGCTGGAGGCATTGCCCTCGCCGGTGTTGCTGATCGACCAGAACGATCGAATCGTCGAAGTGAATCAGGCTTATTGCGATCTGGTCGGCAAGGACCGGGCGCATTGGCTTTCAACGCCGATCGAGGACTATCTCTCGCCCGAACAGATCGCCCGCTTCGTCGCCGAACATGCCCAGGTCTTCGCCACCGGCAAGGATCTCGAGACCGAAGAGCTGCTCGTCGGCCATGACGGCACGGTGCGGAACCTGCTCACCCGCCGCCGCCGGATCGTCGTTGGCGACACGCCGCTGGTGCTGACGATCCTTACCGACATCACCCCGTTGCGCACGGCAGAGGCGCGTATCCGCCACCTTGCCTATCACGACGCGCTGACCGGCCTGCCCAATCGCGCCGCGCTCAACGAGCAGCTGGCCGCTGCGCTGGCGACGTGCCCACCGTCGGCGCCTGCGCTGGTGCTGATCGATCTCTACCAGTTCAAGGACATCAACGACGCCTTTGGGGACAGTGTCGGCGATGCCCTGCTCCGGGCTTTCGCCTACCGGCTCGCGGGCGCTGCCCGCGGGTCGGACCGGGTAGCGCGGACCGGCGGGGACAGTTTCGCGGTGCTGGTCGATGACTGCCGCGACGCCGCCGCGGCCGAGGCGGCGTGCAGGCGGGTGCTCGCGCTGGTCGATGCGCCGCTCGTCGGACCTTCGGGGGCCGTCACGCTCGGCGTCTCGGTCGGTTGCGCTTGGGGCGAGCCCGGCCTGTCCCCCGCAGAGCTGCACCGCCGCGCCGAATTTGCGCTCTATGAGGCGAAGCGCCAGCCGGCCAACGCGTTCCGGCTCTACGATGCTGCGCTGGCCGGCGAAGTGCAGGCCCGCCGCGCGCTGGAGGCGGACCTGCGCACCGCGCTCGCCGCGGGCGACCAGCTCGACGTTCACTACCAACCGGTGATCGATGCCGGCGGCCACCGGGTCGTCGGGGTCGAGGCGCTGGTGCGCTGGCATCATCCGGAGCAGGGCATGATCCCGCCGCTGCGCTTCATTCCCCTAGCCGAGGCGAGCGGGCTGATCGTGCCGCTTGGCGAATGGGTGCTCGATCGGGCGGTGGCGATGATGGTGCGCTTCCCGGCGCTGTCGCTGGCGGTGAACCTGTCGCCGATCGAGCTGCGCAGCCCGGACCTCGATTCCCGCATTCTCGCGATTCTCGCGCGGCACGGCATGGACCCGCGGCAATTGCAGCTGGAGGTCACCGAAAGCACGATGCTCGCGATGGACGGGGGCGTCGAGCTGGTGCTGGCCCGGCTGCGCGAGGCTGGCGTGCAGCTGGTGCTCGACGATTTCGGCACGGGCTATTCAAGCTTGTCGCATCTCCACAAGCTGGCGGTGGACCGGGTGAAGATCGACCAGAGCTTCGTCCGCGATCTCGCCCGCTCCAAGGATGCGCGGGCAATCATCCAGGCGGTGCTGGGCATCGGCCAGTCGCTGGGCATCGGCGTGACCGCGGAAGGGGTGGAGGACGAATTGCAGCAGAGCTTCCTGCGCTCGTTCGGTTGCCACGAATATCAGGGCTATCTGTTCTCGCGCCCGCTGCCCGCCGCCGAGGCGGCCGCCTTCCTCGACGCGCACATGGAACGCGCGGCCGCCTGAACGACGCTAGCGCAGCACGGTGCGCCCAGTGGCGCCGCCCGGGCGGAGGCGGGGCGCGAGGGTGGGATTGCCCGGATAGCGACGGCCATCGAAGCGGAGCCGGACAGCATATCCGGCGTGGATGCCGCCGCCCGCGACACGGACCGCGAGATCGCGCCATCCTCGGGTCTTGCTCTCCAGCACCCTGATCGGCGGGCGTGTGACCGACATCCTGCTGACCACGCGCCAGTCGCTGCCCTGCCGGGCCAGGATGTACAGGGTGCAGCCCCCACTGCCGCACTGCCCGGCGGACTCCGCATAGGCGAGCACTTCCGGCCTGCCGTCCCCATTGAGATCGGCGGCAGCCGCGCGATAGCGATCGAGACGGAGCGTCCCGGTGAGGAAAGCCTCGGCGGAAGCGGGGATGGGCGCGGTGAACGCGAGCAGGGCAGCGAGCAGCATCGGGCGAACTCCGGCAGGACGCCCCGATCCTACCCCTCGAAACGCTTGGCTACCAAGCGTTTATGCTTCGGTCGCCAGTCCCTTCAGCTTGTACAGCACGTCCAGCGCTTCGCGCGGGCTGAGCGCGTCGATGTCCAGCGTGTCGAGTTCGTGGCGCAGCGCGTCGACCTTCTCCTCCTCGGCATGCGCGGCAGCGGCGAACAGCGGCAGGTCGTCGAGGCCCGCGGCGAGGCCGCCGGTCTTGGCGCGGCCGGCTTCCAGCTTGTCGAGCACCGCCTTGGCGCGCTTGACCGTGGCGGGCGACATGCCGGCTAGCCGCGCGACGGCGATGCCGTAGCTGCGGTCCGCCGGACCGTCGGCCAGCTCGTGGAGCAGCACCAGCTCGCCCTTCCATTCGCGCGCGCGAACGTGGTGGAGGGTGAGCGCGTCGCAGCGTTCGGCCAGCCGAGTCAGCTCGTGATAATGGGTGGCGAACAGGCAGCGGCAGCGATTCTCCTCGTGGATCGCCTCCACCACCGCCCAGGCGATGGCGAGCCCGTCATAGGTGGAGGTGCCGCGGCCGACCTCGTCGAGGATGACGAAGCTGCGCGGGGTCGCCTGCGCCAGGATCGCCGCAGTCTCGACCATCTCGACCATGAAGGTCGAGCGGCCGCGGGCGAGATTGTCGGAGGCGCCGACGCGGCTGAACAGCCGGTCGACCAGCCCCAGCGTCGCGCGCGTGGCGGGGACGTAGCTGCCGGCCTGCGCCAGCACCGCGATCAGCGCGTTCTGGCGCAGGAAGGTCGATTTGCCGCCCATATTGGGGCCGGTGACCAGCCACAGGCGCGAGTCTTCGGAAAGCCTGCAGTCGTTGGCGACGAAGCGGCCGCCGGCGCGTGCCACGGCGGCCTCCACCACCGGATGGCGCCCGCCTTCGATCTCGAAGCAGCTATGCTCGACCAGATCGGGGCGCGCCCAGCCCCCCTCGGCCGCGCGTTCGGCAAGGCCCGCTGCGACGTCGATCCGGGCGAGCGCGTCGGCCGTGGCGGCGATCGGCTCGCGGCGGGCGAGCGCCTGGCCGGTCAGGTCCTCCAGATGCGCGGACTCGGCGGCGAGCGCATGGGCGCCGGCCTGGGTCACCTTCACCGCGACGTCGTGCAGTTCGGGCGCGTTGAAGCGGACCACGCCGGCCAGCGTCTGGCGGTGGGTAAAGCCGCTGTCGGGCTTCATCAGCGCATCGGCCGAGCGGGCGGGCACTTCGATATGATAGCCGAGCACGCCATTGTGGCGGATCTTGAGCGCGGTGATGCCGGTGCGGCTGCGATACTCGGCTTCCAGCAGGGCGATGGCGCGGCGGCCGCCGGCGCCCGCGTCGCGCAGGTCGTCGAGTGCGGCGTCATAGCCCTCGGCGATATAGCCGCCATGCGCGGCGTCGACCGGCGGCTCGGGGACGAGCGCGCGGGTGAGCAGGTCGATCAGCGCGCCATGGCCGCGCAGCTGGGGCGCGAGCTCGCGGAGCAGCGCTGGGGCGTCGGCCAGCCGGTCTAGCTTTTCGCCCAGCCGCCAGGCACCGTCGAGGCCGTCGCGCAGCTGGCCGAGATCGCGGGGGCTGCCGCGGCCTGCGGCAAGGCGGCCGAGCGCACGGCCGATGTCCGGCAGCGCGCGCAGCGTTGCGCGGATGCTGTCGCGCAGGCCGGCATCGTCGTGGAATAGCGTGACGAGGTCGAGCCGCGCGTCGATCGCGGCGCGGTCCATCAGCGGCGCGGCGATGTCGGCACCGAGCAGGCGGGCGCCGGCGCCGGTCACCGTGCGGTCGACCGCGTCGAGCAGGCTGCCCTTGCGCGCGCCCGCGGCGCTGACGGTGAGTTCCAGGCTCTCGCGCGTCGCCGCATCGATTGCCATCGCCGCCTCGGCGCGGCTGACCCGTGGCGGTCGGAGGAAGGGCAGCGAGCCCTTCGCGGTATGCTCCAGATAGGCGACCAGCCCGCCCGCCGCGGCGAGCCCGGCGCGGGAAAACTGTCCGAAACCGTCGAGCGTCGCCACGCCGAACAGCCGCTTCAGCCGCGCCTCGCCGCCCGCGCTGTCGAAATCGAGCTTGGGGCGCAGTGCCGTCGCCAGTTCGGCAAAGTCGGTCGAGTCGCAGGCGATTGTCTCGGCGGGGTTGAGCCGCGCGAGTTCGGCGCCCAGCCGGGCGGCATCGGTCTCGATCAGCTCGAACCGGCCGGTGGAAATGTCGGCACAGGCGATCGCGACGCCGCCGCCCGCCTCGCCCACCGCCACGCACCAGTTGGCGGTGCGGCTGTCGAGCAGCGCTTCCTCGGTCAGCGTACCGGCGGTGACAACGCGGATGATGGCACGCGAGACCAGCGCCTTCGAGCCCGCACGCTTCTTGGCTTCCTCGGGCGTTTCGGTCTGGTTGGCGATGGCGACGCGGTGGCCCGCCTTGATCAGCCGGGCGAGATAGGCCTCCATCGCGTGGACCGGCACGCCGCACATCGGGATCTTGTCGCCCTCATGCTCGCCGCGCGAGGTGAGCGCGATGTCGAGCACCGAACTTGCCGTCTTCGCATCCTCGAAGAACAGCTCGAAGAAGTCGCCCATGCGGTAGAAGAGCAGGCAATCCCCCGCCTCTTCCTTGAGCGCGAGATACTGGGCCATCATCGGAGTAGGGGCGGCAGAGGACATCGCGCCTCGCTACCGGATGCACGGGGTGGCGCACAAGTCGCGGCCATGGGGTGACGCTGGTGGAAACTGGGGATAAGGCGCGGAGCCATGACCTTCTTTTCCGCGCAGACGGGCAAGGCGGCGGTGCTGCGCTTGCACTGGATCCTGCTGCTGTCGCTGCTGTCGATCCTGCCCTTCCTGTTCGTGCGGGTGCCGCCGCTGGTCGACGTGCCCGGGCATATCGGGCGGTTCGCGGTGCAGTTGGCCCCAGCGGATAGCATCCTGCACCGCTATTTCGTCTTCATCTGGCGGCCGACGCTGAACCTGGGCGCGGACCTGATCGTCCAGGCGCTGCACCCGCTGCTGGGACCGGTGGCGGCGATGTGGCTGGTCTGCGCGGTAGTGCCGGCGCTGACCGTGCTGGGGCTGCTGGCGGTCACGCGGCGACTGAACCCGGGCGGTGCGGCGGCGCTGCCCTTCGCGCTGCTGTTCGTCTACAATGATTCCTTCCTGTGGGGCTTCGTCAACTATGCGCTGAGCGCGGCCCTGTCGCTCTGCGGCTGGGCGCTTTGGATGGCGCTGGAGCGGCGCAAAGCCCTGCGGGCGCTGGTGTTCGCGCTGTACGCCCCGGCGCTGTTCCTCGGGCATGGCGAGGGCGGCGCGCTGCTGCTGCTGTGGGTCGCGGCCTGGGAGGCGGAGCGGATCGGGCGCTGGTGGCAGCCGCGCGGCCTTGCGACGCTGGCCGCCAGGCTCTGGCCGTTCCTGTTCGTCGCGGTGCCGGTGCTGCTCTCGGCGGGCGGGGACAAGGGCGGCAAGACCGTCTGGGACTTCCCCGGCAAGATCGACGCGCTGTTCAACATGCTGCGCGACCAGAACATGGTCTTCGACCTGGCGAGCTTGGGCGCCGCCTTTGCGGTGCTCGTCTACGGCCGGCTGCGCGGCGCGCGGCTGGCGCGGGGCGGCAGGCTGGCGGTTTGGGGAAGTTTTACCCTGTTCCTCGCGGCGCCCTACCAGCTTTCCGGCACCGCCAATGTCGACGCCCGGCTGATCGCACACGCGACGATGCTGGCGCTGGCGCTGCAGGACTGGAGTCGCGTGCAGCGGCGCCCGCGCGCCTGGGTGGCAGCGGCGGGCGTTGCGTTGCTGGTGCTGCGCTTCGGCGTCACCACCGCGAGCTTCATCGGCTATGGCCAGCGCTACCAGCGCGAGCTGCAGGCGCTCGACCATGTCGCGCGCGGCAGCCGGGTGCTGAACCTGACGCTGGCCGATTGCGGCGTGCGCGCCTGGCGCAACCCGCGGATCACCCACCTGGCCAATCTCGCCACGCTGGAGCGCGATGCCTGGGTCAACGCGCATTGGGCGGTGAAGTCGGTCCATCTGCTGGAATCGCGCTATGCGCCGCCGGGCTTCGTGACCGATCCGTCGCAGCTCGTCTCGCCACCCGATTGCGTCGGCACCACCGGTGCGGGCCGCCACCGCCATAGCATCGCGCAACTCGCGCCGACGCTGCCGCTCGACCAGGTCGACTATCTGTGGCTGATCGACGTGCAGCTGCCGCCCGGCGTTCGCGACCCGCGGCTAGTACCGGTCTGGCGATCCGGCGACAGCGCGCTGTACGCAATTCATCATATTAAAGCGACGTAGGGGAAAGCACGGAAAACGACTTCTGCGGTTTGCAATCGCTGCTTGGGGCTGCTTTAGGGGCGCAAACAGCCAACGAAGTTAGGAGCCGAGCGGATGGCCGAAGAGAGCAACGTCCAGTTTTCCGACCGGGAGGCGCTGCGCTATCACGCCGAAGGCCGCCCCGGTAAGATCGAGATCGTCGCCTCCAAGCCGATGGCGACCCAGCGCGACCTGGCGCTGGCCTATTCGCCCGGCGTCGCCGTGCCGGTGCTGGCGATCGCGGAAAATCCCGCGCTCGCATATGATTACACCGCCAAGGGCAATCTCGTTGCCGTGATCTCCAATGGTACCGCTATCCTGGGCCTCGGCAATCTCGGCGCGCTCGCGTCCAAGCCGGTGATGGAAGGCAAAGCGGTGCTGTTCAAGCGCTTCGCCGATGTCGACTCGATCGATCTCGAGCTGAAGACCGAGGACGTGAATCGCTTCATCGATGCGGTGGAGCTGATGGAGCCGAGCTTCGGCGGCATCAACCTCGAGGACATCAAGGCGCCCGAATGCTTCGTGATCGAGCAGACGCTGCGCGAGCGCATGAACATCCCGGTCTTCCATGACGACCAGCACGGCACCGCGATCATCGCCGCCGCCGGTCTGATCAACGCGCTGTACCTGACCGGCCGCGACATCAAGACGACCAAGATCGTCGTCAACGGCGCCGGCGCCGCCGCGATCGCCTGCACCGAGCTGATCAAGGCGATGGGCCTGCCGCAGGACAACCTCCTGATGTGCGACCGCACCGGCGTGATCTACCAGGGCCGCGAGGGCATCAACCAGTGGCAGTCGGCGCATGCCGCGCGCACCGATCGCCGTACCCTGGCCGAAGCGCTGGAAGGCGCCGACGTGTTCCTCGGCCTCTCCGCCGCCAATGCGCTGCCGGCCGAGCTGCTCGCCAAGATGGCGCCCAAGCCGATCATCTTCGCGATGGCCAACCCCGATCCGGAGATCACCCCGCCCGAGGCCAAGCGCGTACGGCCGGACGTGATCATCGCCACCGGCCGTTCGGACTATCCGAACCAGGTCAACAACGTGCTCTGCTTCCCGTTCATCTTCCGCGGTGCGCTCGACGTGCGTGCGACCGGGATCAACGATGCGATGAAGGTCGCCGCCGCCCGCGCGCTGGCCGAACTCGCCCGCCAGCAGGTGCCCGAGGAAGTGGCGAGCGCCTATGGCACCTCGCACAGCTTCGGCCCCGACTATATCATCCCGACGCCGTTCGACCCGCGCCTGATCGAGATCATCCCCTCGGCGGTGGCGCAGGCGGCGATGGATTCGGGCGTGGCGACGCGGCCGATCATCGACATGACGGCCTATCGCCAGCAGCTGCGCGCGCGCATGAACCCGACCACGTCGGTGCTCAGCATGGCGTACGAAGGCGCCCGCGCCACGCCGAAGCGCGTCATCTTCGCCGAGGGCGAGGAAGAAGTGGTGCTGCGTGCCGCGATTGCCTTCCAGGAAGGCGGTTATGGCACGCCGGTGCTGGTCGGCCGCGAGTCGGTGCACGATCAGCTCCGCGCGCTTGGCGCCAATCCCGATCATTTCGAGCTGCACAACAGCGTCAACTCGCCGCTGGTCGGCGAGATGGTCGAGACCTTGTACAAGCGCCTCCAGCGCCGCGGCTATCTGCATCGGGATTGCGAGCGGATGGTCAACCGCGACCGCAACATCTTCGGCTCGCTGCTGCTCCGCATGGGGCATGCCGATGCGATGATCACCGGCGTCACCCGGACCTATGCCGAGACGATGCGCCAGGTGCGCCGCGTGATCGATCCGGTCGACGGCCGCACGCCCTTCGGCATCCATGTGCTGGTCGGCCAGTCGCACACCGTGTTCATCGCCGACACCACGGTGAGCGAGCGCCCGAGCGCCGAGGAACTGGCCGACATCGCCGAGCGCACCGTCCAGGTCGCCCGCCGCATGGGCCATGAGCCGCGCGTCGCGCTGCTCAGCTACTCCACCTTCGGCAATCCCGAGGGCAAGTGGATCGACAATATCCGTGACGCGGTGAAGGTGCTCGACGCGCGCGGCGTGCAGTTCGAATATGAAGGCGACATGGCGCCCGACGTGGCGCTGAACCCGAAGCTGCTCGCCAACTATCCGTTCGCGCGGCTCTCGGGTCCGGCCAACATCCTGATCATGCCGGGCCTGCAATCGGCCAACATCTCGGCCAAGCTGCTGCGCGAGCTGGGCGGCGACTCCACCATCGGCCCGATGCTGATCGGCATGGAGAAGCCGGTGCAGATCGCGCCGATGACCTCCACCGCCAGCGAGCTGGTGACGCTGGCGGTGCTGGCGGCGGGCGAAATCGCGCGGTAATGTCCGTCGACCTGCTCGGGCCGCTGGTCTCGCGCGAAACGCTCGTGCTGGCACCGGTGCTCGGCATCTACTTGCTGGTATCGGCGGTGGGGTTCCTGCGGTTCCCCACCGCGGTAGCCGATTTCTCCTGCGACCTCTGCCGGCATCCGGCGGCGATGCATGCCGTGGGTGCGATTGCATTTTTTGTCGGCGCGGGAATTGTCTCCTTTCATCGCCACTGGGGCAATCCCGCCGAGATCGCGGTGACCGGGACGAGACTCTGGTGGGCTTTCGAAGGCGCAGGCATGTTGGCGTCGCCTGCCGCGGTGGCCCGGGCGATGCAGCATCCCCGTTACATTCCCACCATGCGCGCGATGCAGTGGGGTGCACTGCTGGTGGGGGGCTATCTCGTATCGGTGGGCTTGCTCGGCGGCACAGCTTAGCCGTCGATGCTCGCGCCCAGTGACGCGTTGACCAGGCCGCCATCGACGGTGACCGTCTCGCCCACCAGATAATCCCCCGCTCGGCTGGCGAGGTAGATCGCGGCGCCCGCCATGTCCTCGGCGACGCCGATGCGCTTGGCGGGGATCGCCTGCGCAACGGTGCCGCCATGGTCGCGCGCGGCCTTGTTCATGTCGCTGGGGAAGGCGCCGGGGGCGATCGAGGTGACGTGGATCTGGTCGCGCACCAGCCGCGCAGCCATCCGCCGGGTTAGGTGGATCAGCGCGGCCTTGGACGCCTGGTAGCTGTAGGTCTCCCAGGCATTGAGCCGCTGGCCGTCGATCGAGGTGATATTGATCACCTTGGCCGGGCGCTCGGCGGAGGCGCCGACCTTGAGCAGGTCGTGCAGCGCCTGGGTCAGAAAGAAGGGCGACTTCACGTTGAGGTCCATCACCTTGTCCCAGCCCTTTTCGGGGAAGCTCTCGAACGGCTCGCCCCAGGCGGCGCCGGCATTGTTGACGAGGATGTCGAGGCGGGGCTCGCGTGCGGCGAGATCGGCGGCGAGGGCACGGCAGCCTTCGACGGTAGAGACGTCATGGGGCAGCGGAATGGCGTTCGGGCCCAGCGCGGCGGCGGTGGCTTCGCAGGCGTCGGTGCGCCGCGACGACACATAGACCTTCGCACCCGATGCGACGAATCCCTCGGCGATCATCCGCCCGATCCCGCGCGAGCCCCCGGTGACCAGCGCCACCCGGTCGTCGAGGCGAAACAGCGAAGCTACGTCCATGCTTTTCTCCCTCTCCCCATCGGGGAGAGGGCCGGGGAGAGGGGCAGTCTCTCGATCCCGGCCCATCGGTTCGTGTTGCCGACTGCCCCTCTCCCAAACCTTCTCCCCGGCGGGGAGAGGGCTTTTTATCCACCCCGCTTCAGCGTCTCGCGGGCGATGATCAGCTGCTGGATCTGGCTGGTGCCCTCGTAGATCCGGAACAG
>Ga0068854_100003223_pt1 | contig 10179 bp, 5 predicted proteins | sample KBSCornC42_FD_66590 | JGI IMG/M metagenome (GOLD analysis project Ga0068854, IMG submission 66590) | Corn rhizosphere microbial communities from Kellogg Biological Station, Michigan, USA - KBS Corn C4-2 | ecosystem: Host-associated > Plants > Roots > Rhizosphere > Soil ... | reverse complement strand
GGCACTACACCGCACCCGATCCGTCGAAGTGGGCCTTTCGGGCCGTGATCATTCATCCCGACTACGCCATCGCCGAGGAGCAGCTCGGGATGCGCGCAACGAAGAAGGGGCCGGACTTTTCACTGACTGCGGGCGTACCAATCAACGGGCGTGTCGTCGCCGAGGATGGGCAGACGGCGGTGGCGGACGCGCAGATTTCGCTCGACGGCCTGCCGGCGGGCAAGTCGGGCGCTGACGGGACGTTTTCGATCGCCCATGCCCGGAAGGATTGGGAGACGGTCGAGGCGCGCATCGGGAACCGCATCGCCCAACGCGCGCACACGACTTCGTCGGCGAATCTGAAGCTGGCCAAAGGCGGCACCATCAGCGGCAGCGTGCGCGATGTGAAATCGCAACTGCCGCTGGCCGGCGCGCGCGTCTCCGTCGCTCCCGGCGGCCGCTTCGGCAACATCGACTCGTCCGTCGACGCCATCACCGATGCGAAGGGCAACTTCACCATCGCGCCGCTCGCGGCCGGAACCTACGACATGCGGCCGTCGCGTCCCGGCTTCAACATCAACGGCGCGCAGTCGGTGACGGTCAAGACGGGCGATTCAGTTCAGAAGGCGCTCTACGGCACCGCGCGAGCCCGCATCACCGGCTCGGTGGTCGACGAGGACAAGCGGCCGGTGGCGGCGGCGCATCTGAATACGCGGGCCACGGCGCGCGGCGACATGTTCAGTTTCGCCATGATGCCGGGACGCGGAAACATGAGCAGCAGCTACAGCGCCCCGGACGGCCGTTTCGTCCTGCGAGACGTGGATCCCGACTCCGATCTGCAGGTCGACGCGGTGAAACGCGGCTTTCCGGGCGGCAAATCGCCGTCGATGAAACTCGCGGCGGGCGAGAAGAAGACAGGCGTCACGATCATGATTCCGCGCGGCGTGGCCGTCACCGGCCGCGTCACCGACAAGGACAACAAGCCGCTATCGGGCGTGGGCGTGGAAGCGATCGAGGCGGCCAACGACGCCATGGGCGGCATGCGCCGGATGATCATCTCAAACATGCAGCCGCGCTCCGACGACACCTACCGCACCGGAAGCGACGGCACGTTCTCGATTCGCGTGAAAGAAGGGACCTACGACCTGAGCTTCAAACGCGAAGGATATTCGTCGAAGAGTGTGCGCGGAACGAAAGTGGACGCGAACACGAAACCGATCGACGTCGTCCTCGATCCCGGCGTGGAGATCAGCGGCCGCGTCACGCGCGGCGGCGCGGGCGTGGAAGGCGTAGCCGTGCGGGCCATCTCGCAGGACGGATTCTCGAACGCGGTCACCGCGCCGGACGGCTCGTTCGTTCTGGCCGATTTAACGCCCGGCCAGATGATGCTCAACATCAACAAACAGGATTCGTTCATCCAGGAGATGCGGTCGGTGTCGGCGCCGACGCGCGACCTCATCATCGAGCTGCCGTCGGGCGGACGCATCACCGGCCACGTGCTCGACAAGAATTCGCATCAGCCGGTGACGTCGTTTATGGCGGGAGTGACGACGTCGCGCAGCGGCGGCGGTATGACGATGATGATGCCGCCGATGCAGAAGCAGTTCACCAGCGATGACGGCTCCTTCGTCCTCGAAGGGATCAAGCCGGGCATGACGCAGGTGGTGGTCAACGCGCCCGGCTATACGACGGCACGCGTTCCGAACATCGAGATCGAGGATGGCAAGACGGCGCCCGACGTCGAGGTCGACGTCGAGACCGGCGCGAAACTCACCGGCCGCGTGACCGGTCCCGACGGCAGCGCGCTGGCCGGCGTTCTGGTGCGCACCGATCCGATGGCCGGCGGAGGCCGGGTCATGCGCTTCGACGCGACCGACACCAGCGCCACGACCGATCCGAACGGCGAGTACACGATCGATACGCTGGAGCCGGGCGAGAAGACGTTCACGTTCAGCCGCAGCGGTTACATCGCCCAGCAGAAGACCGTGACGATCGCCGCCGGGAAGGACTCTCGCCTCGACGCGCAGATGTCGACCGGCCTGCGCGTGACCGGCTTCGTCGTGACTGATTCCGGCGCGCCGGTTGCCGATGCCGACGTCCGGGCGATGTCGGCGTCGGAGATGGATGGCGGCCGCAGCGGACGCAGCGACGGCAACGGCGCCTTCACGATCGAAGGCTTGGCCCCCGGCCACTACACGTTCAATGCGGCCAAGAACGGCTACACGGCCGGCATCGTCCGCGACGTCGATATCGCGTCCTCCGGACCGGTGCGTATCACTCTCAAGAACGGCGGCGTGATCACCGGACACGTGAACGGACTGACGGCGCAGGAGCTCGAACAGACGACGGTCTACGCCAACGGATCCGGCAACTTCGGCGGACCGATGGGCGGTTCGACCGCTCCGGTCGACAGCGGCGGCAATTTCCGGATCGAAGGAGCGCCGTCAGGCACGGTGCGCATCTCGGCGCGAACGGGCGCGATGTTCGGCGGATCGAGCAAATCGGCGGCGCCGAAGACGGTCGAGCTGGAGCCGGGCGGTACGGCGCAGGTGGATATCGATTTCAAATCGAGCACGGTCATCCGCGGACGCGTGACACGCAACGGCGCGGCGGTTCCGAATGCGCAGGTGATGTTCATTCCGCGCGACGGAAGGAGCCAGACTTCGGCCAGCACCGCCGCTGACGCCGATGGCCGCTACGAGCTGAGCGGCCTCGATGACGGCACGTACACGGTGCAGGCCGTGGATATGGAGCGCCTGAATCCGTTCGCGACGCAGTACGACGTGCACGGCTCCGGCACGTTCGACATCACCATCAAAACCGTCACGCTGCGCGGCCACGTGGTCGACGCGGCCGACGCCCGCGCGCTGGCCGACGCCAGCATCGAGCTTCGCCCTTCCACCGGCCAGACGATCTTCGGCGGCCGCGGCGGCCAGACCGACGCCGCCGGCAACTTCATAATCGAGAACATCGCCTCGGGTACCTACCAAATCACCGCTGACAAGCCGGGTTACGGCCACGAGTCGCGGCAGTTGATCGTGGGCGACTCGACGCCGGAAGACGTGCAGTTCCGGCTCTCGCCGAGCGATGGCATCACCATCCGCGCCATCGACGTCCGCGACAACACGCCGCTCACCGTCAACGTGCTGCGCGTGGTCGACGCGCAGGGCAACGACCTCCCCACCGGCATGAACATGTTCAACAGCAGCGAGGTCGTGAAGCTGGCGCTGGCGCCGGGCACGTATCGCGTCACCGTCTCCGCGCGCAATTACGCCTCGCAGACGATCGCCATGTCGTCGCCGTCGCAGCAGACGGTCCGCTTCTCCCCCGGCGGCACGCTCATCCTCCACTCGCGCTCTTCGGAAACGCGCCATTTCCGGCTCACCGATTCGTCGGGAACGGTGGCCGGCGTCAACCCGATCAACCAGGGAATCCAGACGCTGCCGCCCGGCACGCTGCCGCTGCAGAACATGGCTCCGGGCCGCTACCGGCTGGACCTTCTCGACGACAACAACCGGATCACGAAATCGATCGACGTGGAGGTCGTCGACGGACAACAGAAGGATTACGATGTGTGATATCATTTTGATATCATGAACGTGCAGATCAGTGATCTCAGCGATGAAACTGTAGAGGAGCTAAGAGCCCAGGCAGAAGAGAAAAACCGCTCGTTCGAAGAGCACCTAAAGGCGATTCTCGACGCAAGGGCTGATTACCGTCGCCGTTCCAGGAACTTCGATAGCACGGACCTGATCCACCAGATGCGCTACGGATGCGAGTGGTGCGGCGACGAATAGCATTTTCGACAGCATGAACGTTTTGATACGTAATCTCAGCGAGAAGACCCTCAAGGAGCTCAAGAAGCGCGCCGCGAACAATAACCGTTCGCTTCAGGCCGAGCTCAAGGCAATCCTCGACGGGACGGCGGATCGTGACCGTCACCTCAGAAAGTGGCGTAAAGACACGGACCGGATCTACAACGAGCTGAAAAAAAGCGGCAGGACGTTCTCCGACAGCACTGAATTGATTCGCGAGGATCGCGATCGCTGATGGCGCGCGTCATCGACGCCAATCTCGTCATCAAGTGGTACGTAGAGGAGCCTCACTCCAGTACGGCAAGGGAACTTCTCGAGGAAACAGAAGAGTTCGCGGTGCCCGACCTTCTGTTTCTCGAGACAGGTTCGATCTTGTCGAAGAAGGTACGCAACCACGAGCTCACCCCGGAAGAAGCTCGTCGCATCAGCGAATTGATCGTCGACGGTCCGTTCGACATTTACACCGATCGCGAACTGGCCGGCGACGCACTGCGAATTGCACTCGAATATCAAGTCACGCCGTACGACGCTGCGTACGTGGCGTTGGCAATGAAGCTGGAGACGGACTGCGCGACCGCTGACCGCAAACTGTTCGAGAAACTACGGCATACCGACCTGCGCGACTACGTGACCCTTCTCACTGAGCCTATCCACTAACCCTCACTCCGCGTCGTGGTCGTGGTCGTCGATCGGCGGCGGCTCGGGGATGTCGACGGCGGCTTCGAGCGGAATGCGGTCCGGGCGCGGGGCCATCGGGCCGCCGAAGTTCTTGCGGTATTTCTCGAGGCGCTTGAAGAGGTGGTGGAGGTCGTAGGTCAGGCGCAGGACGGTGCGGCGCAGCTTGTACTTGACGCGCTTGAACGCCTCCAGGTCGTCGCCGCGCAGCGTCGGAAGGAAGGACTGGATCTCGGAGATGCGCTTGCGGACTTTATCGAGGTCCTTGTCCTGCACGTTGACGAAAAACTCTTCGCCGCCGATCAGCATCGGCTCGGTGCCGGTCATCTGGTCGTCGAACCAGTGCCAGAGCTGGATCAGGTCGATCTTGCGGCCCTTCGAGAGGAAGCGCGTCTCCAGCAGATCCTGGCGGAAGTAGCCGAGGAGCTTGCGGTCGTCGGCGTGGTTGAACTCGTCGTCGGTGAGGTTGCGGGTGTTCCAGACGCCGTAGCGAATGATGTCGTTGCGCGTGCTGCGGAGCTGCCGGAGCGTCTCGTCGAGAATTTTGAACGGCACCTGAGCGAGCGTTTGCGGCTCGGATTGGATAACGGACATACGCCCGAAGAATACCTTATGGCCGGCACGGCCGGCGACGCTGGTTGCCCAAGGCTCCCCCACCAGCGCGTATCAACTCATGTCCTCACTGGACTGGGACGAAGATCGGATCGCCGGTAGTGTTGTCGACGACTGATGCCCACGCGATCGCTTTGCCAGCGATCACTTCCACTTCTACTCGCCCGTCCACGACGGTCGCGCTGGTGATCGCATCGAGTGAAAACTGCACGACGCGCAGCGCGGCAGCGGTTCGATCGGCAGTGCCGATCTGGTGGCCCGCGGCGTCAAAGAGCGTGAAGCGGATCACCGCGTCGGCGTTGCCGGTGTTGATCGCGCCGAGGTTCGTGCGGAAGGCGGAGGAGCGCTCGATATGGAGCAGTTCGCGCGGACCGCTTGGCTGTTCGACCGGCGTGAGCGGGATGAACTGGCCGTAAGTGCCGTTATTCGCGGCGGTGAACGTGCGCGAGGTCGCGGCGACGTTGGCGGGAAGTTCCGCGACGACTGATCCCAGTCCGGTGCGGCCGAAGTACGCGGCAACGACGTCTGCGAGCTCCAGAACTTCATGCGCGCCGACTCCGCTTTGCTTGACGATCCGTTCGCCGGTGACAGTGTCGGTATAGGTCAGTTGGAAGCCTTCGCCGCTGCCGGAAAGCGAACTGATGATGATGTCGCTGTGCCACGACGTGTTCACGCCCGGCTGATTGATGACCGGCGCCGCGTACGTTCCCGCGCGAGCCGCTGCGGCCGGAACGTAGATCGGATCTCCGCTGCTGTTGTCGATGACGGAGCTGTACGCGGCGATGCGCGCGTCGCCGCTGACGACGCGCAGCTCCGCGGTCATGAGCGAGGCGCCCGTTGCGGGAAACTGCGTCTGGCCGAACGGCAGGACCGGCAGGTCCTGCTGCGAGACAATGCTGCCGTTGCCGCCGTCGAACAGCGTCACACGAACGGTGCCGCTGCCGCCGGCCGTTTCGGCGAATCCGATGTTCGTCCGGAAATTGTTCCTTATCTGGATTCGCGGAACGTACTCGACCGCCGCGGACTCGCTCGTCGACACCGCCGGAATGAACTGGCCGTATGTCCCGCCGTTCGCGCGGGTGTAGGTGCGGCTGGTAATGACGAGCGCGTCGGTGTCGCCGAGGAATTCGAGCTGGCCGACGCCGCTCGTGCGCATCGTCGCAGCGACGACGTCGTCGAGTGCCATGACCTGATGCGGAGCGATCGACAATTTCACGGCGGCGAAGTGGTTCCAACCTTCGTCGCCGGCGTGCGTGAAGATCGCGGTGACGTTCGCAGTGACCGCACCGCGGTTAAAAAGGCGGACGTCGGTCTGCCAGGCCGTGCCGAGGGCGCCGGGGGTGTGGGCGACGGCGGCGATGACTTTGCGCGGTGCGAACGACGATGGACGGATGGTCGCGGCAACGTCGCCGGCGAATGTGATGGCCAGCGACCACGAGAGCAGCATGCCGCCGTTCTGCGGCTGGAGGTCTTTGACTGTCAGCGTCCAGCGTCCATTTGCCGCGCGTCCGTGAAAGACATCGAGCCGTTCGGCGGAGTCGGCGTCGACGCCGTAGGTGACCTGCGTGAACGGCGCGCGATCGGTCGACGGATTCTTCAGGATGACGGTCGTCCCATCCGGCGCGGTGAGCAGAATCTGCAAGTCGCCGCGCGATGGATGAGCGATGTTGACGTTGACTGCCAACCGCTCGATGGCGCGCGGGTCGGTGATGTCGAGTGTCGACGTGATTCCGGCCGGCGTATTGTCGGGAATGGCCAGACCGTGCTGGCTGGATTGGAACAAGGTCACGTCAGCGCGCGGCGCGGTCTCGCAATCGCTGACGGCGAGGATCAGCCGCGCGGTGAACGCGGAACAGATCGTGGCGGCATGCGCGCCGCCGTTGAGGGCGCGGTCGGCCTCGAGCAGTTTTTTGGCGATCGTTGCGTACGTTGGATCGGACGGCGCGCCGAACATCGACTCGAGCACGAGCGTGTCCGCCGTACGGCGTCCCTCGGCGACGCCGTGGCGGCGCACCAGCGCATCGAAAATCTCGCGCAATGCCGACGACCAGATCTCGCCGTTCGTGTGTTCCGTTCCGGACAGGTCGGAGTTGTTGTAGTCGTTCATCGTCTTCGCGCTGTCGACGCGGCGAAGACAATCGGCGCCTACCGGATAGCCGCAGTTCTGCGTCGAATCGTCGCCGGCGCAGCGCGCGTCCCAATCGGCGAGGCAATATGGATCGCGGCCGCTGCCGAGGCCTGCTTCATAGTTCGACGAATAGGCCCAGTAGTCGCTGAAGCCCTCCCCCATCGCGCGCGACTGGCTCGCCGACAGACCGAAAAATACGGAGGGTGCGATCCAGTCCTGTACCGAGTGAAAAAATTCGTGCAGCACGATGTCGGGATCTTCGGCATCATCGACCCCGCCGTCGCCGAAGTAGAGCTTCCCCTGGCCGGGGATGCTGCTGCCGACGTAGAGCGAGTTGTCGGCGCCCGAAAGCGAATGCGGATCCACCGGAACCGCGTACGCGACGAGGCGCCGCGGGCCGGTGTAGCCGAGCGACTGCATGTAGCGCGCGCTGCGGTCGATCTGGAAGTAGGCGTTGACCTCTTCGAACTGCGGCTGGCTGCGGTCGAAGAGCAGCGGCTGCGACGCGTCGGCGTGCGGTGTCGAAGGCGCATCGGTGTCGACGATCTGCACGTTCGGCCCGATCAGCATGCCGGCCGGATTCAGTTCGAGCAGATCGACGAGTGAGTACGCGGCATCCGGCACCGCCGCCGCGGATCCGTCTTGATCGCGCAGCGACGGATCGTTCAACTTCACGACCGGATTCGGATCGAAGACGCGCCCCTTTGCCGTGATCTGCGCGAAGAGCGGCTGCGAAACGAGCAGATTTCCGGTTGCGGCGTCGATGTAGTGCGCGACCGGTTCGTGCGGCTTTTCTTCGACGACGACACGCCACGCCGGCCGCGCGATGCCGGCGCGATTGACTGCGACGAGTTCCGCGTCGCGCACGTTGCCGCGCGGCGCGGCCGCGACCGCGGTGCTCTTCGCGATCAGCGCGCGTTTTGGTCCCGGTGCAGCGATGGCGCGATGCAGTTCGCGAACACTGCCATCGCGCGCGACGCGTTCGATCACCTCGCCGCCGAGCACCGGCAGTCCATCGACGTACTGTGTGTAGTGGCGGTACGTGCCGAGAAGCGACTCGCGTTCGTAGTCGAGCCGGAGGTCCTGCGCGTTTGCAGCAGCCGCGAGGAAGACAAGAGCAAGAGGGAAAAGGAGCCGCCGCATCCGTCGCGCAAACCGGCCGCGCGCGATGAAAATTCAGGCCGAGACCGGCTCCGGTTGCGCGGCGGCCGGCGCGGGAGGCGGTTCGACCACCGTCGCCACGGGCAGCGAGAACGAGAACGTCGTTCCCTGCCCTTCGCGGCTTTCCACCCAGATCGTGCCGCCGTGGCGTTCGACGATCTGCTTGGTGATGTACAGGCCGAGGCCGAGGCCGCCGTAGTTCGTCGACGACACCTGGCGTCCGCGGTGGAAGCGCTCGAAGACCTGCCCCAGCTCGTCAGTCGGAATGCCGATGCCGCGGTCGGCCACCGAGGTCACGAGCTGATCGCCGCGGTCTTCGACGGTGACCAGAATCTCGCTGCCGTCGGGCGAGTACTTCACCGCGTTCTCCATCAGATTGCCGAGAACCTGCTCGAGGCGATCGCGGTCGCCTAGGACGCGTTTGTGGCCGACGGGAAGGTTGAGCTGGAAACGGCGGTCGCTGACCGCGGTGTGGTGGCGATGAACGACGTCATTGACGAACGTCGTCCACGGAATCGGCTCGCGGCGAATCTCCAGGCGGCCGGTCTCGATGCGCGACACATCGAGCAATTCGAGGATCAGGCGCGACATGCGGTCGATCTGATCGAGCGCGATGTCGAGATACTCCTCCGAGGTCGACAGATCGTTCTCGCGGATCAGCGTCTTGGCCAACTGCGTGTAGCCCTTGATCGACGTCACCGGCGTGCGCAGCTCGTGCGAGGCGATGGAAAGGAACTCGTCCTTGAGACGGGAGAGGTCTTCCACTTTGCGCCGGGCGTCGACCTGCTCGGTGTAGAGCTTCGCGTTTTCGATGGCCAGCGCCGCGCGTTCCGCGAGGATCTCGGCCAGCGGCAGTTTCTCGTCGTTCATGGCGCGGTCGGGATCGTTCGAGGCGATGACGAGCGCGCCGAGCATTTCGCGGCGCGTGCGCAGCGGGAGGATGAGCAGCGAGGCGAGCTTCATCGGCGCGGCGTGGTAACCGCCTTCCAGCTCCGGCGCCGGCGCCGCCGTTTCCGACCCGCCGAGGTTTTGCGTGAGCGACGGATAGCCGGTGCTGACGACCTGGCCGATGATCCCTTCGCCGAGCACGAGCGGCTGGCGATAGATGTACGACCACGCCAGGCCGAGCGAAGCCATCTCGCGGTGATAGATCGACGCGACGCGCAGCTCGGTGGAATCGGCCGATTTGAGGATGACCGCGGCCCAGTCGCCGAGGACCTCGGCCACGCGTTCGGCGATTGCTTGCGTGACCCATACCGGATCGATGTTGCTGGAGAAGAACGCGCCGGCGTCGGCCAGGATTTGCGCGCGCTCGGCCTGCACCTGCATTTCGCCCTCGAGCCGCCGCCGCTCGGTGATGTCGCGCAGGGTGATGATGACGCCAGAGATTTTGCCGTCCTCGTGCAGCGGCGTCGCGCTCACCGAGAGCGCGCTGCGCCGCCCGCCGCGATCGACGACCAGCGTGACGTCACGAACAGCACGTCCCGTTGAGAGAGCGCGCGCAGCCGGCAGCTCTTTGGCGTCGACCGGCTTTCCGTCATCGTTCAACAGGCCATACGTCTCGGCATGCTTGAAGATCGGAACGCCGATCTCCGATCGCGCCAGCAGGTTTTTCGCCGCCGGATTGAGGTACACCGTCTTCCCCTCGGCATCCACCAGCACGACGCCATCGGCCATGCCGGCGATCATCGTTTCGGTGCGCCGCGACTGACGCGCGATCGACGCCAGCAGCGACTGCTGGATACGCCAGATCAGATATGCGGAAAGGATGATGATGATGGCGCTGACGATGACCATCAGCAGCGTCAG
>Ga0068854_100003206_pt1 | contig 10203 bp, 9 predicted proteins | sample KBSCornC42_FD_66590 | JGI IMG/M metagenome (GOLD analysis project Ga0068854, IMG submission 66590) | Corn rhizosphere microbial communities from Kellogg Biological Station, Michigan, USA - KBS Corn C4-2 | ecosystem: Host-associated > Plants > Roots > Rhizosphere > Soil ... | reverse complement strand
TTCACCACGAGGACGGGTTCAACGCCGACGAGGCCGACGGGCTCAAGCCAGCGCGCAACGCCTATCGCATACTCGCGCTGTCGCGCGCGCAGGCGCTGGTCGTGCCGTCGACGGTTTTGCGCAACATCGCGCTCGAGGCGTGGCGCCAGCCGCGCGAGAAAATCCACCTGATCCCCAACGGCGTCGCCACCGCGCGCTTCGCGGCCAAGCCCAAGCGCGACGTTCTGCCCCGCCTGGTCAAGCAGAAGGGCGAGCTCTGGCTGGGCACGTTTGCGGGGTTGCGCGCGGTCAAGAACCTGCCGCGGCTGGTTCGCGCGTTCGCGACGCTGCCCGACCCCTGGCGCCTGGTGATCGCCGGCGACGGACCCGAGCGCGAGGCGATCCTTGCCGAAGCCGAGCGCAGCGGGGTCGCGCACCGCGTCCATCTCCCCGGGTTCGTGGCCGATCCAGCCTCGCTGATCGGGCTGTTCGATCTCTACGCCCTGTCCTCGGACAGCGAGCAGGCGCCGATCTCGGTGATCGAGGCGATGGCCGCGGGCCTCGCGGTCGCAAGCCCCGCGGTGGGCGACATCGCGGCAATGGTCGCCCCGGCCAACCGCCCGTTCCTGACCGACCGCGGCGATGAGCCGGCATTGGCCAAGGCGCTTAGCGACCTCGCCGCCGACTCGGCCTTGCGCCGCGCGGTCGGCCGCGAAAACCGCGCCAAAGCCCGCGCCGAGTTCGACGAGGACACGATGGTCGCGCGCCATGCCCTGCTCTACGCCAAGGTCATGGGCCGCGAGCGCTTCCCCTGATCGCGCCCGCTTCACCCCGGGTTCACTGCCCGCCCGCGAAGAGAATTGAAATGACGCCGCCTTCGGCTAAACAGCGCCGCACGTAACGCCTGAGCGACGGGAACATCCTTGGCCCTCCCCCCCGACAAGAAGCCGACTTCGACTGCCGATCAACGCGCGCTCGCCCAGCAGGACGTGTTCATGCGCGAAGTCGACGACGCGCTGCGCGAGGATCAGCTCAAGGACGCACTCCAGCGCCATGGCCGGCTCGCGGCGATCGTCGCCGTCGTGCTGCTTGTCGGCCTCGGCGGCTGGCTGTGGTGGCGCGAGCACCGGCAATCGGTCGCAGGCAAGGCCGGCGAGCAGTACATCGTCGCGCTCGATCAGGTTGAGGCGGGACGGCTTACCACCGGCTATGGCCAGCTCGATCCGCTAGCCAAGGACGGTCCTGAGGGCGCGCGCGCCACGGCGCGGCTGATGCAAGCGGCGATCGTCTCGGAGCAGGGCAACAAGGCTCAGGCCGGCAAGCTCTATGCCGAGATCGCCGCCGACGGCGACACGCCCAAGCCATACCGTGATCTTGCAACCATCCGCGAGATCGCAACCAAGTTCGACAGCCTGCCGCCGGCGACCGTCATTGCCCGGCTCAAGCCGCTCGCAGTGCCCGGCAACGCCTGGTTCGGCAGCGCCGGCGAGCTGGTCGGCGCCGCCTATCTCAAGCAAGGCCGGCCTGAGCTCGCCGGGCCGCTGTTCGCCCAAATCGCCAAGGACAAGACCGTGCCTGAAACGCTGCGCGCGCGCGCGCGCCAGCTCGCCGGGGTGCTCGGCGTCGATGCGATCGAGGACGTCGGCCAAGCGCTGGCGCAGTCGCCCGTCGCGGGCGCACCCGCCGCGCCGGCCCAATAGATGATGAGGATTGCCCGAATGACCCGTTCCGATACCCGCCGCCTCGCGGCCCTGCCGCTGGCCGTCGTGCTGGCGGTATCGCTCGCCGCCTGCGGGGTGGTCGGCGGCAACAAGAAGCCCAAGACCACGCCGACGTTGGGCAACCGCGTGCCCGTGCTCAGCCGGATCGAGAGTGGGGCCAAGGTCGATCCCTCGCTGGCCTCGATCGCGGTTGTCCTCCCCCCTGCCGAAGCCAACGCCGAGTGGGGCCAGCCCGGCGGCAATGCCGCCAAGAGCTATGGCCACCTGGCACTCGGCGCGACGCCGCAACGCGCCTGGAGTGTGAGCATCCCCGGCTCGAAGCCGAGCGAGCGCCTCGCCGCCGCGCCGGTGATCGGCAATGGTCAGCTGTTCGTGTTCGACACCGCCGGCGCGGTCCACGCCTTCGACGCCACGACCGGCCGCGAAAACTGGCGCACCCCGCTGCGGATGGAGGAGAACAACTCCTCGGTATTCGGCGGCGGCGCGAGCTATGCCGACAACCGCGTCTACGTCGCCACCGGGCTGGGCGAGGTCGCCGCGCTCGACGCCACGAACGGCGCACCGATCTGGCGGGTCAAGCCGGCCGGCCCGCTGCGGGGCTCGCCGACGATCGGGTTCGACGCGGTCTACGTGATGACCCAGGACAACCAGGTCATCGCCCTCAACGCCGCCGACGGCAAACCGTTGTGGAACGAGAGCGGCGCGACCGCGCAAGCGGGGGTGTTCGGAGTCGCCGCCCCCGCCGCCGGGCAGGGCACGGTAATCGCCGGCTATTCGTCGGGTGAGTTGACCGCCTACCGCTACGAGAACGGCCGCCAGCTGTGGTCCGACGCGCTGGCGCGGACCAGCATCGCCACTTCGGTGGCGACGCTCACCGACATCGACGCCGACCCGATCATCGACCGCGGCCGGGTGTACGCGCTCGGTCAGGGCGGACGCATGGCGGCCTACGAGCTGGTCACCGGCCAGCGGATCTGGGAGCTCAATCTCGCCGGCATCTCGACCCCGGCGATCGCCGGCGAGTGGATCTTCGTGTTGACCGACGATGCACGGCTGCTGTGCTTGGCTCGTGCGACGGGCAAGGTCCGCTGGATCGCCCAGCTCCAGCGCTACCGTAACGAGGATAAGAAGAAGGGCGAGGTCTACTGGACCGGCCCGGTGCTCGCGGGCGACCGCCTGTGGGTCGCCAACACCCGCGGCGAGGTATGGTCTGTCAACACCGCCGACGGCGCGGCCAACCCGTTCGTCAAGCTCGGCGACCCGGTCAGCCTCGCCCCGGTGGTCGCCAACCAGACGCTTTACATCCTCGACGATAGCGGAAGGATCAGCGCGTTCCGCTGACGTTACCAGCGACTTAACCCTTGGCTGCTAGGGCGCGCCGATGCGCGCGTCCGATCCCCGGCCGACCAGCGACGTGTCCACGGGCGTCGGCCTCGCGGGGCTGTCCGGTCTCATCGCCTGGATCGTCGTCTGCCGCCAATGGGCGTGGGTCGCCGAGGGGCTCGCGCTGCCGGGCCCGCGCGAGCCGCTCTCGGGGCGCTACGCCGCGCTCGCCGCGGTGCTGGCGAGCGCGCTGCCGATGGTCGCGTGGTCGCTGCTGGTGGACAAAGTCCACCGCCGCGCCTCGACCGGGATCGACTGGACCGGGGCCCGTCCGCTCGCGGCCAGCATAGACCTTTCGCTCACCAAGCTCGCCGGGCTGTGGGGGACGTGGGGACTGATCGCCGCCTTCTACGGCCTCGCGCGGTGGTATTGGCAGGGGCAGTATCTGTTCGCGATGGAAGTGCTCGAGGCAGCCGCGCCGCTGCTGTTTCTAGGCTCGATCCCCTACGTGATCTGGCTCGACCGCTATTTGGTCAACCCGCGCGACGGCTCGTGGCACTTCGGGGCGATGCTGATCGACCGCGAAGCGTGGGGTGCGGGCGAGGTTCGGCATCATTTGCGCGGCTGGGCGGTGAAAGGGTTCTTCACCGCGTTCATGATCTCGATCCTGCCGCCGGGCTTCGCGCTGGTGGTCGAAGCCGACTTCGGCGCGATTCTCGGCGATCCGGTGCGGCTGGCGGGGCTGCTGATGGAGGCGATGTTCGTCGTCGACGTGCAGATCGCGATGGTCGGCTACCTGCTGACGATGAAACCCTTGGACGCCCATATCCGCACCGCCAATCCTTATCTCGACGGCTGGCTGGCAGCGCTGATCTGCTACCCGCCCTTCATCCTGATGGGCAACGGCGGCCCGCTCGACTACCATCCCGGCACCGCCGACTGGGCGTTCTGGCTCGGCGGGCATACCAAGCTGGTGTGGGTATGGGGCGCCGCCCTCGTCGCGCTGACCGCGATCTACGCCTGGGCGACGGTCGCCTTCGGTCTGCGCTTCTCCAACCTGACCTATCGCGGGGTGCTGACCAACGGGTCGTATGCCTGGACGCGGCATCCCGCCTACCTCGCCAAGAACACGTTCTGGTGGCTGGCGACGCTGCCGTTCCTGAGCACCGGTAGCAGCGCCGACGCGATCCGCAACACCGCGATCCTGGCGCTGGTTAGCGCGGTCTACTGGTGGCGCGCCAAGACCGAGGAGCGGCACCTGCTGGCGGAGGATCCGAAGTATCGCGAATACTGGGAGTGGATGGCACGCAACGCGACGGTGACGCGAGCGCTTGGCCGGATGCTACGCTTGGCGCAACGACGCGGCGAGGTCCTGCAGCCCGCCGAGTGACCGTCAGATCGGCGCGCCGTCGTCGCTTTCGAACACCCTGAGGTCGCGCCCGCTCAGCCCGAGCGAGCCCATCACGCCCCGCCATTCGGCCATGTGGGCGGTGCCGAAGTGCTCGGTCAGCGCCTGGCGGTCGCGCCACTTCTCGACGACGTGGATCGTCTCGGGATCGAGCACGTCCTGCGCGTAGGAATAGGCGATGCAGCCCGGCTCAGCGCGGCTCGCGGCGACCATTTTCTCCATCGCCGGCCGCGCGTCGTCGAGCTTTTCGGGGGCGAGCTTGACCGTGCCGAGGACCATGATCATCAGAAGCTCTCCTCGTAGATCCGGCTCAAGTCGCCCTGCCACTCGGTCTCGTAAAGCCGCAGCAGGCGTTCGGCCGGGGTCTCGCCGCGCGCGACGATCTCGTCGAGCGGCCAGAGGAAGCCGGTCTCGTTGTCGCCGCTTTCGTTGAGGCGGGCGCGCGCGGCGAGTCCGGCCCGAGCGATGTCGAGCGCCTCCTTGGCGAGATCGAGCAGCATCCGCCCGCCGGGCACCGGCGCCTTGAGGCCGAGCTTGGGCACGGCGTTGCGCAGCGCCTCGCGCTGTTCCATCGACCAGTGCTTGACCAGGTCCCACGCCGCGTCGAGCGCGCCCTGGTCGTAGAGCAGGCCGACCCACAGCGCGGGCAGCGCGCAAATCCGGCTCCACGGCCCGCCATCGGCGCCGCGCATCTCGAGGAAGCTCTTGAGCCGGACTTCGGGAAACGCGGTCGAGAGGTGATCGACCCAGTCGCTCGCGCGCGGCTTCTCGCCGGGCAGCGCCGGGAGCCGGCCCTTGAGGAAGTCGCGGAAGCTTTGCCCGGCGGCGTCGATGTAGCGCCCCTCGCGGAACACGAAGTACATCGGCACGTCGAGCATGTAGTCGACGTAGCGTTCGTAGCCGAAACCTTCCTCGAACACGAACGGCAGCATGCCCGTCCGGTGCGGGTCGGTATCCGACCAGATGTGGCTGCGATAGCTGAGGTAGCCGTTGGGCTTGCCCTCGAGGAACGGCGAGTTTGCGAAAAGCGCGGTGGCCAGCGGCTGAAGCGCGAGGCCGACGCGGAACTTCTGCGCCATGTCCGCCTCGCTCGCGTAGTCGAGGTTGGTCTGGATCGTGCAAGTCCGCAGCATCATGTCGAGGCCCATGCCGCCGACCCGGGGCATGTGCCGGAGCATGATTGCGTAGCGGCCCTTGGGCATGATCGGCAGCTCGTCGCGGCGCTTGTCGGGCCACAGCCCGAGGCCCAGGAAGCCCTTGCCGGTGCGCTCGCCGATCGCCTTGACCTGCTGGAGGTGGCGGCCGGTCTCGGCGCAGGTCAGATGCAGGTTCTCGAGCGGCGCGCCGGAGAGCTCGAGCTGGCCCGCGGGTTCGAGGCTGACCGTGCCGTCGGGCCCGGCCATGGCGATGACCTTGCCGCCCTCTTCCACGGGAGACCAGCCGAACTCGGTCAGCGCCATCAGCAGGTCGCGGATGCCGCCGGGCTCGTCGTAGGACGGGGCGTGCTTGTCGGACTCGCAGAACACGAACTTCTCGTGCTCGGTGCCGATCCGCCACTGCTCGGCCGGCTTCTCGCCCTTGGCCATGGGCGCGATGAGCTGGTCGCGGCTCTCGATCAGCGGATCGTTGCGATCTGAAACCGTTCGCGTGCTCATCGCGGCCGGTTAGGTGAGCACTCGATATTGCGCTAGCCCTAAATCGGTCCCGCCGACGCGCCCGGCCAATCGCCGGCCAGAGCCATCCACAGCGCCGCGGCGGCGATCGCGGCGGTCTCGCCGCGGAGGATGCGCGGGCCGAGCGAGATGGGGACGGCCCGCGGCAGCGCGCGGATCGCTGCGCGTTCGGCATCGTCGAAACCGCCTTCGGGGCCGGTGAGGAGAGCGGCGGGCGCCGGATGCTCGACGAAGGCTCGAGCCGCCGGCGCGCCGCCGAGCTCGTCGGCGAAGAACAGCGTGCGATCGCTCGGCCAATCGCGGAGCAGAGACTCGAGCCTCACCGGCGCGGCCAGCTCGGGCAGCGCGGTCCGAGCGCACTGCTCTGCAGCTTCGACCGTGACCGCCCGGGCGCGCTCGGGGTTGAGCTTGTCGGCGACGCAGCGGCGGGTGAAGAGTGGCTGGATGCGGCGGACCCCGAGCTCGGTCGCCTTCTCCAGCACGAGATCGAAGCGGTCTTTCTTGAGCAGCGCCGGGCACAGCCAGAAGTCCGGCACTTGCTCGCGCGGGCGGAGCCGGGTCTCGACCGCCAGCCCGACGTCGCGCTTGCCGACTTCGGCGACGCGCGCGGCCCATTCGCCGGTCTCGTCGTCGCAGAGGATCACCGCGTCGCCCGGCGCGGCGCGCATGACCTTGGCGAGGTAGTGAGCGGGCTGGCCATCGAGCACCAGCGTCGCGCCTGCGAGAAGCCGCTCGCCGACGAACAGACGCGGGGCGCTCCTCGGCGGCCAGGCTGGAGTGGCGGGCACGCATGCTGCATATCGCGGCAGGCGCACCCCCGGAAGCCCAGATGGGCTTGACAAGCGGAACCATATAGGTTAATTACCGCCGCTCGTTTCGTCAGTGCCCACCCCAGACCAACCCGACTACGATCAGGACCCCGATGACTGCCGAGATCGTTCCCGACACCCAGCACCGCGGACTGGTGGCGCGGCTGCCCGCGACGTTGCGCGGCTACGCCCAGCTCGCGCGGTTCGACCGGCCGATCGGCTGGTGGCTGCTGTTCTGGCCGGGCGCCTGGGCGGTGCTGCTCGCCGGCGCGGATCAGTCCTGGAGCCTGATCGCGTGGTTGCTGCTCGGCGCGACCGCGATGCGCGGCGCGGGCTGCGTCTACAACGACATCGTCGACCGCGATCTCGACCGGCAGGTGGCGCGCACCGCCTCGCGGCCGATCGCCAGCGGTGCGGTGAGCCTGCGCGCGGGGTGGCTATGGCTCGCCGCGCTATGCCTGGTCGGACTGATCGTGCTGCTCCAACTGCGCTGGCAGGCGCAGCTCGTCGCGCTGGCCAGCCTTGCGCCGGTTGCGGCTTATCCGTTCATGAAGCGGATCACCTGGTGGCCGCAGGCGTGGCTGGGGATCGTGTTCAGCTGGGCGGCGCTGGTCGGCTGGGTCGAGGTGCGTTCGGATCACCTCGACGTGCTCGCCGCGCTTTACGGCGGGTGCATCGCCTGGGTGATTGGCTACGACACGATCTATGCGCTGCAGGATCGCGAGGACGACGCGCTGATCGGCGTGCGTTCGAGCGCGCTCCGGATGGGCGCGCATGTCCGCGGCGGGGTGGCTGCGTTCTACGCCGCTGCGGTGGCGCTGTGGGCGCTCGCCTTCTGGTTGCTCCGCCACGACTGGATCGCGCTCGTCGCGCTCGTTCCGATGGCGGCGCACCTAGCCTGGCAGGTAAGCGCCCTTGCGCCCGAGGACGGCGGAGATGCGCTGGCGAAGTTTCGCAGCAACCGGTTCGCCGGGCTGCTGATGGCCGCGGCGTGCTTCGTCGTCGGCACGACCGGGGGCGGGTGAGGAGGCGGCGGCAAAGCACGCCCAGGTGCGCGTCGGTTCAAGCATAGCTGACCACCTCGAATTCGATCCCGTCCCAGTCGAAGAAGTAGAACCGGCGGCCTGGTTCGTAGTCGCCGTGGTTGAAGGCCTTGAGCCCATGGTCGGCGACCACCGTCTCGGCAGCGGCGAGGTCGTCGACCTCGATCCCGATGTGGTTGAGCGGCGCGCCCTTGGCGTAAGGTCCGCCGCGGCCCTCGTTGGTGTAGATCGCGAGATAGGCGTCCTCGCTGCCGACGTGGATCGTCCATCCGCCGAGCAGCGACGGCCCGCGCCAGCGCTCATGCCAGCCGCACAGCTTCTCGAACAGCTGCGCGGAGCGGTCGGGGTCGGAGACGGTGATGTTGGCGTGTTCCAGGCGGGCTGCGGCCATGTCGAATTTTCCCATGCAAGTCGTTGATCCGGCTTGCCGCGGCGCATCCTGCGAATCACCGGGCTTGCCACTTGTGCAACCTCAAGCTAACTTGAGGTCAAACGAAAAGTGGATGGGACGGGTCGATGGCGCTGCACAGGGACGATTTCATCAGCATCGGCACGTTGGCCAAGCGCACCGGCGTCGCGGTCTCGGCGATCCGCTATTATGAGGACCGCAAGTTGCTCACCGCGCTGCGCACCGGGGGTAACCAGCGGCGCTTCCTGCGCTCCGACATCCGCCGGATCAGCTTCATCCTCATCGCGCAGAAGCTCGGGCTGGGCCTCGCCGAGATCGAGGCCGAGCTTGCGACGCTGCCCCAGGGCCGGACCCCGACGCTGACCGACTGGCAGCGGATCAGCCGCTCGATGCGCAGCCAGCTCGACGCCAAGATTCAGTTGCTTACCCGGACCAAGCAGAAGCTCGACCAGTGCATCGGCTGCGGCTGTCTCAGCCTCCAGCGCTGCCAGCTCTACAACAAGGACGACCGCGCCGCCGGCGGCGGCACCGGTCCGCGCTTTGTTCTCGACTAGCGGCTTGCGGCTGCCGCCCCGGCGGGGCTCGCCTCAGCCGTCTGGGCGTTCGCCACCAGCGGCTTGGCCCCGTCGCCGAGGATGATGAACGCGCTCCAGTAAAACGGGTGCGAGGTCTGCGGATCGTCCATCAGCTTTTCCTGCGCCTGTTCGAGCGCTTGCGCGAGGGGAACGCCCGGAGCCGCATCGAGCAGCCCGCCGATCAGCCGCTTGGTCGCGTCGAAGTCGTCGGGCACCGGCCAGTGGCTGGCGATGACCGAGCGCGCGCCCGCGCCGACGAAGGCGCGAACCAGGCCGTCGAGCGCGTAGTTGCCGCCCGTGGTCACCCCGGCCTCCCGGCTCGCCCCGACGGTCGCCATGCCTGCGGTGTCGCACGCCGAAAGGATCACCAGATCGGCGTTCAGCTTGAGGTCGAAGATTTCGCGGAAGGTCAGCAATCCGTCCGAGCCGCTGTCGCCGAACGAGGTGACCAGCGCGGGCCGCGCCGGGCACCCTGGGCGCGGGGCCGAGACCAGCCCGTGGGTGGCGAAGTGGAGCACGCGGAACTCGTCGAGCGTCTGATCGGCGAGCAGCTCGCTGTCGGTGAACTGGCGGTCGGTGCGGACCTCGCCACCCCCGCGGTCGAGCTTGGCTTCCGCGAAGTAGAGCTCGTCGGGCTTGATCGGGTTCTGCCAGACCTCGATCGGCCAGTCGCACTCGGTCGCTACCGCGCCGATCGGGCGGGTCTGCGGCACGGCGTTGTGGCCGAGCCCGAGGTAGTTCTTCGGCGCGTTCGACGGCTTCAAGGCGCGGATGTCGAGGAACCCGCGTGGGCTGACCGCGATCGAGACCTCGCGCCCGCGGCCGAGCCAGTCGACCCCGGTGAAGTCGAAGGGATCGGCATCGGCCCGCTTCTGGCGCTGCTGGTAGGCGGTGACGCCCTTGTCGGCGGTGACCAGCAGATACGGCGGTAGCTGCAGCATCGGCCCGTCGGGCTCGAAGATCAGGTGCTTGAGGCCCTGGACCTCGGCGTCGACCGGCCCGAACAGCCGAGTGTAGAGCTGCCGCGCGCGGACGACGTCGAACGGATAGTTCTTCTGCTCGCCGTCCTCGACCTTGACGATGCTGTCGCGCAGAGTCTGTACGTCCTGCTCGAGCGCGCCGAGGTTCTCGCCGATCGGCACCACGCGCGAGCCGCCGGGCGTCACCAGCAAACCGTAAAGATCGCTGCCGACCACCATCAGCTTGTAATAGCCTTCGCCCGGGCGCAGCGCGGCCTGGAGGTCGCCGATCGCCAGCGATTGC
>Ga0068854_100003201_pt1 | contig 10216 bp, 8 predicted proteins | sample KBSCornC42_FD_66590 | JGI IMG/M metagenome (GOLD analysis project Ga0068854, IMG submission 66590) | Corn rhizosphere microbial communities from Kellogg Biological Station, Michigan, USA - KBS Corn C4-2 | ecosystem: Host-associated > Plants > Roots > Rhizosphere > Soil ... | reverse complement strand
ACCTCGACGGCCTCATCGGTATCGCGCGCCTTGACGTGAAAGGCGATTCCAGCCGGCGACGGGACCGGTGGAGACGCGACGAGGTCCGCTTGCGCAGCACCCAGACTGTAGGTCACCGCTTGCCCAGGCTTCAACCCGGCCAGGAGCGCCGCGGTTTCTGCGTTATCGAGATTCAGCACCACGGTTTGCGCGTTGGCGACGAAACCGCGGAAAAGGATGCGCAGTTCGTCCAGCGATTTATGGTCCAGGGAGATGTTGTTCACGACGGCGACGCGGGGCGCGAAAAACGCAATCGAGCCGTCGCTCTCGTCCACTTCACTGACGAAAACCTCGCCCTCGCCAATCCTGGCGCTGGCAAAAGGTGAGCTCGCGTCGATGAAGTTTTTCATATCCGCGCCATTGACGATCGTCGGGCCCTTTCCGGCGCGGTGCAGAATCCAGCCGAGCATGCCGACCGTGGTGGACTTGCCGCTCGTGCCGGCGACGCCGACGCCTAGGCCGGCAGAGTTGAAGAGTTCGGCGAGAAGCCGCGCGCGGGTGGTGACGACGGCCCCAATACGACGCGCGGCTTGCACGTCGGGGACCGTCTCCTCAACAGCAGCAGACGTGACCACGATCTGACCGGCCCGGCTGACGCCACTCCCATCCTGCGGATGAAGCAGCACGCCACGTGCACGCAGAAAATCAAATCTTTCGGCATTGCGTCCCTGGTCCAGCGCACGGTCGGAACCCTCAACCCGTCCGCCCCTCGCCTGGATGATCAAAGCGAGTGGGGTCATGCCACTTCCGCCGACACCGCAAAAAAAGTAATCTCCGTGCTGGGACATCGGCGAAATCTAATGGGGTTGCTGATGAGGTGCAATGCGGGTCGGGCGCTTGGATGAGCAAAAGAGGTGCAGGATCGGCGTCGTCGCGCCGGCTTCGCGCATGTCTCCGGACGTTGCTGAGAGAGTGCCGGCGCTGGCCCGATCGCTGTACCCGGACAGGACGCCTGAGATCGTCTTCCACCCCCAGTGCTTCGCTTCGCACGGACATTTCGCTGGCGATGACGAAACGCGCGCACGGGCTTTCCTCGACATCGCCAATGACGAGAGCTACGACGCGGTGTGGTTCGCGCGCGGCGGTTATGGTTCCTGCCGCATGGTGGAAGCGGTCATTTGCAGGTTGACGGAGCAGTCCAGACGAAAGGCCTACGTGGGCTACAGCGATACCGGTGTGCTGCTTGCCGCCTTGTACCGGGCCGGGTTCGAGGCCGTGGCGCACGGTCCCGTCGCGCAGGACATTCTCCGGGACGGGGGAGACGCAGCGGTTGAGCGAGCGCTCGCCTGGATGGTCGATTGGGCGCCGGAGGCGTTGGAGCCCACGGTCAGCCGCGCGAAGAAGACAGCGGCATTTAACATGTCGGTCCTTAGCCAGATACTTGGCACGCCGCTGCAACCTGACCTCGACGAACATGTGCTCATGCTGGAAGAGGTGGGGGAGGCAATGTACCGGATTGATAGGTCGCTATTTCACATCACCAGCAACGCCGACATCAGGCGGGTGTCGGGCGTGATGCTTGGCCGTTGCGGCGACGTCACCCCGAACCGGCCGGATTTCGGAATGAACGAAGAAGAGATCGCCCGTTACTGGTGCCAGAGGTCCGGGATTCCATGGTTGGGACGCGCCGACATTGGGCATGACGTCGACAACAAGATTGTTCCCTTCGGGGCCAGCGCATACCGCGACCCCGGCAAGAAGTGACCACGAGCGACGCAGCCGACCGCATTGCTCGCTGATCGCAGCAAGGCCGGTCACATCAAGACGCCGTCATGGAACGACGCGAGTGACCCATATGCGACATGCGCCGCCAATCATTCAATCACTTCGTCGCATGGCGAGCAGCATCAGTGGTATGGTGAGGCCGAGCACATGAGCAGCCTCGCTCAAGTACCCATCAGCCTGCCGTGCTGGTCGCGGAAGCCTGCGAGATGGCTGCGTGCTTGCTGTTCCGGATAGCGTCGTCACGTTGCTTGCGCGCGAGCGCGGCTTCGCCGCCGGCGGTCGCGTGGTAGAGATCGAGCGTCTCGAATTCGTCGTCCCTTGGCGGCGCAATCGCGAGGTCGGTATAGGTCCAGCGGTCCGGCGCCGCCAGCACTTCGTCGAGGATGGACTTGCATTGCCGATATACCGACCAGTAACGCCACATCTTTACGACGCTCTCCCCGAAATAGCGCGAATAGAATAGGAATGGGTTCTCGCGCGGCAGGCCATTCCGGCGGTCGCGGCGGAATTTTAGCCGAAATGCGCCGCCTTCGAGCGGATGAACGCCTTCGTATGCGCTCACGAGTTTGAACCACAGAAGCGTCGTCAGAGTCGTCTTCGGCCGGCCAAGGCGGCAGGCTGCGGCACGTTGCAGGATCGTGCGGATATGCTCAGGATCGTAGAAGGCTTTCCAAGCCGCGCGATAGGCATCCTCCCATTCCGCATCCGACATCTTGGGATGATGCGCCACGCGATGATTGAGGTCGTACTTGTTCATGTCGGGATCCATCCAGACCCCATTCTGCCAAAGAACCTTGTGGTCCTCTGATCCGGGCAACGGAGTGAGAAAAAACAGTTCGAGTATGTCGAGCGGCAGCTCACGCTTGATGATCTCAATGTCGCGCAAGATCGAGTCCTTGCTGTCGCCAGGAAATCCGATGATGTAGCCGGCACAGCTGATGGCACCGTGCTCGCGCCATTTCTGCAGCATCTGCCGGTAGTCAGTGATCTTGTTCTGGCGTTTCTTGGCCGCGATGAGATTGTCCGGGTTGATGTTCTCCAGTCCAATGAACACTCGGCGGACACCTGCTTGCGCGGCCTTCTCAATAAAATTCGGGATCTTGTGGCACAGCGTGTCGACCTGGATGGTGAAGCCAATCTTCGAGCAATCGCCAGCCCGCAACTCGATCAGGCGGTCGAACAGCAGCTCCCAATCGCGGTTACGAGCGAAATTGTCGTCGGTGATGAAAAACCGCCTGATGTTCTGGGCATAGTTCTCGCGGATAATCTTCTCAAGATCGTCCGGTGAACGGAATCTACTCTTGCGGCCCTGCACGTTGATGATCGTGCAGAAGGAGCATTGGTAAGGACAGCCGCGTCCGAGATCCATGCTCGAGAGCGATCCGGAGGTTCGGCGCACGTGCTTTCGTGGCAGGATGGGCAGGGGCTGCCCTTGCAGGTCTGGGAGCTTGTCCATGTGATTATAGAGAGGCGCGAGTTTTCCCTCCCATGCATCGCGCAAGACCGCGTCGAACCGACCCTCTTCGGCCTCGCCGGCAAAAAACGAAATACCGAGCGCTTGAGCTTCGCGCATGTCTGGCGGCATTTCCGGCAACATGGCGATGCAGCCTGAAATGTGGAAGCCGCCGATGCAGACCGGCAGTCCGGCCGCAAGGAACGGACGCGCGAGGTCGACGGCGCGTGGAAACTGGTTGGACTGCACGCCGACAAGACCGATCAGCGCCTTGCCGCCCGCGTTGCGGATCTCTCGGATGATCCGCTCGGGCTGGGCCCGCCGGTTGGTCTCGTCATAGGTATGCAGGCGGATTTCGACATCGGGTCCAAGCACGTTCCGGCGGTGTGCGTCCTCCGCCAAGCCGTTCAGGCATGCCAACGTGTTGGAGGGAATGGCCGACCGGTACCATAGGATGGGATAGCCGTCGTCATCGTAGTGTGTCGGCTTGATCATCACGAAATGGAACAGCCGTCCTGCAAGACCCGGCGAGACAAGTACTGGTTCGTTCCTTGAACCCATAGTTGATCCTTACGGCTCCTGCGGCTCGAGGGTTTTCAAACCGTTCGGGCCTTGCAATCCGAGGGCCTGTAAAATGATAGCACGCCCGGGGGCTCACAGTATGGCGCATAATCAGCGCGCGGCTGGCATTGAGGTTCATCGTTCTGACGCGGAGTGATGTCCGTTTCTGATGCTGTGGACGGCCCTTCCACCGGCAGGTAAGCCACGGCTGCACTGACCAGCAACGCGACATGGCCTGACTCGGTCGAACGATATGGAGCACACGCCCTAGTCAACCGCGATTACCGTCGATGTCTTGCTGACCCCGAATCCACGCCGTAAGGTCAACCGCGTCCCACAAAAAACGGGAGGAAGCGATGATCCGCAAGGCATTCTGGTCCCTCGCCATCGTCCTGCTGGCATGCTCAAGCGGCCCGGCGGCCGATGTCCGCCGCGTCGTGACCGGCCTCGACGCCAGCAACAAGGCCGTCGTGCTGTTCGACAGCCGCGTGACGCTCAATCCCGGGGGCTCCGGCAACCCGGCGGCTAATCTCTGGATCACTGATTCCTCGCCGCCGGCGCTCTCCTTCAAGGACGATAACGCTGCCAAGCGGATCGGCCTGTCGCCGCCCGACAACGGCACCGCGATTCGCGTGGTCGAATTTCCACCGCTGGATCCAGCCGCGGAAGCGAAGATGGATCCCAATTTCATGATGAAGGTCGTCGGCGATCACGCGCCGGCCAAAGGCCTTCCGGTGAAGCATCCGCTAATGCACCGCACGCGCACGGTCGACTACGCCGTCATCCTTTCCGGCGAAATCGACATGATGCTCGACGAGACGACGGTGCACGTGAAGGCGGGCGATGTCGTGATCCAGCAGGCGACCAATCATGCCTGGGTCAATCGCGGCACGCAGCCTTGTCGGATTCTGTTCGTACTGATGGATTCCAAACAGCCGTGATGGTATGAGACTTTTCGGACGACTTGCCGGAGGCGGTGGCGTTCACGCCGGCCGGCCGGTATCTCCTGGTCGGCAATTATCTCGATCAGCACAAAGAGGGAGGCAGGACGATGACTTTCTCTGAAGCGATGAGTTCAGGCTTTCGCAACTATGTTGGTTTCTCCGGCCGGGCGGCGCGATCGGAATTCTGGTACTGGATCCTGTTCACCGTTCTAGTCAGCATCGTCACGTCAATCATCGATTTTGGAGTATTGTCGAGCGATGTGATGCCGCTCTCGTCGATCTGGAGCTTGGTCACGTTCCTACCGTCGCTCGCGATGGGGGTACGCAGGCTGCACGACACGGACCGAAGCGGCTGGTGGTGGCTGATCAGCTTAATTCCTCTGATCGGCATCATCGTGCTGATCGTCTTTTGGTGTTCTGAGGGAACACGCGGTCCGAACAGATTCGGGCCTGATCCACTGGGCGCGCCGGTCGCGGCGTAGATGCATGAGTCTGCTTGTGGCACTTAACGGAGCTGCCAATCTTGCACAATCATGTCCGCTAACGCGGTAGGCCGGACATCATTTGAACCTTCCGAGCATTTCCGCTGATGACCCGAAGCGGTCGTTCGCGCGATCCACGGACCGCGGTAACGTCATCTCAACGGTCGACACTCGGTAGTGGGCCTCGACCGCCGCGCCGATGCTCTTGGAATCGTCGGTCGCCGGAGCCATAGCCGGGCTGCTCTTGACCTGATCTGGACCTGGGCGGGGTCGAAATCCCGGATCGCGGCGGTCCGTGCCGCGTCGTGCCGTGCTATCCTGACCGAGCTTGATAGTGGCACCTGCCTGAAGGGAGGGAGCCCCATGTTTGACAGGAAACGGCGCGATTTCATCACGCTCATCGGCGGCGCGGCAGCATGGCCCTTGACTGCGCGCACGCAACAGGATGGGCGCATGCGGCGCATCGCGATCTTGATGCCATATCCTCCGACCGACACGGAGTATCAAATAGTCTGCGTCAAAAATCGTTGGCTGGTCGGCCTTTGCCTCGGCTTTGGCTTGTGGGCGCCGTCCGCAGGCCTGGCGCAGCAGCCCATCCGCATCGGCGCAACCACGGCTCTCACCGGAGAGGCCTCCATACAGGGGGGCTACGTTCGTGAAGGTTACCTTCTTTGCCAAAAGCACGCGAATGAGAAAGGCGGAGTGCTCGGGCGTCGGATTGAGTTCGTGCTCTACGATGACGCATCGAATGGGAAGACAGCGGCCGGCCTCTACGAGAAGCTCATCGCGGAGGACAAGGTCGACGCGGTGCTGGGCCCGTACGGCTCTGGGATCACCGAGGCAGTGGCCGATGTGAACGAAAAGCATCGGATGCTCATGATCGCGCCGACGGCGGCGACCACATCTATCTGGGAGAAGGGGCGCCGCTATCTCGTCATGGTACTTTCACCCGCAGAAGGTCTGGCAGAGGGCCTGCTCGACCTCGCGGCGCGTAACGGGCTCAAGAGGGTGGCGGTGATCCAGCAGGACGCCCTTGTCCCGAATGCGATCACCAAAGGGGCAAGCGCGCTAGCGAAAAGCAAGGGGCTGGAGTTGGTCTTTCTCGAGACCTATCGGACCAGCCCCGAAGACTTCTCCGATCTTCTAAACAAAGTCCGGGCAGCGAAGCCTGACGTTCTTGTAGCGGGCTCAATCCGCTTTGAGGACCTTCTCGCCATCACCCGCAAGCTGAAGGAATTGGACCTCAACATCCCCATGGTGAGCGCAGTGCCGTATGGGCTGCTTCCCGACTATTACAAGCAGCTCGGCAAAGACGCCGAGTTTGTCTACAGCGGCTCGTTCTGGGACGCCGCCCTTCCTTATCCTGGAAATCAAGAGTTCGTCGCGGCGTACGCGAAGGAGTTCAGCCACCCCCCGGCGGTTCAATCTGCAGGGGCATATGCCGGGTGCCAGCTTTTGATAGATGCCATACGGCGGACTGATAGTCTCGATTCTGAAAAGCTGCGGGGAGCGCTGCTCACCCTCAAGACGAAGACGGTCTTTGGCGATTTCGCCGTCGATGAGCGCGGCTACCAGACCGCTCACAAAGCGGTGACGATCCAATGGCAGGACGGCAAACAAGTCGTCATTTGGCCGGACGAGGTGGCGACCGGCAAGGCGCGACTCCCGACCCCGATGTGGAGCACGCGGTAGCGCGGGGTTCCTGCGAGGACATGACGCCGATGAGGTGATCGGATAGAGGAGCTGAGTGCTGCGGTGCATGAGTGCGGAAGTGGCACTTAACGGACCTGTCGAGGTGGGTTCGCGCGTGTCCGCTTTGAGGGGTGAAGCGGGCTTGGCCTAAGTCATGATGGCCCGTCTGCTTATGACCCATCTCGGACGCAAAGCACTACAACTGCATCCTTCCCGCCCAACGAGCGCCGTTACTTCCGTCATCTGTGAGTTGGCGGAGCGCTTGCACGTCGGCGGGCTGGCAAATAAGTCACGTTTTCCCAAAAACCGACGCGACCCTGTGCGTTGCGACCGGCTGCACCTTGCCGGGGGGGCGGCCGCTTTGTAAAATTTCCTTCGGGGGATTCATCGAGGGGGGTGGGCGTGCGCTGCTTCGCGATGGTGCTCGTAGCGTTGTTGATGGCTTGGGGGCCCGCTGTCGGTCACGAGGTTGATCCGGCGGTCATGGCCATGTTCCGGGAGTGGTCGATCACGCCTCCGAGCCCATCCGGCGTCTTCATTTGTCACGGCTTCGGATGCGACTTCCGCACCGAGGTCGGTCTCGCGGGCAGCGATCGCGCCCAGATGTCCGCGATTATGGCCTCAGGGTCTGCCTCGGCCGAGGCCGAAAGGGTTGCAATAGGCCGGACCGAGGCATGGTTTGAACGCCGCATTGCCCCCACAACCGGCACTGCGAAGCGCGTCGCGCGGGCCGGCGCACTTATCTTCGCCCCGGGCAATCGCGCTCAACAATTCGACTGCATCGATACAACCAACAACACAAATTCGCTCCTACTCATTCTCGACCAGCTCAGATTGCTGCGGCATCATACAATTGCCGCGCCTGCGTCTCGGTTTCTTTTCACTGAGGGTCCGCACAACACGGCCGTGATCAAGGATCGCAAGACCAACGAACTCTGGACGGTCGATCCCTGGACCCACAAGGGCAGTGAAGCTCCCGATATCTGGCCGCTCGCAAAGTGGAAGGCGGGCGGATGAAACCAAAAATATCCGCGTGCGCAACGCGCAGCGTCACGTGCTTGTCTGCAAGTGGCACTTAACGGACCTGCTAATCTTGCACAATCATGTCCGCTTGGCGCGGCAGACCGGAAATCATTCGAACCTTCTGAGCATTTGCGCTGATGACGTTAAGCCGACATGTGCGGCGCTGAATAACGGACTGCAGTGCTCCCTCTAGAGCGCGTTTCAGCCCTACAGCGCGGTGACGGGCATGGCATCTTTTGAGCCGCAGTCTATATATCTCACGATTGCTCAGCAGGCCGACATGGAGGACGGACGGACGGTCATGAGTCAGTCGCGCAGGCTTGCAGCCATCCTGGCCGCAGATATCGCCGGCTATAGCGCCTTGATGGGCTCTGACGAAGCGCGCACGGTGAGCGACCTTAAGGGCCATCAGGCGGTTGTGCTGCCGATGGTAGGCGAGTTGGGCGGACGTGTCATTGATACCGCTGGAGACGGCATGTTGGCCGAGTTCCCCAGTGTGTTGAACGCAGTCGAATGCGCAGTCGCCATTCAACGGAAGATGGTCGAACGCAATGCCGCAATCGAGCCCCAGCGGCGTATGGAGTTTCGTATCGGCATCAACCTCGGAGACGTTATCTACGATAATGATCGAATCTTCGGCGATGGCGTCAACGTCGCTGCGCGGCTGGAGGGAATCGCGGAACCGGGCAGTATCTGCGTTTCCGGCAAGGTCCACGAAGAAATCCACGCAAAGATCGGTCTTCCTTATGAGGACCTTGGCGATAAGCGGCTGAAGAACATCGCGGAGCCGGTACGGGTATACCGAATCCGTCTTGACCGTGCTCCGAGACGTACGGTGCTTGCGCTGCCCGACAAGCCATCGATCGCCGTCTTGCCCTTCCAGAACATGAGCGGCGATCCGGAGCAGGAATATTTCAGCGACGGCATGACCGAAGACCTGATCACCGACCTCTCGAAGGTCTCAGGCCTGTTCGTAATCGCCCGCAACTCCTCCTTCGCCTACAAGGGCAGGTCGGTCAATGTGCAGGAGATCGGGCGCGACTTGGGCGTGCGCTTTGTGCTCGAGGGCAGCGTCCGCAAGGCCGGCAATCGCGTGCGCATCACGGCGCAGCTCATCGATTCCGGCAGCGGCGGGCATCTCTGGGCCGAGCGGTTCGATCGCGACCTCACGGACATCTTCTCGACGCAGGATGAAGTGGTGGAGAAGATCGTCGGCACGCTGGCGGTCACGCTGACGCGGGGCGAGGAGCAGCGGCTGCGGCGACACGGTACCGGCAACGTGGAGGCGTACGAGTCCTGGCTGCGCGCGCGCGAATTGCTGACTCGCGGCACTCGGGAGTCGGTCGCGCAATCCCGGGTGATGTACCGCCGAGCGATCGAGATCGATCTGAATTTCGCCCGGCCGCATGCGGGGTTGGCGCTTGCCGCGATTTCGGAATACGTCAGCGGCTGGGCGCCGGATCCGGCGCAGGCGCTGGACGAGGCGGAGAGATGGGCGCGCCGCGCCGTCGAATTGAGCGATCAGGAGCCGGTGAGCCACCTGGCGCTGGGCGCCGTGTTGCTGTGGCGGCGCGACCACGAGGGCGCGCTGGCGGAGTCTCGCCGCATGATGGCGCTCGATCCCAACTTTGCTCAGGGCTATTCCGCGACCGGACTGGCGCTGATGTATGCCGGCCGGGCGGCCGAGGCGCTGGAGCCGATCGCGATGGCGATGCGCCTGGACCCCCTCTATCCGTCCATGGTGCTGCACTTCCTGGCGCAGGCGAATTTCAGCCTGGGAAAATACGAAATTGCCGCCCAGCAGCTCGTCGACCGCATCGCGCGCACCCCTGGCACCGACGCCAGCCGCATGCTTCTGGCATCCTGCTACGGCCATCTCGGGCGCGCGGAGGACGCGCGGGCGGCATGGGTGGAGCTCCTCAAAGTGAATCCGGACTTCTCGCTGATGCAGCGCGCGCGCGTCCTGCCATACAAGGATGCCCGTGATTTTCAGCGCATCGCCGAAGGGCTGGCGAAGGCCGGGTTACCGTAGGCGCCGGCCTGTGATTAAGGCGTGTTGAGCTGTGCGCCAGGCTGGATATCACCGCATATTTGTAGCACTCGCAGCGCGTTCTGCCGCCAGCGCGTCTTCCGCGCGAGCTTTGTCTTTCAATAGCCGGCCGCACGCGAGCTGAAGGAAACAGAATCCGAATCGCCGGTTCTCGAAATAGAGCGCCAGCACCGGGTCATAAGGCAGCGTCAGCACATGGCTACGATGACGTGTCCTTGAGCGCGTCCACATATCCGCGCACGTAATC
>Ga0068854_100003197_pt1 | contig 10226 bp, 10 predicted proteins | sample KBSCornC42_FD_66590 | JGI IMG/M metagenome (GOLD analysis project Ga0068854, IMG submission 66590) | Corn rhizosphere microbial communities from Kellogg Biological Station, Michigan, USA - KBS Corn C4-2 | ecosystem: Host-associated > Plants > Roots > Rhizosphere > Soil ... | reverse complement strand
GCATTCGATTACCTTTCTTGAGATTGCAGGGGGGGCAAAGCGGCTGACCGTTAATGAGAATGGTGGGGCCGCCTCTTGAAAAGGGTATTCTGTGATCTCCGTGAAAAATACGAGGGAGGGGATTCCCGCATTCTGAGCACTTTCCTCCGGACACCAAAGACATTATAAATTTCTGACGAAGGCTAAACCTCCTCCTCACCTGCTGACCCAATATTCTGCCAGCATGATTTCTCTAATCGGTAAATTGCTAGGAGGCTGAAGGGTTGCATGTTTATTAACCCTAACCATTGCTGCAGCGAATGGAATCTTTTTAGATTTCACTATATGCCCGTCTTTTCTCAGTTCATAAACGAGTTCAGGAAGATTTGAGACGCCAAAAAGAATTATGGCTTCCAATCGTGTAAGGGGATTTCCTGATATCATGTGCTCCTTGGCAGCCAGGTTCAATCCGGAAGAGTTGATCGTGGCCATAATTTTCCTATCAATTTCTCTATTCGCTTGTTTATTGCAAAACGCTCTGTTGCATCAGGATCATGGGCCGACAGTCGGCTGTTTTCAAATTCTACCACTCGCCAGCCGCCATTGGCCAACACAACATCTACGGGTAACATGGGCAAAGTTCGGCTGTCGACGATCCGGCCGAAGTCGCTGAAGCTACCGATTTCGCCTTGATGGCTCCGAAGTAGAAAATGAGCAAGACGCAAGACGTCGCGGGCAGATCCCTCGATGCCCGCCGCCCGCAGCTCCCAAAAAAGCGCCTTGACCGTTTGTGAACGCCGCATGTTCCCCCAAGGCGCAGGCTGACCTCGAAGCTGATTCGGGTCAATAGGTGAATGGTTCACCTTGGTGGGGAATGCGTTAATAAAATCTCACGGAGCCCGGAAATCAAAGATTACGAAGTCTCGTAGCGCCTAAGAAATTCTTTATTCTCTCTTCGAGTTGTTGCGTATCTTTGATTTCGCACTCCCATATGGTGAGAGTTGCCCATCCTTTTAGAGTCGCCTCGTTTTCAAGTCTAAGATCACGTTCGCGGTTGCGCCTGAACTTTTCTTCCCAAAAATTCTCTCTTGTTTTAGGTTTGCGGGACAGGGCGCAACCATGAGCATGCCAAAAGCAGCCGTGTACTTGAATGCATTTGTGACGAGGGGGGAAGGCGATATCGGGCCTTCCCGGCACGCCTGCAAATTGGATGCGGAACCGATAGCCCAAACGGTGCAGCAGTTTCCGTACAACCAGTTCGGGCTTTGTATTTGCTCGGCGAATACGCCCCATGTGTGCGCTTCGTTCTGCCGCAGTTAGTCGATCTGCCATGGGTGCACTATAGCGCCACGGAGGCCCGTCTTCATCTCCGAGACGATGCAGAACGCAATTTGGCGTTCTCCTTAAGGCAGCGAGCCTCAAAAATCGGGTTAATGCTTGATCCTATGAGCAAGCCAGCCAGGATCAGTGCTGCGTGTCGGTGTAGTTTTCCGATTCCCGGAAGGTCGAAAAATTTGTTTCCATGCTCCATTCGGAGCGCGACATCGATCAGCTGTCGGGCTTCGGCTTCATGGCTTTGAAGCGCGTTCATTAAGATCGTACCGATCTCATCTAACTTGTCCAACACCATAAATGCGCGAGTGCCGCCTGGACCCTGATGCGCCCATACTAACTGCATGTTCGCTACATCAGCGGCAGCTATGTAGCCTTTCACGGCATCAAGCAAGGGAGTGACAGCAGCGCGTATACTTGAAGACATCGACTCGGCGAGAATTTGCGACAAGGCTGTGCCCAAGTTGACGTGCTGAATTGCCTTCGATGTGCCAAAGTAAAATGCCATGCGCCACTGTACATCGCCGCTGCTGTAATCGTTGCATAGCTCGAACCTCACTCCGCTCTTAAGCTGAAGGCTTGGCACGGCAAACTTAAACGTGCGATTTGCTGGGTAACGAGATCCGACACGGTCAGGAGGCGTTGGGACGGGCAACGGTTCGGGTGTTGTTAGTTCGGTAGCAGCCTGCTTAAGACTCGGCGTGGCGTCCGCTTCATGGCCTTGGATCACGTGACCTAACAAATAAGAAAAAGCAGGAGGCACCGCGTTCCCGATCATTTTTAATTTCTGGCTATAGCTTGATCCATAGAATTGGTATGTGATCGGAAAACCTTGCAAACAGGCGCGTTCGCGAAGCGTGAGCCTTCGATACGAAGACCGTGACTCATCCGGCGAGATTATTATGCTTTCCCGCGACACGCGCGTACAGGTCGCCGTGATCGTCCGAACTGAGCGATCAAGTGGATCTGGAAATGGCATCGCGTTGTAAACTGTGTGAGTTGCCTTGTTGGCTCGGTTGATACGGGCCTCTTCCAGGCTGAGAGCGTCTTCTTCCACGTGCTCGGTCAGATCTTTGCGCGCCAAGCGCAGGCCGAACAATGGGTCGTTGATTGGCTCTGCAGCAAGAGCCTGAATGATATCGCCTAGCGTGTAACTTTCGGCGTGAGCGCGATAGGATGCCAAAAGGTTAATGTCGAAATTACCAGCGATGCATCGACGTCGTCGCTGCGGCAGGCCGTATTCCGACATATCTATTATATGCGTGCCGCAATTCAGATGAGCAAAATCTTCAAGGACTCCCCCTTTTTGAAGTTCTGCTTCGATGATCTTGGCCACGCGCGGAACGTTCTCCATTGCCCACACACGAGGCTTGAGGTGGTCAACGATGGTTAGGAATGTTTTGATATCCTTCAATCCATCAGCGATGTCTCCGCCACCTCCTCTGTTGCTGAAGGAGAACTGGGTACAAGGGGGGCTGCCGACAACGATCTCAATATCGGGAGGGAGGTCGTCCAGTGAGAGACGCCGTATATCAACGGTTTGCGCTTGATGGGCGTTGTTTTTGAAGTTTGTTTCATTTGCGGGGCCCCAGCAATCATAGGAGGCCACCACTTCAACGCCAGCCAGCCGAAGCCCCAATGACCACCCTCCGACGCCGGAATATAAATCGATAGCTCTAGGTTTAGCCGTGCTGCTCATGCTGTCCCCGCAAATTCGTCAGACGACCTTCCTTGAATAGATCTTTTCCCATTTTGGCAAGATCCTTTTGTAGAAAATTCGGGCTGGTTCGGGGCGCGTGAACTCATCCATCTTATATGAACAGGCAGAATTAAACGCCTATTGCGAAGTTGCTCTAATCCCGCCAGAAAAGCTCTGCCTTCCGTGAAAGCCGGAGGGTGGGGCGTCAGAACCCCATTTGGAAACAGCTCGGTCGCCGAAATTCGGAGGCCGGGTGGCGTACACGTATGTCCAGCCGGTAACGGTAAAGGTGTGCGCGCCTGCGGTTTCCACAGGTTCTGAACATCCGGCTTCGGCCGTCGCCCCAAGAGGTACATAGGGGTGACACGAGGTTGAAGCCGAAGGTCGCTCATCCAGGCGTGAGGGGGGCGAGCAGTGAAATATCGACAGCCATAGCGATGCTGCCTGTTCAGCCGTGCCCGTCCGGGTTCGGCTCCATTCGCCTATATAAATGATGGACCCTCTATGGAAGAAAGCATTGTGCCGAGCGCCCAGCGCAGGCCAAATATCTTGTTTCGTCTGTTTCAGTGGCTGATTACAGCCTTCTTCGTAATCCTCTTGATCGTACTTTTGGCGATGTCCGATAGGTTAACTGTCCCGAACGCGCCGATTCTCTCGTTCGTCTTGTCAGTCGTGTTTGTATTGATTGTTGCCATTGCACATTGTCCACCAATTTTCTTCAAGTTATCTCGGCGTAATAGATATGCCGCATATGCTGGGATGTTTGGCGCGTTCACCTTGTTCGTCGTCTACACGAATCAGGCTCAAGCTGCATTTGAGAAGACACCGGAAGGACGCCGAGAAGCCGCCTTGCGGCGTGCAGAAGAAGCAAATCAGGCAATTAGGGATGCACAAGCTGCGGCTGCGCGGTCGCGAGCGGCCGTTGAGGCAACAAATTCAGGAGAGATAACAGCTGATCCGTCTGCGGCTGGGGAACATTCATGCTCCGCTCTCGTGCCGGAGGTAATTGAAATGTCGAAGGGCAAGGATGGCCCTCAGATCATTGAAATCAACGCCGTTGAAACTCGGCAGCAATGGACGACCGGCTGGCCCAAGGCTGAATGCACGGGCATGGCGTTAACGGACCGGGGGCAAGGCTCGATTGATTTTGGCTCTGAGGTGACGCCTCAAGGGAATGAAATTGTCACCCTCAGATATCCCCACGGCCTGCAATAGCGTCGTTCATTTATTCAACTCAACAAACCAGCCCTCGGACGATCTCCGGGGGCTTTCTTTTTATTTCGGAGACAATCATGCACATTATCCGCACATGGGCGGACGTGTCGGCCTATCTGGACGGGTCGATTGATCCTGCCCTTGCACAGCTTTTGCAAACCCGTCGTGATCAACTAATCGACCTGGGCGATCTGCCCGACCTCGGAACCTTCGTCATCATCGATTGCGGCGATGAGTTGCAGACGATCGAGGGAGCTTTGCAACTGCCTATTGCAACTAACCTCATCGACGGGAAGAGATTTGGCGATCCCGATTTCATGCCTTCTTTTGAATTTATACAGAGGCATGACGGATGCTATGAGCTTGTCTTCATTTTGTCCGACGATGGGTTCGGCCATGTCGTAATTGTGCCTGACGCAGAAGGCGTAGATTCCGCCCTGCTCGAACTTTGCCGGACGTATGGTGATAGCAGCGACGGCCAAACCGCTGACAGGGCAGAGGGCATTTAACCTCGCGCCTTCGGCCGCTCTCTCGAAGCGCAAACCCAGCGAAACCAACGACGCGTCCTCCGGGGCGCATTTTTTATGTCCAAGGAATCCGACCATGCTGTCACTTTACGACATCGATACCATGAATGCGGCCTTGTCGCTGCCGCTCGACCCCAAGCTTCATCGGCTGCTATCCGATCGCATCCAGGATGCCATAGCCTGCGGACTCCATGAACTCACCCATATCATTGTCTTCGCGCCGGGCGATGGGGAGAGCGACCTTCTCAGGGAGGCGGCTTTCTCGCCCTTCTGGAATCCACTTTCGGAAACCCGCTATGGCGATCCAGGGTACATTCCACCGTGGGATTGGGCAGGGAAACAGGACGGGCATTACGAATGGCTGAAAACGGTGGGCGATTCCGGGTTCGCTTTCATCGTTCTGATCCCTGATCGTGACGGGATCGACCCAACCCTGCTGGCGATGTGCAGGGAATTTATCCCATGCGAGCGATAGGTGCCCTGATCGTCATGTGCGTGGCGATTGCGGTGCTGAAACTGGCGGTCTTGGCATTGCTCATCATTTTGGGGATCTGGCTGCTGGCGGCGACGATAAGGCATCCACGCGAAACCCTTGGGTTCATGCTCATGCTCGCCACCATGTCACTTATCGAGACGCACCCCTGGATCGCGCTGGTGGGCTTCGTGGCTACCGCGCTGGCGGCAGCCGCAGGAAAATAGCGATAGGCGGGGAGGGCGATATTTTTCAGCGCCTTCCCCTCTTGACCGGCGATGCCGTGTCGCTATGAGGGCGGTATCCAGCAAGCGGCAGAGAGTTGCCACCGCTGGTTAGTCCTCCGCAAGTGCATTGAGGGCGCTGTTCGAGATGAACACGCCACACTTGCGTCCGAGGCTCCTCCCAAAAACGCAGTGCAATGTTTGATCGACGGCGCTTTCAGGCTCTTCGGTCTTTGAACTGTGGATATTGAATGCGAAACGATAAGTCGTTCGGCTCGCGCGTCGCCGCCAACTGGTGCGCGCTGATCGAACATATGAATACCCTCTCCGGTCCGACGGAGAGCGAAAATCCGGGTGCCGAGCCCTCCGGCCCTTCCGCCAAGATCGACATCCCCTGTGACGAGGGAGCAACCGGTGGAGGCCATTAACGCGTCCTATGAAGCCGTGGTCGGCGCGGTTCACGAAATGACGCGGGACTGTCCGGCCGATCTGAGCGGCTATGACAAGCTGATCGTCGCCATCACGGCCTGCATCCTGGAAGGGATCGACACACGCGACGGCATCATCCGAACGGTGCCGCCGATCACAGGCGAAAGCCACGCCTATGTCGCTAAAATTCTCGACCGTCTGACAGGAATGCAGCTCGACGGATCGGAATGGGCGAAAGGCGCTGACGGCCGATATCGACTGCTCGTCGACTGAGGAACCGCCATTGGCTCAGTCAAGCACAGCATTTCAGCGGAATTTGAAAACGAGCGGCTTGGGAGGCGTCTGGTCATTCTGGACCGGCCTCCTGCTTCAACAACAACAATTTTTGGCTGACCTGACCCATGCGGCCGGTCGGCAGCAAAGGAATTATATGAACTACAACATGAATCTGGCGGCCGGGATTTCCGCAGGGATCGATCCGGCGACAATCCTAGTGAGCAGAGCGCCGAAAGGCGGTGAAGGTGGTGATACCGCACCTGAGCTGTCCGCCACGACATTTCCCACGAAACGCCCGACGAAAGGAGGAGAAGGGGGCGGCATCCCCGCGACGATTTCAGCGCCGCCTTTACCTTCTTTTGCCGATCCGGTGGGGGAAATTGCCCATGGTGAACCGGCCTTGGGGTACGAACCAGCGGCGGATACGACCGGCTTCGTGGGCGAAGGCGTGTTTCAGCCTGCTCCCAAGCGCAATGTAGTCATCACCGAGTTGCAGCGGCAGGGAATGTACCTGAAACCCTTAGGCAACAGGCGTCACGCGCTGGAATGTCCGTGGGCCAGCGATCATGAAAAGGACGGCATTGGCGAGGCGGTTTATGCTGAACCCGACGCCCACGCCCCTTACGGTCAGTTCCGTTGCTCGCATCAGCATGGCGACAAGCCGACGATGACGGATTTGCTGGATCGACTCGACATCGAACCTCAGCGCGCTCGCGGCAAGCCATGCATCCGGGTCGAGGCCGGAGAACAGAATCTCGTACTGGCTGCGGCGGAATATGTTTTGGCCAGCCGTCCGGGCTTCTTCCAGTCCGATGGCACCCTCGTTGCCATGCGGAGTATCTCCGGCAGCGGCGATGTCTCTACTGAGTTGGCGAACGAGCAGATGCTGACCATGGCCTTGTCGTCCGCAGCCGATTGGGAAAAGCATGACGGTCGCTCGAAGGCATATGTTCGCTGCGATCCTCCCGCCCGCGTTTGTCAGATGTTGATGAAAGGACAAGAGTACCGCTATCTCCGTGACCTCAAGGGGATTGCCCGCCAGCCATTCTTCCGGCGGTGTGACGGGCAGTTGGTGACGCAGCCTGGATATGATGCCGCATCGTCAGTCTATGCCCAGTTCGACGTCAAGGCGTTCTCGCTCCCGGACCCAACCCGCCAAGCCGCTGAGGCAGCTCTCCAGCGATTGCAGGCTCTGATCGGGGAATTCCATTTCGCATCGGAGGCGGATCGATCGGCAGCATTGTGCGCGATGCTGACAGCGTCGGTGCGATCGACCCTTCCGCTTGCTCCTGCCTTCAACATCACGGCGGCGTCGTCGGGCAGCGGAAAAAGCTTTCTGACCTCGGTGATCGCGCCCTTTGCCGGGCCAGGGGAGCCCTTCAACATGAGCTATCCCACCTCCGCTGACGAGGCGTCGAAATCTATCCTCGCGGCCTTGATCCAGGCACCCGCCGTCATCGCCTTCGACGACATGCAGACTGATTGGTTGCCGCATGGCGTCATGAACCGGATGCTGACTTCGGAAACCATCGCAGATCGCGTTCTTGGGGCGAGCAAGATCGTGAAGGCGCGGACGGCCAGCTTCATCCTGGGCACCGGCAATAACGTCTTTCCGATCCGGGACATGTGCCGTCGCGTGGTGTCGATCCGGCTCGCGCCACCGTCATCGACGCCATCCATGCTCGACTACAGGGGCGATCCGGTCAGCGAGATTCGTGGGAATCGGGAGGCCTATGTCGCAGATGCACTGACGATCATCCGCGCATGGCAGGCATCGGGAAGGCCCAAGACGAATGTTCCGTCCATCGGCAGCTTTGGCGAGTGGTCGGACATGTGTCGTCAACCGCTCCTCTGGCTGGGTCAGCCGGACCCTGCTGCAAGCCTCATGGAACAGGTCCGCAGTGATCCCGACACCCGCGCCCTTGCCGCGTTCATGGAGGCGTGGACCTACGAGTTCGCGCAGAAGCCGATGACGGTTCGCAAGGTCATTCAGGTCATAGAGCGCAAGCCGGACGATGCCTTGGCGGAAGCGATCATGGATTTGCCAGTGATTGATCGCCAATATGTCAATCCGACCAAGCTTGGCTGGTTCCTGAAGAAGAATGCGGAACGCATCATCGACGGCTATGTCATCCGGCAGGTCATCACCCCGGAGCGCCGGGCCTGGACGGTCGTGAAGGCGGACTGACGCCTCCAATGCCTCCTTTGGGTGGGGGGTGATCGCCAAGATGTCGCCAGCGGGTTCCGTGGCCGCCGGTTGCGACGCCCCCCTCCAAAATCTCCATGTCCCGGCATCCTCGGAGGCTTCCCAGCTACCGATCCGGCGTCGCGGCAACCCCCACACATCATTTCCGCCCGCCGCTCTTTGGCGGGCCCAAGCCAAATCCACTTTCAGAAAGGAAAACCCATGTCCGTAGTCAAACTTGACCACTTCTTCTGTCTTACCGCCACCTGCCCGCCGGGTCGGAAAAGGATTAATTACTATGATGAAACGATCCCCAACTTCATCCTCGAATGCCGTGCCAGCGGCAGCAAGACTTTCGCCCTCCGATACCGTGACGGGTACGGAAAACAGCGGCAATATAAGATCGGCAACTTTCCCGACATCACATTCGACAAGGCCAAGCGTGAGGCGTTGAAGGTCAAGTCGCGTGTGACGGTGGGTGAGAACCCGGCAGAGGAACGCTATGTCGCTCGCCGCATTCCGACGATCGCGGAACTGGCCGACCGTTACCTTGAATATGTCCGCACATATAAGCGTAGCCACGACATCGACGAACGATACCTCCGCAATCACGTCCTGCCGCGTTACGGCAAGATGCATCTCAACGAACTCGAACAGACGGAGGTCATGGACTGGCTCGACGGCAAGGTTCGGCTCGATGGCTATGCTCAGGCGACCGTCAATCGCTGGCAGGTCATCCTCTGTCATATGTACAAGATGGCGAAGAAATGGGGCCTGCCGGGGTCGGACATCAATCCGCTCGAAGGGGTGCCTCAGAAGGCCTGCGAAAATCAGATTGAGCGTTTCCTGTCCACCGAGGAGACGCGGCGTTTGCAGGCAGCGGTCGAGGCCAGCCCGAACACGCAGCTCAAGTATATCGTTGCCCTGCTGCTCCTGACCGGGTGCCGGAAACGTGAACTGCTGGACGCCAAGTGGAGCGAGTTCCATCTGGATCGTCAGACTTGGCGCATTCCCATGTACCGGGCGAAGACCGCCAAGACCCGCCATGTCCCGCTGTCAAAGGCGGCAATGGAGGTGCTGGCCCAACTGCCCCGATGGGAGGGCTGCGATTATGTTTTGCCCAATCCCGACACCATGAAGCCCTATAGCTCGGTCTTCTTTGCATGGGACAAGGCCAGGAAGGAGGCTGGCCTGCCCGACGTCAGAATGCACGATCTACGGCATAGCGCGGCGAGCAACCTCGTGAACAGCGGTCAGTCGCTCTACATCGTGGGATCGATCCTAGGCCATGCGCAGACGAAAACGACTCAAAGATATGCCCATCTCGCCTCGGAGACGCTGCTTGCCGCCGTCAACGCAGCAGCCGATCATATGGGCACTGACTGGGCTCGAACGAACGCCTGATTAACCTGCTTCCCCCGTCGCTCATTTCGATAGGTCGAACTATCGGAATGGGGGGCGGGGGATTTGCTTTATTTTTTCGGCTGACCCGATCCGGCCGGATGGTCAATTTAGCCCGGAATGGGCGGTGGGTGGGCTTGATGGACAGAGGCCAATTGACGGCAAAGTGCCTTCGCTTTGGAAATCGGCCATTCTCCTTCGCTGCCGAAGTTGGGAAGTGGGTGGGTCAGGTCGGAAACAGCCGCGCCCATGACTGGGATTTCCTTAAAAAACCTCGAGAAAACAGTGGTATAGTCCTGTTCTGTTCATGCTGGTCAGCGCCTTGATGGGCACGGAAAAGATGCAGTCGGTCTATCGGCATGCCATTGATGGTGGTTATCGCTTCTACAGCTATGGCGATTCCAGCCTGCTGCTGCCAAAGCGCTGAGGACGGCGGGCTGGCTGTCGATGCGATGCAGCCCGTTGATCCGGCGGGCACGATTTTCTG
>Ga0068854_100003189_pt1 | contig 10236 bp, 9 predicted proteins | sample KBSCornC42_FD_66590 | JGI IMG/M metagenome (GOLD analysis project Ga0068854, IMG submission 66590) | Corn rhizosphere microbial communities from Kellogg Biological Station, Michigan, USA - KBS Corn C4-2 | ecosystem: Host-associated > Plants > Roots > Rhizosphere > Soil ... | reverse complement strand
TGCTCTACAAGGCGGGCTGTTTCCCCGACAACGGCGCGGACGACACCCAACCGGCGCGCATGCTGCTCGCCACCGTGAACGACAAACGCCACGGGCTCGGCGTGGCCTTGCCGCAGGGCGGCCTGACGGTGTTCGAGCCTTCGCGGGCCGGCGAGCTGCTGGTCGGCGAGCCCTCATTGCGCGACTACGCCGAAGGGCAGGACGTCGAGCTCGAGCTCGGCGAAAGCCACCAGGTCTTCGCGCAATGCACCGCGCCAGACGGCATCGACTATTCGAAGCCGCGCTGGAGCGACCTTCGCACAGTGCTGACCAACGCCAACCCGCGGGCGGTGACGGTGCGCCTGTCGCTGGGCTACCCCGGTCAGTGGAAGGTGCGCGGGATTGCCGGCACGCGCGTCAAGGACGGCGAGGTGATCGTCGAAGTACCCGTGCCCGCCAACGGCCGGCGCGAGATTAGCTGGCAGGTGATTCCGGCGAACGCCGACAGCTAACAGCACCGCAAGTGCCTGAAGAAAATTTATGTTCCCCCCTTGTTCCATTGGAACAAAGCGGATACACGGGTGCCGGTTGATGAGTTGAACCCAACCCTAGGCAACTGACGGAGCGCATGTCATGGCGGCGGAACTGAAGCTGGTTGAGAAGGAATCCAACGTGGACCGTCAGAAGGCGCTCGAGGCCGCGCTCGCGCAGATCGACCGCGCATTCGGCAAGGGCTCGGCGATGAAGCTTGGCTCGAAGGAAACGATGCAGGTTGAGGCGATCTCGTCCGGCTCGCTCGGTTTGGACATCGCGCTCGGCGTTGGCGGCCTGCCGCGCGGCCGGGTGATCGAGATTTACGGGCCGGAAAGCTCGGGCAAGACGACGCTCGCGTTGCACGCCATCGCCGAAGCTCAGAAGCGCGGCGGGGCGGCCGCGTTCGTCGATGCCGAGCACGCGCTCGACCCCGGTTACGCCAAGAAGCTCGGGGTCGACATCGACGAGCTGGTCGTGTCCCAGCCCGACACCGGCGAGCAGGCGCTGGAGATCGTCGATACTTTGGTGCGGTCGAACGCCATCGACGTTCTGGTGGTGGACTCGGTCGCCGCATTGGTGCCGCGCGCCGAGATCGAAGGCGAGATGGGCGACAGCCATGTCGGCCTCCAGGCCCGCCTGATGAGCCAGGCGCTGCGCAAGCTCACCGGCTCGATCAGCCGCTCGCGGACGATGGTCATCTTCATCAACCAGGTGCGGATGAAGATCGGCGTGATGTACGGCAATCCCGAGACGACGACCGGCGGCAATGCGCTGAAATTCTATGCGTCGGTTCGTCTCGACATCCGCCGCACCGGCCAGATCAAGGACCGCGACGACATCGTCGGCAACACCACTCGGGTGAAGGTCGTCAAGAACAAGGTCGCGCCGCCGTTCAAGCAGGTCGAGTTCGACATCATGTACGGCGAAGGCATTTCCAAGGTCGGCGAGATCCTCGACCTCGGGGTCAAGGCCGGGCTGATCGAGAAGTCGGGGGCGTGGTTCAGCTACGACAGCATCCGCATCGGCCAGGGCCGCGAGAACGCCAAGATCTACCTCAAGGAGAACGCCGACGTCTGCCAGCGCATCGAGAATGCGATCCGCGGCAAGACCGAGGAGGTCGGCGAGGCCTTAATGGTGGGCGCCGGCGACGACGACTCCGACATCGAATAGTCGGTCGCGGCGGTAGCCGGCGACCCTCAGCCGAGGTCGTCGGGCAGGCTGCTGTCGAGCGTCGAGGGCACCGGGCCCTTCATCCGGATCGCGGCGAACAGCATGGTCGGCTCGGTCAGGACGATGGCGATGAAGCCGCCGACGGCGCACAGCGCCGTCCCGACGACGAACGGCGTCGGAGTTCCGTCGAACGCCTGGCCGATGGCGAAGCCGACGATCGCTGCGCCGAGCGTTCCGATGACTCCCTGGACCGACGAGGCGGTCCCGGCGATCGGCGCCATATGCTCCATCGCCAGCGTGCCGAGGTTGGACGAGGCGAAAGCGAAGCAGCTCATGGTCAGCGCCTGAAGGACGATGAAGCTGCCGAGTGTCTCGAGGCCGAGCAGGACCACGGCCGCGTGAATGAGGCTGACGACGACCAATCCCGCAGCGCCGCCGTGCCCCACGCGGCGCAGGCCGAAGCGCTCGACGACCTTGGAATTGGTCCAGGAGGCGAGCGCCATCGGCGCTGCGATGGCGGCGAAGACGATGCCGATGAAACGGCCCTCGCCGAACGCGTCGAAGATGATCTGCTGGATCGAGGCGATATAGGCGACCAGAGCGGAGAAGATGATCGTCGTCGCGATGGTGTAGCCGCGCGACTGCGGGTCGCGCAGCGTCTGCAGGACCGCTGCGCCCATCGCCCGCGGATCGAGCGAGCGGCGATATTCGGGATGCAGCGTCTCTGGCAGGCGTAGCGACGACCAGCCCAGCATCAGGAGCGCGTAGAATGCGAGCACGAAGAAGATCGCGCGCCACGAGGCGACGAACAGGATCAGCTGGCCGATGTTGGGAGCAAGCACCGGCACCAGCATGAAAACCATGAACACGAGGCTCATGACCCGCGCCATCGCTTCGCGCTCGAATAGGTCGCGGACCATCGCCACGACCAGCACCCGCGTCACCGCGGCCGAAGCGCCCATCGCCACGCGTCCGGCGATCAGCAGCGGGAAGCTCGCCGCCGACGCGCACAGCAGCGCGAACACGCCATAGAGGAAGATGCCCGCGCCGAGCACCGGCTTGCGTCCGAAGCGGTCGGCGAGCGGACCCCACAGCAGCTGGGTCGAAGCGAAGCCGATGAAGTAAGCGACGACCACCAGCTGGCGGCTGTTCTCCTCGACCACGTGCAGCGACTGGCCGATGTCGGGAAGCGCCGGGACCATCGCGTCGATCGCGAAGGCGTTGAGCGCCATCAGCCCGGCGAGCATCGCCGTCATCTCGCGCGTGCCGGGGCGCTTCACGCCGTCCTGGAAGGCCGATTCGAACATTGGACGCTCCCGCTGGCCGATTGCCGCGGGCCGTGCAACAGTAGCCGAGGAGAAAGGGGGAGGCATGACCAGCCGAGCGATTCACCGCCGCAACTTTCTGTGGGGCGCCGGAGCAACGGCCGCGGCGTTGGCCGTGCCTTGGAGCCGGGTGCTGGCGCAGGCCGCCGAGGCGACCCCGTCGATCCCGATCCCGCCGCCGATCAGCGCCGCCGAGCGCATGCAGCGCCTGCGCCGGGCGCAGGAGCTGATGCGTAGTCGCGGCATCGGCGCGGTGCTGGTCGAGTCCGGGCCGAGCCTCGATTATTACACCGGCGTGCAATGGTGGCGAAGCGAGCGGCTGACCGCAGTGGTCATTCCGGCCTCTGGTGACCCGATCATCGTCACCCCGTTCTTCGAACGCCCGAGCATCGCCGAAATGCTCCAGGTGCCGGCGGAAATCCGCACCTGGAACGAGGACGAGGAGCCGCTGAAGCTCGTCGCCGACTTCCTCCGCGAGCGCAAAGCCGCTTCGGCGCCGATCGGCTTCGAGGAGACCGACCGCTTCTGGATCATGGACCGGTTGAAGCAGCAGCTTCCCGGCGTTGCCATCGTCAACGCCAACCCGGTGGTTCGCGCCCAGCGCATGATCAAGTCGCCGGCCGAGCTCGCGCTGATGCAGGCGGCCAATGACATCATGCTCGCCTCGCTGCGTTACGCCGGCGAGCAGACCCGGGTGGGCATGACGCCGACCGACATCGACGCGATGATCGCCGCGGTGCACAAGCAGTCGGGCTCAGCCTATGACGGCGGGTTGATCCTGATCGGCGAGGCGTCGGCCTATCCGCACGGCAGCAAGAAGCCGCACGTGGTGCAGCAGGGCGACATCGTGCTGATGGACTGCACAAGCTCGGTCCACGGCTATCAGGCCGACATCACTCGGACCTTCGTCGTCGGCATGCCTTCGACCGAGCAGCGCAAGCTGTGGGACCAGGTCCATCGCGGCCAACAGATCGCGATCGAGACGGCGAGAGTCGGCCTGCCGGCTGGCGCGGTCGATGACGCGGTACGCAAGGCGTACGAGAGCTGGGGCTTCGGGCCGGGCTACCGCCTACCAGGCCTGTCGCACCGAACCGGGCATGGCATCGGCATGGAAGTCCATGAGCCGGTCAATCTCGTTCACGGCGAAACGACGCCGTTGGCTCCCGGCATGTGCTTCTCGGACGAGCCCGGCCTCTACATTCCTGGCAAGTTCGGGGTGCGAATCGAGGACTGCTGGCACATGACCGAAAGCGGCCCGAAATTCTTCACTCAGCCGCCGCCGAGCATCGACGAGCCGTTCGGCGCAGGCTCAGCGGTCAAGGTCGAGCGCGGCTAGCCCGGCCTAGAAATGGTCGCTGCCGGCCTGCGGCGGCGGACGGTGAGCAGGCGCCGGCAGCGGTTCGATTTCGGCGGCTTCGGGCGGATCGAGTTGACCCTCCCACCGTGCCACCACGCTCGAGGCGACCGCATTGCCGACGACGTTCGTCGCCGAGCGCCCCATGTCGAGGAAGTGGTCGACGGCGAGGATCAGCAGCAGCCCCGCCTCTGGGATCCGGAACATCGGCATGATCGCGGCGATCACGACCAGGCTTGCGCGCGGCACTCCCGCCATGCCCTTCGACGTCACCATCAGCACCAGCAGCATGGTGATTTCCTGCGCGAGGCTGAGGTGGATTCCGTAGGCCTGCGCGATGAAGATCGTCGCGAAGGTCATGTACATCATCGAGCCGTCGAGATTGAACGAATAGCCCAGCGGCAGGACGAAGCTCGCGATGCGCGGTGGGACTCCGAACCGGTCGAGCGCTTCGAGCGTACGCGGGTAGGCGGCTTCCGACGAGGCGGTTGAGAAAGCGAGGACGACCGGATCGCGGATGTAGCGGACGAGGTGGCGCGTGCGTGGCCCGACAATGACGAAGCAGACTCCGATCAACAGCGCCCACAGGACCGCGAGGCCGAGATAGAAACTGCCCACAAACTTGCCGAGCGTGGCGATGATCGTCGGGCCTTTTTCCGCAAGCGCGCTGGTGACCGCGGTAAACACCGCGAACGGGGCGAAGCGCATCACGTAATTGGTCACCTGGAGCATCACCCCGACCAGCGCCTCGACTCCGTGGGCGATCGGCTTGCCGCGTTCGCCGATCGCCATCAGCGCGATGCCGAAGAACAGCGAGAAGACCACGATCGGCAGGATTTCGTTGTTGGCCATCGCGTCGAAAATCGAGGCGGGCACGAGGTGCGACACGAAGTCCTTGAGGTTGAACGCTGCGGTTTCGACCCCGCTCGCTGCAGTTGTCGGCGGGATCGGCAGGTTCAGGCCGACTCCCGGGTCGAGCGCGGTGACGAGGATCAGGCCCAGCGTCAGCGACACCAGGCTGGCAAGGATGAACCAGCCGATCGAGCGGAAGGCGATGCGCCCCAGCGCCGCAGTGTCGCCCATGTGCGCAATCCCGGCGACCAGCGTCGAGAAGACCAGCGGCGCGATGATCATCTTGATCAGCCGCAGGAACAGGGCGGTGACGATGCTGAGATATTCGGCGATGGACTTGAGGCGCGCGTCGGCCGCTGCCGATCCATCGTCGATCGCATAGTTGATCGTCCAGCCGGCGATGATCCCGAGCACCAGAGCGATCAGGATGTAGCGGGTCAGATTCTTGGCCATCGCCGCGAACCCAAGCCGCTGGCATCATCGCCGTCAAGCTTCACAGCCGGCGTGGCGGTGGGCTAGGGCCGCGCCATGACCGGCGACGTCACCGATTTCGGCCGCAGCGTGCTCCACGACGAAGCGCGCGCGCTCGACGCGCTGGCCGATAGCCTCGGCGAGGCGTTCGAGCAGGCCGTCGGGCTCATCCTCGGCTGCCAAGGTAAGCTGATCGTCAGCGGGCTCGGCAAGTCCGGCCATGTCGGGCGCAAGATCGCGGCGACCTTCGCGTCGACCGGCACGACCGCGTCCTTCCTCCATCTTGCCGAAGCGATCCACGGCGACCTCGGCATGGCCGCGAAGGGCGATGCCGCGATCCTCATCTCGCAAAGCGGCGAGACGGCCGAGCTCGAGGCGGTGATCGACCATTTCAACCGCGTCGGAATCCCGATCATCGCGATCACCGGCAATTCGGGCTCGATGCTGGCCGAGGCGGCGACCGCAGCGCTCATTCTCCCTCGCTGGGCGGAGGTCGGACCGGAGGCGGTTGCGCCGACGACGTCGACGACCATGACGCTCGCGCTCGGCGATGCGCTGGCGATGACGGTCATGCGCCAGAAGGGCTTCACCCGGACCGACTTTGGGCGCCTTCATCCCGGCGGTTCGCTCGGCGCACGGCTGAAGCCCGTCAGCCGGCTGATGCACTCCGGCGACAGCATGCCGCTCGTGGGCCAAGGCACCAGCATGCATGACGCCGTGCTCGAAATGAGCGCCAAGCGGCTCGGAGTGGTCGGAGTGACGGGCGGTGATGGCGAGCTGGTCGGGGTCATCACCGACGGCGACCTTCGGCGGCACATCGAGCAGGGCCTCGATCATCCGGCCTCGGCGTTCATGACCACCGATCCGAAGACCGTCGCGCCCGACACCCTCGTCGACGAGGCCCTGACTCTCTTCGACGAGTATCGCATCACGACCTTGTTCGTAGTCGACGGCAACAAGCCCGTCGGCGTGCTCCACATCCACGACTGCCCGGCGGCGCGGTGAGCAAGGTCATCCTCATTCCAGCGCGGTTCCAATCGTCGCGCTACCCAGGAAAGCCGCTGGTCGAGCTGAAGGGCGCCGGCGGGACCGCAAAGCCGTTGATCCAACGCAGCGTCGAGGCGGCTCGGCGTGTGGCGGGAGTCGATGGCGTGTTCGTCACCACCGACGACGAGCGCATCGCCGACGCTTGCACGCGATTCGGAGTTGGCGTGATCATGACTTCCCCCGAATGTCGCAACGGCACCGAGCGCTGTGGCGAAGCGCTCGGCCAGCTCCACGATCCGGGCCTCGTCATCAACTTCCAGGGCGATGCGCTGCTGACACCGCCGGGCTTCGTGGAAGCGCTGATCGCGCGGATGGACAGCGACCGCGACTCGCTGGTCGCGACTCCGGCCATGCGGCTCCGGAGCGAAGAGGTGCGGGCGCTCCAGGCCGAAGAGGCGGCTGGCCGGGTTGGCGGAACCACGGTCGTCACCGATGCGGAGGATCACGCGCTCTATTTCTCCAAGCGGCTGATCCCGCATCTGCCGTCCGGCGCGCTGGATGCGGCAATGTCGCCGGTGCGGCTGCATGTCGGAGTCTATGCCTATCGGCCCGAAGCGCTCGAACGCTACGTCTCGACTCCCGTGACCGAGATCGAGACGCTCGAAGGGCTCGAGCAATTGCGCTTCCTCGTCGCCGGAATGCCGATCGCGGTGGTCGAGGTCGCCACTCCGCCCTTCGCCCTTCGCGAGCTCAACAATCCCGAGGACGTCGCGCCAATTGAGGCGGCACTCGCGGAAGCGGGGCTCGAATGAGCTTCTGGGACGCGCTCCCCGAGCGCTACCGGCTCATCCTGTGCGACATCTGGGGCGTCGTTCACGATGGCGTCCGGCTCTATCCGTGCGCCGCCGAGCGGCTGACGCAGTGGGTCGCCAACGGTCGAACGGTCATCCTGATCACCAACGCCCCGCGGACCGCCGAGGCGGTCGAGCTGCAGCTCGCGCGAATCGGCCTCCCGCGTGAGGCATGGAACGGCATCGCGACCAGTGGCGAAGCGGGCATTGCGGCTTTGCTCAGGCTGGGCACGCCCGTCGGGTTCGTCGGCACCGCGGCGGATCGCGAGATCCTCGAAGGTCGTGGCGTGCGAATCGCGGGGAGTGGTGATTTCACCGACCTCGCCTGCACCGGCCTCGAGGAGGCGCGCCCCGCCGTCGAACAATATCGCGCCGACCTCGAGCGCTGGGCGGCCCGCGACGTCACCATGCATTGTCTCAATCCGGATCGCCTTGTCGTCCGCGGCGGCGTGCCCGAGCCCTGCGCTGGTGCGATCGCGGATGCTTATGAGAGTCTGGGTGGTCGGATCTGTTGGTACGGCAAGCCGCATGACGCGATTTACCGCCACGCAATGACATTGGCCGGTGAGCCTGCGAGGGACGCGGTTCTGGCGGTTGGAGACGGTCTCCAGACCGACATCCTCGGCGCTGCCCGCATGGGCTTCGACGCCGTCTTCGTCAGTGGCGGAGTCAGCGCCGGCAAGCCGTTCCCCGAGGATTTCGGGCACAGGTACGGCCTTGGTGAGTGGCGACCGGTGGCGGTTGTCGACGGGCTCACCTAAATGAGCGCCATGCAACTCCTCGGACGCGAAGTCGGCATCGACCATCCCTTCTTTCTGATCGCGGGTCCCTGCGTGATCGAGAGCGAAGATCTGCAATTGCGCACGGCGGAGCGCCTGAAGGCGATTACCGACCAACTCGGCGTGCATTTCATCTTCAAGTCGAGCTTCGACAAGGCCAACCGTTCCTCGGATCGGAGCTTTCGCGGGCCGGGCCTGGATGAGGGCCTCCGTATACTGGAGAAGGTCAGGACGGCGCTCGACGTACCGGTGCTGACAGACGTCCACGACATCCCGCAGATCGCGCCCGTCGCCGAGGTCGTCGATGTCCTGCAGACGCCCGCGTTCCTCGCGCGCCAGACCGACTTCATCCACGCCGTCGCAGCCTCGGGCAAGCCGGTGAACATCAAGAAGGCGCAGTTCATGGCGCCGCACGACATGAAGAACGTCGTCGATAAGGCGCGCCATGCCGCACAGGCGGCGGGGATCAACGAAGACACGATCATGGTGTGCGAACGCGGCGTGTCGTTCGGCTACAACAATCTCGTCTCCGACATGCGCAGTCTGGCGATCATGCGCGAGACCGGCTGCCCGGTCGTGTTCGACGCGACCCACAGTGTCCAGCTGCCGGGCGGGCAGGGCACGAGCTCCGGCGGCCAGCGCGAGTTCGTCCCGGTCCTCGCCCGCGCCGCGGTCGCGACCGGGATCGCGGGGATTTTCATGGAGACGCATCCCGATCCGGCGAACGCGAAGTCGGACGGGCCGAACGCCTGGCCGCTCGACCGCATGGAAAGTTTGCTGACCACGCTCGTTAAGCTCGACCGCCTCGTGAAAGAGCGGGGTTTCGAGGAGTCGACGCTTTGACCAACCGGTTGTTCATCCAGGCGAACGCGAGGCAGATGCTGTCCGCCAGGATCAGCGCCTACAGCTACAAGCGCAACAGCCGCTCGCCCGACAGCTTCGACGTCGAGATCATGAGGGCCGAGGATTTTCCGCGCCTCATGCAGGCAGGGCAAACCATCCGTCGCGGCGGATACGTCCGGACGTGGGACCCCGACGACCTGCAAAGCTTTTCCCTGCTTCGGTTCGCTCCGCCGAGCCTCGCCGGCTTCTCCGGCCGGGCGATTGTCACCGATCCGGACTGCTTCGGCGTTGGCGACGTTGCCGAGCTGTTCGAGCGCGACATGGCGGGCAAGGCGATCCTCGCGGCCCGCCGGCCGGGTCACCACGGCGACCCCGACTACATCGCTTCGTCGGTGATGGTCCTCGACTGCGCCCAGCTGCGCCACTGGGACTTCGAGCGCGAGCTCGATGATCTATTCGCGCACCGCTTCGATTATGCCGACTGGATGGACCTGAAGCTCGAGCCGCGGTCGAGCTTCGGTATCCTCGATCCCGGTTGGAACAGCTTCGACCGGCTCGACGCGGACACCCGGATCCTGCACACGACGAAGCGGCGCACGCAGCCGCTCAAGACCGGCCTGCCGATCGATTACACGTTGCGCGAAGGCTCGCCGTTCCTGTTCGCCAAACGGCTGTGGATTCAGCGCTATCGACCCCATCCCGATCCGAACCAGGAAGCCTATGTCTATTCGCTCCTCGCGGAGATGGTCGATTACGGGCTGGTGACGAAGGACGAGCTGGTCGCGGAAATGGCCGCCAACCACATTCGCCACGATTCGCTCGACCTGCTCGAGCGTCACCGCGGCTGGAACCTATTGAAAGAGGCGGCCTAGCCGGACTTTGACGGCCGCCACCGCGGTTTCGGCCGGATCGTCGAACGCGCCACTCTTCGGCTCGTCCACCGTCCCAGCGAGCCCGAGCCGCTCCACCTCGTTCCAGAACCGGCGGGGATCGCGCATTTCCGTCGCTTCGGGCGGACGTCCGCGGATTCGGCGGCGGCCGCGGGCGTCGGGTTCGACCGGGATGAGGCCGACCGGCCGACCGGTCATCAC
>Ga0068854_100003187_pt1 | contig 10242 bp, 7 predicted proteins | sample KBSCornC42_FD_66590 | JGI IMG/M metagenome (GOLD analysis project Ga0068854, IMG submission 66590) | Corn rhizosphere microbial communities from Kellogg Biological Station, Michigan, USA - KBS Corn C4-2 | ecosystem: Host-associated > Plants > Roots > Rhizosphere > Soil ... | reverse complement strand
CGAACCGAGAACCGTAGAACCCCGAACCCCGAACCCCGAACCCCGAACTCCGAACGCCGAACCCGACCGTCCCCCCAGCCGCAGCCGGTATACTTTCAAAGATGCGCTTCGCCCCCGAGTACATCACCTACGTCCTCAACGAAAACTTCGAAGACGCCAAGTCGCTGCTGCTGTCGCCGCTGATGGCCATCAACTACGCGCACCTGGTGATGCTCGAGGCGCAGGGCATCGTGCCGCGCGAGGCGGCGCACACGCTGCGGGTGGCGCTCGACGGGGTGTCGCAGGACGCGATTCGCGAGGTCAAGTACGACGGCAGCTACGAGGACCTGTTCTTTTACGTCGAGCGGTTGATCGTCGAGGCCTGCGGCGAGGACGTCGCCGGCCGGCTGCACACCGCGCGCTCGCGCAACGACATCGACATGACGATGTACCGGATGCGCCAGCGCGAGTTCATCCTCGGCTTGACCGCGGCGAGCTTCGCCCTGCGCGCCGCGCTGCTCGACCTCGTCGACGCGCACCGCGAAACGATTCTCGCCGTCCACACCCACACGCAGCGGGCGCAGCCGACCACGGTCGCGCACTACCTGCTGGCGGTGATCGAGCAGCTCGAACGCGACGCCGTGCGGTTGAAAGGCGCCTACGATCGCACCAACCGCAACCCGCTCGGCGCCTGCGCGATCACCGGCACCGGGTTTCCGATCGACCGTCAGCTCACCGCCGAGCTGCTCGGCTTCTGCGGGCCGACCGGCAACACCTACGGCAGCATCGCGACCGTCGACTACCTGCTCGAGAGCACCTCCGCGGCGATCGTCCTCCTCACCGGCAACGGCCGCTTCGTCCAGGATCTGCTGCTGTGGTGCACTGCGGAGTTCGACTACATGCGGCTCGGCGACGGCTACGTGCAGTGCAGCAGCATCATGCCGCAGAAGCGCAACCCGGTTGCGCTCGAGCACGCCCGCGCGATCGGCAGCAAGGCGCTCGGCCAGGCCCAGGCGATCATCACCGCCGTCCACAACACGCCGTTCGGCGACATCGTCGATACCGAAGACGATCTCCAGCCGCTGGTGTTCGCGATGTTCCGCGATGCGACGCGGGCCGTGAAGCTGGTCGCCGCGGCGATGGGGACGGCGCAGTTCGACGCCGCCCGGCTCGAAGCGCGCGCCGCCGAAGGATGGACGACGCTCACCGAGCTCGCCGATACGCTGGTGCGCGACGAGGGCATGCCGTTCCGGACCGCGCACACGATCGCCTCGCGATTGATTTCAGCGCGTCAGGCGCAGCCGCAGCGCCCGATCGCCGACCTCCTCGCCGACGTATCCGGCGACGTGCTCGGTGCGCCGCTCCGCTATTCGGAAACCGAGGTCGCGCGCATGCTGAGCCCGCGGCACTTCGTCGAGATCCGGCGGACGCTGGGCGGTCCGGCTCCCGAGGAGACGCTGCGCGCCGCCACCGCCGCCGTGCACCAGCTCGAAGCCGATCGCGCGTGGTGGAGCAACGCCACCGACGCGCTCGCCCGGGCGGAACGGCTGCTGGCGGACCGCGCCGCCGCCTTATGACGCGCACCTACGTGCAGGTGATGATCGTACAGGCCGCCGTCATCGTCGCGCTGTGGCTGCTCGGCCGCGCGTTCTCCTAACCCATTGCCATCCGCGATAGCCATCAGCCATTAGCCCTCAGCCCTGATGCGTGCACTTGACTGGGCCGTTGTCGTCGCTTACATCGCGTGGATCGTCATCGACGGCCTGCGCCGCTCGCGCGCGACCAACAAGGTGGACGGCTACCTGCTGGCGAGCCGCTCGCTGCCGTGGTGGGCCGTCGGCCTCTCGGTGATGGCCACGCAGTTGAGCGCGGTCACGATCGTCAGCACGACCGGCCTCGGCTATCTCACCGGCCTGCGCTTCGTGCAGTTCTACTTCGGCCTGCCGCTCGCGATGATCATCCTGTCGCTCACGGTGGTGCCGTTTTTCACCCGGGCGCGCGTCTACACCGCCTACGAGTACCTCGAGCGCCGCTTCGACGCGAAGACGCGGTCGCTGGCCAGCTTCATCTTTCTGATCGGCCGCGCCGCGTCGCTCGGCGTCACGCTGGCAGCGCCGTCGGTGATCATGTCGGCGATCCTCGGCTGGACGCTGCCGACGACGGTGCTGGTCATCGCCGTGCCGATGATCATCTACACGACCATCGGCGGCGTACAGGCCGTGGCGTGGACCGACGTCAAGCAGATGTTCGTGGTCGTCTTCGGCATGTCGGCGGCCGTCGTCGTCCTCCTCTACGGCATCCTCCAGCACGTCAGCTTCGGCGACGCGCTGCGCCTTGCCGGGGCCACCGACCGCCTTCACGCGATCGACTTCACCGTCAACCTGAGCGATCGCTACACGTTCTGGTCGGGGATGATCGGCGGGCTGTTCCTGATGCTCGGCTACTTCGGCTGCGATCAGAGCCAGGTGCAGCGCTATCTCACCGCCAGGTCGATCGACGAGGCGCGGCAGGGGCTGATGGTGAGCGCCTACGTGAAGATCCCGCTGCAGCTGCTCATTCTCGGCACCGGCGTGCTGGTGTTCGTCTTCTACTTGTTTCAGACGCCGCCGATGCTGTTCAACCACGTCTACGACGCGCGCGTCGAGGCGAGCGGCTACGCCGCCGACTACGCATCGCTGCAGCGCGAGTTCGATCAGGAGATCGCGGCGCGGCGCGATGCCGCCGGCCGCGGCGATCGCGACGCGTTCCTGGCCAGCGACGCGCGGACGAAGCAGGTCCGGGCGAGGGCGGTCACGCTCGTCAGACAGGCGAGCGGCGATCCGACCTACAACGACGCCAACTACGTGTTCCCGACGTTCATCACCACCGAGATGCCGATCGGTCTCGTCGGGTTGATGATCGCGGCGATCTTCGTCGCAGCGATGTCGGCGAGCGGCGGCGAGCTCAACTCGCTGGCGACGGCGACGATCATCGATTTCTATCGCCGCTACCTGGTGACGAGCGCGTCGGACGAGCACTACGTGCGGGTCTCGAAGCTGGCGACCGTCTTCTGGGGCCTGTTCGCCTCCGTCGTCGCGATGCGTGCCGCCGGCCAGGGATCGTTGATTGAAGTCGTGAACCGGTACGGGTCGTTCGTTTACGGTTCGCTGCTCGGCGTATTCATCCTCGCGATTCTCACCAGGCGGGCGACGGCGCGCGGCGCATTCATCGGACTGCTCGCCGGGATCGCCGCGGTCCTCACGGTGGCGATCGCGCTGCCGTGGATCGAGTTCCTGTGGCACAACGTCATCGGTGCTGTGGTGGTCGTTATTGTCGGGATGGCGGTGAGCTACACCCAACCGGCCGTAGGGCCTGCCCTTCCGGGCGGCCGTGCGGGGCTACCGTAGCGCAGCCCTTCAGGGCTGCCCGCGGCGGGGCTACCGTAGCGCAGCCCTTCAGGTCTGCCCGCGCGGGCTACCGTAGCGCAGCCCTTCAGGGCTGCCCGCGCGGTCCGTTGGCAGGCCTAAAGGCCTGCGCTACGTGGGCTCTAAGTTCTACGACGAGTGGTAGTAAGCGTCGCGGTCCACTAAAACTGAACGGTTGCTGCAGGTTCGACACTTCACCAAGCGCTACGGCAGGCTCACCGCACTGAACGACGTGACGTTCGCGGTCCGCGAGGGCGAGGTCCTGGGCCTCATCGGCCCGAACGGATCGGGAAAAACGACGCTGTTCGAGTGCATGGGCGGCGTCCTGCCGCTCGACGAGGGCTCCCTCGTTCGCGACGGCCGGCCGCTCGCCGATCGAGAGCGCGCGTCGATCCTCTTCTATCTGCCCGATCAGATCGTCCCCTGGCCGGCGCAATCGGTGCGGTGGGCGATCGACTTCACGCTGGGATTTTTCGGCGGCCGGTTCCACCTGCGCGACGAAGTGATCCGCCGGCTCGACGTCGAACCGCTGCTCGACGCGACGATCGGCAGCCTGTCGAAGGGCCAGCGGAAGCGCGCGCTCCTCGCGATTGGCCTGCTGATGCCGCAGCCGCTGCTCCTCGCCGACGAACCGTTCGACGGCCTCGATCTCCGCCAGAGCCGCGACGTCGCACAGACGCTGCGCTCGTACGCGTCGGCCGGCCGGACGATGTTCCTGTCGATTCACCAGATCCGCGACGCGGCGCGCGTCTGCGATCGTTTCGTCCTGTTGAGCGGCGGCCGCGCGCGCGGCGAAGGGACGCTGCAGGAACTGTCAGCGCTCGCCGCCGCGCGAGGCAGTGCCGCCGGCGACGATCTCGAAGAGGTCTTCCTTGCGCTCACGTGACCGCGCGTTCGCGTGGCTGCTGCGCAAGGAGTACCGCGAGCTGGTCGCATCGCGCGCGTGGTGGGTACTGCTGCTCGCGATGGGGCCGCTTGTCGGCGTCACGTTCATCAGCGCGGTCCGCACCTATGCCGAAGCGAGCGGCCTGGGCGGGACGTCGGCAGGCGTCGGCGAAGCGTTCTCCCCGCTGGTCGGCATCTGGGCGCCGACGTTCAGCGCCTGCGAAGTGGCGGCGGTGTTCCTGCTGCCGTTCGTCGCGATTCGCCTCGTCTCCGGCGACCGCCAGAGCGGCGCGCTGAAGATCGAAGCGCAGCACGCGATGCCGGCGTTCGCGCGCGTCGGCGCAAAGGCGATCGTGCTCGCCATCGCGTGGCTGGTCGCCTCGCTCCCGGGCGCGATCGCCGTCGGGTTGTGGCGCAGCTACGGCGGCAGCATCTACGCGCCCGAGGTGGCGACCGTCGCGTTCGGCCACCTGTTGAACGCCGGGTTGACGATCGCGCTCGCCGCCGTCACCGCGGCGATCAGCGAACATCCATCGACGGCGGCGATTCTCACGCTCAGCGTGACGGTCGGCACATGGATTCTCAATTTCGTCGCCGCCGTGCAGGGCGGCGTATGGGAGCGCATTGCCGGCTACACGCCGCCGGCGCTCGTCGCCACGTTTCAGCACGGCCTGATCCGGCTCGATGTCGTGCTGGTCGCGGCGCTCCTCATCGCGACCGGGCTAGCCCTGGCGTCGGTGTGGATTCGCAGCGGCGTGGCCGTGCAACGCCGCCTGCGTGAAACCAGCGCGTGCGGCGCCGCGGCCGCCGCCGCGATCTTCGCCTGCACCTTCGCGACGCCGAGCTGGGATGCATCCGAGAGCCGCGCCAATTCGCTGCCCGAACCGGATGAGCGTGCGCTCGCGCAATTGCACGAGCCGCTGCGCATCGAGGCCCACCTGGCGCCGGAGGATCCGCGCCGCGCCGATCTCGAGCGTAAGGCGCTCTCGAAACTCCGCCGCGTGCTGCCGCACGTCCAGGTGCAATACGTCTCGTCGACGTCGATCGGCCTGTTCGAGCAGACGCGGCCGCACTACGGTGAGATCTGGTACGAGCTCGGCGGCCGCCGCGAGATGAGCCGTTCGACCACCGCGGAAGGCATGCTCGAAACGATCTACGCGCTCGCCGGCGTCACCCCGCCGGCAGAGCCCGAGGACGAGATCTTCCGTGGTCATCCACTTGCAGTGCCGCCGAAGGGTGCGGCGACCGTGTTCTATGGAATCTGGCCGGCGCTGGTGGTCGCCGGCGCATTGTTCGCACGGAGAAAACCGGCATGAAGAAGCTCGCGCTCCTCGTTGCAACGATCGCGGCCGTGACGCTGCACGCCGCTGAAACCAGAGTCGATCTGAGCAGGGAACAGGTCGGCCGGCCGCCCGCCACGTTCGAGCCGATGGTCGGCACCTGGGTTGTCGCTCAGGACGGCGGCGAGAAGGTCATCATGATCGATGGCCGCCCGTGGGTGGCCAGCAAGGACAACCCGACCAAGCTCCTCATCGAGAGCGCGCGCAAGCTCTATGGCACCAACAACGAAGAGCTGATGGACAACGCCAAGCAGTTCGCCTACTTCCCCGTAGCGGTGCTGCGGAGCGTGGACAACTTCAGCAGCGGCACGATCAGCGTCAAGTTCAAGACCATTTCGGGCGAGGCCGATCGCGCCTCGGGCATTCTCTTCAACGTCAAGCCGAACGGCGACTGGCTGGCCGTCCGTTACAACGACACCGAGAACAACGTCGCGCTGTGGGAGTTCCACAACGGCATTCGCCGCAACGTGAAGTTCAGCGACCGCGCGCACAAGTTCACGCCCGACCGCGCGACGTGGCACGAGCTCAAGCTCACGATCGACGGTGCGAACCTCACGACGACGCTCGACGGCGAGACGGCGCTCGAGTACACGCTCGGCACCACGCCCGGTCCCGGCCGCAACAACGCGCCGCCGAACCCGGATCTGATTCCGGCGAACAACGCGGTGCTGCGCCCGCCCGTGCAGGGAAAAATCGGCCTGTGGGCGAAGACCGACACGACCAGCTACTTCAAGGACTACGTGGTGACCCCGAAATGATTACCGTAGCGCAGCCCTTCGGGGCTGCCCGCGCGGCCGTTGGCAGGCGTGAAGGCCTGCGCTACGAGTGGCTAACCTGCGTGCTCGCCGTCCTGCTGCTCTGCGGCGTGGCGCCTGCCCTCGCACAATCTCCAAATACGTCGACGATCGTCGTGCTCGTTACCGACGAGAGTGGCGCGGTGGTGAGTGGTGCGAACATCGTCGTCACGAACAGCGAGCGCGGCACGGTGCGCGAGGTGATCTCCGGCGCCGACGGCAGTGCCGCGATTGCCGCGCTGCCGTTGACCGGCACCTACACGGTGACCGTGTCGAAGCAGGGTTTCGGCACCGAGCAGCGCAACAACGTCACGCTCCGCGCCGGCGAGACGGCGACGTTGAAAGTGAAGCTGCTCGTGGGCGCGGAGCAGGCGGAGGTCACCGTGTACGGCACCGCCGCCGGCGTGCGCGCCGACGCGCAGATCGGCCGCCGTCTCGACAGCCCGCAGATCGACGAGACGCCGATCCTCGGCCGCAAGATCAGCACGGTGCCGCTGCTCAACGCCTCGTTCCGATCGGCGAAGGGCACCGGCGACCTCTTCGTCAACGCCACCTACTTCGCCACCGGCGCCGGCAGCCGGCGGACGACGACGTTCACCATCGACGGCGTCAACAACGACGAAGGCTGGGGGCGGCAGACGATGCTGTCGACCCTTCCGCTCGGCGCGGTGCAGGAGATGTCGACGCTGTCGAATGCCTTCTCGGCGGAGTTCGGCTTCACCGCCGGCCCCGCCGTGAGCATCGTCACCAAGTCGGGCACCAACACGCCGCACGGCGAGGGGCTCTACATGGGGCGTCCCGGCGGCTGGCAGGCGAAGACGTTCAGCACCGACGGGTTCTGCCCGCCGTCGGTCTCGTCGTGCGTGACGCCGTCGACGCTCACCGCCATCAACCCGGCCGACACACCGGACGCGCTCAACCAATACTCCGGCGCGATCGGCGCGGCGCTGGTCAAGGACCGCACGTTCTTCTTCATGTCGGGTGACTACACGCGTCAGGATCGGACGACGTTTCTCTCGCCGTCGCTGCCGTCGTTCGTGCTGCCGCCCGACGGCAACCTCGCCTACACGGGAAACTACCGGCAGGCACTCTTCAACGCGCGCGTCGATCACAAGCTGTCGTCGACGCAGACGCTGATGGGCCGGTTCAACGTCGATCACTTCTACGACACCAATCCGAACGACGCCGTCGGCGGCACCAGCGCGCCGAGCGTTGCCCGCCGCTACACCCGCGGCGCCATCACCGGCCAGGGCAACCTCACCTCGATCGTCGGTTCGCACATCGTCAACGAGGCGCGGCTGGCGTATCTCGACGGCGATCCGGTCACGCGCTGGGAAGCGCAGGATCTGTCGACCACCTACACGCGCGCCGGCTCGGTCCCGTTCACGATCGGCCAGTCGCGGCAGACCGACACGTTCAGCCGCCAGCTGCAGCTGTCGGACACGCTCTCGTGGGACCGCGGCCATCACACCATCCGCCTTGGAGGCAGCGTCGCCCGTCATACGTCCGGAGGCTTCGGCAACGAGCCCGGCTTCGCGACGCTCGGCACCTTCACGTTCCTCGCCGCGACGACGGCGCCGTTCGAGCAGCTGACGCTGGCCGACGTGCAGAACTACACGCAGCCGATCAGCTACGGGATCACGACCTACAACCTCAGTCAGTGGTTGATTGCCGCCTACGCGCAGGACAGCGTGCGCCTCACGAACGACTTCACGCTCGATCTCGGGCTGCGCTACGACAACCAGACGCTGACGGATGCGAAGAAGGACTTCGCGCCGCGCCTCGGCTTCGGCTGGCATCCGAAAGGCGATCCGCGGCTCGCCGTGCGCGGCGGCTACGGCATGTACTACACGCAGATTCAGTCGAACCTGCTCGCCGACGCGCTGACCGGCGGGCTCGACGGGTTCACCAACTACACCGCGACGCCAGGACAATTCGGCTTCCCGACCTGCCTGAACGAGCCGTGCGTGCCGCTGCAATTCGATCCACGGACGGTGCCGCCTTCACAGCTCCCGGCGCGCAACATCACGATCCGCGCCGGCCAGGCCGATTTCTACCGGACGCAGTTCGCGCAGTACGGCCTGAACTTCGATCTGCTGCCGAACTATCCGAACCAGCTGGTCAGCCCGCGCAGCCAGGTCACGTCGATCGGCGCCGAGCGTGAAATCGCGCGCGGCCTGTTCGCCGGAGCCGACTACGTCCATCAGCACTGGACCGATCTGAACCGCAGTGTCGACCTGAACGCGCCGTCGGTGTTCACCCGCACGGCGCCGGGACAGGTGCGCAGCGTCGCCGCAGCGAACGCGACCCGCCCGATTCTGCCGGTGAACGGCGGCGTCCGGTCGGTGAACGTGCTGATGAACCTCGGCGTCGCCGACTATGACGGACTGCAGACGCAGGTCACGTATCGCGGCCTCTCGAAGCTCTACGCGGCCGTGAGCTATACGCTGGCGAAGGCGACCAATACGTTCGAGCCGGATGGCAACGGCATCGGCCCGAACGAGAGCATCATCGCGCGGCTCGACGAGACCGAGCGCGGCCCGAGCGTGCTCGATCAGCGTCACCGCGCGGTGGTCACCGTCATCTACCAGCTGCCGTACAACATCTCCGCCGGCACGGTGACGCAGCTCGCCTCGTCGCGGCCGTTCAATGCCACGACCGGCGTCGACAACAACGGCGACGGCGCCAACAACGACCGTCCCGTCGTCAACGGCGCCGTCATCGGCAAGTCGACCTTCCAGGGTACGGCCTGGCAGGAGGTGTCGATCTTCACCGAGGGCCGCATCCGTTTCGGCGGGCGCTCGGTGCTGCTGCGGCTCGAGGGCTTCAATCTCTTCAACCACGGCAACATTCTCGGCCGCGCGCAGACGATTTACGGAGATACGGCGACGCCCAACCCGACCTTCGGCCAAGTCGTCGCCGCCGGCACCGCCACGAACGCGCTCCCGGCGCTCGCCAACATCGATCCGCCGCGCACGTTCCAGTTCCAGGTCAGATATCAGTTCTGACCGGCGGCCTCAGGTAGCGCAGGCCTTTAGGCCTGCCACCGGGCCGCGCGGGCAGCCCTGAAGGGCTGCGCTACGGCGGCTTCGTGCTGTCGTGTCTTCGTGATCCCGGCAGCTACAGCCGGCCGCGGCCGAAGCGGTGCGTGCGCTTGCCGTACTTGAACCGCCAGATCGTGGCCGCGACGATCAGGAGCGCGCAGCCTTCGACATACGCCTTCTCGGCGTCGATGAAATCCGGTGGCCGGTTCTTCAGCAGCGGATCCGCCCAGACGCCGTGCACGTAGAACACGAAGGCGGCGGCGTACGAGGTGTAGTGCAGCAGCTTCCACGTATGGTGGCCGAATGTCCGTCGAAAGTACGACGTGACCACGACGAACGTGACGAGATAGAACGCCACCGCACCGAGCGTGTTCGGGATCGGTTGCGTCGGCGACCAGATCGGCACCGCGATGTCGAACAGCCGGAACCCGGCGGTCGACGACGTGAGCAGAATCAGCGGGTGAGCGAATGCCACCGTGAGCCCGATGTACGCCAGCCAGTTGTGAAAGGTGAACAGCTTGACGCCGCGGACGCGCGGCCAGTGGCGAATCGGGTTGTAGCCGACCGAGAGCAGCAGGCCGAGGAGAATTTGCGCCGTGAAGATGCCGACCGCGATCAGGCCGGCCACCGACGACACATCGATAGCCGTTGGCACCGCGAAAGTGTACCCGAGGCGGCGAGATCGCGGCGACTCGCGCCGCTAGGCCTGGCGGGTGGGGCAGGTCGGGCAGGTCGGGCAGGTCGGATCGTGGATAACTTGCGCCGTGCGAGTGAACCCGATCGGGTTCACTCGTCA
>Ga0068854_100003181_pt1 | contig 10249 bp, 15 predicted proteins | sample KBSCornC42_FD_66590 | JGI IMG/M metagenome (GOLD analysis project Ga0068854, IMG submission 66590) | Corn rhizosphere microbial communities from Kellogg Biological Station, Michigan, USA - KBS Corn C4-2 | ecosystem: Host-associated > Plants > Roots > Rhizosphere > Soil ... | reverse complement strand
GGCCCCTCCCTGTCAACACGTTGGTGGCCCGGCAAGCAGGCTTTCGCTCCTGCGCGCGAGGCCTTATGCCGGTTGCCATGACCCGACACCCCAAGCCCCCCTTCCTCCCGCTGTCAGGCGCCCTGGCCGGAGCTTTCCTGCTAGCCGGTTGCGGTACGCAAGGCGAATTCCCCTCGCTGGCGAGGCGCCCGGCCGAACTGGGGGCGCGGCCCGCCCCGGCCGGCGCACCGGAGACCGGGACGCCCGGGCGAATCGAGGGCAGCGCGCGGCCCGACGCTCCGGCGGCCGGGACGATGGTGCGGCAAGAGGAGATTTCGGCCGACCTTGCGGCCCGGCTGCGCGAGCTGGGCAGCGCGGCGCGCGAGGCGCATGGGCGATTCGAGGCAAAGCGGGCCCGGGCCGGCCAGCTGACCGCGGCGGCCCGCGGCGCGGCACCGGGCAGCGAGGCCTGGTCGGTGGCGACGATCGCCGTGGCCGAGCTGGAGTCATCTCGTAGCGACGCGATGGTTTCGCTGGGCGAGCTGGACCGGCTCTATGCCCAGAAACGGATTGACGGCGGCGATGGGGGAGCCATCGCCGCCGTCCGCGACCAGGTGACCGCATGGGTCGCCGATGAAGATGCGGTCCTGGCCGAACTCGCGGGGCGCATGAACGGCTGAGCGATGCCCTGAGCGACGGGCGCCCCGAATTCTGGCCGTCAGTGTCCGACGACGGCGTAGATAACGGCGATGGCGACGCCCCAGCCAAGGATCAGCACCGGCAGGATCAGGACCTGGGCCGAAGCCTCTGCGGCGGTCAGCCGGCCCGAGAGGGTCTGGATGCCCCGGTTGGAGAACTGGCCGAGGGTCAGCGTCGGGTTGTCGTTGCCCGGCTTCATTGCCACCCACTTGTAGCCAAGCCCAAAGCCGCCGACGATCGAGATGACAAAGGCCGCCATCGGCAGGACCAGCTCCGCGTTCATGAACAGGACGCTCATCAGCGCGAGGAAGCCGAGATAGCAGGCAACCGTCAGGCCGTAGAGCGCGGCGGGCAGTTCGAAGGTGCGGTTGCACTTCGTCTGTGCCGGGGCTTCGGCCACGTGGGCGACGGCGGCCAGTTCGGCTGAGGTAATATGTTGGGACATCGGCGAACTCCTTGTTTCGGAGTTCGGATTAGGCCGGGGCGGCGGGCGATTCGTTGACGAGGATCAACGGAGCGGTCTGTGGCTCAAAATTGCGTGGGGTGCGGGTTTGGGCGGAGGTTGTGCCGGGCCGCCCGGATTGCTTCGTCGCTCCGCTCCTCGCAATGAGGAGGTGCGTTACGTGGCCCAGCGGGCGAGATCGGCGTGGTCCTGTTCGCGCGGTTCGACCCAGCGCCAGCTGCCGTTGGCGCGCTCGCGCTTCCAGAACCAGGCGTCGCTCTTCAGGTGGTCCATCACGAAATCGGCGGCGGCGAAGGCATCGCGGCGGTGACGGCTGGCGGCGGCGACGAGGACGATGGGATCGCCCGGCGCCATCGTTCCGGAGCGGTGGACCACCAGCAGGCCGGCGAGGGCGAACCGCGATTCGGCGGTCCGGGCGAGATCTTCCATGGCGGGCAGGGTCAGCGGGGCGAAGTGGCGCAATTCGAGCGCGTCGACCCCCTCCCCCGCGCGGACCTGGCCGAGGAACGAGACGATCCCGCCGGCTTCGGCGTGAGCCGTGCCAAACTCCTCGAGGAGCGCAGCGGGAGTGAACGGATCGAGCGCGAGGCGGACGTCGGCCACGGTTCAGCCGCCGCTGACCGGAGGCAGAAAGGCCAGTTCGTCTCCGTCGGCCACGACAAGGCCTTCGGGGCTGACCAGAGCGCCGTTGAGGGCGAGCCGCAGGCGCGGACCGGACAGGGCTTCGGCAAGGACCGGGTCGAGCATGGCGAGCAGGTCGGCGAGCGGGGTGGAAGCGGCGAGCGGCAGGTCGAGGTGACCGGCCCCGGCAACATCCTCGAGCCGGCCGAGGAACAGGAGGCGAGCCATCAGCCGCCAGTCATCGACATGTGGCGGGCGAGCGCCGGGGCGGCACCGGGCCGGTCGATCCGGAAGCCGTGGCGTTCCGGCTTGATCCGCATCGCGAGGTCCAGTGCCTCGGTCAGCCGCTCATCGGGGCTTTCGCTGCGCAGGGCGGCGCGCAGGTCCACCTGCTCGGCCCCGCCGAGGCAGGCGAACAGCTGGCCCGTGGCAGTGACCCGGACCCGGTTGCAACCATCGCAGAAGTTGTTGGTAAGCGGGGTGATGAGACCGAGCCGGCCGCCGGTTTCCGCCACGTCGAAATAGCGCGCCGGGCCGCCGCTGCGGTGAGCGCTGGGGGTGAGCGTGAAGCGGGATTCGAGATCGGTGCGCACGGTGGAGAGCGGGAGGTACTGGTCGAACCGGTCCTCCGCCACTTCGCCGAGCGGCATGACCTCGATCAGGGTGAGTTCCATGCCCTGCGCATGGGCCCAGGCGATGAGATCGGGAATCTCGCCCTCGTTCACGTCCTTCAGCGCGACGGTGTTGAGCTTGACCTTCAGCCCGGCGGCGCGGGCGGCGGCGATCCCTTCGAGCACCTGCGGCAGCATGTCGCGCCGGGTGAGGCGAGCGAAGGCGTCGCGATCGCGCGTATCGAGCGAGACGTTGATGCGGCGCACGCCGGCCGCGAACAGGTCTTCGGCAAATTCGGCAAGGCGGGTGCCGTTGGTGGTGAGGGTCAGCTCTTCCAGATGGCCGCCCCCATCCTCGGCGCCCAGTTTGCGGCCGAGCGCGCGGACCAGTTCCACCATGTCGCGCCGGACCAGCGGCTCTCCCCCGGTGAGGCGCAGCTTCGTCACCCCGCGGGCAATGAAGCCAAGCGCGAGGCGGTGCAGTTCCTCCAGCGTGAGCACTTCGGCCTTGGGGAGGAAGGTCATCCGCTCTGGCATGCAATAGGCGCAGCGCAGATCGCAACGGTCAATCACCGAAAGGCGCAGGTAGCTGATCCTGCGGGCGAATTGATCGACGAGGGGGGCGGGCTGGCTCATGGTGGTTAATCTAAGCCTCGCGCGGCGCATCTGCAAGGACCAGGTACTGGCCGGTGATGCCGGAGGCGGAGGCGAGGAAGGCGGCGGTGGCGGCGAGCACCTCGGCATCGCCCCCGGCGACGGCGTTGACGCGCGCGGGCGGCCGGGCTGCGGCGATGGTCTGCACCGCGGCAAGGCGCCAGGCGGCGTGGGCGTGGGGAGCGGGCTCGAAGGCGAGGGTGAGGCAGGGCTCGCCCGCCTCCAGCGCAGCGAGGATGCGGGGCAGGACCTCGGCATGGAAGGCAGCGGCGGCGGCCGGCGGATCGGACGGCAGCAGCCCGACAGCGAGGAGCATGGCTCAGCGCCGCTCCCGGTGGAGGGTCATCCCGATCTTCTCGCCCGCTTCGGCAATGGCGAGCTTGACGATCTTGACTGTCACCGCCTCGACCCGGGGATCCTGCACGAACAGCGTTTCGGCGATGTGATCGGCCACGGCCTCGATCAGCTTGAAGTGGACGCCGCGCGGCAGGGCCTCGGTCGCGGCGAACTTCAGGTCCATGTAGTTCTTGCTGGCGGCAAGGGGAGTGTCGGCGTCGTAATGGGCCGCCGGCTTCAGCCGCACGGTTATGCCGATGCGCAGTGGTTGGGGCTGGCCGGTCTCCTCGGAATAGATGCCGGTGAGGACATCGACTTCGAGGTCTGCCACTTCGAGGATGAGCGAATCGGTCATAGCCTGCGCGCCTTAGCCCGGATTTGCCCAGCGGGCGAAGATCGCGGTGGGGAGGAGGCGGCCCGAGCCTTCCTCGCGGACCGCGAGATCGCCGTGTTCGATCCGGCCGGGGAGCCCGGCGAAGACCTCGTCCAGGAGGCCGGCGATGGCCAGCGAGCTCATCCGCACGGCGTAGACCGTCAGGAACAGGAAGCGGCTGTCCACGTCGAGCAGCTGGCGGCAGTCGGCGACGAGGCCGGGGAGGTGCTCCTCCAGCCGCCAGACCTCGCCTTCGGGGCCGCGGCCGAACTTGGGGGGATCGAGGATGATGCCGTCGTAGCGCCGGCCGCGCCGGACCTCGCGCGCGGCGAACCTGGCCGCGTCGTCGACGATCCAGCGGACCGGGCGCTGTTCCATGCCCGAGAGCGCCGCATTGGCGCGGGCCTGGGCGACGGACTTCTTAGAGGCATCGACGTGAGTGACCGGGCCGTGGGCCGAGAGCGAGAGCGTGCCGACGCCGGTATAGCCGAACAGGTTGAGGGTGGAGGCGTTCCCAACCTCGGGACCTGCGGCGCGTGCCCCTCCACCATCCTGCGGATGGTCCCCCTCCCCGTGCCGGGGAGGATTTAGCATTTCGCCCATCCAGTCCCACACCGGGGCCATGTCGGGGAAGAAGCCGAGGTGGCGGAAGGGGGTGCAGGAGGCGGTGAAGCGGACCTCGCCGCGGGCGAGCGGCCAGCCTTCGCGCGGGACCGGCTGGTGGAATTGCCAGCGGCCGCCGCCGTCCTCGTCCGAGCCGGGGACGAACTCGCCATGCGCGTCCCAGCTGGGAAGGCGCGGCGCCCACAGCGCCTGGCCTTCGGGGCGGACGAAGCGGTAGGGGCCGTAGCGCTCCAGCTTGCGGCCGTGGCCCGAATCGAGGAGGCCATAGTCCGCCCAGCCCTCACCCACGAGGAGCCGGGGCTGGTGGACCAGTTCGGCCATCAGGCCTTCGGCACCGCGTGGGCGGCGACATAGTCGGCCACGGCGGCATAGTCGCCCGGGAGCGCGGTCAGCCGCTCCTCACGCTCGAACAGGTCGCCCACACGGGTGGGGAGCACGGGGCGCAGGCCGGTGGCCTGTTCGACCGCGTCGGTGAACTTGGCCGGGTGGGCGGTGGCGAGGGTGACCACGGGGATCGCGGGGTCGATCCCGGCCGCGCGGGCGGCGTGGAGGCCGATGGCGGTGTGCGGATCGATGGTTTCGCCGCATTCGACGAAGGCCCAGCGGATCGCGCGGTTCATGTCGTCGGCGTCGGCGCGGCAAGAGGTGAACAGGGCCGCAGCCCCTTCGCGCTGGGCGTTGCTGAGCTTCATGGCCTTGCTCGCCTCGAAGCCCTTCATCTGGGCGGCGAGCGCCGTGCCATCGCGCCCGCCAACGTCGAACAGCAGGCGCTCGAAATTGGACGAGACCTGGATGTCCATCGAGGGCGCGGCGGTCGGCGTGACGGTGCCTTGCGAATAGTCCCCGGTGGAGAGCGCGCGGTGGAGGATGTCGTTGACGTTGGTGGCGACGATCAGCCGCTCGATTGGCAAGCCCATCCTGGCGGCGACATAGCCGGCGAAGACATCGCCGAAGTTGCCGGTTGGCACCGAGAAGGCGACCTTGCGCGCCGGAGCGCCGAACTGCAGCGCGGCGGCGAAGTAGTAGACGACCTGGGCCATCAGCCGCGCCCAGTTGATCGAGTTCACCGCGCCGATGGCGAAGCGATCGGTCATCGCGGTGTCGTTGAACATCCGCTTCACCATCGCCTGGGCATCGTCGAAACTGCCCTCGATGGCGATGTTGTGGACGTTGGGGGCGAGGACCGTGGTCATCTGCCGGCGCTGGACGTCGGAGACGCGGCCGCGCGGGTGGAGCATGAAGATGTCGATCTTGGCGCGGCCGGCAACGGCATCGATCGCTGCCGAGCCGGTGTCGCCCGAGGTCGCGCCGACGATGGTGAGGTTGCGGTCCGAGCGGCCAAGGAACTCCTCGAACAGCAGGCCGAGCAGCTGGAGCGCGACGTCCTTGAAGGCCAGCGTGGGGCCGTGGAACAGTTCGAGCAGCCACTGCTGTTCATCAAGCTGGATCAACGGTGTCACGGCCTTGTGGCTGAAGCGGCCATAGGCGGCGCGGGTCAGTTCGAGCAGGCGCTCGGGCGTCAGGCAATTGCCGACGAAGGGCTGCATGATCTTCTGCGCCAGCTCGGCATAGGGCAGCCCGGCCATGGCCGCGATCTCGGCCTCGGTGAAGCGCGGCCATTCGGACGGCACATAGAGCCCGCCGTCGGAAGCAAGGCCGGCCAGGGTGGCGCCGGCGAAATCGAGCGCGGGCGCGGAGCCGCGGGTGCTGACGTATTCCATGGGTGGGCCGTTAGCCTTGGCGAGGGCGAAGGGCAATCCTCCCGCTCGCGGCTGAGGGACGGACCGGACGGCAGTGTGCGAGGTTGCGCGGGGGGAGAGCCCCCTCGACCATCGCCTGCGACGGCGGTCCCCCTCCCCACGGGTGAGGAGGATCAGGGCGTCAACCGCTTCCTCAGCGCCAGCGCATAGATAACCAGTGCCACGGCGGCGAAGGCGAACCACTGGACCGCGTAGGACAGGTGGTTGTTGGGCAGGTCGCGCGGATCGGGCCGGGCGTTCGGCTGGAGGCCGGCGAGCGGGGGATCGGCCACCACGCGATAGGTCGCGTCGTTAGACGGCGTCAGAGTGCCAGTCACCTCTCCACCGGCCCAGCTCACAGGCTGGGGGTTCGCGCTCCAGCCCAGGACCACAGCGGCATGGGCCGTGCCCTTGAGCCGATAGGGGAACGCGCATCCATATTGATGCCGCCAGCCCGGCTGGCCTGCCGAGTTCCGCCCAGCAATCAGGTTGTCGGTGCCGCTTGAAGTGCAATCCAACCTGACCCGGGTGTAATCGCTCGGGCCGTCGACAAGCATGTCACGGGAAAGGTCGGTAATGCGGGAAGCATGGCTGGCGCTTTCGTACTGCGCCAGCATCGCCTCCTTCTGGTGCATCCGGTCAAGCTGCCAGAACCCGAGGCGGACCATGATGGCGCAGGCGACAAGGACGATCAGCGTGGGAATGATCGGAAGGCGGCGCGTCATTCGCCGTCCTTGCGCTCAAGCGTCCACTCTGCGTTCACCGCCTCGCTGGCCTTGCGGCGGTATTCGGCCTGGAGCAGCCAGGCCTTGGTGGCGCGCAGGCCGCCGACCACGGCTGTCGCCGTGAAGGGCACCCAGAGGATCACGTGGACCCAGAACGGCGGGGTTGCCGCCAGTTCGAGCCAGATGGCAAGGCCGGTGACCACTGCGCCGATCACCAGCGTCAGGAAGGCGGCCGGCCCGTCGCCCACATTGAACGCGGTGAAGTCCAGTCCGCAGACGCGGCAGCGGTCGGCGAATTTCGCCCAGCCGGCGAACAGGGTGCGGGCGTGGCAGCGAGGACAGCAACCGAAAAGGGCAGCCGCGGCGGTGCCGGGCTGCCCCTTCGTGTCCGGTTGGACGGGTTCGGTCACTATTCGATTACCGCGCCCCAGTTCCCCCACACGTAGATGCAGACGAACAGGAACAGCCACACCACGTCCACGAAGTGCCAGTACCAGGCGGCGGCTTCGAAGCCGAAGTGCTGGCGCGGCGTGAAATCGCCGTTGTAGGCGCGCTTCAGGCAGACGATCAGCATGATCGTGCCGACGATCACGTGGAAGCCGTGGAAGCCCGTGGCCATGTAGAAGGCCGAGCCATAGGTGTTCTTGCCGAAGGCAAAGGGGGCGTGGATATACTCGTAGGCCTGGATCGAGGTGAACAGCAGACCGAGCAGGATGGTCAGCCACAGGCCCTTCTTGAGGCCTTCGCGATCACCGTGGATCAGCGCGTGGTGCGCCCAAGTGACGGTCGTACCCGAGCACAGCAGGATCAGCGTGTTCAGAAGCGGGAGATCCCAGGCGTTGATCACCGCCTCGATCGCCTTGGGCGGCCACTGCCCGCCGATCACCTCTTCCGCGATCTTGCTGGGGAACAGCGAGAAATCGAAGAAAGCCCAGAACCAGCCGACGAAGAACATGACTTCGGAGGCGATGAACAGGATCATGCCGTAGCGCTGGTGCAGCTGGACCACGGGGGTGTGATCGCCGGCGTGGGCTTCGTTCACGATCTTGGTGAACCACTGGAACATGCCGGCCAGCAGGATGGCGAGGCCAGCCCAGGGGACGACGTGCCCGCCGGGCAGCTTGTGCATGAACAGCACCATGCCCGAGGTGAAGGTCAGCGCGCCGATGGTGGTCAGCAGCGGGACGATGTCCGGCGGCAGAATGTGATAATCGTGGGTCTTGGTACCGGCCATGATCGATCTGGTCCCTGTTGGCGTCTCCGGCTCGCGAGTGCCGGCACGATGTTTCTGAGGCCCCTTATCGCGCGTTGTCGGCGCGGTCCAGAGGCTTCGACGGTGTTGCGGGCACGACGCTGCGATCCTCGTGGAAGACGTAGCTGAGCGTGATCTGCTTGATGTCCTTGCCGTCCGAATCGTCGAGGATCGACGGATCGACGTAGTAGGTCACGGGCATGCGGACTTCCTGACCCGGCTGGAGCGTCTGCTCGGTGAAGCAGAAGCACTGGATCTTGTTGAAGAACTTCCCGGCATCGTCGGGCGAGACGTTGTAGGAGGCGCGGCCGGTGATCGGCCGGTCCGACAGGTTCTTCGCCGTGTAGATCGCCAGGTTGCGGGCGCCGAGGTGGACGGTCTGGGTCACCTGCGCGGGCTTGAACTCCCACGGCAGGTCGCGGTCGGTGTTGGCATCGAAGCGGATCGAGATGGTCACCGGGCTGACCTTGATCCCGGCGGCCCTTTCGGCGGTCACGCGCTGGGTGGTGCCCTGGAAGCCGGTGACCTGGCAGAACAGGCGATAGAGCGGGACCGAGGCATAGCCGAGGCCGAGCATGGCGAGCGCCCCGGCCAGCGCATAGGCGCCGACGCGGCGGTTGCGGCTCCTGAGGGCGGGAGCGGTGGCCACGATCATATCTTCATCTTCACGATGGTGATGGCAAAGAACAGCACGGCGAAAAAGGCGAGCACCAGGCCGAGCGCGACATTGCGCTGGCGGATCACGCGGCTGCGGCGGGCGAGGTATTCGGGCGAGTTGAAATCTTCCGGCAGGGTCATGGCATGTCCCTCAAAGGGCGGTCCAACGGTCCGCCACCAGAGCGGCGAACAGGGCGAAGAGATAGATGACCGAATAGGCGAAGAGCTGCTTTTCGGGGCCCATCGTGTCGTCCGGGCCGGTGCGCCGGCGCAGGCCGACCCGCACCGACAGGGCAAGGAACACGGTGGAGAGCACGGCGGCGGCGATCCCGTAGACGACGCCCGCGCCGCCGATCAACCATGGCACAAGGGTGAGCGGCAGGAGGAGCGCGGCGTAGATCGCGATCTGGCGGCGGGTGGACACCTCGCCCGCGACGACCGGCATCATCGGGATGCCGACCTTGGCGTAGTCCGACTGCACGAACAGGGCGAGCGCCCAGAAGTGCGGCGGGGTCCACATGAAGATGATCGCGAAGAGCACGACCGGCATCAGCGTGATGTCACCGGTGGCCGCCACCCACCCGATCAGCGGCGGGAAGGCTCCTGCCCCCCCGCCGATCACGATGTTCTGCGGGGTGCGGGGCTTGAGCCAGATCGTGTAGATCACGGCATAGTAGACGATCGAGACGGCGAGGATCGCGGCGGCAAGCCAGCCGATCGCAAGGCCCATGACGAGAACGGAGCCGGCCGAGAGGCCGATGCCGAAATCGCGCGCGCTGGTGCGGTCCATCCGGCCGGCGGGGAGCGGGCGTCCGCGCGTTCGCTTCATGCCGGCGTCGAGATCGGCCTCCCACCACTGGTTGAGCGCGGCGGCCCCGCCGGCGCCCAGCGCTATGCACAGGATGGCGGTGAAGCCGAGCACGGGATGGATCGGCACGGGCGCGGCAAGCAGGCCGCACAGGCCGGTGAAGATCACCAGGCTCATCACGCGCGGCTTGGTCAGCGCGAAGAAATCGCGCCACTCGGCAGGGAGCGGCAGAGTCTGGGCTGGCTGAGTCACGCCGCGCCTATAGGCGGGCGCGCGGCAAAGGGAAAGCGCGCTGCGACGGACGTTCCGGCGGCAGAGGCACCGGAAACGAAAAGACCCCGCGGTTGCCCGCGGGGTCCTTCGGTTTCGCGCCTGATCGGGATCAGGTGGCGAAGATCAGTGGTGCGCCGCGTCGTCGATGACCGGCAGGGTCTCGAACTGGTGGAACGGCGGCGGGCTCGACAGCGTCCACTCCAGCGTGGTCGCGTGCTCACCCCAGTAGTTCCCCGCGGCCTTCTTGCCGGCCACGAAGGCGTAGAGGATGTTGATGAAGAAGATCAGGGTCGAGACGGCCATGATCTTGTAGCCGAGCGTCGCCACGTAGTTCCAGTGCTCGAAAGCGGCCGGATAGTCCGGATAGCGCCGCGGCATGCCCTGGAAGCCGAGGAAGTGCATCGGGAAGAAGATCAGGTTCACGCCGACGAAGAA
>Ga0068854_100003180_pt1 | contig 10250 bp, 10 predicted proteins | sample KBSCornC42_FD_66590 | JGI IMG/M metagenome (GOLD analysis project Ga0068854, IMG submission 66590) | Corn rhizosphere microbial communities from Kellogg Biological Station, Michigan, USA - KBS Corn C4-2 | ecosystem: Host-associated > Plants > Roots > Rhizosphere > Soil ... | reverse complement strand
CCGAGCACGGTGCCGAGCGCGCGCCATTTCAGGACCCGCGCATCGATCTGCCACTCGTCGCCGCGCACCTGGTAGTGCCGCGGCTGGCCGCCGGGCGTCTGCACGCTGACGGCAAACTGGCGCTCGCCGAGCGCTCGCGTGGTGACGCGCGCGGCTTCCTGCTCGTGCGTGAGGCGCGCATAAGTGACGAGATTCGTCGCCACCAGGCCCGCGGCCACGCCGAGGAGGACCACCACGCCGCCGAAGAGCAGGTACAGCGTTCCGCGGACCAGCTTCAGCCTCCGCATCCGCCGCAGCGACGCGACGAAGAACGGGAACGAAAGCGCCACGCCGGCGAGGGCGATGCCGACGATCATCAGGCCGGGGTCGAGCGCCGCGAGCCACTGCGTCATGGTTTGAGCAGCCCTCGGCTGCGATGCCATTCGACGATCGCTTCGCGGGGGTATGCCTTGAATTTCCTGCCTTCCGGAAGAAACGCCCAGCGCGGCCTGGATTCCAGGAAGATGAGCTGGCGCTCCTTCGGCTTGGGCAGCGGAGTGTCGATCGCGGAGGCAAACGGGTAGATCCAGTGCGGCCAGCGCCTGTCCCACACCCACAGGGCCGAGGCGCACTTGCCGCAGAAGTGGCGCTCGCCGCCGCCGCGCATGGCGCGATAGACGCTGGTCTTTCCCTTGACTTTCAGCGTATCGGCCTCGCCCATGATGTTGATGGCATAGCCGCCCCCGCCCGCGGTCTTGCGGCAGATGGAGCAGTAGCACCACATGTACGGGTAGGGCGTGTGCGACTCGAGCGAAAACCTCACCGCGCCGCAATGGCAGGATCCTCGGAGCTTCATCCGTTTACTATACCGAGAACCAAGGAGGCCACGTGGCGCTCGTCCCTCTGATCGAATACGCACAGGCGTCCGCCGAAGTGCGCGCGGTGTACGACGACATCATGACGACGCGCGGCGTCGACTGGATCAACAACTTCTGGAAGGCGCTCGCAAACGACCCGAAGGAGCTCGCCCGCGTCTGGCGCAACGTGAAGCAGGTGATGGCGCCGGGCGCGCTCGACCCGCTGCTGAAGGAGATGGTCTATGTCGCGGTCGGCCTCGCCAACGAGACCAACCGCCTTGCCAACGGCCTGCGGATCGACGTCGACCGGCAGTTCAAGGCCTAGCAGGGAGCGAAATTGGCTCTCAAGGAGACGCCGTCGGCTTTGGCCGCCTGGATCGGGGTCACGCAGCTCCTTTTCGTGACGACGTGGACGCTCTACGTCGTCTACCTGCCGCAGCTCGCCGCGCAGGCCGGGATCCCGAAGCACTGGGTGCCGTGGATCCTCGTGGCCGACCAGCTCGTGTTCGCGCTCACCGACGTCGCGACCGGGTTCTGGCTCGACCGGGTGCGGGCGGGCCTCGCCCGCGTCGGCCCCTGGATGCTCGGCGTCACGGCGGTTTCCTGCGTCGCCTTCATCGCTCTTCCCTTCGCCGGCGCGAGCGAGGTCGTGCTGCTGGCGGCGATCGGCTTGTGGGCCGTCACCTCGGCCGCCCTGCGCTCCCCGCCCTGGGTGCTGCTCTCGCGCCATGCCGCGACCCCGAGCATTCCGTGGCTTTCGACACTGGTTCTGACCGGCACCGCGGTCGGCTCGGCGCTCGCCCCTTATCTCGGCATCGCGCTGCGCGGCGTCGATCCGCGCTTCCCGTTCGTCCTGTCGAGCGTGACGCTGGTCGCCACCGTCGCCGGCCTGGTCGTGGCCGAACGGCGCCGCTCGGCGGACGCTCGCACCGAGCCGCAGCCCGCGCAGACGCTGCCACCCTCGCGCCTGTTCCTCGCGCTCGCTTTCCTCGCCCTCGGGATCCAGGTGCATTACTCGCTCAATTCCGCATCGCGCTACCTGAAGTTCGCCCCGCCGGCCGAGCTGGCCTACCTCATGCCGGTGTTCTGGGTCGGCTTCAACCTCCTCATGTTCTCCGCGGTGCGCCTGGTGAAGCGGGTCGGACCCGGCGACGCGATGGTGATCGCCGCCGCTTGCGGCACGATCGCGACGCTCGCAGCGGCCGTTGCGCCCAATCTGCCCGTGCTCCTTGCGGCGCAATTTCTGGCCGGCGGCTGCTGGGGCGCGGCCCTGGTCGCGGCATACACCGCGGCGGTGGCGCTGGGGCGGACCGGCCGCGAAGGCCGCTTCCTCGGCACGCTGTTCGCCGTTCTCGCCGCGGCGGCTGCGCTGCGCATTGCGGCCGTGGCGACCGGGGCGGAGCGCGAGGCCGCGTTCAGCGCGCTGCTGCCGTGGCTGCCCGAGGCGGCCTGGCTTGCGGCTGCGCTGCTGCTGGTGGCCGCAACACGCGCCTCCCGTCCGGGCTGACGTAATAGCGCCGCCACAGCGTGCCGCCGGAGCGCACCTCGACCGGCCAGTAGCAGCGGCCGTGGCTGCGGTGCGGCGCGTCAAGGAGCAGCGCGTACTGCACCACGGCGCCGGTTTCGTGCGTGGCGCTCGCCCACGCCTGCGTTTCCGGCAGGTACTTCACCTTGCTCACCGCGCGGCGCAGCGGCATGTTGCCCTCGTCGGGGTAATCGCAGGCGAAGGCCGGCGCGCAGATGAAACTGAGGACGATAAAGCGCCACATCGCCGACATAATGCCATTTCGAAGGGAAGACAAATGCAGCTCTCGCCGAGGCTCGGCATCGCGATCTTGCTCGGCGTGGGCGTCTCGTTCGCCTCGAACCACCTCGCCGCGCGCGTCGCCTTCGATCACGGCGCGAGCGTGGCCGCAGCCGTCGCGGTGCGCGCCTCGTGCACGGCGCTCGTGCTCCTTGCCCTGATGCAGCTGCAGGGCGTGCGCCTCGCGATCCCGGGCGCGCTGCGTCCATGGTCGCTGCTCGCGGGGCTGCTGATCGCGACCCAGAGCTACTGCCTTTACTCCGCGGTGGCGCGCATCCCGCCGGCGCTCGCGCTGCTCGTGTTCCAGACTTCGCCGATGCTCTACGTGCTCATCTCGTGGGCGATGCGCAAGGAGGCGCCGCGCTGGCGCGCGCTCGCGCCCATGGCGCTAGGGCTCGCGGGGCTCGCGCTGGCGCTCGACCTGCGCCTCGAGCACCTGCAGGCGCGCTGGAGCGAGATCGGGGCCGGGGTGCTGTGGGCGTTCGCGAGCGGCTGCAGCATGGCGGTCGTGTACTACCTCAACACGCACGTGCTGAAAGGCATGGACGGCAGGGTGCGCACCTTCGCCATGACCGCGGTGACTGCCACGCTCGCGATCGCGGGCGGGACCGCGGCGCACGCCATCGCGTTCCCCGCGGAGGCGACCGGGTGGGTCGGGCTCGCCTGCCTCACCGTGTTCTATTGCCTGGCGATCATCTCGCTGTTCTTCGTGCTGCCGAAGCTTCCTTCCACTCACACGGTAGCGCTCAACATCGAGCCGATCGCGCTGCTTTTCCTCGCCTGGCTCGTCCTCGGGAATACGGTGACGCCGCTGCAGGTCGCCGGCGCCTTTCTGACCGTCGGCGCGATCGTGTGGCTCGGCACATCTAAGCGGTGATCACGCCTTCGCCGCCGGCGTAGAGGCGCTCGACCAGCGCGGCGCGCCGCTCGAGCACCGCGCGCTGGTTCACGTAGCCCTTGTCGGTGATCTCGTTCGCGTCGATCGACGCCGGCTCGGCGAGAACCAGCAGGCGCGCGGGGTGCATCGAGCTGCCGCCTTCGGCCTTCAGCCGGCCGAGCGAGGCCGAAAGCCTCGCGCGAATTTCCTCCGGCTCGAGCTCCTTCGCCGCCGCGCTGAGGAACACGAGCGCTCCGACCTCGGCGCGGTCGTGGCCGGTGACGACTGCGTCCTGCACGATCGGGTCCGCCGCGGCGATGAGCTTGACCCGCACCGTGCCGACGTTGACCCAGGTGCCGGTCGAGAGCTTGAAGTCCTCGGCGACGCGGCCGTCGAACACGATGCCTTTCGCCGGCGCGCCGGGGTCGGCGAGCTTCACGGCATCGCCGATGCGGTAGAAGCCTTCCTCGTCGAAGGCGGCCGAGGTGAGCTCGGGCCGCCGGTAATATCCGGGGGTCACGTTCGGCCCGCGCACCCGCACCTCGAGCTTGCCGCCGAACGGCGCGAGCTTGAGCTCGCAGCCCGCGACCGGGAGGCCGATCACGCCGGGGCGCTCCATGGGGAAATGCACCGAGGTCGCGAGCGGCGAAGTCTCGGTCGAGCCCCAGGCCGAAAGCATGGCCAGGTCGGCGCCGCGCTTCTCCTCCCGCGCGAGGCGCACGAGCCGGTCCCACAGGTTCTGCGGCAGCGCCGCCGCCGCGTAGAACACGACCTGCAGCTCGCGGAAGAAGCTGCGGCGCAGCTTCGCGTCGCGCTCGAGGAACGGCAGCAGCAGGTCGTAGCCGCGCGGCACGTTGAAGTAGAGGCTCGGCGCGATCTCCTTCAGGTTGCGCACCGTGGCCTCGACGAGGCCGGGCACAGGCTTGCCGCCGTCGATGTAGAGGGTGCCGCCGTTGCGCAGCACCAGGTTGAAATTGTGATTGCCGCCGAAGGTGTGGTTCCACGGCAGCCAGTCGACCAGCACCGGCGCTTTCTCCTGCACGAACGGCCACGCCTGCGCGAGCATCTGCTGGTTCGAGCACAGCATGCGGTGCGTGTTGACCACGCCCTTCGGTATTCCGGTCGATCCGGAGGTGAACAGGATCTTCGCCACCGTGTCCGGGCCGACCTTGCGGTGCTCGCGCTCGAGCGTCGAGCCCGGGTTGGTCTCGAGGAGCTCCGCCACCGGCGTCGAGCTTGCCTTCACCGCCTCGAGCGCGGGACCGAATTTTTCCGGCTCGGCCGCGTACACCAGCCCCGGCTTCACCAATTCGAAGATGGCCTTCAGCTTGCCGAAGTCCTTCGACATCAGCGAATACGCCGGCGACACGGGCACGGCCGCAACGCCCACGTGCATCGCGCCGAGCGCGAGCAGGGCATGGTCGATGCCGTTGTCGGAGAGGATCGCGACCGGCTTTTCGGCGCCGAGCCCGCGGTCGAGGAGCGCCTGCCCGATGCGGCGCACGGCGCCGTAGGCCTCGCGGTAGGAAATCCTGCGCCACGCATCGCCCTTGCGCTCGGCGAGAAACAGGCGCGCCGGGTCGCGGTCGGACCATTGCATCAACCATTCGGTGACGCAGCGCGAATACGGCCCGAGCTTCTGCGGCGAGCGCAGAATCAGCGTGCCGTCGGCGCGCTTCTCGAGGTCGACTTCGGCTGGCGCAAACCGCATGGCCCAAGTCTACAATGCGCGCGATGAAGGCCCGCCGCGGGTTCGCATCGCTTCTTCTCCTTGTCGTCTCTGGCGTGGCGCTCGCGCAGGCCTTCCCGAGCCGCACCGTGACGCTCGTGGTGCCCAATCCTCCGGGCGGTGCGATCGACATCCAGGCGCGCATCTACGCGCAGAAGCTGCAGGACCTCTGGGGCCAGCCGGTGATCGTCGACTACAAGCCGGGTGCCGGGACGCTTCTCGGCATGGAGCACGTGGCGAAGTCCGCGCCCGACGGCCACACGCTGTGCCTGGTGGTGACGCCGCTCGTCATCCTGCCCGCCCTGCGCGAGAAGATGCCGTACGACACGCTGAAGGACCTCGCGCCGGTGACCCTGACCGGCGTATCGTCGATCATGATCGCGGCCTCGCCGACGCTGCACGCGAGCAACATCGCCGAGCTGATCGCGCTGGCGAAGAAGCAGCCGGGCAAGCTGACCTACGCGAGCCCGGGACTCGGCAGCTCGATGCACCTCGCCGGCGAGCTGCTCAAGATGGAGGCGGGCATCGATCTCCTGCACGTCCCGTTCAAGGGCGGCGCGCAGGCCTATCCCGAGCTCATGGCCGGGCGCATCGACCTGCAGCTCGATCCCACCTTCGGCATCTATCGCCACGTCAAGGCGGGAAAAATGAAGGCGATCGCGGTCACGAGCGGGAAGCGCGACCCCTCGGCGCCTGAAGTTCCCGCGGTTGGCGAGACCATTCCCGGCTTCAATGTCCTCAGCATCAATGGCATCGTCGCCGCCGGCGGCACGCCGCGCGAGCTCGCGCGCAGGATCAGCGGCGACTTCCGCAAGCTCCTGCGCGAGCCCGACACCGCCAGGCGGCTGGAGGAGCTCGGCATCGAGCCCGTCGGCAACTCGCCCGAGGAGTTCGGCGCGTTCATCAAGAGCGAGATCGAGCGCTGGACGCGGGTGGCCAAAGCTGCCAACGTGAAGATGGAGTGACATGAGCTTTTTTACGGAGATCTCAGGGGTCGGCATCCGAGACATCGACGTCGATGAGTTCCGGTGCACCATGGACCGCTACGCGGTGTGCGTGATCCGCAACGACAAGCCCGTCAGCGACGCCGAGCACGTCGAGTTCAGCCGCCGCCTGGGGCCGCTCCTGCCGATGAAGATGCTCACGATGGTCGGCAAGTCGAAATCGCGCTTCGCCCATCCCGAGATCATCGACATCGGGAACATCGGCGCCGACGGCAGGCTTCTTCCCGAGGACGACCGCCGCCGCGCGTACAACCGCGGCAACCTGCTTTGGCACACCGACGCCTCCTACGACCAGGCGCGCGGCGTCTATTCGCTCCTCTCGTGCCATTCGATCCCGCCCGGCGGCGCCGACACCGAATTCGCGGATATGAGGGCTGCTTACGATTTTCTCCCCCAGACCCTTAGGGACCGGATTGAAAATCTTGTGGTGGAACACTCCATCTGGCATTCGCGCGCGCTCGCCGGGATGACCGACGTAAGCGAGCAAGAGAAGGCGACCCGGCCGCCGGCGCGCCACCGCCTGGTGCACACGCACCCCGGCTCCGGGCGCAAGGTGCTGTACCTGGCTTCGCACGCCTCGCAGGTGCTGGGAATGCCGCTCGAGGAAGGCCGCGCGCTGCTTCGCGAGCTGATCGAGTTCGCGACCCGGCCCCAGTTCGTCTACCGGCACAGGTGGCGCGTCGGCGACCTGCTGGTGTGGGACAACCAGCAGACCATGCACCGCGGCACGCCGTTCGACGACACGAAGTATCCGCGCGACATGCGCCGCACCACGGTGATCGAGGAAGCGGCCGCGTGAAGCGCAAGCTCCGCAGCAACCTCGAGCGCGGCGGTACCGTGTGGGCCGGGCGGCGCGCGCAGTGGCGCGCGCTCGGCCTGTCCGAGGCCGACATGGAGAAGCCGAAGATCGCGGTGGTGAACAGCTCCTCGGAGCTCTCGAGCTGCTTCAGCCACCTCGACGGCGTGGCGCGCGCGGCGAAGGACGCGATCCGCTCGGCCGGCGGCCTGCCGTTCGAGATCCGCACTGCGGCGCCGAGCGACTTCGTCACCTGCGCCGGCCGCCGCGGCGGCTACATCCTGCCCACGCGCGACCTCATCACCAACGACATCGAGGTGCAGGTCGAAGGCGCGCTGCTCGACGGGATGCTGTGCCTCGCCTCCTGCGACAAGACTGCGCCCGGCCAGCTCATGGCCGCCGGGCGTCTGAACATCCCGACGATCATGGTCGTGTGCGGCTACCAGCAGAGCGGCGAGTACAAGGGCGCGCACGTCGACATCGAGGAGGTGTTCCTGAAGGCGGGCTATTTCGCCTCGGGCGGCATCACGCTGGAAGACCTGACCGGCATGGCCGACAACGCGGTGCGCTCCCCCGGCGTGTGCGCGGGAATGGGCACGGCGAACTCGATGCACATCGTGTGCGAGACGCTCGGCATGGCGCTCCCCGGCGCCGCGCCGGTGCTCGCCAACAGCGCAAGGATGATGGACTACGTGCGCCGCTCGGGTGAGCGCATCGTGCAGATGGTGTGGGACGACTACAAGCCGCGCGACATCATGAGCGCCGGCTCGATCGCCAATGCCGCCATGATCGTGCTGGCGCTGTCGGGCTCCATCAACTGCGTGAAGCACCTGCAGGCGATCGCGCACGAGAGCGGCATCGACGTCGATGTATATGCGCTCTTCCAGGAGTACGCGGAGAAGGTGCCGCTGCTGGCGGCGATCCGCCCGAACGGCGACGGCCGGATCGAGGAGCTGGAGGCCGCGGGCGGCGCTCGCGCCGTGATGAAGCGCCTCGAAGCGCTTTTGCACAAGGACGCACGCTCGGTCGCCGGCACCACCGTAAAGGACATATTGGATTCCACTTCGGTGAGGGAGGACGGCGTCATTTGCAGCCTGGAGCATCCGCTCTCGCGGCGTCCCTCCATCGTCATCGTGCGCGGCTCGCTGCTGCCGGGCGGCGGAATCGTGCGCCAGGGCGGCGCCGGGGCGCGCATGACGAGCTTCCGCGGCCCGGCGAACATCTTCCATTCTCGCGAGGAAGCGCTGGAGGCGATCAAGCGCAATGCGGTCAAGCCCGGCGAGGTGCTCGTGCTGCGCGGACTCGGCGTGCGCGGAGGGCCGGGGCTGGCGATGACCTCGGCGGTGGTGTTCGCGCTCGACGGCGCGGGCCTCATCGACCGCGTGGCGATGATCACGGAAGGCCAGCTCTCGGGCCTGGTGAACAAGGGCCTGGTGGTCGGCGAGGCCTCGCCCGAGGCGGCCGACGGCGGGCCGCTCGCGCTGCTCGATCAGGGCGACCTCATTTCGCTCGACGTCGAGAAGCGCGAGGTGAATCTCGAAGTTTCCGCGGCCGTGCTCGAAGCCCGGAGCAAGGAGAAGCGCGTGTTCGGCGCTCAGGACGTTCCCGGGTACCTCGGCCTCTACCAGCGGCTGGTGCAGCCGGTGCACAAGGGCGCGACCCTCACATGAAGACCATCAGCGAAGCGCGGCGCGAGACGCCGGTGTACGGAGAGTTCGACGTCGTGGTGGTGGGCGGCGGGCCAGCCGGCATCGCCGCGGCGGTGGCCGCCGGCCGTGCCGGGCGCTCGACGCTGCTCATCGAGCGCTACGGCTTCCTCGGCGGCGCCGGCACGGCGGCCGGGCTGTCGACGTTCTGCGGCCTGCACGCCAACGTGCACGGCGAGCACCGCCGCGTGATCCGCGGCGTGTGCGACGACGTGCTCGAGCGCCTGGAGAGCAGGAAAGCCCTGCGCGAGCCCCACCTTTCGGTGCAGAAGCGCATCCAGGCGCAGGCCTACGACATCTCGGCGTACAAGATCGTCGCCGACGAGCTGGTTCTCGAGGCCGGAGCGAAGCCGCTGTTTCACGCCTTCGCGGTCGGCGCGCTGAAGTCGGCCGACGACGCGATCGAGGCGGTGATCGTCGAGACCAAGTCGGGCCGGCGCGCCGTGCGCGGGCGCATGTTCATCGACTGCTCGGGCGATGGCGACCTCGCCGCGTGGGCCGGCGCGCCGTACGAGGTCGGCGACGGCAAGGGCAACATGCTCTATCCGTCCACCATGTACCGCATCTGCGGCGTCGACCCCGCCAAGGCGGGCGAGGCCTGGGAGAAGATCCCGCAGCTGATGGAAGAAGCAGAGCGCATGGGGCGGCGCTTCCCGCGCAAGAAGCCGATCGTGCGGCCGCAGCCGAACCCGATCGAATGGCGCGCCAACCTCACCCAGATCAGGAACCCCGACGGCAGCGCGGTGAGCGGCATCGACGCCGACCAGCTCACCTACGGCGAAATCGAGGGCCGGCGCCAGTGCTGGGATACCTTCGAGTTCATCCGCGGCGCCGCCCCGGGCTTCGAGGACGCCTACATCGTCGAGATTGCGCCGCAGATCGGCATCCGCGAGACGCGCCGGGTGCAAGGCGAATACATGCTGAGCGAAGACGACGTGCTCGGCTGCGCCGACTTCGCCGACGCCATCGGCGTCAACGGCTGGCCGGTCGAGGCGCACGTTGCCGGCGATGTGAAGTTTCTCTTCGCACGGGAGAAAAGAGGCTTCAATCAGCTTCCCTACCGGATGATCGTGCCGCAGAAGGTCGACAACCTCTTCGTCGCCGGCCGCTGCGCCTCGATGACGCACGGCGGCCAGTCGGCCGCGCGCGTGAGCGGGCCGTGCTTCGTCATGGGCCAGGCCGCGGGCGCCGCGGCGCACCTCGCGCTCCAGTCGGGCGTGGCGCCGCGCCGGCTCGACGTGGGTAAACTGCAGGAGTGCCTGGAGCGCGACGGGGCTTATCTCGGCCGCGAGGCGGCGGCCGTGCAAGCGTAATCAGTTTTCTGGGAGGATCAAATGGACCCGCTGCAAAACTTGCAAAATCTGGATCAGATCACCACCACCGCGATCGATCTCGGCATCAAGTTCGCGCCCAAGCTGCTGGTCGCGATCCTGATCCTGGTCGCCGGGTACTTCGCGGGCCGCTGGGCCGGCCGTGCGCTCGGGCGCGCTCTGGAGCG
>Ga0068854_100003179_pt1 | contig 10251 bp, 9 predicted proteins | sample KBSCornC42_FD_66590 | JGI IMG/M metagenome (GOLD analysis project Ga0068854, IMG submission 66590) | Corn rhizosphere microbial communities from Kellogg Biological Station, Michigan, USA - KBS Corn C4-2 | ecosystem: Host-associated > Plants > Roots > Rhizosphere > Soil ... | reverse complement strand
CTATCTCAACCTGATCGAGCGCAACCAGCGGCCGCTGTCGGCGCGCCTGCTGCTGTTGATGACACAGCGGTTCGACTTCGATCCACGCACGCTCGGCGGCAGCGACGAGATTGGCGGGGTCGATGGCCTGCGCCGCCGGCTGAGCGATGAGCGCTTCGCCGATCTCGGGATCGACCGCGACGAAGTGGTCGAATGGCTTCACGCCGCGCCACACGCCGCGTTGGCGTTCGCGCGGTTGTACGACCAGGCGGGCGCCGCGGGTCCCGGCGAGGCGGCCGATTCGACCACTCTGGCACGTCGCGAGATCGAGCGCTGGCGCAATCACTTTGCCGATCTCGACGCCGCTGCGGAGGAGCTGGCCGACGATCTGCGCCTGTCCGAAGGCGAAATTGGCGCGGCGATGGCCGAGCGTTTGCGCCGCCGCCACCAGCTCAGCGTCCGCATCCTGCCGGGCGAGGTCATGCCCGAGCACTTGCGCCGGCTCGATCTCCACGCGCGCCAGCTTCAACTCGCTGAGATGCTCGATCCGGCCTCGCGCACGTTCCAGATCGCGGTCCAGGTCGCCCACCTCGAGCAAAGCGATGCCGTTCGCGCGCTGGTCGCGGGTGCGAACCTGCCCGACCGCACTGCGCAGCGTTTGTTCCAGCGCCACCTCTACGCCTACTTCGCCGCCGCTCTGATCATGCCGTACGGGCGCTTCCTGCGCGCCTGCGAAGCCACTGGCTATGACTTGGCGGTGCTCCAGCGCCGCTTCGGCGTCGGATTCGAGCAACTTGCACACCGCCTGACGACGCTTCAGCGGGTCGGGCAGCGCGGATTGCCGTTCTTCATGCTCCGGCTCGACCGCGCCGGCCAGATCTCTAAGCGCTTCGCCGGGGCAAGCGGGGCGCTGTTTCTCGACAGCCCCGTGAGCTGCCCACTGTGGAATGCCAATTCGGCGTTCGAGCGGGCCGGTCGGCTCATGGCCGACCACGTGGCGCTGGAGGACGGCGGACGTTGGTTCACGCTGTCACGCACAGTGCAGGCAAGCGGGGCGAGCACGCGCAGCGCCGCCGAGTTCGCCGTGGTCGTCGGCCTCGATGCTGGCCTTGCCAACCAGCTTGCCGATGCCCGCGGTCACACGCTGCAACCGGAAGACGCGACCCACATCGGCCCGGGCTGCGCTGCCTGCCATCGAATCGACTGCATGCAACGCTCGCTCCCACCGCGCGGGGCGGCGCTGCGCTTCGACGAACGCAGCCGCGGCTTGACCCCCTTTGAGTTCGGCGGCTGACGCGGAACCGCCGAGCCGCCGCGCGCGTTGACCTTGCAACAATCGTGCAAGGGGAAGCGCAATGACCGAAGAACGCATCACTGAAATTGAGACGCCCTCGGGCAATACCCATACCTCGCACACCGTGGTCGAGCGCGATGGTGGGGGTGGTGCGGGCTGGCTGATTGCCATCGTCCTGATTATCGCCCTGCTGATCGGCGGCTACTTCCTGATGCAGAACTCGAACAGCTCGGCGCACAAGGACAACGCGATCGCCGCTGCCGCCAACGATGTCGGCGACGCCGCCCAAAAGGTCGGTGACGCGGCGCAGGACGCGGTCAAGAAGCAGTAACAGCCGGGGCCGCGCCGGCGGTCAGGCGTCGATGAGGTCGGGGTCGAGCTCGCCCGCGCGGTTCTGGATGAACATGAAGCGGTGCTCCGGGTTACGGCCCATGAGCCGTTCGACAAGGTCCTTTACCTGGGCGCGCGCCTCGTACTCTGGCGGCAAGGTGATCCGCAGCAGCGACCGGGTGGCCGGATTCATCGTTGTCTCGCGCAATTGTTGCGGATTCATCTCGCCGAGGCCCTTGAACCGGGCGACTTCGACCTTTTTGCCTTTGAACGTTGTCGCTTCGAGTTCGGCGCGTTGCGCGTCGTCGCGGGCGTAGACCGAAGTGGCGCCCGCGGTCAGCCGGTAGAGCGGCGGCTGGGCGAGATAGAGATGCCCGCGGCGAACGACCTCCGGCATCTCCTGGAAGAAGAAGGTCATGAGCAGCGTGGCGATATGCGCGCCGTCGACGTCGGCGTCGGTCATGACAATGATCCGGTCGTAGCGCAGGTGGTCCGGGTTGCAGTCCTTGCGCACGCCACAACCTAGCGCGAGCTGAAGGTCGGCTATCTCCGAATTCGCGCGAATTTTGTCCGTCGTCGCACTGGCAACGTTGAGGATTTTTCCCCGAATGGGCAGGATCGCCTGAGTCTTGCGGTCGCGCGCCTGCTTGGCGCTGCCGCCGGCCGAGTCACCCTCGACGATGAACAGCTCGGTCTCGCCGCTGCCTTCGCCGCTGCAGTCGGTCAGCTTGCCCGGGAGGCGCAGCTTGCGCGCATTGGTAGCGGTCTTGCGCTTGATCTCGCGCTCGGCCTTGCGCCGCAGCCGCTCGTCCATCCGTTCGAGCACGTGGCCGAGGAGCGCACGCCCGCGGTCCATGTTGTCGGCGAGGAAGTGGTCGAAGTGGTCGCGGATCGCGTTTTCGACGAGCCGCGCGGCTTCGGGCGAGGTCAGGCGGTCCTTGGTCTGACTCTGGAACTGCGGGTCGCGGATAAACAACGAGAGCATGATCTCGCTGCCCGTGACGATATCCTCGGGCGCGATATCCTTGGCCTTCTTCTGCCCAACAAGCTCGCCGAAGGCGCGGATGCCCTTGGTCAGTGCGGCGCGCAGGCCTTGCTCGTGCGTCCCTCCGTCGGGCGTCGGGATCGTGTTGCAGTACCAGCTGTAGGCCCCGTCCGACCACAGCGGCCATGCCACGGCCCATTCGACGCGGCCCGCGGAATCACCAGGAAATTCATGATTTCCCGAGAAGAACTTGGCGGTCACGCACTCGCGCCCGCCAACCTGTTCGGCGAGGTGGTCGGCCAGGCCGCCGGGGAACTGGAACACCGCTTCGGCCGGGGTGTCGTCGGTGATCAGCGATGGCGCGCACTTCCAGCGAATCTCCACGCCCGCGAAAAGGTAGGCCTTGGATCGCGCCAACCGGAACAGCCGCGCCGGCTTGAACTTCGCATCCTCGCCGAAAATCTCCGGGTCGGGGGTGAAAGCTACCGACGTTCCACGCCGGTTGGGCGTCCCACCGAGCCGGTGCAGCGGCCCGAGCGGCACGCCACGCGCGAATTCCTGCGCGAACAGCTCGCGGTTGCGCGCGACCTCGATCCGGGTGTGACTCGACAGCGCGTTGACCACGCTGACGCCGACGCCGTGCAACCCGCCGCTGGTGGCGTAGGCTTTGCCCGAGAACTTGCCGCCCGAATGCAGCGTCGTGAGGATCACCTCGAGCGCCGACTTGCCCGGAAACTTCGGGTGCTCGTCGACCGGGATGCCGCGGCCGTTGTCCTCGATCGTCAGCCGCCCCGCCGCTCCTGATGCCGGCTCGAGCGTGACTTCGATGCGGTTGGCGTGGCCCGCAACCGCCTCGTCCATCGCGTTGTCGAGCACTTCGGCGGCGAGGTGGTGGAGCGCGCGTTCGTCGATCCCGCCGACGTACATGCCCGGCCGGCGCCGCACGGGCTCGAGGCCTTCGAGCACCTCGATCGCGCCACTGTCGTAGTCGCCGCCGGCGCCCGCGGGGAGCTTGTCGAAAAGATCGTCGGCCATCGCCCCTGGCTATAGGGACAGCGGGAATCCGCGCGCAAGCGCGTTGCGTGGGTTATCCCAAGCGGGTCAGTCGGCGAACCGCGCCGGGGCCGGTGAGACGGTTCCGGTCCCGACTTCGCGCACTTCCCATGAGCGTTCCGCGACGTTGTCCGCGCTGAACCGGAACGCGCCATCGAGACCGAGGAAACCGCCGCGGTCGGCCAGCCTTCGGGTTGGGAACAGCGCGCCCGGGCGCCAGTCGCGCGCGACGCGCAGCGTCAGCAGCACTCCGTCATAGCCGAGCGTGGCGATACGATACGGCTGGTTCCCGAAGCGCGACTTGTAGCTCGCTGCGAACTGCGCGAAGCGCGCGTCCGAAACGGCGGAATACCACGCGCCGCGCAGCGCCGGGGTGCTGGTGATGGCGCTTTCTCCGGCCCATAGCTCGGTGCCGAGGATGCGCATCGCCGGGTTCTTCAGCGCCGGCGCGGCGCGGGAGGCGATCCGCGCGCCGTCGGCAATCAGCACCGCGTCGTAGCCGCCCTTTGCCTTGAGCCGCTGCGCCGCGCTGGTCACCGACGTGTTGCCGCGATCATAGCCCTCGGTCGCGGCGACGGTGCCGCCGGCCGCCTTGACCGCAGCAGCGAACGCGTCGCCCGCGCGCTGACCGTACTCGCCGGTCGGGATCAACGCGGCGAAGCGCGATGCTCCGCGCGCCTTGGCGAAGGACACCGTGCGCGCGATCGACTGCGCCGGAACGTGGCCGAGCACGAACACGTCATCGGCGGCGACGCGGCTGTCGTTCGAGAACGTGATCATGGGCACCCGCGCCGGGCTCGCCGCGGCGGCGACGGCGCGGACGTCCTCGTTGAGGAGCGGGCCGAGGATCAGCTTGTTGCCGTCGGCCAGAGCTCGCGCCGCGGCGCTCTGCGCGCCCGTCGCGGTGTCGTACGTGGTGATCCGCAGGTTCTGCGCGTTGGTGTCGAGCAGCGCCATCGTCGTCGCGTTGGCGATGCTCTGGCCGACGCCCGCGTTGCTTCCGGACAGCGGCACGAGCAGCGCGACACGATGGCGGTCGCGGTCACCGGGGAGGGTGCCCGAGGTCTCCTCGGTCGGCACCGGCGTCGGCGCGATCACCGGCGGGCCCTTGGGGATGACCTTGCAGCCAGCGACCAGCACGATCGCGCCAGTCAGGATTGCGTTGCGCAAAAGCGCGCGCTTCTCGATCATTCGCTTGCCGCTCCCCGCCGGGCTGGTCCATGGAACGCCGGGCATGAGCCAAGCGACTGAACCGTCTCTGAAACCCGGGCTCTACATCGTCGCGACGCCGATTGGCAATCTCGGCGACGTCACCATCCGGGCCATCGAGACATTGCGCGGCGTCGTTGCCGTGGCGTGCGAGGATACCCGAGTCACCGGTCGCCTGCTCAAGCACCTGGGCATTGCCAAGCGACTGATTCGCTACGACGATCACGCCGACGAGCGGGCCCGGACGAAGGTCCTCGACCTCGCCGCGAGCGAGCCGGTGGCGCTGGTCAGCGATGCGGGCACCCCGCTGATCTCCGACCCCGGCTATCGCCTCGTGCGCGAGGCGCGTGAGCGGCAGGTTGCGGTGTCCAGCATTCCCGGGCCGAGCGCCGCGATCGTCGCGCTGACCTTGGCCGGGCTGCCGACCGATCGGTTTTTGTTCGCCGGATTTCTCGCCGCGAAGGACAAGGCCCGGCGTGCGACGCTCCACGAGCTGGGCCCGATCAAGGCTACGCTCGTGTTCTACGAAACCGGGCCGCGGCTGGTCGCCTCGCTCGAGACGATCGCCGAGATGTTGCCGGGCCGAGAAGTGGCCGTCGCCCGCGAATTGAGCAAGCTTTATGAGGAGTGCCGAACCGGCTCGCCGAAAGAACTTGCCGAGCACTATCGCGCCCTGCCGCCGAAGGGCGAGATCGTGCTGCTCGTTGCCCCGCCGGGTGAGACGGTGGAGAAACTCGACGACCACGCAGTCGACGCCTTGCTGACTGCGGCCCTGAAGGAAGCAAAGCCGTCGCGCGCTGCCGCGGAGGTCGCCCACGCCCACGGCCTCGATCGCAAAACCCTCTATGCTCGCGCGCTGGTGCTGCGGCAGGGATGACCGCGCGACGGGCAGCGGCCGAGGCCCGCGGACGCCGCGGCGAGACACTGGCGGCGTGGTGGCTGCGACTTCGCGGCTGGAGGATCGTGGCTCGCCGGCAGCGGGTGGGAGTGGGTGAGGTCGATCTGGTCGCTCGGCGGGGACGCACGGTCGCCTTCGTCGAGGTCAAGTGGCGCGCGACACCGGCCGAACTCGACCTGGCGATAGACCAGCGCCGGCTGCAACGCGTCGCGCGCGCGGCCGAAGCACTCGCGCCACGCTTTGCCCGCAATGGCGAGGACTTGCGGATCGACGTGCTGCTGCTTGCGCCGCGCAGCTGGCCGCGCCACATCGTCAACGCCTGGCAGCCCTGAGCAAGGACCCCGAATGACCATCCGCGTCTCCGTCCAGATGGATCCGCTGCCGTCGCTCAACATCGGCGGGGATTCGACTTTCGCCTTGATGCTCTCGGCGCAAGAGCGCGGGCACGAGCTCTGGTATTACGACGTTCGCGACCTCTCGTGGCGAGAGGGCAGGGTGACCGCGTGGGCCGCTCCGGTGGTTGTCCAGCACGTGCCTGGCGACCACTTCAACCTCGGGGATTTCCGGACCATCGACCTTGGCCGCGACAGCGACGTCGTGCTGATGCGCCAGGACCCGCCGTTCGACATCGGCTACCTCACCGGAACCTGGCTGCTCGAACGCATCGCCGACGAGACCCTGGTGGTCAACGATCCGCGCGCGGTGCGCGACGCGCCGGAGAAAGTCTTCGTGCTCGACTTCGCGCGGTTCATGCCGCCGACGCTGGTCACCCGCCGGATCGAGGAAGTTCGCGCGTTCCATGCCGAGCACGGGGAGATCGTGGTCAAGCCGCTTCACGGCAATGCCGGCAAGGCGGTGTTCCGGGTCGGCCGCGACGGGGCGAACATGGCGGCGCTGGTCGAGCTGTTCGGCCAGGTCTGGCCCGAGCCGTTCATGGTTCAGCAGTTCCTCCCCGATGTCTCGGCGGGCGACAAGCGCATCGTCCTGGTCGACGGCGAGGTTGCCGGGGCGATCAACCGCAAGCCGGGGGAAGGGGAGTTCCGCTCCAACCTTGCTGCCGGGGGTTATGCCGAGGCGACCACTCTGTCGCGTCAGGAAGAGGAAATCTGCAGCGCGCTCGGCCCCGAACTCAAACGGCTCGGCCTGGTTTTCGTCGGAATCGACGTGATCGGCGGGCGCTGGCTGACCGAAATAAACGTGACCTCGCCGACGGGCATCGTCGCCATCGACAGATTCAACGGAGGCGACACGCCGGGTCTTATCTGGGACGCGATCGAGCGGCGTCTGGGCGAGCGTTCGTAACCAAACTCAAGTTCGACCGTTCAAACGCCTATGGGCGAATGGATCATCCAACTGATCGCGCAAGGCGGCTACTGGGGCATCGCCGTGCTGATGGCGATCGAGAACGTCTTCCCGCCGATCCCGTCCGAGCTGATCATGGGCGTCGGCGGGCTCAACGTAGCGCGTGGCACGATGGAGTTCTGGCCGCTGCTCCTCGCCGGAACGATCGGCTCGACGCTGGGCAATTACGTCTGGTTCCTCGCTGGCGATCGGCTCGGTTACGCACGGCTCAAGCCGTTCGTGCGCCGCTGGGGGCGGTGGCTGACCCTCGACTGGCGCGACGTGGAAAAGGCGGCGGCATTCTTCGGGCGGCACGGCCAGTGGATCGTCTTCGCGATGCGCTTTTCGCCGTTGCTGCGCACGCTGATCTCGCTCCCGGCCGGGCTGGCGCACATGAGCCATGGCAAGTTCCTGATCTTCACTTTCGCCGGCGCGGCAGTGTGGAACGCACTGCTGATCAAGGGCGGGCACTGGCTCGCGGGCTATAGCGACCAAGTCGACCAGTGGGCCGGGGCGGTGGTGCTGGGCTTCGTGCTGCTGGCGCTCGCCGGATACCTCTGGCGGGTTTCGACCTGGAAGCCCTGCGAAGACGAGCCTCAGGCGCGGGGGTGCGCCGAACGATAAGTCTCGAGCAGCGTCGCCGCATCGACTTTGGTGTAGATCTGGGTCGAGCTCAAGCTGGCATGACCGAGCAGCTCCTGAAGGCTGCGCAAGTCCGCTCCGGCGCCGAGCAGGTGCGTGGCGAAACTGTGGCGCAAGGCGTGCGGGGTGGCGGTTGCGGGGAGACCGAGCGCAGTCCTTGCCTTGAGCACCGCGCGTTGGACCATGCCGGGTGACAGCGGACCACCCTTGGCGCCGCGGAACAAGGGGCCGCCAGGGACCAGGGCGAACGGCTGCGCTCGGGCGTAATCCTCGATGGCCTCGCGAACGATCGGCAGCAGCGGCACCACCCGCTGCTTGCCGCCCTTGCCGGTAACCCGGATCGTCTCACCGGGCGGAAGAATGTCGGCGGTCAGCGAGAGCGCCTCGGCGATCCGCAGCCCGGCCCCGTACAGCAGCATCAGCACCGCCCGGTCGCGCGCGCCGACCCACGCCGGACCGTCGTCCTCGCCTACGAGATCCGCGAGATTGGTCGCGTCGTCGGGGGTGACAGGACGCGGGATGCCCTTCTTGACCCGCGGTCCGCGCAGACGGGGGCCCGCCGCATCCGGTTCACCAGCCTGCTCGCGGGCAAACGCGAGGAACGCCTTGAGCCCGGATAGCTCGCGCGCCGCCGAGGCGTTGACCAGACCTTCCCCCCTGCGCGCCGCGAGGTGGCCGCGCAGGCGTGGCGCATCGATGCGAGCCAGGTCGTGCCAGCACTGGGCCTCGGTCGCACTCACCAACCGCGCCGCCGCCGCGCAGTAAGCCCGCACCGTGTGCGGCGAGCGTCGGCGCCCTTCGGCCAGGTGCGCGCGCCAAAGTTCGAGAAGATCGGGCCCGCTCATGCGGCGACCAAGGCCGGAGAGACGACCTCGGCCAGCAATGCGTCGAGCAGCGGCATTCCGGCCTCGGTCACCCGGAGCCGCTCATCAGTGTGTGCGACAAGTCCGAGGCGCTGGTGAAGCGCTACTTTGGAGAAGTCGACGAGTTCGTTGGGGTGGAGCCCGAAGCGCCCACCGAGCGCAGGCAGATCGACCCCTTCGGCCAGCCGCAAACCCATGAGCAGCGCCTCGACCGCCTGGTCGGAGGCGTTGAGCGCCGCCTCGCTGGCCAGCCCGTGACCCTGCCGCGCAAGCGCATCGAGCCAGTTCTCGGGCTTCTTGTGGCGCAAGGTGGCGATCCCACCCCGCCGCCCGTGCGCGCCAGGCCCGATGCCGAGATAGTCGCCATAGCGCCAGTAGGTCAGGTTGTGGCGGCTCTCCTCGCCCGGGCGGGCATGGTTGCTGACCTCGTAGGCGGGCAGTCCCGCGGCGGCCGTCATCTCCCGGGTGAGGGCGAACAGCTCGGCGGCGGGATCGTCGGCGAGTGGCGCAAACGACCCCTCGCGCTCGAGCGTTGCGAAGCGCGTCCCGGGTTCGATCGTCAACTGGTAGAGAGAGAGGTGCCCGGTGCCGAAGTCCAGCGCGCGGGCGAGCTCGGCTTGCCATGCGGCGGCGTCTTGGGAGGGCCGGGCATAGATCAGATCAAAGCTGACGCGGGCGAAATGGCGTTGCGCCACCTCGAGCGCGTCCACGCCTTCGCGGACGTCGTGCAAGCGGCCGAGGAAGCGCAGCGCCTCGTCATCGAGCGCCTGGAGACCCAGTGAGACGCGGTTGACGCCGGCCTGCGCCAGCGCCGCGAAGTTGGCCGCCTCGACCGACGAGGGATTGGCTTCGAGCGTGATCTCGATGTCGTCCGCCAGGCGCCAGCGCTCCGCCGCGGCGTCAATCAGCGCGCTGACCGTGCCCGGCGGCATCAGCGACGGCGTACCGCCGCCGAAGAAGATCGAACCCAGCTCCTCGCCCCCGCGCAGCGACGCCTCATGCGCCATGTCCGCGAGCAGCGCATCACGCCACGCGGCCTGGTCGACTTCGGCGCGGACATGGCTGTTGAAGTCGCAGTAAGGACACTTGCGCGCGCAGAACGGCCAATGAATATACAGAGCGAGCGCCATAACGTTCTATTTACACGACAACTTTAGTTCTTGTTAACGCGATTGGGTGCTAATTTCCTCACCATAGGGAAGGGTGAGGGGGCGTCCATCATGAAATGGTTCGGGGTGGCGCTCGGCGCCAGCTTCGTTGCGGCGGTGCTCGCCGCGCTGTTCGGCACGACGGTAGCGCATGCGGCGGCGAGCGAGAGCTTCGCCAGGCCGGCCAGCTTCGCCGAGCGCCTGCTCATCGCCCATAACCGCGAGCGTGATCGCGTCGGCGTGCCGCGCCTGATGTGGAGCGCCAAGCTCGCTAGCGAGGCGCAGGCGTGGGCCGACGACCTCGCGCGCACCAATCGCTTCGAACACTCTCAGCAACGCAACGACGCCGGCGAGAACCTGTGGATGGGCCCGGCGCAACGCTATTCGGCCGAACAGATGATTAGCGGCTTCACCGACGAGGTCCGCTATTTTCGCGCCGGGCAGTTTCCCAACGTCTCGAACACCGGCAGCTGGCACGACGTCGGCCACTACACCCAGCTGGTGTGGCG
>Ga0068854_100003177_pt1 | contig 10252 bp, 8 predicted proteins | sample KBSCornC42_FD_66590 | JGI IMG/M metagenome (GOLD analysis project Ga0068854, IMG submission 66590) | Corn rhizosphere microbial communities from Kellogg Biological Station, Michigan, USA - KBS Corn C4-2 | ecosystem: Host-associated > Plants > Roots > Rhizosphere > Soil ... | reverse complement strand
GCGCGCTGCCGTTCGCGGCGGCGGCGAGCGTCGCCATCATGCCGGCGACGCCGAGCACGGTCGCGCGGGCGTGGCCCTGGCCCCAGCCCTCGGCGACGACGTCGACGACGGCGCCGCCCTTGCACTTCTCCCAGTCGTCGTCGCTGCCACGGCGGCCGTCGGCGCCGAGCGCGCAGCGCCGCACGATGCCGGCATCGAGCGGCATCGGCGGCATCAGGTGCATCGCCGCGCCGATCGCCTTGCCGGCGGGCTCGCTGAGGAGGCGCCCGTACGCGATCGGCGTCGGCCCCGGCGCGTTCCAGTCGCGCTCGTCGCTGGCGACGAGCGGCGCGCCGAACAAGAGGTCGGCGTTGCCGCACGAGATGCGCGCTTCGTCGCAGTTGGCGTTCCAGCCGAACGCGTGCGCCGCGGCCTGGACGCTCCACGGCCGCTGGCAGCCGGCGAAGTTCTGCTCGAAGCAGAACATGCGGTCGAGGAACCGCGCCGAGTCCGATCGCATCAGCTGGCCACGCAGGCTTCCCGCCGCCGGCGTCGCTTCGTGCTGCATCGCCGCGCGCTCGGCAGCGACGAGCTTCCGGCCGCGCTCGCCGTCGCCGAGGAACGCCGTCGCCATGATCGGCTTGATCGTCGACGCCGGCATCGCCGAGTGGTAGACGGCCGGATTGAGGAGCGCATCGGGGCGGTACTGGACGCGATACGGCAGGCGCGGATCGCAGCCGGGATCGCGGCCGGGGCCGTCGACCTCCTGGCGCGCGCACGGCGACAGCGCACCGGCGAGCGCCTCGATGCGGCCGCTTGCGATGTCGATCACGGCGACTGCGGCCATTCGCACCATCGCGCCTTCGAGCAGCTGCTGCCCGATCGCGCCGTCGCGGTCCTCGGCGCGGTGGAGGCCGAGCGCACGGCAGACGTCGTGGCGCCCGGTGTAGCAGGCGGCCGTCTTCTGCGCCAGCGCCTGCAGCGCGGGGTCGATCGTGAGGTCGATCGAATAGCCGACGTCGACTGGCGCGCCGTCGAGGTCGACGTGGTTGCGCGAGCCGACGCGGCCGGCGTGCACGCGTTGCGCCGGCTCGTCGCTTGCGGCGTAGGCGCGGTAGAGCGCGCCTGCCGGCTGGCGCAGCGTTTCGAGCGGCGACAGCAGCGTGAAGAGCGACGGCGGCACCTTCCAGCGCGGATCGTCGGCCGCGGCATCGGGGCCCGGCTCGCCGCCGATCGCGATCGGCGCCGGCGTCGCGGCCGATCCGCTCGCCGCGACGGCGACGCTGCGCACCGCCGCCATCGTGCAGACGCGTTGCTGCGCGCTGCGCGGCGGTGCGAGAAAGTACGCCGGCCCCGAGTCGCCGTCGCCGCCGAGGTAGATGCAGCCCGGAACGCCGCCCCAGGGATTGCGCCGCGTCACCTCGCGTGCGGTGATCTGCATCTCCTGGTCGGCACGCCAGCGCGCGAGCGTTGCGCTGCCTTCGGTGCCGCGCCACGCCAGCGTCTCGAGGATCGCGGAATCGCTGCGATGCAACGTCTCGAGCGCGGCGACGAGGTCGGCGCAGCGCACCTGGAAGCGCCGGCCCGGCGCGTCGACAGCCTCGACCGGCGTCGCGAGCGCGTCGACCGCGGCGGCGAACCAGCGCACCGGATCGAGACCGACGCGGTGCTCGACGCGCGCGTTGCTTCGCGTGCTGAAGCGCAGCAGCGCAGCGTCGATGTCGTTCATCTGTGCCGCGACCGCGTCGGCGAGCGGCGCCTCCGCGCGCGCGCCGGCGAGCTCGCGCAGCCACCGTGCGAGCGGCGCCGGGCCGCCCCATTCCTTGCGGCACGCCGGCACGCCGGCGAGAACGGCGAGCGCGTCGGTGGGCGTCGCGACCAACCCGCCGCGCGCGACGATCGCGCGCTCGAACGTCTTCAGCGCAGCGACGCGGCGGACGCTGACGTAGCGGTCGCTTCGCCCTTGGGCGTCGATGCTGTCGGGATCGGCGGGGCGGATCACCGCGACCAGCGCGACGACGCCGAGCAGCACCGGGACGACGCCGAGGCTGGCGGCGATCGCGCACTCGAGCAGCGAGATGCGGCGGCGCTCAGCCATCGCGCCTCCGTGCGTCGCGAACGGCGGTGGCGGGCGCGACATCGACGTTGAGGCAGAGCGCGAGGAACGCGACGTTCACGAGCAGCGAGGTCATGCCGAAGCTGACGAACGGGAACGTCACGCCGGTGAGCGGGAGCACCGCGAGGTTGCCGGCGACGGTGACCGCGAGCTGACACGACGTCAGCACGACCCACGCCACCGCGATCCAGCTGACGAGCGCCTGGCCGTCGTGGCCGAGCTGGCCGGCGTCTGCGACGAGGCGCGGCTCGCCGCGCGTGACGCGGCCGTGGTGGCGCACCAGGCGGTGCAGCCAGAGCGCGGTCGCGAGCGCGCCGGCCCACGCCGCGAGCGGGCCGAACATGCCGACGAGCGCCGTGAACGTGTAGTCGCTGTGGATCTGCGCCGGCACGCCGCTGCAGCCGCGCGCCGACGAGAACCCGCACCACGGCACGGTGCCGATGCCGAAGCCTTCGGGCGGCACTGCGCGCTGGAACCAGGAGACGAGCGCGAGCTGGTCGTTGATCGAGGCGAACGGCGCGGCGACGCTCTCGAGGCGGCTCGCGGCGACGCTGTCGTGTGCGCCGACCGCGAACAGCGCCGCGGTGATGCCGCCGATCCAGGCGACAAAGAGCAGCAGCGCGAGCGCGAACGCGACGACGACGTGGCCGGTGCGGTGGTGCCACCACATCGCGAGCGCGGCGGCGACGAACGCGCCGCCGCCATAACCGGCGATCAGGAGCGGCCCCATGTCGCGCGTCACGAACATCGCGGCGACGAGGACGCCGACGACGAGCAGCAGCGGCCACGTCCAGCGCAGGAACGAGAGGATCGCCCGCCCGCTCCTCGCCAGCCGCTCGGTGAGCGGGCCGCCGCGCAGGAAGAAGAACCAGGCGGCGCCGACGATCAGCCAGACCCGGCCGAGCTCCGACGTCAGCTGGCGTCGATTGGCGAGAACGACGCCGAACGCGACCACCGCGGCGAGCGTCGCGACGACGAGGAGCGCGCCGCCGCCGACCCTGCCGACGCGCCGGCTGGCGCGCTGCATCGCTTCGCCGGCCACCGAGAGCAGCCACGCGAAGGCGCGGGCCAGCGGCGCGCGGACGAAGACGACGATCGACAGCACGAGCATCGCGAGCCAGAGATGGCCCTGGTGATAGAGCGCGAGATAGCGGTTGCCGGCATGGCCGGTGAGCGAGAGGTCGAGCAGCAGCAGCCAGCCGACGCCGGTCGCGACCACGAAGCCGGCATAGCCGACGCGCGAGCTCATCGACCGCAGCGGCGCTGCGCGTTGCGGTTTCGGACCGCGCACGAGCGCCGCGACCGCGACGACCGCGGCGATCCCCGCGACCACCAGCACGAAGGTCGCCGGCGGCGTCCGCCACGACGCGTCGGCACGCGCGAGGACGAAGTCGTGGCCTCCCGAGAGCGGCCACGGCACGCGCGCTGCCCACGCCGCTGCCGCCCACGCGGCGAGGGCCGCGGCGACGCCGAGCGCCGGCTGGCGTGCGCGCCGGCTCCAGACGACGAAGACGAAGCCGAGCGCCATCGCCGCTGCCCACTGCAGTCCCGCGCTTCGGCTGAGCGCGCGCATCGCCTCGTTCTTGCGCGCGTTGTCGAGCGAGTGGCGGGCGTCCGCGAAGAGCGCAGCGGTCGCGGCGAGCGCTTCGCCGCCGCTCGCGCACGACGCCTTGCGCGACGCCGGCGGCAACTCCGCGGTCGCGGCGAGCGCTGCGGTGGCGGCGCGGCCGTCGAGCGCGGCGGCGAGCAGCAGCACCGCGTTGGCGCGGGCGCGCTCGGCGTCGGCGGTCGGCGCGTCGGCGCGTGCCGGGCTCGCCAACGACGACTCGACCCAGCGCGCTGCGCACCGCAACGGCAGCGGCCCGGCGCCCTCCGCGAGTTGGAAACGCTCGACGAAGGGCGCGACGTCGGACTCGATCGCCGCGACCGCGTCTGCGCGCTCGCGCACCGCGGCCTCGCCGTCGCCGTCGGCACTGCCGAGCGATCGCGCGCGCTCGTCGGCGGCGCGCAGCGGCCGCGCGAACGCCTCGGTCGCGCGGGCGATCGCGAGCGCGAGCGGCGCCGGCATGGCGTCGAGCTTGCGCGTCGAGGCCGACGCGCGGCGACTTCCGCAGAGCGCGCCGGCGACGTCGGTCGCGGCGAGCGCGGCGACGGCGTCGCACGTCGCCGGCAGCACCGGATCGGGCAGCCCGACGACGGCGATGCCGCGATCGAGGAAGCGCTGGTCGCGCCCGGGGTCGAGCGGTGCGATGCGGGCGAAGAGCGGAACGAGCCAGGCGATCGCGGCGGCAACGAGCGCGAGCTCGACGAGCGCAGGCACGGCGCGCACGAGCCGCGCCATCAGCGGCGCGGGCGGCGGCAAGGCGGCTGCGCTGGCGGACATGGCTCCGGTGCTCGGCCGTGCCGGCGCTCAGTGCGGCGCGGCCATCGCTTCGCCGCGCAGCGCGCCGAGCCGCACCGTGTCGCCCGCCGAGAACGACGGCGCATGGTCGAGGCGAAGCGTGTGCGAGCGGCCGTCGCGACTGCGCACGACGACGTCGTACTGCGCGCGCTGCTGCGTCGCCTGCTTGCCGATCTCGTGGCCGGCGAACGCACCGCCCAATGCGCCGAGGAGGGCGAGCATGCGGCGGTGGTGGGCCTCGCCGAGCTCCTTGCCGAGGACCGCGCCGGCGATCGCGCCGGCGACCGCGCCGATCGGCCCGCCGGGCACGGGCTCGACGAGGCGGACCGATTCGACGAACGCGCAGTCGTCGCACGATGCGCGTTGCGGCGCGCGCGCAGCGACGAGCGAGGGCGGCGCAACCGGCCGCACGGGTGGTGGTGGCGGCGCTGGAGCGGCCGTCGCTTCCGCGGCCGCCGGATGGGGAACCGGCACGGTCACCGGAGTCGGCACCGGCGCGGCGATCGGCGGCGACGCTTGCGCGGCAGCGACCTGCGACTGCGCCCGCGCCGCGTCGGCCCACGGCAGCGGCGTCGGCGCGAGCAGCAGCGGCCCATCGAGCGCCGCAGTCGCGAGCCGGCCATCGTGCTGCAGCGTCGCGGTGACGCGGCTGGCGGCGCCGATCGCGTCGCGCGGGTCGATGAGGTAGGTCCCTTCGTAGACGCCGGATTCGCTCTCGCGCAGCGCGAGGAGGTGCCAGCCGCCTTCGATGCGCAGCGACACGGCCGCATGCGGAGTGCCGTAGACCGAGAAGCGGAGCGGAACGCCGGCACCGAGCGCGGCGACCTGCTCGACCTCGACGCCGTCGATCGCCACCGCAGCCGACGCGGCGCCGTGCGCGCCGGGAGCCCCGACCGCCAACGGCGCGGCGAGAGCGGCCGTCAGCACGAGACGATGCAAGAACACGATGCCTCCACGACTGCCTGCTGCACGGCAGCGCAAGGAACCCACGCTTCCGCGCGCAGCACGCGGAATCGCCGCTTCCACCACCCAAGGCTAGCCCGAGTCGGGCCGTTTTTCGCCGCGGCACGCCGGCTTTACGAAAGACTACGTTGGCTTCGCAAGAAGTCGGCGTCTTCCGTCAACGCGGCAGTCGCTTTGCCGTTGATGGGGCCATCACGACGACGGACCGATGCCCATGAAGCTCGTCGAATGCTGGCGGTGGCGCTTTCGCGATCCCAAGTCGGGTCGCATGTGCCGGACGATGTACGCGCTCTGCGAAGAGGAGGCGCGCAAGTTCGTCGACGCCGAGCGCATCCCCGGCACGCTGGTCATGCGCGAGGTCCACGACGCCGACTTCGCCGACACGCTGCCGCACGTCGGCACTCCCGCAGTCGGCTAGCGGCTCAGCGCGCGCGTGCGGCCTCGCGGCCGAACGCCGGCCAACGCGTCCGTGGCCCGTCCAGTCCGGGCGGCGGCACGAAGCGGTCGCCGGCGACGAGGCCGGTGGCGACGCCGAGCCGCGCCGCGAGGTGCGCGGCGTCGTATGGCGCGTGCACCTTGACGTCGTTGTCGAAGTAGACGTAGACGTCGCGCCGCGCGCGCCGTGGCGCCGGCCGCGAGGATGCGAGTCGCGCATCGTCGACCTGGCCGCCGCTCCGCCACGCAGCGATCCGCGCCGCCCAGCGGTCGAGCGCGGCGTCGCCGTAGCCGCTGGCGTACAGCTCCTCGTCGCCGTGCAGGCGGAGGTAGACGAAGTCGGCGGTCAGGTCCTCGAGCAGCGGCCAGCGGCCGGCGGTGTCGGCGACGACGAGCGCGATCCGGTGCCGCCGAAGCAGCGCGATGAACGCCGGGTCGACGAAGCTCGGATGGCGAATCTCGACCGCGTGGCGGATCGGCCGCGCGCGGTCGATGGCGAGCCAGGCGCGGCCGGCGAGGCGCTCGTCGTGGCGCTCGGCGAGCGCGAGCGCCGCCGCGGTGTCGCGCGGAAGCGCGGCGAAGAAGGCGTCGAAGCGCTCGCGGTCGAAGCCGAGCTGCGGCGGAAACTGCCACAGGATCGGGCCGAGCTTTTCTTCGAGCCGCAGCACGCCCGAAGCGAAGAAGTTCGCCAGCGCCGCGCCGACCTCGCGCAGCTTGAGCATGTGGGTGATGTAGCGCGAGCCCTTGACCGCGAAGACGAACCCGGGCGGCGTCTCGGCGTGCCACGCCGCGTACGACGCGGGTCGCTGCAGCGAATAGAACGAGCCGTTGATCTCGATCGTCGGCAGCATCCGCGAAGCGAACGCCAGCTCGCTGCGCTGCGGCAGCCCGTCGGGATAGAAGACGCCGCGCCACGGCGCGTAGCGCCAACCCGAGATGCCGATCCGAACGTCCCCCGCGGCCGCCATGCCCCGGCCGGAGCAAGCGGAACGCCCGCGTGGCTAACCCTGGCGCGGCAGCGGCTGCAGCATGCTGACGCGGTTGCCCTCGGGGTCCATGAACGAGACGTACTTGCCGACGCCGGGAATCTCCATCGGCTCGCCGAGGACGTTGCCGCCGGCCTGCCGGACCTTCTCCATCGACTTGCCGATGTCGTCGACGGCGATCACCACCGACGGGAACTGCGCCGGCTTGTCGGCGCTGCGCTTGAAGAGGCCGCCGTTGATCGCGCCAGGCGTCGTCGGACCCTTGGCGTCGGTCGCGGTCGTCGTCGCGAGGACGTAGTGGCCCATCTCGGCGCCGAGCGCCTCGGTGTTCCAGCCGAACGCCGAGCGGTAGAAGGCGGTGACGCGGGCAGCGTCGTCGTAAGGCATCTCGAAGTGAACGACCGGATCCATCGCGGCTCCCGATGTGGCTCGAAGCGGCAAGGATGGCACGCCGCCGCGCGCGGCGCAGCGTCTTCAGCCGTCCGCCTGGTCGGCGGCGTTGCCGCCGGCGCCGAGATACGACTTGATGCGGTCGACCCGGTTGCCGACCTTCTGCACCGCCTTCAGCAGCGCCTCGTCGGTCGTCCCGAGCGCCTCGCACCAGCGGCGCACGGCGTCGCCATCGCCGACGTCGACGGTGGCCTGCGAGCGCGGGTCGTCTGCTGCTTCGGTCTCGCGCGTCATGGCGGTCTCCTCGCCCGTCGGGAGTCGGCTCCTGCACGCGGCGTGCCGGCCGCGCGCGCGGCGCGCGCCGCCTCGACGAGCGGCCGCGCGTGGCAGCCTTCGAGGTGGTCGTCGACGAGTCCCATCGCCTGCATGAACGCGTAGACGGTCGTCGGCCCGACGAAGGTCCAGCCGCGCCGGCGCAGATCCTTCGACAGCGCGACCGCCTCGGCGGGCACGCCGAGCGCGCGCAAGCGCGCCGCGGTGACGCGCTTCGGCCGCGCCGCGGGCTTCGGCTCGTACTGCCAGACGTACGCCGCGAGCGAGCCGAATTCGTCGATCAGCGCGAGCGCGCGCCCGGCGTTGGCGATCGCCGATTCGATCTTGCCGCGGTGGCGGACGATGCCGGGGTCGGCGAGCAGTCGGGCGACGTCCTCGGCGCCGAAGCGCGCCACCGCGCGGGGATCGAAGCCGGCGAAGCCGCGGCGGAAGGCATCGCGCTTGTGCAGGATCGTCTGCCAGCTGAGCCCTGCCTGGAAGCCTTCGAGGCAGAGCTTCTCGAACAGCCGCCGGTCGTCGTCGACCGGGACGCCCCATTCGCGGTCGTGGTAGTCGCGGTACGCCGCGCTCGGCCGGCACCAGGAGCAGCGGACGACGCCGTCTTCGCTGAACAGGCCGTCGCGCTCGCTCACGCCGATGCCTCCAAGGCCCAACGGTGGCGGGCGTTTGCGGTGCTGTTCGTGCTTTCTGCCGCGCCGGGGCGGTGTTCCAATCGGCCAACCATCGGTTTCCTCGCCGCGCCGCGGCCGCCAGCCGCTACATTGCGGCGCCGCCCATAGTCTGCTGCAGGTCAGGCCGTCACCGCCATGCCCGTCATCGCCGTCGTCAATCGCAAGGGAGGAAGCGGCAAGAGCACGCTCGCCACGCACCTCGCGTCGCACTACGCGAACGCGGGCGTGCCGGTCATGCTCGGCGACGTCGACCGCCAGCAGTCGACGCAGACGTGGCTGCGCGCGCGCGCCTTGCGCGACCTGCCGAGCAGCGCGCCGATCGTCGGCTGGGCGGTCGATCCGAAGCGCGTGCTGCGGCCGCCGGCGGGAGTCAGCCACGTCGTCCTCGACACGCCAGGCGGGCTGCGCGGCTTCGATCTCGCGCGTGTCGCCGCCTTCGCCGACGTCATGGTGATGCCGGTCTGCAACTCGATCTTCGACCGCGAGTCGGCGGGCGAGTGCTTCGCCGAGCTGATGGCGCTGCCGCGCGTCGCCAGCGGCCGCTGCAAGGTCGCCGCGGTCGGCATGCGCGTCGACGCACGCACGAAGGGCGCCGAAACGCTCGCGACGTGGGCGCGCTCGATTCACCTGCCGTTCGTCGGCGTCGTCCGCGAGGCGCAGGCGTACGTGCGCTGCGTCGAGCAAGGCCTCACCGTGTTCGACCTCGGCGATCCGGGGTCGCAGGCCGACGTCGCGCAGTGGAAGCCGATCGTCGCCTGGCTCGACGCCGCGCTGCGTGCGCTGCCGCGGCCGGTCATGCGCGGCAACCCGAGCGTCGTGCGGCCGCCGGCCGATGGCGCGACCAGAGTCGGCGACGATCTCGTCGCCCGCATGGCGTCGAACGACGTCGACCGCGACCTCGACGACGATGTCGGTGCGCTCGCGCTCGCGGTCATCGAGCGCCCGCGCGCGGCGGCGCAAGTCGCTCCGGCAGCATCGCCGGCGCGCGCAGCGTCTGCCACGCCGGCCCCGAAGCCGGCAGCCGCCAAGCCGCGCACCGCGGCCGCTCCGGCGCGCGGCTTTCGCTTCGCCGCGCTCTTCGGCTGGCTGGCGCCGCGCTTCCTGCATCGCTGAGCGGCTCCGCGCGGCGCGCGTCGCCGTGACCGAGAATGCGGCGCGCTCCTGCCGCAACCGCGTCCTGCCATGCTGACCCTGCTCTTCGACGGCGTCGCCTACGGCATGCTGCTGTTCGTGCTCGCGGTCGGGCTCGCAGTGACGCTCGGGCTGATGAACTTCATCAACCTCGCGCACGGCGCCTTCGCGATGGCCGGCGGCTACGTCACGGTGCTGCTGATGAACCGGGTCGGCGTGCCGTTCCTCGCCTGCCTGCCGATCGCCTTCGTCGTGACGGCGCTGCTCGGCGCCGTCCTCGAGCGCACGCTCTACCGGCCGATGTACGCGCGGCCGCATCTCGACCAGGTGCTGTTCTCGATCGGCCTCGTCTTCATGGCGGTGACCGCGGTCGACTACCTCGTCGGCTCGATGCAGCAGAACATCAACCTGCCGGCGTGGCTGCAGGGCCGGCTGCCGATCGAGGCGGTCGGCATCGGCAAGTACCGCCTCTTCATCATCGTCACGTGCGCGGTCCTCACGGTCGCGTTGCAGTGGATCCTGTCGCGGACGCGCTTCGGCAGCCGCCTGCGCGCGTCGGTCGACGACCCGCGCGTCGCCGGCGGCCTCGGCCTCGACGTCAATCGAATCTTCCTCGCGACGTTCGCGGTCGGCTCGGGCCTCGCCGGACTCGGCGGCGCGCTCGGCGCCGAGGTGCTCGGCCTCGACCCGACGTTTCCGCTCAAGTTCATGATCTATTTCCTGATCGTCGTCTCGGTCGGCGGCACGACGACGATCACCGGGCCGCTGCTCGCCGCGCTCCTGCTCGGCATCGCCGACGTCGCCGGCAAGTACTACGTTCCCAAGCTCGGCGCCTTCATCGTCTACA
>Ga0068854_100003175_pt1 | contig 10253 bp, 13 predicted proteins | sample KBSCornC42_FD_66590 | JGI IMG/M metagenome (GOLD analysis project Ga0068854, IMG submission 66590) | Corn rhizosphere microbial communities from Kellogg Biological Station, Michigan, USA - KBS Corn C4-2 | ecosystem: Host-associated > Plants > Roots > Rhizosphere > Soil ... | reverse complement strand
ATCGCCGCGCGCACCTACGCCGTCCGCAACCTCGGCCAGTTCAAAGCCGAGGGATACGACATCTGCGCAGGGCCCGCGTGTCAGGCCTACAACGGATTCTCCGGCGAGGATCCGCTCACAGATCGCGCCGTGCGCGAGACCTCGGGACTCGTGGCCACGTACAACGGCCAGCCGATCGATGCGCTCTACACGGCGACTTGCGGCGGCGAGACTTCCGACGTCGGGACGATGTTCCCTGGGCGCAACGAGCCATATCTCAAGCGCGTCCGCTGCGTGGAGGACGAAGTGCTGACCATCGCCGGCCGCGCTGATAGCGGTCTGCTGACGGAACAGCAGGTCAATGCGCGTCTCTTCGCAGCGATCGCCGGGCTGCCCGACGGCGGCACTTCATGGAGCGCGCGCGATGTCGAGCAGGCCGTGACCGCGGCGATGACCAAGCTGCGATTCACTCCGCTCGGCACCACCACGCCGGCGTCGTCGCGTCGTGGCGATGTGCTGACCTACCTCGCCTCCATCCTCGGATTCGACCGCTACTCGACAGTCGTCACGATGCCCGCCGATCGCAACTACTACTTCCCGCAGACCGCGGCGAAGGAGTCGGTGCCGTATCGCGCCGCGGCGTTCCTGATCAAGTTCGCGTTCCTGCCTGCCGAAGGAATCGACCGCATCGACATGAACGCCGCGATACCTCGCGAAGAGCTGTACGGCCTCCTCGGATCGTGGATCCGCAAACACAACGTAATCAGCGACGCCACCGGCAAGATTCTCACCGTGACCGGACGCGATGTAACGTTGAAGATCGACGGCAAGCCGGCGCACTTCACGCTGCCGGTGAACCTGCCGGTCTTCCGGAAAATCGGCGATCGTTATCAGGAGTACGCGAGCGCGCCGGTGACCCTCGGCGACCGCGCCACGATCACCTCGGACGTCGGCAAGACTCCCGTGGCGATGGTGATCAACGCATACCTCGACGGCGCCTCGTTCGACCGCAGCTCGAACTTCGCAAGCTGGACGCGCAGTTTCCGCGCGGACGAACTGGTGACCTCGATCAACAAACGCAATCCGATCCGCCAGCTTCAGGGCATCCGTCCGCTCACCGTCGACGCCTCGCAACGCATCGCGGAGATGGAAGTGACTGCCGAGAACGGCCGCACGTTCATCCTGCGCGGCCTTCCCATTCGCTGGTCGCTCAACGTTCCCGACAATCTGTTCGTCTACGAAAAAACGCGGGACGCCGACGGTATCGATCGCTACACGTTCTATGGCAAGGGCTGGGGCCACGGCGTCGGTTTCTGCCAGGTCGGCGCGTACGGAATGGCCACCGCCGGCTGGACCGCGGAACAGATCCTGACGCACTACTACACGGGGATTCAGATCGTGAAGGGTCCCATCCTGCGCGGAGACGCAGGATCTCCGGTGGCGCCGCGGCAATAGAACTTCGGTCCCGATCCGAGCGATTGCACAGGAGATCCTGCGTCTTCGCGCAGGATTACGGCTCCGAACCCAACACCAGCACCGCCAACGCAACCGCAGCGCGTCGATCCAGCGTCGTCGCGGGATTCAGATCGAGCACGTCCGCGTGACTGTCGACGCCGGGGCGGCGGATGATCCATCCTGCTTCCTCGCCGTTCCAGGTGATGCGGACATTCGCTTGATACGACGGCGCGAACTTGCCGAAGAATTTGCGGACGAGTGCGCGGCCGAGGGATTCTTCGATCGCTTCGCCGCGCGCGAGGAAATCGTTCGCGTCGAGGATCTCCCAGCGGTTGCGGCCGAAGCGCGAGAAGAACGACTTCGCGATGCGCGCCACCGGCTTGCCGTCGCCGGTTCCGACCGCGTAGGTCACGCTCGGAAAGTTCACGCTCGACTGCTGCGCGATCGTGATCGCCGGCGCAGCGCCTTCGAAGATCGTCACGTGCGTGGCCGGGATGAGGATGATGATCATCGCCGAAAACGCGGCGCTCAGCATGAACGCGGCGATCGCTGGCAACGGCCGGCCTTCGATCAGCAGAAAAACCACGCCTGCCGCGCCGGCTGCGAGCACCACCGACGACATCAGCGCGGCGATGACGCCGACGATGCTGGCGAAGCTGCGATAGGACATCAGCGCGTTACCGTCATCGCCGCGGATGTACGCCGTCTCCCCTGCCGGGATGCCGGTCATGAACTGGAAGCGCGATCGGTCGAGAGCGCCGGACGGTGCAGGAGTGGGAGCAGGTGCGGGTGCGGGAGCGGAGGCCGGCAGTGGAGGTAGATCGGGCATCGGCTCGGTGGGCGGATCAAAAACCACCACCGTACCGCCGTCGTCATCCGCTACTCCGCTTTTTTTTTTAGTTCGGCAGACGAGATCTGTTCGTGCGGCTGCGTGGAGAGATTGAACCGCTCCAGCGTCGACGTCGGCATCGACTCCATCTGCGCGAAGACGTCCGGCTCCGGCGGCGCGGGAACCGGCAGCGGCTGCTCGAACGGTTCAGCGGCGGCTACACCGTCATTCTCCGTCGGCAGCTCCTCCGAAAACCTTCCGTACGTGTTGCCCATGCGCACTTTGGCCGAATGCGTCAGCGGCGCCACACGGATGCGCTTGCCGTTGATGTACGTGCCGTTGGCGCTGGTCAGATCGTGCACGACGAAGAAGCCGCGCTCGAAGACGATCTCCGCGTGATGCCGCGAAACTTTGGGATCGCGCAGGATGATGTCGTTGCCGGGATCGCGTCCGACCGTGAATGGCCGGTGCGTCTGCAGACGGTAGCTCTTCTCCGTACCGTCGAGCCCGACGAAAAAGAGTTTGGCCATGGATTGCGCGATTGTAGCTGATGTGCCGAAGTGAACAGTGACCGCGGCTACACAGCCGGCCGCTGAATCTCCGTCACCAGTTCGTCAATCGATACCGGCTTTGTCAGCCAGCAGCGGATGCGCGGATCGAGCTCGTCGGGCGCCGGTTGTCCGCTGATGACGATCACAGGCACACTGCGGTTGCCGTTTTCGCTGAGTTTGCTGAGGACTTCGCCGCCGTCCATCAGCGGCATGAGCCAGTCGAGCAGCACGACGTCGGGTTTCTCGACCGAAATCCGCTCCACCGCCTCGGCGCCGTTCGCGGCGAGCTTCACCTCATAGCCGCGCTGATTCAAACCGATCGCGTACAACCTCCGGACGTCAGAGTTGTCTTCGACGATCAACACCTTCGCCCTGGAGGACACGCCTTCGCATTGGTGCAGGTTTCATGCGCATGTAGAATCCGAACATGCGTGCCGGCTGGAACGAATACTTCATGGGAATCGCGCAGCAGGCGGCTACGCGTTCGACCTGCATGCGCAAACACGTCGGAGCCGTGATCGTGCGCGATCGCACCGTCCTTTCGACCGGCTACAACGGTTCGTTGCGCGGGTTGCCGCATTGCGAGGATGCTGGTTGCGTGATGGAGGACGGACACTGCGTCACGACTGTGCATGCCGAGGCTAACGCCATTCTGCAGGCGGCAAAGAATGGGATCGCCATCGACGGCGGAGAGCTTTACACCACCGCCTCGCCGTGCTGGAACTGCTTCAAGCTGATCGCGAACGCGGGCATCCGCCGCATTTTCTTCGGCGAGTTTTATCGCGACGAGCGTTCGCGCGAAGTGGCGAAGGAGATCGGCATGGAGCTGGTCGACATCGGCATGCCGGCCGCTGCCGCGTCGTGATCCCTGATGCTCATCCTCGCCGCTGATACGTCGTTGCCCATCCTTTCCGTTGCGTTGGTTCTCGGCGACGCACTGCTCGGCGCGGTTGCATTGGAAGGGCGATCGTCGCGGAACGAAAAACTGCTGCCTGCAATCGATTGGTTGTTGACCGAGAGCGCAATCGAGCGAACGTCGATCGATCTCTTCGCAGTCACGCGCGGACCTGGCTCCTTCACCGGTGTCCGCATCGGCCTGGCTACGATGCAAGGCCTCGCCCTCGCCCTCGGCAAACCCGTTTGCGCAATGTCGACACATGAAGCGATCGCGCCGGCGAATGGACGCGCGTCGATCGTCGACGATGCCGGCCGCGGCGAGTTTTATGTATCGGCCTTTGATGATGGACGCGAAGTCATCGCGCCGCAGTTGGCAAAGCGAGAGGAGGTCGACGCGCTCGACCACATCATTCGCGTCGCCGATTTCATGCAGCGCGACAACGTGGCCATCTCCTGCGCACGCCGCGCGCGCGAGATCGAACGTCGCGGTGACGGCGAGCGGTATCGCGACATCACGCCGATCTACGTCCGCCTCGCGGAAGCCGAGGTCAAACTCCAGCAGAAATGATCGACGGGCTGACCATCGAGCGGGCCGTTTCCGCGGATCTTCGCGAAGTGCATTCGCTGGAAGTACTCTGTTTCCCCTCGCCGTGGCGGCGCGAGTTTTTCGAAAGCGAGATCACCAACGACAGCCGCTACAACCTCGTTGCGCGCATCGACGGCGCGGTGGCCGGCTATCTCTTCGCGATGTGGTTCGCCGACGAGATGCACATCAACAAGATCGCCGTCGACGCCAGCCTGCGCCGGCAGGGCATCGCGCTCGCCATGATGCAACGCTGTCTCGCCTTCGCCGCCGAACGCGCGGTAACGTCGATCTGGCTGGAAGTGCGCAGCTCCAACGACGAGGCCCAGCAGTTCTACGCATTCCTGGGCTTCGAGCCGGAGTACATCCGCAACGGCTACTACCCCGACGGCGAAGCCGCGGTGGTGATGATGCGTGAGGTGTGAACGCTGTCATCCTGAGCTGCCGGAGCCGTGGAGCGCGAGGCGCGGATGCGGCGCAGGACGGCGAAGGATCTCAAGATGCGCAACTCTTGCTGAAACCCGCTGGGATTCAACGCAGCTTGGGAAGCTTGAGATCCTTCGCCGTCCTCCGGCGTCTCCGCCTTCGGCTCCGCGCCTACGGCAGCCTCAGGATGACAGTCTCTTTACGATCCAGCGAACGCGATAGCGCGGGGCGGGGCGAAGCTTCTGGACGATGGCGTCGCTGACTTCAATGGCGCCGACGACGGCGGACGTGCGGCGGGGCATGGCGGCGATGAGGGCGGCTTCGCTGGCGGGATCGTTGCCGGCGTCGGGACGCGTGGCGAAGGCGAGCGGATCGGGCGTTACCCAGCGTCCTTCGAGTGACGCGATCGCTTCGAGCAGCGACGGCGGCTCGGCGATGAGCTCGTGCTCTTTGCCGATCGCGAAGCCTTCCACGAGAAGCGGTTCGCCGGGGACGCGGACGACGATGCGCGCGGGAAGCGGGTTGTAGACGAGATCCGCCTCCGCTTCGAGCTGCTCGGTGTCGTCATCTTCCGTCAGCTCGTTCAGCGCGTGGCGCACGTTGGTGACGAGGTCGTGCTCATCGGCGCTGATCAGCGAGGGCTGCGCATCGTCTTCATCGCGGAACAGCGCCGCGAAAATCTCTTTCGCGCGCGGCGGATTCTCATTCATGTAGTCGTACATCGTGCGGATGGCGGCGAAATAACGGACGGCGCGCTCGGAATACGCACGCAGCTTTTTCTCCGCATCGTCGCGCTGCGGACGCGTGGCGCGCGTCGAGGTGCCGGGATAGATCGCCAGCTCCGCCCAGCCGTCGCCGCGCGTCACGACAGCCGAGACGGAAACGTCGAAGAAGATCTTTTGCAGGTCAGCCGCATCGATGCGTGCGCTCCGCTCGGCGCGAATCAGTTCGCCGCGCGCGCGGTCCAGTACGACGCGATACGACTCCGGGTTCGCGTTCGCGAAACGGAGGCTCCACTCATCGCGGCCGGCCAGGATGTCTTCGCGAAGATGGTCGTCGCGTGCACGATCTTTCGAATCCTTCGTCGTCGGAATCGATGTCGCCGCGGCGACCGTGACGCGTTCGCCGCTGTCGTCGAACGTCAGCGTCAGATCGTGATGCACGATCGTTCCGCACGAAGCGGCGAAGGCGAAAACGGCAGCGGCGAGAAAAATCCGTTTCATGCTTCCTCGCGGATTGCGGCGATCGGATCGAGCTGCGAAGCCATGCGCGCCGGATACCACGTGGCGATCACCGACAGGATGATGGCCACGACGTTCACGCCAATGACGTCGCTCGGGTCGATCGTCAGCGGCAGGTATGCGAGCGGGTAGATGCCGGCGGGCAGCGGCACGAGGTGGTAATGGTTGACCGCCCACGAGATGGTCAGTCCGAAGACGTTGCCGAGGAACGTGCCGGAGAGGCCGATGAGCAGGCCGACTTCGAGAAAGATCACGAGGATCGTTCGTTCCGTTGCGCCGAGCGTGCGGAGAACGCCGACCGAGGGACGTTTTTCGAGGATAAGCATGGAGAGCGAGGAGATCAGATTCAGCGCGGCCACGAAGATGATCAGCGAGATCGTCACGAACATCACGATTTTTTCGAGGCGCAGCGCGAGGAAGAGTGGACGATTGATCTCTTTCCACGTCTTGACCTGCACGCCCGGAAACTGTTTCGCCAACTGCGCCTGAATCTCCTCGGCGCGATCTTCGGAGCCGTACATTTCGATCGAGGTCGGCTTGCCGCCGGTGCCGAACAGGCTCTCGGTCTCGCGAAGGTTGAGGTAGGCGTCCACCGGCTGCTCGTCGTTGCTGGCGGGCGACATGCTGTCGATCCGGTATTTGCGCCAGACCGGCATCGGACCGAACGGCGTGAGGCGCGTGCGCGGCGCGACGACGGTGACGGTGTCGCCGACGTTGAGCGAAAGTGCGGCCGCGAAATCGCGCGTGACGAGGATGTCGCTGTCGGATCGCATTTGACCGGCCGCGGAACGCAGCCGCATCGGTCGCCCGCGCCGCACCTTGTCATTCGCGCCCCAGCCGATGCCGGTGACGAGCGGGATGGGATTCATGCCGAGCCGCTTGCTCTCGGCGACGATCGCGTCGGCATCGACGATGGTCGGCGATCCCGCCGGCTCGATCAACAGTTGCGGACTCGATGCGATCAGCCGTCGCTTAATCTGCCCTTGAAGTCCGGCCATCAGCGCGAGCGAGATCAGGAGCGTGGCCACGCCGACCGCGAGCCCGAGCATGGAGATCGACGACAGAAACGCCGTATGCCGCCGCTTGCGTGCGGACCAGAGATAACGGCGGGCGATGCGCGTTTCGATCACTCTTTGATTGGACGCATCAGCGGGAAAAGGATCACGTCTCGGATCGACGGCGAGTCGGTCAGGATCATCGTCAGCCGGTCGATGCCGATGCCTTCGCCGGCGGTCGGCGGCATACCGTATTCGAGCGCGCGGACGTAGTCCTCGTCCATCTGCATCGCCTCGTCGTCGCCGCGTTCGCGTTCGCCGAGTTGCTGGCGGAACCGGCGATCCTGCTCGTCGGCGTCGTTGAGCTCGGAGAACGCGTTAGCCACTTCCATCCCGCCAACGTACAGCTCGAACCGCTCCACGTAATCAGGATCGTCGCGGCGCTGCTTCGACAGCGGCGAAACCTCGGTGGGGAAATCGGTGATGAACGTCGGATGGATCAACTGATGTTCGGCGACCGCTTCGAACAACTCCGCGATCAGCTTGCCGGTGTTCATCGTCGCAAGCTTCTGCTGCGGCGTATCGGAAGGACCGTGCGTTCCGTCCGCCTTCGGATGGAAATTCTTCGAGCGCGCGATGACCAGGCTCTCCAGTTTGCCGCGGTCGTCGAGCTCGCGAATGTCGATCCCGCCGAACTCCGAGATAGCCTGCTTCATCGTGAAGCGCTTGAACGGGCGCGCGAAACTGATCTCGTTGCCGCGGAACTGAACGTTGTCCGTCCCCAGCACCTCGTGCGCCAGTCCGCTGAACAGCTCCTCGGTGCGCTCGATGAGATCGTTGTAGTCGGCGTACGCCTCGTAAAACTCGAGCATCGTGAACTCGGGGTTGTGCTGCGTGGAGATCCCCTCGTTGCGGAAGTTGCGGTTGATCTCGTAGACGCGTGACAGGCCGCCGACGATGAGCCGCTTGAGGTAAAGCTCCGGCGCGATGCGCATGAAGAGATCGAGATCGAGCGCGTTGTGATGCGTGCGGAACGGCCGCGCCGCGGCGCCGCTGGCGATCGGCTGCATCATCGGCGTCTCCACTTCGATGAAGCCGTGTCCGTCGAAGTAGTTGCGGATGTAGCGGACGATCTTCGCGCGCGTTTCGAACGTCGCCTTGACGCTGTCGTTGACGATGAGATCGACGTAGCGCTGCCGGTAGCGCTGCTCGACGTCCGTCAGCCCATGCCACTTGCTCGGCAGCGGCCGCAGCGCCTTGACCAGAAATCCGAGGTGCGAAGCCTTGACGGAAAGCTCGTTGGTCTTCGTGCGGAAAACTGTGCCCGCCACTTCGACCCAATCGCCGGCATCGAGACTCTGATACAGCGACCATTCCCGCTCGGGCAGCGAGTCCATGCGGCAGTAGACCTGAATCCGCGCCGTCTTTTCGGAGAGGACGAGAAACGCCGCCTTCCCGAAGGCGCGGATGCCCATCACGCGCCCGGCGATCTTCACAATCGCTTTCGCCGCTTCCAACTCCTCCGCCGATTTCGGCTCGTACTTCGCGACGACCTCAGCGATTGTCGTGTCGATGTCCGCCTTCGTCGGAAACGCATCAAATCCCAGCGCCGCGATGCGATCCAGCTTCTCGCGCCGCACGCGGATCAGTTCAGACTCGGAAACCTCAGGTTGCTGTGACTCTTCGGACATGCGGGCGACATCATAGCCACTTCGCTTCCCTCGTTTTTACTATCAAGAAAGCTGCGATACCGTATCGGCGTGCGCGCGCGAACGTATCTTGATACGAGCGTCATCAGCTACGTCACGAACTGGCCCAGCAGAGACATCGTGACGCTGGCGCATCAGCAAATTACGCGTGACTGGTGGCAACGTCATCGCGCAAACTTTGACTTGCATGTATCGGAACTGGTTCTCTACGAAACAGGCAGGGGCGACCCTGACGCTGCGCGCGCACGGCTTGAGTTGATCGCGGATTTACCAGTGCTCAAAATCAACCCGGCGGCACGTTCTCTCGCGGAAAAGATCTTCGGAGCGACGACGTTGCCGGACAAAGCGGGAGCGGACGCGTTGCATCTCGCCGTGTCGGCCGTAAACGCGATGGACTTTTTGCTTACGTGGAACTGTACACACCTCGCGAACGCCGTGGTGCTGAAGATCGTAAACACAGTCTGCCGGGATAACGGCTATGAACCGCCGATCGTGTGTACGCCAGAGGAGTTGATGACACCATGAATGAAATGGATGATCCGATCGTCGCCGAGACTCGTGCTGTCCGGAGGGAACTCACCTCACGGTTCGGAAGCGATCTCGACGCTCTCTGTGATTTTCTTGCGGAACGAGAGAGCGAGCACCAGGAGCGGCTCGTCAACTACGAGCCACGCACACCCCACGAGCTGACTACTCGCTGAAAGGTACACCCCTTCGTCGCCATGACCAACACGTCGTCTGCCGGGCGGTCTGTGTCTCTCACCAAAGCCGAATCGAGAAAGCGGTGGGCGGAACTTCGCGCGCTCGTGAACAAGTGGGACCCGATTGGCCTGATCGAGGCCTGCGCACCGGAAGACGAGTATGAGTGCATCGTTGGGCCACTGATGCGAATGCTGGAAGATCGAAGCTCCCAGGAGACGATCAACAGCTTTCTTTCGAAAGAGTTCGATGAACACTTCGGGGTTCCGATCGGCGACCCGTCCGATTTCGTTCGGAGCGCTGCCGCTTGGTATGCCGCTACCTGGGCGAGATAGCGCCCCTTTTTTTCTCCCAACTGTGGATTTTTGTGGACAAGAGTGGCTACCAGTGGTAGAAACAGCCTTCGAATCACGAAAGTTCTGCGGAAATGGTCGAACCAGTCCTCATGGGGCATGCCCCGGCCAAGGTCGACGACAAAGGTCGTCTGAAGATCCCAGCCAACTTCCGCAAGGTCATTGAAGAGAAGTTCGGCTCCGATTGCTTCATCACGTCCAAGGACGGGGAGCGGGCTCTGATCTACCCGATGCCGGTCTGGATGGACTTTCAGGGGCGCCTTGCGAAGGTTCCTTCCACCTCCATGGCCAAGGCCAAGCTGGAGGAGAAGGTCAACTACTTCGGCCAGATCGGAACGATCGATACGCAGGGACGGGTGCTCATCCCGGCCATCCTGCGTACCGTCGCCGGGATTGCCGAGGATGTAGTGGTCATCGGGAACACCGACCACCTGATCGTTTGGAATGGCGAAAAGATCCAGCAGCGGATGGCGGAGACGCCTCTGACCAACGATGACTGGAAAGAGTTGGAGTTGCATGGTGTGTGAGCTGTCATG
>Ga0068854_100003171_pt1 | contig 10257 bp, 11 predicted proteins | sample KBSCornC42_FD_66590 | JGI IMG/M metagenome (GOLD analysis project Ga0068854, IMG submission 66590) | Corn rhizosphere microbial communities from Kellogg Biological Station, Michigan, USA - KBS Corn C4-2 | ecosystem: Host-associated > Plants > Roots > Rhizosphere > Soil ... | reverse complement strand
ACGTAGCCGTCGGGCAAGTCGCCGAACGACAGCCGCCCGCGAATCCGTCGCGGGCCGGTGACCGCCCCGCCGCCGTCGCCGCCGGTCCCGCCGCCGCCCAGCCCGGTGCCGTAATCGCCCGCGCCCTGCCCGGGTCCGGCCCGGTCGGACATCCCCGATTGCGTGGCGTTGCCGGTATTGGCCGCGGTGGTCGCGACCACCACCGGCGGCGGCGGGACGATCAGGATCGGCGGCTTGACCGCGACGATCTGGGTAGCCTTGTTCTTGAGGTTGCGCTGGCCCGGATCGCCCTTGGCGGCGGACTGCTTGGTCGGCGGCGGGGGCGGCGTTGGGCTCGGTGTCGGCGTCGGCGGTGGTGGCAAGATGTTGAGCGCGACCAGCGTGTCGGCGGCTTGCGCGACGCGCCCCGCCTGCAGCCCGAACAGCAGCATCGCGCCGATCCCGGCGACGATCGCCGAGGACGCCACCGCCGAGACGGCGCGATTTTCCTGCGATGCATACATCGACCGTCGCCCATGCCTGCCTTGCGCCTCAACGCGCGGGAGCGAGGGTGTATCCGCGCGCGGCTGTCGCGATGCTTGACGCGCCGTAAGCCGACCGACAGCTTCGCCGCATGACCGCTTTCGACCACTGGCGTGCGCGCTCGCCGTTCTACGACGCGACCCACGAGGCATTGGCGATGAGCGTCCGGCGCTTCGTCGACCGCGAGGTGCTGCCCAATATCGGCCGCTGGGAGGCCGAGGGCGAGCTGCCGCGCGAACTGCACAGGAAGGCGGCCGAGGCCGGCATTCTCGGGCTGCGCTATCCGGAAGCTTACGGCGGGCACAGCGAAGGCTTCGACGTGTTCCACGGCCTCGTCCTCACCGAGGAGCTCGCCGCCGCCGGAGCGGGCGGGCTCGGCGCCTCGCTGATGACGCATGGCATCGGCCTGCCGCCGATCCTCGCGCTCGGTTCCGACGAGCTCAAGCGGCGCGTCGCCCCGCCGGTGCTGGCAGGCGACAAGATCATCGCGCTGGGGATCACCGAGGCCGGCGGCGGCTCCGACGTCGCCAACCTCAAGACCACCGCCCGCCGCGAGGGCGATCACTACGTCGTCGACGGCGGCAAGATGTTCATCACCAGCGGGATGCGCGCCGACTGGTTGACCTGCGCGGTGCGCAGCGGCGGGCCGGGCGCGGGCGGCATCTCGCTGCTGCTGATCGATATGGACGCGCCCGGCGTCAGCCGCACCCGGCTCGACAAGATGGGCTGGCGCTGTTCGGATACCGCGGCAATCCACTTCGACGGCGTGCGGGTCCCCGCGGACAACCTGATCGGCTCCGAGAACGGCGGCTTCATCGGGATCATGCGCAACTTCAACTCCGAGCGGCTCGGCATGGCGATGGGCTGCTGCGCTTTCGCCCGCGTCGCGCTAGCCGAGGCGGCGGACTGGGCGCAGCAGCGCGAGACTTTCGGCAAGTCGCTGGTCGGCCACCAGTCGATCCGCATCAAGCTCGCCGATATGGAGCGCCAGATCGAAGCGACCCAGGCCTGGGTCGACTTGTGCGCGTGGCAGGTCCGCGAAGGCCGCGACCGCCCCGCGGACTTCGCCATGCTCAAGGTCCAGGCGACGCGGATGCTGGAAAGTGTCGCGCGTGAGGCGTGCCAAGTGTTGGGCGGGGCGAGCTACATCACCGGCAGCAAGGTCGAACGGATTTACCGCGAGGTCCGCGTCAACGCGATCGGCGGCGGCAGCGAGGAGATCATGCTCGACCTGGCCGGGCGGCAGTTGTTCGGCGGCGGGCGCTGAGCGCTCGCGAACGACTGGCCCGCCTCAGGAGCGACGGCGCCGCTAGCATGGCACCGGTCTTCGCCAAGCGTAGGTTGGTCGAAAAGCGGTTCGCCTGGCCACTGCTTTCGCGCAGTCCCCCCGCGGGAGGCTTCGATGCGGACTTTGGCGATAAGCGGGGCGATCTGCGGCTTGTTGGTGCTATCGTGCTGCGGCGGCCCGGCCCGCGCCCAGCCTCCCCACGTGATCTCGGGCGCGGTGCCGAAGGACAAGGGCCCTGACGGCAACACGGTAATCCTCGACGCGCCAGGCGGGCTGATCGTGTTCGACACCGGCCGCCATCCGGAACATGCGCAAGCGATCATCGCCTATGCTAGGCAGAAGAAGCGGCCGATCGCCGCCATCGTCAACAGCCACTGGCATCTCGACCACACCACCGGCAATTGGGACATCCGGCGCGCGTATCCGCGGGTCGAGGTCTACGCCAGCGGCGCGCTCGAGGGTGCGCTGGCGACGTTTCTGAAGAAGAGCCGCGACGGCGCCGAGCAGGCAATCGCCGACCCCAAGACGCCGCCCGCCCAACGCGACCAGCTCGAACGCGGGCTGGAGGTGATCGACCATCCCGAGCGCATCAGGCCGAACCATGTCGTCAGCCGCTCGGGCGTGACCACCATCGCCGGGCGGCCGCTCGACCTGCGGCTGGCGAAGTTCGCCGCGACCGAGGGCGACGTGTGGATTGTCGATCGCGCAAGCCGCACCGCCATCGTCGGCGACCTGGTGGTCGATATCGTGCCGTTCATGGACTCGGCCTGCCCCGACGGCTGGGCGCGCGCGCTCGACGCGATCGCCGCGACGCCGTTCGTCACCCTGATCCCGGGACACGGCAAGCCGATGAGCCGGGTCGAGTTTCTAAGGTGGCGCAGCGCGTACACCAAGTTCGTCGCCTGCGGGCGCTCGGCGGCCGCCACGCAGGCGTGCGTCGATGGCTGGATGCGCGATGCCGCCCCGTTCATCGACCCCGACCACCGCGACTACGCGCCCCGTGCCGCTGCCTATTACATCGAGACCCGGCTGCGTTCGCCGCGTGAAGAGCAGGAACGCTATTGTCGGCCGCTGCGGGCGAGCGTTGTCGGCAGGCGCGTTCTTTAGCGCCCAGAACAGTGATCCAGGCGGTCCAGACGGTGGGTCAGGTCTTCAGCCCGATCTCGCGCAGCCGTTCCTGGAGGTAGTCGTCGGCGGTGATCGAGACCGGGTAGCGGTCGGGGTTCTCGGCGGTCACGCACTGAGGCAGCGTCACGAACGGGAAGTCGCTGCGCAAGTGGAGGAAGAACGGCATCGAATAGCGGCTGTGGTGCGCCCGCTCGCCCGCGGGGTTGCGGACGCGGTGGGTGGTCGAGGGCAGGACGTGGTTGGTCAGCCGCTGGAGCATGTCGCCGATGTTGACCACCAGCGCGCCCTTTGGCGGGTTGACCTCGAGCCATTTCCCTTCGCGCGTCAACAGCTCGAGCCCGGCTTCCTCGGCCCCCAGCAGCAGCGTGATCAGGTTGATGTCCTCGTGCGCGCCGGCGCGGATCGCGCCGCTCTCGGCATCGGGCACCGGCGGGTAGTGGAGCAGGCGCAGGACCGAGTTGCCGTCATCGATCGCGGCGTCGAACCAGTGCTTGGGCAAGCCGAGCCAGACCGCGATGCGGCTGAGGATGACCGCGCCGACGCGGTCCATTTCGGCGTAGAGCTCCTCGAAAGTCTCGCGGAAGCCCTCGGGTCGGTCCGGCCAGACGTTGGGCGGCATGGAGTCCGCGAGCTTGTGCCCGGGCGGCAAGTCGCGGCCGACGTGCCAGAACTCCTTGAGGTCGTGGAGTCTGGCGCCCTTGGCAATCTCGGTGCCGAACGGGGTGTAGCCGCGCGCTCCGCCCTGGCCGGCGATGAAGTAGCTGCGCTTCTCGGCCTCGGGCAGCGCGAAGAACTGCGCGGTCAGGTCCCACGCGCGCTGGACCAGCGCGGGGTCGAGGCCGTGGTCGCGGACCATGGCGAAGCCGAACGTCTTGAAGCTGTCGCCGAGCTCTTGCGCGAGCCGGTCGGGCGCGTCGGCGAGCGACAGCACCGGGAGGGTATCGAGGTCCATGGAATCGTCCGTAAAGGTGTCTATGAGCCGGCCTCTAGCGCGCACGGAGAGCAAATTCATGGCGAAATCGTACTGGCTGCTGAAGTCGGAGCCCGACGTTTACGGCTGGGACGACCTCGTCGCCGAGGGCGAGGGCACCTGGGACGGGGTGCGCAACTACACCGCGCGGCTCAACCTGCGGGCGATGGCGAAGGGCGACGAGGCGTTCTTCTATCACTCCAACATCGGGCTGGAGATCGTCGGCATCGTGCGGATCAGCAAGCCGGGCTTCCAGGACCCGAGCGACGACACCGGCACGTGGACGTCGGTCAAGGTCAGGCCGGTCAGGAAGCTCAGGCGGCCGGTCACGCTCAAGGAGATGAAGGGTGATCCGGCGTTGGCCGGGATGGAGCTACTGACCAAATTCCGGCTCTCCGTATCGAAAGTCAGCGCGGCCGAGTGGCAGCACATACTCGGCTTGTCGAAACGCAAGGCTCCGGCGGGAACCTGAGACGCTCACTAACGTATGTTGCTGTGAAGGCGGCGCAATCCGTCGCCGCCCGAACCTCAAGGAGTCGCAATCATGGGCGAGCTTAAGGACAAGGCCAAGGGCCTGACCAACGAAGCGGTCGGCAACACCAAGCAGGCAATGGCCGAAGAAGGCACCCGTCTCGACCAGGAAGGCAAGGCGCAGGAGCGCAAGGGCGAGATGCAGCAGACCGCCGGCGAGATCGAAGGCCAGCTCGGCGACGACGTCTAGATCGTCCGTCCGCACTCGCACTCGTCGAGGGCCGCCCCCGCCGGGCGGCCCTTTTCGCGTCCCGCAATGCGACAGGCCGGCACGATTATGGTGAACGCGCTGTTAGGATTCGCCGGCGCTGCGTAGTCAGAGGCCATGAGTCGCACCATCGCCATGCCGGTCGCCGAGCCGCACCGCTTTCGCCGCACCGTCCGCTTCGCCGCGCTGAAGCGTGCGACACGCCAGAGCCGGCCGGTCATCACCGCAAAGGACGTGCGCGAGTTCCTGATGGCCTATTGCGCCTGCTTCCTCGCGGTTAGCGCCTTCATCGCCTAGGCGGTCGCCGCGCGGGCCATCCGCTCGGCGCGATAGAGCTTCTGTCCGAGCCACGCCGAGCCCAGGCACATCCCGGCGCTGAGCAGCAGCTGGTCAACCACCGAGACGCCCGCCGCCGACAGCCCGACCGCGAGCAGCGAGCCGAGCACCATCGCCCCCGAATTGACGATGTTGTTCGCCGCGATCGTCCGCGCGGTTTGCGACTTGTCGACGAAGGTGGTGAGGAACGCATAGAGCGGGACCACGAACATGCCGCCGGTCACCGCGATGCCGAGCAGCGAGAGCAGCAGCGGCACCGCCAAAGGCTGGGCGAGGAACCCGGCGACGTCGAGCAAGCGGCCGTCCTCGTGGCCCGGCCAGACCCGGCAGATCGTGTAGAAGATGACCACGAACCCGGCCATCAGTATCACCGAGCCCGTCGAGTAGCGCGCCGAGACGCGGCCCTTGAGCATGGCGTTGATCGACATCGAGCCGATCGCGACGCCGACCGAGAACACCACCAGGAACAGGCTGGCGACTTCCTTGCTCGCGTCGAGCACGTTCTTGGCGAGCGGGGGGAACTGGATGAACAGCACCGCGCCGATCGTCCAGAAGACGCTGATCGCCATGATCGCCAGGAAGACCCGCCGGTCGTGGAGCGTGTTGGCAACCAGGCGCCACGACGAGCGGACGAAGTGGAAGTCGAGCGGCTGGTCGGTGCTGAGCGGGGGCGCGGGCGGGACGTAGCGGCTGGTCAGATAGCCGAGCACCGCCGTCGCCACCACGCCCGCCGCGGCCCATTCGACGGGGATCCAACCCGCGAGGATCGTTCCGGCCAGGATCGCGATGTAAGTCCCCGCCTCGACCAGCCCGGTCCCGGCGAGGACTTCCTCGGGATGAAGGTGCTGCGGCAGGATGGCGTACTTGATCGGTCCGAAGAAGGTCGAATGCACGCCCATCGCGAACAGCGCTGTCATCATCAGCGGGATCGCCACGGTGGTCGTCGCGAAGCCCTGCCAGGCGAGCGCCAGCCCGGCCCCACCGACCGCCATGATCGCGATCTCGCACGCCTTGACGATGCGAATGATCCGCGCCTTGTCGCGCATGTCGGCGAGCTGTCCGGCCAATGCGGAAAGCAGGAGGAACGGGAGGATGAACAGCCCACTGGCGATCGCCGAAAATTGCGCTTCGGCCTCTTCCGAGTTGTAGATGCTGTAGACCACGAACAGCACCATCGCGTTCTTGAACAGGTTGTCGTTGAAAGCGTTGAACAGCTGGGTGACGAACAGGGGCAGGAACCGTCGGGAATGCACGAGGTGGGTCTGAGTGGTCATGCGATCCTTGCCAGCGTCCCCGCGCCGCGGCACTGTCTAGCGGCATGGTAGGCGCGGACAAGAGCCTTGACGGAAGCGCCGCCGCCCCTCCGCGCGGACGCCTTCTGACCCTGCCCAACGCGCTGACGTTGAGCCGGATCGTCGCGGTTCCGCTGCTCGCCTTCCTGCTGTGGTGGCCAGATTGGGAGCTCGGCTACGGGCTGGCCTTCGCGATGTACTGCCTGATGGGGATCACCGACTATTTCGACGGTTATCTCGCCCGCGCGAGCGAGCGGGTCAGCCGGCTCGGCCAGTTCCTCGATCCGATCGCGGACAAGATCATGATCGCGGCGGTGATCCTGGTGCTCGCCGCGCAAGGCATACTGCGCGGGCCCTATGTCGGCGACATGCACGTGATCGCCGGGCTCGTAATCCTGGTCCGCGAGATCGCGGTTTCGGGCTTGCGCGAGTTCCTTGGCAGCTTGCAGGTCTCGGTTCCGGTCAGCCGTCTGGCCAAGTGGAAGACGACCTTCCAGCTGGTCAGCCTCGGCGCGCTGATCCTCGGCAACGCGCTGCCCCGCTGGAACCTGTGGCTCGGCGCGCTCGAGGTCAACGTGCCGCACACCGTCGGTCTCACCACACTGTGGGCGGCGGCCGGGCTTACGCTGATCACCGGTTGGGACTACCTGCGCGTCGGCCTCAAGCACATGGACTGATCTTGGCTGCGCTCACCGCGGCGCGCAGCTGTCCGGCACTGGCGCGCGCTGCGCCTTACCCATCGTGATCGGCAGGGGCAGCCAGCGGTTGCGACCGGGGTCGCCCTCGCCTGCCTCCGGCCATTTGAGCCGGCGCGCGTAGTCGATCATGTCCGCATCCGCCGCGCCGTCGCCGGTCGAGACCACGACGAAGGCGTCTGCCACCGTGCCCTTGCCGGTGATCTTGAAGCAAACCACGCCGGCGCGATCGATCAGCGACTTCGGCACGGGCGGAGGCGCCATAGCGGGCGCGGTGGCCGCCGCGACCAGGGGAAGCAGCAGGGCCAAGATGAGGTTCGTCATGTGGCGAGGATGCCACCATAGCCTTGGCGCGGCAACCGCCCGATCAGCCCCTGCGAAGCTCCTCGGCGAGCAGCCTGAACTCCTCGCCGCGCGGGCTGTTCTTGCGCCAGACCAGCGCGATCTCGCGGCTGGCGTTGGGCGACTTGAGCGGGCGGGCGACGATGTCGGTCTCGTGGAGGATGCCGGCATCGATCGCCATTCCGGGCAGCATCGTCAGCCCGAGTCCGTTGTCGACCATCTGCACGAGTGTGTGCAGCGAAGTGCCGATCATCGTCGCCGAGGCCTGAAGCTCGGGCCGGTTGCACGCCGCGAGGGCATGGTCCTTAAGGCAGTGCCCGTCCTCGAGCAGCAGCAGGCGGTTCTCGTCGATCAGCGCCGGCGAGACCTGCGCCGGCGGATCGCGCGGGTCGTCCTTGGGGAAGGCGACGTAGAGCGCGTCGGCGAACAGCGGCTCGACTTCGACCTCGCCCGTGGCGAAGGGCAGCGCGAGGAGCACGCAGTCGGCGCGGCCGTGGTGAAGCGATTCGATCGCGGCGGCGCTCGGCTCCTCGCGCAGGAACAGCTTGAGCTGCGGACGGTCGCGGCGCAGGCGCGGAAGGATTCGCGGCAACAGAAACGGCGCGATCGTCGGGATCACACTCATCCTGAGCTCGCCTGATAGCGGCTGACCGCTCGACTGGACCAGCTCGGTCAGCTCTTCGGCTTCGCGCAATAAGCGGTGCGCCTTGGCGACGACCTTGCTGCCAAGCGGGGTGAACCGCACGACGCGCCTGGTGCGCTCGACGAGGGTCACGCCGAGCAGCGATTCGAGTTCGCGCACGCCGGCGGAGAGCGTCGATTGCGCAACGAAACAACTCTCCGCGGCGCGGCCGAAGTGTCCGTGCTCGTGGAGTGCGACGAGGTATTGCAGCTGCTTGAGGGTGGGGTGGTAGGCGGTCACGCCCTAACCCACATGCGCGACCGCCTGGCTGCCGCTGCCGATATCGTCGATGTGCGCCATCTTGAGCTTGCCGTCGACGATCGCGAAGGCGGTCTTGCCCTCGACCAGCTCAAGCGCGTCCTTGCCGAACACCTCGTAGCGCCAGCCCTCGAGGACGGCCAACCCCTTGCGCTGCCCGACCGCGAGGGCCTCAAGGTCATCGCTGCGCGCCAAGAGCCGCGCCGCGATGTCGACCTCGCGGCAGCGGATCTTGAGCAACAGCTTGAGCAGGTCGGCGACGAGCGCGCCTTCCTTGCCCAGCGGGGCGCCGCGTGGGGCCTTGGGCGGGAGCTCATCGTCGCGCAGCGGGCGCGCCTCGTCGAGCGCCTGCATCATCCGTCGCCCGATCTCGTTGTCGCGCCATCCGGCGGAGAGCCCGCGGACCTTGGCGAGATCGGCCTGCTCCTTCGGCGGATGGCTGGCGATGTCGGCGAGCGTCTCGTCGCGGGCGATGCGGCCGCGCGGAATGTTCTTGTCTTTGGCTTCGGCCTCGCGCCACGCCGCCAGCGCCTTCAGGCGCCCGAGCACCGCCGGATTGCGGCTCGGCGGGCGGATGCGCTGCCAGATAGTCTCGGGATCGCTCCTGTAATTGGCAGGATCGGCAAGCTTTTCCATCTCGATATCGAGCCACGCGCCGCGCCCGGTCTTGATCAGTCGCTTGAGGATGCGCGGGAAGATCTTGGCGAGGTGCGTCACGTCGCCGATAGCATACTCGATCTGCCGCTCGGTCAGCGGGCGGCGGCCCCAGTCGGTAAAGCGCGCGCCCTTATCGATCGATAACCCAAGCCAGCTCTCGACGAGGTTGGAGTAACCGATCTGTTCCGACTGGCTGATCGCCATCATCGCCACCTGCGTGTCGAAGATCGGGTGCGGGGTCTTCTGGGTCAGGTTGAAGACGATCTCGACGTCCTGCCCACCGGCGTGGAAGACCTTGAGCACGTCCTCGTTGTTGACCAGCAGGTCGAGCAGGGGGGTCAGGTCGATCCCCGGCGCCAGAGGGTCGATCGCGGCGGCTTCCTCCGTATCGGCGATCTGCACCAGGCAGAGCTCGGGCCAATACGTATTCTCGCGCATGAACTCGGTGTCGACCGCCACGAATTCGGCCTTGGCGAGGCGGCCGCAAAGGTCGGCGAGCGCATCGGTGGTGGTGATCAGCGGATGAATTTTCATGCGTGTTTTCGTATTGGCGCGCGGACCGGCGCGCGGGTTGACAAAGCGGGCCGGTTGGCCCCTTAGGCCGCCGCTTCCCCTGCATTACCCGCGCGGTTTTGGCCAGACGGTTTCAGAAAGAGTTTCGATGCATCCCTATCGCACGCACAGCTGTGCCGCGCTGCGTCTGGCCGACGTCGGCGGACAGGTCCGCCTTTCCGGCTGGGTCCACCGCAAGCGCGACCACGGCGGGCTGCTGTTCGTCGATCTGCGCGATCATTTCGGGCTCACCCAGATCGTGGTCGATACCGACAGCCCGGCTTTCGCGGTGCTCGAAAGGCTGCGCGCCGAAAGCGTGGTCACGGTGACCGGAAAGGTCGTCGCGCGCACCGCCGATACGGTAAACCGCAATCTGCCGACCGGCGAGATCGAAGTTCGCGCGGCCGAGGTCGAAGTGCGCTCGGCGGCCGAGGAGCTGCCGATGCCGGTCGCCGGCGAGCAGGACTATCCGGAGGAAATCCGGCTGAAGTACCGCTACCTCGACCTGCGGCGCGACAAGGTCCACGCCAACATGATGCTGCGTTCGAATGTCATCGCTTCGTTGCGGCGGCGGATGGTCGAGCAGGGCTTCACCGAATTCCAGACCCCGATCCTGACCGCCAGCTCCCCCGAGGGCGCGCGCGACTACCTCGTCCCGAGCCGGGTCCATCCGGGCAAGTTCTACGCGCTTCCGCAAGCGCCGCAGATGTTCAAGCAGCTGCTGATGGTCGCCGGGTTCGACAAGTACTTCCAGATCGCCCCGTGCTTCCGCGACGAGGACGCCCGCGCCGACCGC
>Ga0068854_100003155_pt1 | contig 10274 bp, 9 predicted proteins | sample KBSCornC42_FD_66590 | JGI IMG/M metagenome (GOLD analysis project Ga0068854, IMG submission 66590) | Corn rhizosphere microbial communities from Kellogg Biological Station, Michigan, USA - KBS Corn C4-2 | ecosystem: Host-associated > Plants > Roots > Rhizosphere > Soil ... | reverse complement strand
CACGCAGGCCGAGCGGCTGTGGCGGGCGGTGTTCCCCGGGGTGCCGGTCAGCGGGGCTCGCAACCCCGACTTCACGCAGATCACACCCGCGTTCGTGGCGCGGGTCTCGGTGCAGAAGGCGACCGCACCGTCCTTGTACGGCCAGGCTCAGCCCCAGGTCGTGCAGGACTGGACCCAGGCGCGGCGGGATGTCGCGGACGACGGCAGCCAGAGCTGGTCGGGCTTCAACATCGTTACCGCCCAAGGCACGATCATCGTTTCGGCCATGACCTGGTCGGCTTCTTACAGCAAAGGCCATCTGCCCTGCTGGGGCGCGACTCCCTGCACGTACGTACAGCTCAGCGACACCACCAGGGTGGAGGTCGGTGGCACGGGTGACGTCCACGGCTACACGGTGACGGTGCGTTCCCCGGCGGGGGAAAGCTACCGGTTCTCGTTCACCAGCCACTACGACCCGCGTTATGTGGACGTCCCGTGTTCCGCCCCCGGCGGCTACTGCTACGCCGATCTCACCGACGGCGCCATCCGCCCCGGCGCCGCTCCCGACCGCTCTGCGATCATCTACAATCCAGTGGTCTCGCTCGACATGCTGAAGGACATCTTGGAGCGGCCCGCCTTCGCGGCCTTGGCGAAGGGCTACATCGACGGCAAGCTCGGGCAGTAGGCGGCAGATCCGTGGTGGGGAGAGCTAAGCCTGCCCCACCACGATCGCCGACCCGTGCCCGAACAAACCCTGGTTCACCGCCACCCCGACCCGGGCCCCGTGGACCTGTCGCGCCCCGGCATCCCCGCGCAGCTGCCATGTCAGTTCGCAGACTTGCGCGATGGCCTGGGCGGGGATCGCCTCGCCGAAGGAGCTCAGGCCTCCGCTGGGGTTCACCGGCACGCGTCCGCCGAGGGCTGTGGCCCCCTCGTGCACCAGCTTCTCCGCCTCGCCCGGGGCGCAGAGCCCGATCTCCTCGTACCAGTCCAGTTCCATCGCGGTCGTCAGGTCGTAGACCTCTGCGACGTCCACGTCCTCCGGCGCGAGCCCCGCGGCGTCGTACGCCGTGTGCGCCAGCGACTCGCGGAAGCTGCGGGCCGCCGGTACGGCCGTCGCCATGGAGTCAGAGGCCAGATACGGGAAGTCCGGGACAGTCCTCGGATACGTCGGCGTGGGCGCGGCGATGGCGCGGATGCGCACTGCGTCCTTGTTCAGGCGGCGTGCGTACTCCTCGGACGTCAGCACCACCGCCGCGCCGCCGTCGCTCGTCGCGCAGATCTGCAGCAGCCGCAGCGGATCGCTCACCATCGGTGAGTTCAGCACCGTCTCGGCGTCCACCTCCGCCCGGAAGCGCGCGTTCGGGTTCAGCGATCCCGCGCGGGCATTCTTTACCTTCACCGCCGCGAAGTCCGCCTCCGTCGAGCCACGCAACGCCATTCTTCGCCTGGCGTACAGCCCGAAGTACGCCGGGTTGGTCGCCCCGAGCAGCCGGAAGCGCAGCCAGTCCGGGTCGTCCGGCCGGTCGCCTCCGACCGGCGCGAAGAACCCCTTCGGCGTCGTGTCCGCGCCGACCACCAGGACCACGTCCGCCAGGCCGGCCAGGATGTGCGCGCGAGCCGTCGCCATCGCCTGGGCGCCGGTGGCGCACGCCGCGTAGCAGCTGGCCACCGGCGCGCCGTGCCAGCCGAGCGCCTGCGACAGCGCCGAGCCCGCGACGAAGCCCGGGTAGCCGTTGCGGATCGTCTCGCCGCCGACCACCAGCTGGACGTCGCGCCAGCCGAGCCCGGCGTCGGCCAGGGCGGCGCGCGCGGCGACCATGCCGTACTCGACGAAGGGTTTTCCCCACGCTCCCCAGGGGTGCATGCCGACGCCGGCGACGGCGACCGAGTCAGAGCGGCTCATGCCTGCACCTCCCCGGAGGATGCGCTGTATTCCGCATCATTCGTGGAGAGACCGTCCTGCGGTTCGGCGGGGCGCCAATTCCAGACCCTTTCCTCAACGCCCGCAGAGGAAACGAGGGTTCCGGGGGTCACTTCCATGATCATTCCCACCCGGAGCGTCTCGGCGGGGACGTCGGGGGCGACTTGCCCGAGCACGATCATCCGCTCGGCGGTCAGCTCGACGGCGGCCAGGGCGTAGGGGGAGAACTCCGTGTCGGGGGGCCGCGGATAGGGCGGCGGGGGAGCGTAGCGGGCGTCGGTGTACGACCACAGCGTCCCGGTGGTGGACAGCGGTGCCGGGCTCTGCTCCGCACCCTCGCAGGCGGGGTCGGGACAGCCGGGGACGGTCCGCGGGGGGAAGCTCAGGGCGCCGCACGCGGTGCAGCGGCCGGCCAGCAGGGCGAAGCCGTCCGGACCCTCGCGGAACCATCCGTCGGTCCCCGGAGCGGCCGGTATGCCGTCAGTCATGGATCTGACGGTATATCAGATTCGCCGCTCCGGGAACGTCGGCCCGCGGTCGATCCGTGCGTTGTCCGGCGTCAGGCGCCGGTGGGGAACCGGTATGAGGGACCGGTGAAGTGAGAAGGTGGCGTTTCTCGCACGGTGTGCCGTTGCGCTGTGTGCTTCGCGCGCCGTATGCGACCTGCCCTCAGGCCCGCACGATGCGCTCAGGCGACCTCAGTCGGCCTCAGGCGGCGTCGGAGAGAATCCGGCGACGGTCTCAGTCGTCGACGCGGCGGCGGCTGCCGCGCTGGTCGTCGAGCCGGCCCAGCACCCCGGGGAGCCGCTCCAGCAGTCCGACCAGCTGGTCGAACTCCTCGTCGGTGTAGGAGCGGCGCAGCGAGCGGTCCAGGGCCCGCACCCGGCGCTTGGCGGCCTCGTAGGCCTCCTTGCCGCGTGCGGTGACCTCCGCGTCGATGACGCGGCCGGCCCCACGGCCGAACTCGCGGGTGATGTAGCCCTTGCGCTCCAGCGCGGCGACCAGCCCGACCATGGCCTGCGGTGTCACCGAGACCGAGCGGGCCAGCGTCGCCGAGGAGGCGCGGCGCAGGTGGACCAGTGCCTGCAGGACGCCGTACTGGGCCTCGGTGAGGTCGAGTTCGGCGAGCAGGCGTGTCATGTGCCGGGCGAGCTCACGGTCGCACATCGTGAGAAGCCACGGCAGGTAGCCCGTGGAGGGCCGGTAACGGACCGGGCGATGGCCACGGCCGGCGAGAGATCCGCCGGTTGCGGGGACCAGTTCCTGGTCTTCCTCGTCCTCGTGCTCGGCGGTGTGTACAGATGTGTGTTCTGACACAGCGGGTCTTCCCCCCTTGCGTGTTGTGCCACCCACTGCCGCGTTCCCGCCAACGCGGTGACAGCGCTCATGTTGCGTGTCGAGTGGAATGGACTTGTTCAAGCCCATCATATTCACGGAATGGGCTCGACGACAGCGGGTCAGCGCTGTAGATCTGTGTACGTAGATTTACGGATGTTGAGTTCAGCCGATTGAGGCTATACGCGCAGGGCACGCCGACGGCGCCGTTACCGGCGGGTAGCCGGCCGCGGCGCAGCGTGAAACAGGGCCCTGAGGTGGGCTCGGGCCCGGTGCGGGCTCCTGTGGCGGGGGGTGCGGAGCCCGTGAAGGGGGGATGTTCGGTTGTGAAGCGGGTGTTCGGTTGCGGCGCAGGCGTAAAGCTGAGCGCTCCACCCGCGCTGCCGGATCACCTGGGGGGAGAGGGAGACAGGGCGCGGGTGGAGCGGTTTCGTACTCGGCGACACCGTGCGGGCTGGTGCGGTGGGTCGGCCGGTCCTGCAACACAGAGGCTACCGCGCGGACACGCTGGGTGGATGATCATGGCGTACTTCTTGAACCAGACTTTGCCGTTTCTTGGCACAACCCCCTCGGACATGTACCGATGGCCCAGGCCCAGCCCCTGATCGCCTATCGTTCTGTCTTGTGAAGCGAGGCAGGGCGGGCGACTACGACGACGGGTACGGTTACGAGCACGACCCGTACGAGGCCGGCTACGGTTCCCCGGACGAGGACGCCACCGTCAACATCAACGACTACGACGGCGAGTTCGACGACGGGTCGTATCAGGACGGCGGCTACCACGAGGGCGGCTATCACCGTGACGGGTACGACGACGGCGGCTACGAGGACGACGCCTACGACGACGACACCGGTTCCGAGGGCGTCTACTACGACGACGGCGAGGACGACCTCCCCGTCTCCAACCGCATCTTCACCATCCCGAACCTCATCAGCCTGGCCCGCCTCGCCGGCGTCCCGGTGTTCCTGGGCCTGATCCTCTCGCCGTACTACGGCGGCCCCAAGTACGACGTGTGGGCCCTGGTGATCCTGGCGCTGTCGGGGTTCTCCGACTGGCTCGACGGCAAGCTGGCCCGGCGCTGGAACCAGATGACCAGGTTCGGCGCGATGATCGACCCGCTGGCCGACCGGCTGTACATCCTGGCCACCCTGGTCGGGCTGACCATACGGCACATCATCCCGCTGTGGCTGCCGATCGTGCTGGTCGGGCGGGATGTGGCGATGCTGGTGCTGATCTCGCCGAAGCTGCGCAAGGCCGGCTACGGCGTGGCGCTGCCGGTGCACTTCCTGGGCAAGGCCGCGACGTTCAACCTGCTGTACGCGTTCCCGCTGGTGCTGCTCGGGCAGATCAGCGAGAAGCCGAACCACCTGACCGACATCGCGAACATCTTCGGGTGGGCGTTCGTCGGGTGGGGCACGGCGCTGTATCTGCTGGCCGGCGGCATGTACTTCGTGCAGGCCCGGCAGCTCACCGGCGGCTCCAAGCGCTGAGGCGCATCAGGTGTGTCCGCGACGTGTCAAGATGGCGTCCATGCCCACGCCGCCCGACGTCCGGCGCGCCCCGCGCCGCGACGCCTCGATGTCGCTGCTGACCAGCCTGCTCAACGACACGCTGGACCCCGGGTACGCCGAGACCGCGGCGCGGCGCAAGGCGCAGGGCGAGCCGGACGCCGGCCACAGCCACTGGACCAAGCGCATGTCGCCGATGGTGCTGTTCGGCGTCGCGGCGGTCGCGCTGGTGCTGGTGATCGCGGCGATCCAGACCCACCGCGAGGCGCCGACGGTCGAGAAGGAACGCCGGCAGCTGATCTCTCGGGTGCAGGACGGCGAGCGCAAGAACTCCGCCGACGAGTCGATGATCTCCACCCTGCGCGGGCAGTTGCAGCAGGCACAGGCCCAGGCGCTGGGACCGGAGCAGGGTAAAGCGTTCACCGCGTTGTCGGTGTCGACCGGGGCCGTGCCGGTGACCGGGCCGGGGCTGGAGGTCGTGCTCAACGACGCCGCCGGGGCCACCGGCGGAGGCAGCAGCGATCCGCGGCAGACGAGCAGCAACGAGAGCCGGGTGCTGGACGTGGACCTGCAGCACGCGGCGAACGGACTGTGGGCCGCCGGCGCGGAGGCGATCGCGATCAACGGCCAGCGGCTCACCGGGCTCTCGGCGATCCGGACCGCGGGATCGGCGATCATGGTGGACTTCCGGCCGCTGTCGCCGCCGTACACGCTGCAGGCCATCGGGGACCCGAAGTCGATGGCGGCGAAGTTCGCCGACGGGGCCGACGGCCGGTACCTGTTCGCGCTGAAGTCACAGTACGGGATCGGGTTCACGACCAACACCAAGGACAAGCTGAACCTGCCGGCGGCTACGCAGCTGTCTCTGACGGACGCGGTGCCCGCGCCGTGAGTGCCGGTGCCTCGGAGGGCCGGGCCCTGAGCGGCGCGGCGTCGACGGGCTGGGCCCCGGGTGCCGACGGCTTGAGTTCCGGCCCCGTGAGTGCCGGTGCCTTGAGCGTGGCCGGCGGTTCGGTACGGTGGCCCCAGCAGTTTTCCGAATCAGGCCAAGGAAGCGCTTCGGGCGTCCTGGCCGGCGACCGCCTCACCGCAGGCCGGGACGACTGAGACCGGGATGACTCAGACCGAGATGACCGAAATGACTTGGAGGGCGTCGTGATCGCGGCGATCGGATTGGTGATCGGCGTGATCGCGGGGGTGGTCTTCCACCCCACCGTGCCCGAGGGACTGGCCCCCTATCTGCCCATCGCGGTGGTGGCGGCGCTGGACGCGGTGTTCGGCGGCCTGCGCGCGCTGCTGGACGGGATCTTCGACGACAAGGTCTTCGTGGTCTCGTTCGTCTCCAACGTGCTGGTGGCCGCGCTCATCGTGTACCTCGGCGACCAGCTGGGCGTCGGCTCGCAGCTGACCACCGGCGTGGTCGTCGTGCTCGGCATCCGCATCTTCTCCAACGCCGCGGCCATCCGCCGCCACATCTTCCACGCCTGAGAAGGAGCGCTGGGTGCAGACGCGGCCGGGCGACAACGAGCCGGAGCGGGACCCCGAGGAGTCGGCGGAGGACGCCGGAACCGAGGAGCGGGACCCTTTCACGCCGAAGGTGCAGCCTTCGGGGGAGGACGACGCGGAGGAACCGGGCGCTGAGGCGCCGGGTGCCGGGGAATCGGGTGCTGAGGGCTCGGGTGCCGGGGAATCGGCTGCCGAGCAGTCAGCCGCGGAGAAGCCGGATCTCACGGAGACGGTGGATCTGCGGAGTGCCGAGCCGGAGGAGCCGGCTGCCGGGAGCGGCGGCAAGCAGGAACGGCACAAGCACCGCGGGCAGATGGCTGCCGAGACGGTGAAGCTGCCGCCTGTTGATGCTGCCGAGGACGAGACCGATGAGTCTGGTTCGCAGGAGGCTGCGGCTCAGCCGGGGCAACGATCTGGCGGTAGCGAGCCCGAGAGCGAGACCGACAGCGGGGCTGCTGAAGCCGAGGAGGCCGGCGCGGCTGCTGAGGGTCGCGCTGCCGATGGCGCCGAGCCCGAAGCCGCTACCGAGGTTGAGGCCGAGGCCGAGGCCGAGAAGCCTGGCGCGCAGAAAGCTGGCAGTGCCGAGCGGCCGGAGCCGCTCGCTGAGACCGTGGACCTCCGGGACCTGCTTCCCGAGGAGCCCGCTGCCGAGCCGGCCGACGAGCGCGCCGAGTCCGTCGTGCCCATCGAGCCCACCGAGCCCGTCGAGCGCCCCAGCCCCGATCTCGCCCAGACCGTGAATCTCCGCGACTTTGTTCCGGAGGATTCCGCGGACAAGCCCGGTGAGCGCCCCGACCGGCCCGACCAGCCCGACCGCCCCGACCGCCCCGAGCCCCCGATCCGCCGCCGCACGCCCGCCGAAGGCGAGCCGCCCCGGCGTCGCCCGGCCCCCGGCGGCCAGCCGCCGCGGCGCCCCGGGCCGGGCCCGGACCCCCGGCGTGTGCCGCACGCGGGCGAGCCGGGTCCCCGGCGCCGTCCGCCGTCCGAGCGGCCCGACCACCCCGGAATGCGCCGTCCCGCGCCGGAGCCGCGTCCGGCCGCTGGCGCCGCCGCAGCTGCCGCCGCGCCCGGCCCCGCCGCGCCGCGGCCCGTCAAGCCGGTCTCCGTCTCCCTCGGCCGCCGCCGGCTGTTCGCCGCTCTGTGGCCGCCGCGCCTGTCGCGCAACCAGGCCGTGGTCGGCGTGCTGCTGGCGGCGCTCGGCGCGGCGCTGGCGATCCAGGTGCGGGCCACCAACACCTCCGACCAGATCCTGCGCGGTGCGCGTGCCGACGACCTCGTCAACATCCTCGACGAGGTCACCTCGCGCGGTCAGAGTCTGGACGCCGAGCTGCGCAATCTGGAGACCCAGAACGCGGCGATCCAGGACAGCGCGGACAAGGCGCAGGCCGCTTTGACGCAGGCCCAGCAGAAGACCAAGGATCTGCAGATCCTGGCCGGGACGATCAAGGCCAAGGGCTCGGGCATCACCATGACGATCACCGACCCCAAGGGGCAGATGAAGTCCGCGACGCTGCTCAACGCGCTGGAGGAGCTGCGGGCCGCCGGGGCCGAGGTGGTGCAGGTGAACGACGTGCGCGTGATCGTCTCCTCCTCCTTCGTCGACACCCCCGACGGCGGGATCGCGCTGGACGGGCACGAGCTCGCCAAGCCCTACGTCTACAAGGTGATCGGCGACCCGAACACGCTCGGGCCGGCCATGCAGATCCCCGGCGGGGTGGTGGCGACGGTGAAGTCCTCGGACGGTGCCAACGCGACGATCACGCCCGGCCAGGTGCTGGTCGACGCCGTCGTGCCGCCGCCGAGTCCGGACTACGCCAAGGCCGGGTGAGCTCAAGCGCGGCGGAGGGCCGGTGCGCCCCACCGCTGTGCATGGTTCAGAATATGACCGCGGGCCCGCCGGCCCGCGGCGGCCGCCGCGCCGTCGAAACCGTGTGAGGAAAGGGCGGCAAAGAAGCCGATGACCCCCGAAGAGCTGAAGTACACCGCCGAGCACGAGTGGGTCCGCTCCGGCGACGCCGACAGCGTCCGCGTCGGGATCACCGACTACGCCCAGGAGCAGTTGGGCGACATCGTCTTCGTGCAGCTGCCCGAGGTCGGTTCCAAGATCACCGCCGGCGAGCCGTGCGGCGAGCTGGAGTCCACCAAGAGCGTCAGCGACCTGTACGCCCCGCTGACCGGCACCGTGACCGCCGTCAACGGCGACCTGGACTCCTCGCCGGAACTCGTCAACTCCGACCCCTACGGCGAGGGCTGGATCTTCGACGTCGAGCCCGACGACGCCTCCGAGGTCGACGCGCTGCTGGACGCCAAGGGCTACGAGGCCTCGATCGCCGAGTAGGCCGTGCCGGCCGCGGAGGCCCGAGGCCCGTCGAGCAGGCCCCGCGGGCTGAGCACGCCGGGCGGGCCCCGCGGGTCGAGCACACCGGGCACGCCGGGCGGGCGCCCCGCCCGCCGAACGCTGGTCCGGGACCGGTCCGAACCGGTCCCGGACCTTCGCGTTCCACCCGTCGTGCGATACGCCGGGCCGTCATACCTGATTTCGAGGCCTGAGACGACGTAATCTGGGGACAGGTGTGGTAGCCGGTGCACCAAAGACGTGCCGTCTCGGCGCGTTCCGGTTGACCTCGACGAGAGGCGCCCCATAAGTTGCGACCAACGCAGGCGGCAGCCACAACCGCCACAGTGAATACTCCGGGAGGCCCACGACATGCCGTTCTGCACCAGGTGCGGGAACGCCAACCAAGCGGGGAGCCGCTTCTGCTCGCATTGCGGCACCGCATTGGCCGAGTCCCCGCTGCCGGGTGACCCCTTGGTGCCCGAGGGGGCGGCTGAGCGGACCTCGACCATGTCGCTGGTCAGCGTGGAGACGACCGCCGATACGGAGGCCGGCGGCGAGGAGGCCACCGAGCGGATGGGCCTGGGCCCGGCCGACCGCGAGGCGCTGGCCGCCCTGCCGGCCGGCTCGGCGCTGCTGGTCGTGCGCCGCGGGCCGAACGCCGGCAGCCGGTTCCTGCTGGACTCCGACGTCACCACCGTCGGCCGCAGCCCGGACAGCGACATCTTCCTGGACGACGTCACCGTCTCCCGCCGCCACGCCGAGTTCGTGCGCAGCGCGCAGGGGTTCCTGGTGCGCGACGTCGGGAGCCTGAACGGCACCTACGTCGACCGCAACCTGATCCAGGAGGCGCTCCTGCGCGACGGCGACGAGGTGCAGGTCGGCAAGTACCGCCTGGTGTTCCACGACGGAGGCTGAGCCGGCCGCCGGCCGCCTCGGCGCGGCCGGCTCCGGCGAGGCGGTCAAGGCAGGGGGGCCGGCAGGAAGGTGAGGAGAGCGGCGTGTCCGGCGAGACGCTCACCATCGGCGAAGTCATCGGCCGGCTGGCCGCCGACTTCCCGGACTTGACCGTGTCCAAGATCCGCTACCTGGAGAGCGGCGGCCTGATCAGCCCGGGGCGGACCCCGGCGGGCTACCGGCGCTTCAGCGAGCAGGACGTCGAGAAGCTGCGCTGGGTCCTGGCCGCCCAGCGCGACCAGTACCTGCCGCTGAAGGTGATCCGGCAGCACCTGGCCGCCGACGGGCCGCGGGTGAGCGCCGGGGACGCCGACGCCATAGTGGCCACGCTGACCTCCGGGGCCGATCCGGCCCCCGGGGCGGATCCGGACCTCGACGCCGCCGCGGGCCGCTCCGAGGCCGGTGCGGCCCGCGAGCGCGTTCCGGCGGCGTCCACGGTGCCCGCCCTGACCCCGCCGCTGCCTCCCTTGCCGCAGCTGCCCCCGCTCCCTCCGCCCCGCTCCCGGGGCGCCACGGTCACCGACCCGGAGTTCTATCTGGCCGCGCGGGCCGACGTCGGCGAACTCCACCTGGGCCGCGAAGGGCTGGCCCACACGGCCGGCGTATCCGGGTCCTTCGTCGCGGATCTGGTCGCCTACGGCCTGCTGCCGAACGCCGAGGCCTACGGCGGCGAAGCGGTGTTCATCGTCCGCGCCGCCTCGGCGCTGACCGAATACGGGCTCGAACCCC
>Ga0068854_100003151_pt1 | contig 10277 bp, 6 predicted proteins | sample KBSCornC42_FD_66590 | JGI IMG/M metagenome (GOLD analysis project Ga0068854, IMG submission 66590) | Corn rhizosphere microbial communities from Kellogg Biological Station, Michigan, USA - KBS Corn C4-2 | ecosystem: Host-associated > Plants > Roots > Rhizosphere > Soil ... | reverse complement strand
GGGCGGCATCCGCGGATGGTCGCCTACCAGTCGTGGCCCGGGGGCGCCGAGCGCGGCCCGGACGGCCGCCGGATCGGCGAGGTGACGCTGTCCGACGTCATCGAGGTGGCGCTGCGGATGAACGTGGCGCGGCTGGTCGTCGGCGAGGTGCGCGGGGCGGAGGCGGCGACGCTGCTGGAGGCGGTGTCCACCGGAGGCCGGGCGGCGTTGTGCGCGATCCATGCCACGTCCGCGCGGGAGGCGTTCAACAAGTTCGTGATGCTGTGCATGCGGACCACGATGAGCACGGCGGCCTCAATGAACAGAGACTCCGCGGTCCAGCTGGCCGCCGAGACGCTGCACTACGTCGTCGACATCCACCTGGACGCCGAGCCCCCCAACGACCTGCGGGAGCCGCGGGCGACCGGGCGCTACGTCGACCGCGTGGTGGAGATCAACGGGCTCGGGGAGCGGCTGGCGCCGGTCGTCACCGAGGTGTTCGCCCCCGGTCCGGACGGCCGCGCGGTGTTCGCGCAGCGGCCGGAACGGCTGGCGACGTTGCAGCGCGCGGGATTCGACCCGAAGTGGTTCCTGTACGGGAACGACCAGTGGTACGTCGCCCCGGTACCGGCCGCGCAGAACGTCTCGCGGCCCGCGCCGCACCAGCAGCGCGAGGGCGGCGGCGGCCGCAGCTTCCAGAACATGACGCCGGTCCCGAAACCGTCGCTCACCGAGCAGGACGTCTTCGACCGGCAGTACCTGCACGACCGGCGGCGGCTGGACCAGGAGTGACATGGCGGACGACGGGGGCGTCTCGAGGTCGCGCGAGCGCGCGTATCAAGGGTCTGGGACGACGCAGTACCAGACGTATGTCGTGCGCAGGGGCGATTCGCTGTGGCGGATCGCCGAGGAGCAGTTGGGCGATCCGAACCGGTTCGCCGACATCGCCGAGCTGAACGACGGCCGGCGGATGCCGGACGGGACGGTGTTCAGCTACGTCGAGTTCCTGCAGGCGGGCTGGGTGCTGATCATGCCGCCGGACATGGGGCGGCACCGGCCCGAGCTCGCTGTGGAGCCGGTGCGGCTGGCTTTGGAGTCGGGGGTCGGCGGCACAGGGGCCGACGCGGGCGGGGCCGGTGGCGCGGGAGCCGGCGGCCCCGGCGATTCCGTCGACCTCGTCGGTGGCAGCGGTACCGGTGCCGGCAGCGGTGTCAGCGTTCTTGCTCATCGGGAGTCGACGTTCGCCACCACCGGCAACGACTCCGGCAAGACCGTGGCCGCGACCGGCGGTCTGCTGGCCGCGGGCGTGCTGAGCACGTTGGGCGACCGGCGGCTGCGCAAGGTCATGCGGCGGCGGCCCGGGGAGCTGATCTCGATGCGGCAGCCGGGGGACTGGGAGCTGGAGCTCAGCCGGGTCGACAACCCGACCGGGCAGGTGCTCATCGACGCCGCTCTCAGGACCCTGAGCGCCAAGCTCACGAAGGCGGACCGGGGGCTGCCGGACATCAGCATGACGGTGCTGAAGCCGCACGGCTTGGAGCTGCACCTGGCGCGTCCGCAGCCGCCGTTGGCGCCTTTCTACGCGGACCCGCGGCGTCCCGGGGTGTGGATCTGTCCGCTCGGCGCGCCGGTCGGCTCGCCTCCGACACCAGCGCCGGCTCCCTATCCGGCGCTGGTGTCGCTGGGCTTCGACGAGGACGACGACACGGTCCTGGTCGATCTGGAGGCCACCGGCGGGATCTCGCTGCTGGCGCCGGAGGCGGAGTCGGTGTCGGTGCTGCGGGCGATGGCCGTGGAGCTGGCGACCGGGATGGCGGGCGAGCAGGTGGAGGTGACGCTCGTCGGGTTCGGGGCGGAGCTGCCGGCGTTGTTCGCGCCGGGGACGCTGACGTACGGCGACTCGTTGGTCCAGGCCGTCGAGGCTTTGGCGCGCTGGTCGGCGGGGGTCGAGGCGGTGCTCGACCGGCGCGGCGTGACGGTGCGCAAGGCGCGGACGCATCCGGACGAGGAGCTGGCGCGGATCACGAAGACGCACGTGCTGCTGTCGGCGGAGGCGCCGGATCCCCGGCTGACGAACCGGCTGCGGCATCTGCTGTCGGCGCGGCAGCGGACGTCGATCGCGGTGGTGGCGGTCGCGGCGGACCGTGAGCAGGTGCTGTCGCCGTGGACGATCGGCGGGCCGGTGTTCTCCACCCCTCGGTCGCGGGCCGGGGTGGCGGGGATCGGGCTGCGGGTGCAGGCGTTGCGGGAGGAGCGGTACGAGGCGGTCGTCCGGGAGCTCGCGGCAGCGGATTCGGACCAGGAGAAGCCCGCGCCGAGGGCGGGGGCCTTCAACCTGCCGGGGCTGCCGGAGCCGGAGGTCACGGGAGCGAAGACGCCGTTGCCGAAGCGGAAGCCCGCGCATCCGCGGCGGCATGTCGCGGGGCGGAGCGGCGGGGTCGGCGGCGGTAGCGGTAACGGGGGCGCGGTTTCAGCGAATGCTGAGAGCGCGGATGGCCTCGCAGCGGCTCCGCCGGCGCGCGCCGAGCTGATCGCGACGCCGGATCCGGTGCAGCCGAACCGTTTCCGGGTTCCGGTCGACGACCTGTTCCGGGTCGAGGCGCTGCTGCCGACCGCCTTGCCGACGACCACCGCGCCGGTGCCGGTGCCGGGGGCGGCGAAGCGGGTGCGGTTGGCGCTGACGCCGGCGAACCTGCCGCAGTTCGACCTGCCGACGGAGGGGGATGAGGACCCGCCGCCGCCTCGGGCCGAGGATCGGCTGATGGGGATCGAGGCGGATTTCGCTCGGCACGGCGAGCACAGCCAGAACAGCCAGCACGGCCAACACGCTCAGCATGGCCCGGACAGCGAACACGGCCAGCACGGCCAGCACAGTCAGCACAATCAGCGCGGCCAGCACAGTCAGCCGACGCTGGCGGTCCCGCCGGCCCTGCACACCGCGCCCGGGGCTGCTTTCCTGTCTTCGGACCGGGGGCACGAGGCCGCGCGCATGGCCACGCCGCGGAAGCCGGGGCAGTGGCACGGCGCGTACTGGAGCCAGCGCAGGGCGGCTGCGGCGGGGATGCCGAAGCCGAGCGTGCCGGGCGATCCGCAGGCGGCGAGCACGGCCTCGGCGATCGACGTGCTCGGCCCGATCGTGCTGGCCGGGACGGAGCCTTCGGCGGAGCTCGCGGAGGTGGCGGCGTACGCGATGCTGCACCCGGGCTGCTCGGTCCAGCAGATGGCCGAGGAGATGTGGCCCGCGCGCCCGGGGGCGGTGGCCCTCGTCGACGCGCAGGTGATCCAGCTGCGGGAGGTGCTCGGCACGGACCCGCACGGCGAGCAGCTGGTGCGGATCACGCCCGGGAGCGTGACGCTGGCCCCGACGGTGTCCTGCGACTGGCTGGAGTTCCTCCGGCGCACGCAGAACGGCGAACTGGTCGGCGCCCTCAGCCTGGTCCGCGGCCGCCCCTTCGAGGACGCACCCCTGCGCCGCTACGGCTGGGCCGAGACCCTCCGCCACGAAATGGCCGCCCTGATCATCGACACCGCGCACTACGTCGCCGAGGCCTGCCTGCACGAGCAGAGCCCCCGCAACGCCCGCAAGGCGGCCCTGCGCGGCCTGGCGGCGGCTCCCGAAGCAGAACTCTTGTACCGCGACCTGCTGAACGCCCTGGCGGCCCTCGGTGACCTGCCCGCGGCCCGCCGCCATGCCGACACCCTGCTCGGCTACGCGGAGCGCGAGGGGCTGCCGCTGCAGCCCGAGACCGCCGCGCTGCTGCGGGATGTGGCTCAGGCCGCTGCGCGGGGGTAAAGCCTCTTAGCTTAGCCCCTACTTCACCGCCACCGGAATCACCGGCGCCCCCACGCCTCGGGTGAAAGGCTCCGGCGAAGCCGCCAAGAAGAACTCGTACACCCCGTCCCCCGCGCAGTCCTCCGCCAGCTCCTCCAGATCCCAGTTCTGGCCCTGCAGCATCCCCATTTCCACCAGGTGGAGCAGGTGCACCGGCAGCTGCGCGTCCTCGCGCTCCGGCGGGTACACCTCGAACGCCATCGTGTCCGTCGCCACCGCCGCCACGTCGTGGGCGTGGAACCACGGGACGGTCTGCATCGAAGGGCCCGAGGTCGGGTAGCTGTACGCCAGCTTGTCCCCCGCCTTCAGGACCGTCATGGCTCCCGTCCGGATCAGCACGATGTCCCCCGGCCGGATCTCGACCTTCCCGAACTCCGCCGCCGCGTCCAGGTCCTCCGGCGTCAGCGCGTGTCCGTGCAGGGCACCGCCGAGGCGATCGACGCCGCGGGCCCGGGCCACGTCCAGCAGAACTCCTCGCCCGACGATCGCGCCCGCCTTGTCGATGCCGCAGTGCGGCGCGCCCTCGTCGGAGATCTCCGACGCCGGGAATCCGTTGTACAGCCGCCCCTCGTACGACACGTGCGCCAGCGCGTCCCAGTGCGTGCATGCCTGAAGGCCCATCTCCACCCGGTCGTCCGAGGTGCGGAACGCGTGCTCCGTTCCCATCACCTGCGCGTTCACCATGATCATGGTGCGCTTGGGGTTGTCGCGGCCCTCGATCATGCCGGTCTGCGGTCCGTCCTCGTCGAGGGGGATCGCGAGGGTGAAGCGCCGCCCGGAGCGGATCAGCGACGCGGCGTGGACGACGCGCTCGGGCGTGATCAGGTTCAGCGTCCCGCGTTCGTCCTCCGGGCCCCAGCGGCCCCAGTTGTTGACGCGGCGGGCCAGGTCGGTGAACTGCTCGGGCAGCGGCATGGCGGTGCTCCCAGATGCTCCCAGTGAAATCTGACACGGTGTCAGTTAGTGCTGTCCACTGAAGCGAACCTTAGCTAACATGCCGTCAGATTCGAACCGTCAGATCTCTACGAGGAGCGAGCAAGGTGGCCGACTTCCTGGCAGGCAAGGTCATCGTGGTGACCGGCGCGGGCCGCGGCATCGGGCGCGCCGTGGCCCTCGGCTGCGCCGCCGAGGGCGCCTCCGTGGTGGTCAACGACTACGGGGTCTCCATCGACGGCAGCGAGCCGTCCAGCGAGGTCGCCGACGCGGTGGCCCAGGAGATCCGCGACGCCGGCGGGCAGGCGGCCCCCTGCGCCGACTCCGTCACCACCATGGCCGGCGGGCAGCGCATCGTGCAGACGGCCCTCGACGCCTACGGCCGGCTCGACGGCGTGGTGTGCGTGGCCGGCATCCTGCGCGAGCGGATGCTGTTCAACATGGCCGAGGAGGAGTGGGACCCGGTCATCGAGACCCACTTGAAGGGCACGTTCACCGTCTTCCGCGCGGCCAGCGCCGTGATGCGCAAGGCCGGCGGCGGCGCGCTGGTCGGCTTCACCTCCGGCAACCACGCCGGCAGCGTCTCGCAGGCCAACTACAGCGCGGCCAAGGGCGGCATCGTCAGCCTGGTCCGCAGCGCCGCGCTGGGCCTGGGCAAGTACGGCATCACCGCGAACGCCGTCGCCCCGGTCGCACGCACCCGGATGAGCGCCAACGTCCCGTTCGACATGGCCGAGATGGGCGAGCCCGAAGATGTCGCGCCGCTGGTCGCCTATCTGCTGTCGGACGCCGCGCGCGACGTCACGGGCCAGATCTACACCGTGGCCGGGCGCCGGATCGCGGTGTGGAACCAGCCGCAGGAGATCCGCTCGATGTACGGCGAGGAGCCGTGGACCGCCGAGTCGATCGCGAAGCGGCTGCCGGAGGCCGTCGGCGTCGAGACCATGCCGATGATCGCGAAGATGGCCGCCTACGCGAAAGCGACGGAAGAGCGCAAAGCCCAGGAGGCCGGGCAGGAAGGCGCAGCGTCATGAGAGCCGCGGTGTTCGAGAACGGCAAGCTGGAGGTCGTCGACGGCATCGAGGTCCGCGGCCCGCGCACCGACGAGATCGTCGTCCGTGTCGGCGCCGCCGGCCTGTGCCACTCCGACCTCAGCGTCGTCAACGGCACCATCCCCTTCCCCGGCCCCGCGGTGCTCGGACACGAGGGCGCCGGCGTCGTCGAGGAGGTCGGCGCCGCGGTGACCCGGGTAAAGGCCGGCGACCATGTCTGCCTGACCACGATCAACCACTGCGGCGTCTGTCCCGCGTGCAGCCAGGGCCGGCCGACGATGTGCCGCTCGACGTTCGGCAAGATCAGCAAGCCGTTCACCCGCGACGGTGCCGGCGGCGGCACCGAGAAACTGTTCTCCTTCGCCAACACCTCGGTCTTCGCAGAACGCGTAGTAGTCAAGGAAGTACAGGCGGTCCCGATCCCCGAGGACGTGCCGATGGCCTCGGCCGCCCTCGTCGGCTGCGGCGTGCTGACCGGCGTCGGGGCGGTGCTGAACCGCGCGAAGGTGCGCATCGGCGAGACGGTCGTGGTGATCGGCGTCGGCGGCATCGGCCTGAACGCGATCCAGGGAGCGCGGATCGCGCGCGCCGGCCGGATCATCGCGGTCGACACCAACCCGCGCAAGGCGGAAGCGGCGCGGACGTTCGGCGCCACCGACTTCGTCGACCCGACCGGCCAGGACGTGGTTCAACAGATCAAGGACCTGCTCCCGCGCGGCGCGGACTACGTCTTCGAGTGCGTCGGGCATCCCGCGCTGATCCGCGCCGCGACCGACATGCTGGCGTGGTCCGGAGCCGCGGTCCTGCTCGGCGTGCCGCGCAGTGACGCCGAGGGGACGTTCCTCGTTTCCGGAATGTATATGGACAAAACGATAATGGGCTGCCGGTACGGAACCTCGCACCCTCAGTTCGACGTCGAAAGGTACGTGGACCTTTACCGGAAGGGTGAGCTACTCCTGGACGAACTGGTCACAAAGACCTACCCTCTGGAACACATCCACGAGGCGATCCACGACCTGGAGAGCGGCTCATTGGCAAGAGGTGTGCTCTTGCCCTGAGACCTACGAGGGGAAGCTAAGGCCGTGACGGAGAGCCCGAGCGGGCAGGGCGCGCCGGAGCACGACAACGAAGCCGTACTGCTCACGGAACCGTCCACCCCCCTGACCCCCTCCCTCCCCGGCCAGCCGACCCGGGACCAGGTCGAGACCGACACCGCCGAGCCCGCGGCCGCAAAGTCCGGCGCGGAGGTCGCCGACGCCACCGGCATCGAGGACGACACCCGCGACGGGACCGCCGAGGCCGGGGAAACCGGCGAAACTTTCACGGCGCGCCACCGCCCCGAGGCTGCGGCCGACCCGCTGACCCGCCTGGGTCGCCGCATCCTCGCCGAGCTCCTCGATCCGAGCCCCGGCCTGCCGATCTCGCTGGTCTACCTCGGCGTGGCGATGTTCCTGACCTGGAAGCTCCTCTTCCACCCGGTGGCGAGCGTCCTGGCCGGCAACCCCTACGACCAGTTCTACTTCGAGTGGCAGCTGACCGCGGTCGAGCACGCGCTGACGCACTTCCAGAACCCGCTGTTCACGCACGCGCTGAACGCCCCCGACGGGATGAACCTCGCCGCGAACCCGCAGATCATCGGGCCGGCCGCGGTGCTCACGCCGATCACCGCGCTGTTCGGGGCGCCGGTCTCGTTCGCCCTGCTGACCACCTTCAACCTCGCGGCCACCGCGACCACCTGGCGCTGGTTCCTGCGCCGGCACGTGGTCCGCACCGAGACCGCGGCGTTCGTCGGCGGCCTGTTCCTGGGCTTCTCGCCGTCGATGATGTCCCACTCGCTGGCGCATCCGAACCTGGCCGGGCAGTGGCTGGTGCCGCTGATCCTGGCCGGGGTGATGCGGCTGCGCGAGCCGGAACGGCGTGTGCGCAACGGAATCGTTCTCGGCGTGCTGATCACGGCGCAGGTGTTCGTCGGCGAGGAACTGCTGCTCCTGACGGCGATGGGCGTCCTGCTGTTCCTGCTGGCGTACGTCCTCATGAAGCCGCGGCAGGCGTGGGAGGAAGCCGCGACCTTCCTCAAGAGCGCCGGAATCGCGATCCTGACGGCCGGGGCGCTGCTGGCCTATCCGCTGTCGTTCCAGTTCTTCGGGCCGATGTCCTTCAAGGGCATCCCGTTCGACGTCGCCTACTACTCAGCGGATCTGAAATCCTACGCGGTGTATCCGAACCTGGAGTTGTGGGGCGACCCGGCGAAGCTGGACCCGCTCGCGCCGGGCGGCACCGAACAGGCCGCGCTGGTCGGCTGGGTGCTGCTGCTCGTGGTCGCGCTGATGGCCGTGTGGCTGATCCGGAACGCGGCCGTGCGGGCCCTGCTGATCGCCGCGCTGGTGCTGGTCGTGCTGTCCGTCGGTCCGACACCGGTGTTCAACCACGGCTCGATCACCTGGTGGCCCCTGGGTCCGACCGGCGTGTGGACGCACCTGCAGAACCTGCCGCTGTTCTCCTCCAGCCTGCCGGTGCGCAGCGCGCTCGCGGTGAGCTGGATCATCGGGATCCTGCTGGCGCTGGGACTGGACAAGGCGGTCCTGTACCCGCAGGAGATGCTCCGCTGGCCGGGATTCGCCGACGTGGTCCGCGGGTTCGCGTTCGCCGGGGTGATCGTCGCGCTGGTCCCGCTCACCCCCCGGGTGTTCGACACCTCCCCGCGCGCCCCGATCCCGCGGTACTTCACCTCGGGAGCGTGGCGGGAATGCGTCTCGCCGGGGCACGACACGATCGTCGGCGTCCCGCTGTCCGACGGCGGCGACCGCACCAACCAGACCTGGTCGACGACCGCGGACACCGCCTTCGCGATCCCGCAGGGCCCGGTGATGGCGCCGGACTCGGCCAAGAACAAGCAGGTGGTCTGGGCGCGGAACAACGTCCTGTGGACCGCGCAGTGGCTGTCGTACATCTACCAGAACGGCGGCGGCGCCACCCCGGTGGTGAACGACTCCATCAAGTCCCGTGTGCGGCTGGACCTCGGCACGTGGCAGGCGAACTGCGTGGTCATGGCCGACGGTGCGCAGAACCTCGCGGCCATCAAGGACTTCCTGGACCAGGCGATCGCCCCCGGCAAGATGGAGGGCGACGTGGTCGTGTGGCAGGAGCCCGCCGGCTGAGCTGGGCCGAGCACCGGCTCAGCCGAACGTCCCCTTGTGGAAGATCAGCGGGTTCGAGTCGCCGTCCGCGTCGAGGCCGTGCACGCGCCCGACCACGATCGTGTGGTCGCCCCCGGGATAGGTGGCCTCGATCGTGCAGTCCACCCAGCCGTGCGCGCCGGCCAGGATCGGCGAGCCCAGCTCCGACCGGCGCCAGGAGACGCCGGCGAACTTGTCGCCGCCGCTGACCGCGAAGGCGCGGCACAGCTGCTCGTGGTCCTCGGCCAGGAAGTTCACGCAGAAGCGGCCGGTGGCCTCGATCCGCGGCCACGTGGTGGACGTGTGGCCGACGGAGAACAGGACCAGGGGCGGGTTCAGGGAGAGCGCCGAGAAGGCCTGACAGGCGAACCCGGCGGGCCCGTCGGCGTCCTCGGACGCGACCACGGTGACGCCGGATGGAAAGTGGCCCAGGACGCGGCGGTAGTGGGCGACGTCCACGCCGCTCGCGGCGGCGTCGTCGGCGGTCGCGAGGTGCTCGCGTGCGGTGGCCTGTGCAGGCATGGTCCCAGCCCCTAGGTGTCACGCTGTTCGCGGCTACTCGGTGCGAAACTCGTTCGCCATATCAAAAGTGCAGCTCGAACCAGCATACGTGGACGGACAGGGTCAGTGTGGGTGGGAACTGACGACCCGTCAAGACAGACGCCGTTCGCCATGTCGAACACCTTTCGAGCATCACAAAACCCTGGGGTGGCAATGACAACAAACATCAGCACCCTGTGAATTCCGGCGCACGGCGCTCCACAAACGCCCGCACGCCCTCCCGGCCGTCATGGGTCGCCATATTCAGTTCCACGGCGTCCGCCTCCTGTCTGAAGGCCGTCATGCGGTCCACCTCCAGCGCGCGGTTCACGAGGCTCTTCGTCAGGGCGAAAGCCCGCGTCGGCCCGACCGCGAGCCGCTCGGCCCATTCCCGCGCCGCCTTGGCCAACTCCGCATCCGGCACGACCCGGTTCACCAGGCCCAGCGCCAGCGCCTCGGCGGCCGGCACGTCGTCGGCGAAGAACATCAGCTCCTTGGCTTTGTGCACGCCGACCAGCCGCGTGAGCAGATGGGCTCCGCCGCCGTCGGGTACCAGCCCGCGCCGGGCGAAGATCTCGATGAACTTCGCCGACTCGGCGGCGATCACCAGATCGCAGGCCAGTGCCAGATGCGCGCCGATCCCGGCCGCGATGCCGTTCACCGCGCCGATGACCGGCTTCTCGCAGTCCAGGACCGCGGCGACGAGCGCCTGCGCGCCCTCGCGGATGGTGCGGGCGACGTCCCCGGGGCGGGGCTCGGCGGGCG
>Ga0068854_100003147_pt1 | contig 10280 bp, 9 predicted proteins | sample KBSCornC42_FD_66590 | JGI IMG/M metagenome (GOLD analysis project Ga0068854, IMG submission 66590) | Corn rhizosphere microbial communities from Kellogg Biological Station, Michigan, USA - KBS Corn C4-2 | ecosystem: Host-associated > Plants > Roots > Rhizosphere > Soil ... | reverse complement strand
CTGGGCCGCGATCGTCGCGACGACGGGCATCATCCTCGGCGCGGCCTACATGCTCTGGCTCTACTGGAGGATCTGCTTCGGGACGCAACGCAATGCCGACGCCGCCGCGATGCAGGACCTGTCATTGCGCGAATGGTGGCTGCTGGCGCCGATTGCGGTCGCCGTCTTCTGGATGGGCGTCTATCCCGAAAGCTTCATGCGCCCGATGCGCAACGATGTCGGTCGACTCCTGGTCCGCCTTGAACGTGTCGCCCCCGCGGGAGACTCGCGCCTGACTCTGGGCGTAGGCGGTCACGAGCATATGGACATGGAAGTGAAGCACTGATGGGCCGCTTCGCGCCTCTTCTGCCGGAGCTGATCCTGTCGATCGGCGGCACCATCCTGATGATGGTGGCGGCCTTCACCGGTCGTCGCGGGTCCGGGGCTGTCAGCTGGCTTGCCGTGCTGCTTCTGCTCGGGGCCACGGCCGCGCTCGTCGGCGCGCCGTCGCACGCTGGGCCGATCTACGACAATTTCGTGAGCGCGGACCTGTTCGCCAGCTTCGGCAAGGCGATCATCTTCCCCGCTGCCGCTGTCGCGATCATCGCCGCGCATGGATGGTTCGAACGCGGAACCGAGCATGCATCGGAATATTCGGTGCTGATCGTGTTCGCCGCCATCGGCATGAGCGTCATGGTCTCCGCAACCAGCCTCATTGCCCTATATGTCGGCCTCGAGCTGCAGAGCCTCGCAGCCTACGTGCTCGCGTCGTACCGCCGAACGGACGAACGTTCGGCCGAGGCCGGCCTCAAATATTTCGTCCTCGGCGCGCTGGCGAGCGGCATCCTGCTCTACGGCATATCGCTACTCTACGGCTTCACCGGGACGATGAGCTTCAACGGCATTGCCGCGGCCTTCGCTCGGGGAGCACCATCGCTCGGCCTGCTCTTCGGACTGGTGTTCGTGCTCGCCGGCCTCGCCTTCAAGGCCAGCGCCGTGCCGTTCCACATGTGGACGCCGGACGTCTACGAAGGCGCTCCGACGCCCGTCACCATGTTCTTCGGCACCGCGCCCAAGGCAGCTGCCGTGCTGTTGGCGACGCGCCTCTGCATCGAAGGACTGGGGCCGGCGACCGATGCCTGGCGGCAGATCGTGATCTTCGCCGCGCTCGCCTCAATCTTCCTCGGCGCCGTCGCGGCCTATGGCCAGACCAACATCAAGCGGCTGCTCGCTTATTCGTCCATCAACAATGTCGGTTTCGCCATGGTCGGCCTCGCGGCCGCGGGCCCGAAGGGCGCGTCGTCGGTGCTGTTCTACATGGCGGTTTACATCGTCATGACGCTCGGAGCTTTCCTCTGCGTTCTCTGGATGCGCGACGCCGAAGGTCGCCCGGTCGAAAGCATCGCGAGCCTGTCGGGCCTGTCGCAGACCCGACCGGCCTTTGCCGCCGCGATCGCCATCTTCATGTTCAGCCTTGCGGGCATTCCGCCCCTGTTCGGCTTCTGGCCGAAGCTGGTGGTGTTCACCGCGGCAGTGAACGCCGGTTATACGGCGCTCGCCGTGGCCGGCATTCTCGGCACCGTCGTCGGCGCCTATTATTATCTGAAGATCGTGAAGGTCATGTACATGGATGAGCCGGCTGAGCCTTACGCGAAGCCGAACCAGCCGCTGCAGGGCCTGCTGATCCTGCTCGCTGCGCTGCTCGTTTCGCCGCTCGGCTATCTGCTGATCGGTCCGCTCGGTTCGCTCACCGACAAAGCAGCGGGAAGCCTCTTCTGACGCGGATCCGCATCGTCGAGCGCACCGGCTCGACCAACGCCGACCTGATTGGAAATAGCGCGATCGAGGGCGATTGGCTGATCGCCCTCCACCAGGATGCGGGCAGGGGGCGCCAAGGCCGCAGCTGGGTTTCGTCAGAGGGCAATTTCTACGGGAGCACGCTCGTCGAGCTGCGCACCGACGATCCGCCTCCGCAAACCCTCTCGCTCGTCGCCGGCTTGGCATTGATCGAGGCGATCGACGTGGCCGTTCCCGATCAGCCGCTGATGCTCAAATGGCCAAACGATGTGATGCTTTCCGGCAAGAAGCTCGCCGGGATCCTGCTGGAGCGAAGCGGGGATCGCATAGCAGTCGGATTCGGCGTGAACCTCGCCAGCGCGCCTGCGCTGCCAGACCGGCAGGGCGCATCCCTGGGTGGAAAGATCTTGCCGCAGGCTTTCGCGCCGCTCCTCGCTGGCAGCTTCACCCGGCTGCTCGGCCTGTGGCGGACAAGCGAACCTTCTTCGCTCGCCCAGGCGTGGCTCGCCCGCGCTCATCCGCAAGGCACGGAACTGACCGTCCATTCGACAAGGGATGAAAAGGTCTCGGGCCGTTTCGACGGGATCGAGCCTGATGGTGCGCTGCGCCTTCGCCGCGACGATGGCACGATCGACGTCGTCCGTGCTGGCGACGTCGAGCTTTAGAAGTCGGTCTTCCCGAAGCGAGCCACGCCTTGGTTGATGCCTGGCGGGTCCAGCGTCGTCACATCCAGTTCGACGGGCTCGCCGATCCAGTGCGCGAGCGTCGTATGGTCGGCAAGGTCGTCATCCGTGAGCGGGTGGACCAGCGTCCGCAATCCCGACGCTTCGATGATGGGCAAAATCTCGTCGAGCGAGCGCTTGAGGAAATGCACCTCGAACTGCGGGACCGGGTGGGGCCCGGCCTTGCCCTCGGTCAGGCGGCCGACGAACAGCACTCCTTCTTCGGCTTCGAAGCGGCCGCGCAGCGCCTCTGCCGCGCGCTCCTCGCCGGGCATCGCATAGATGTGCGCATGGTAGGGCGCGTCGTCCTCGAACATGGGCGCTTGATTACGCCTGCTGCTGCAAGTTGTGAACAACAGCCGACACAGCTAGGGCGCGGGCCATGATCCTGGCCGTCGATGTCGGTAACACCAACTTGGTCTTCGCGCTGGTCGACAAGGGCGAGATCAAGGCGCGCTGGCGCATCGCGACCGACCCCCGCCGGACCGCAGACCAATATTCGGTCTGGCTGCACCAGCTGCTCGAGCTCGAAGGATTCTCGCGCGACGACGTCGAAGGGGTGATTATCGGCACGGTTGTGCCTCGTGCGCTCCACAATCTCACGGTTTTGTCCGAAAAATACTTCCGGAAAACGCCGATTATCGCCGGTCAGGGAGCCGCGGCCTGGCCGATGCAGCTCGACGTCGATGAGCCGCACAATGTCGGCGCCGACCGCGCGCTCAACGCCATCGCCGCGCACGCCAAGTACAAGGGCGACCTGCTCGTAATCGATTTCGGTACCGCAACGACTTTCGACGTCATCAACTCTTCCGGCGCGTATGCCGGCGGCATCATCGCGCCCGGCATCAACCTCTCGCTCGATGCTCTGGTCACCGCCGCCGCCAAGCTCCCGCGCATCGCCATCGAGGCCCCGGCCACCAACAGTGTCATCGGCCGCACTACCGAAAGCCAGATGATCATCGGCATTTATTGGGGTTACGTCGCCATGCTCGAAGGTCTCGCCGAGCGTATCAAGAGCGAGATTGGCCGCCCCGCCACCGTCATCGCCACCGGCGGCCTCGCGACCCTGTTCGACAAGCACACCAACGTCTTCGACGCGATTGAGCCCGATCTCACGATCCAGGGGTTGAGCCTGCTGTACGACATGGCGTCCAAGTCTTCGCAATGATCCCTGGGGAAGAACTGCTGTTCGTGGCGCTCGGCGGCTCGGGCGAGATCGGCATGAACGTCAATCTTTACGGTTGCCGCGGCCAGTGGATCATGGTGGACCTCGGCCTGACCTTCGCCGACCCTACCTATCCGGGGATCGAGCTGATCCTGCCCGATCTCGAGTTCATCGAGGATCAGCAGGAGCGGCTGGCGGGTATCGTCCTTACGCACGGTCATGAGGACCATATCGGAGCGCTGCCCTATCTCGCCGAGGAACTGAAAAGCCCGCTTTACGCGACCCCTTTCACCGCCGGGCTCATCGCCGGGAAGCTTGAGGAGGAGGGACTCACCGGCCAGGTCAAGCTCAACATCGTCGAGCGCGGAGGAAGCATTGAGCTCGGCCCGTTCCGAGTCAGCTTCGTCGCGCTGTCACACTCGATCCCCGAAGGGAATGGCCTGCTCATCGAAACCCCGTTCGGCAACATATTCCACACCGGCGACTGGAAGATCGACGAGACGCCGGTGATCGGCGAAGCGCCGAGCCCCGACACGTTGAAAGCGATCGGCGACGAGGGCGTGCTCGCTTTGGTGTGCGATTCGACCAATGTTTTTCAGGATACGCCGTCGGGGTCGGAGGAGAGCGTTCATGCTGGCCTGCTGGCAAAGGTGGCCGAAGCGAAGGGTCGCGTGTTGGTCACGACCTTTGCTTCCAACGCCGCGCGCCTTCAGACGATCGGCCGCGTTGCCAATGAAACGGACCGCAGGGTTTGCATTGCCGGCCGCTCGCTCGAGCGGATCCTCCGCGTCGCGCAGGCGACCGGCTATCTGAAAGACTTTCCGCCGCCGATCAGCTTCGACGAGGCGATGCGGCTGCCGAAGAGCGAAGTCCTCATCATTGCCACTGGCGGGCAGGGCGAACCGCGCGCTGCGCTCGGCCGAATTGCCGGCGGTACGCATGACCTGAAACTCAGCGAAGGCGATACTGTCATCTTCTCTTCGCGGATCATTCCGGGCAACGAAGTCGCGATTGGCCGGATCATGAACCAGCTGTCCGATCTCAGCGTGCGGATCGTCACCGAGCGCCAGGCGCACGTCCACGTGTCCGGCCACCCCGGCCGTCCGGAGCTGATCGAAATGTACAATTGGGTGCGGCCCGAGATCGTCGTCCCGGTCCACGGCGAGGCACGGCACCTTCGTGAGCATGCGCGGCTTGCGCTCGGCCATGGCGTGCCCAAGGCGGTGGTGCAGGAAAATGGCGACGTCGTCCGCCTTGCGCCCGGTGAACCGAAGAAGGTCGACGAGGTCCGCGTTGGCCGCCTTGTCCTCGACGGTGACGTCATCCTTCCCGCAGACGGAGCGACCGTCACCGAGCGCAGGCGCATCGGCTATGGTGGGCTCATCACCGTAGCACTGCCCATCGGGGAGGATGGAAAGCTCGCCGGTACGCCGCTCATCCGGCCGTTCGGAGTTCCGGTCGAAGAAGACCGCGACGACTTTATCGCCGACGCGACCGATGCGGCGACGCGAGCCTACGCGCCTGGGAAAGACGAGGATGCCGTTCGCGAATCCGTTCGCCTAGCGGTCCGCCGATGCGCGACCTTGTGGACGGGCAAGAAACCGTTGGTCGAAGTAATGCTCCTCCAGCTCGCTTGATCCATGGCCTTCAGTTCGATCGTTGCGATCTATTTCCTGTTCTTCGCCTTCAGCGCATTCATCCTGCTGCCGTTCGGTGTGCGCACGGACGAGGAAGCGGGTACACCCAAGGTTGCGGGGCAGGCCGATAGCGCGCCACACCGCTTCGACCTGAAACGCCACCTGTTGAAGGCGGCGCTGCTAGGCGCGCTGTTGTTCGCTTTATACTATGCGAACTGGACCTACGGCTGGATCAGCCCGGACGATCTAGATTTTTACCACCGCCGCTAGCGGCGCTTGTCGATTGCCTGCGCCAGCGCTGCGTAAAGCTTGCCCATGTCGGAAGACATGAGCGTCACTGCGATCATCCCGCCATCCCGTTCGGCAAGGACTCGCCGGAGCATAGACTCGAAGTCCGCGACGTAGCGGTTCACCGATCGCTGGAACTCCGGGTCGCTCTCATAATGAGTACGGATCGCGCGCGTCTCGCTGCCTTCGATCAGGCGCACCGCGCGGCTCGTGAATACGCCGCGGTTGCCCTTGAGATAGGAATTCCAGGCTTTGTCGTCGATTTCGTCGGCCATGATCTTGCCGACGTCGATCGCGGCCGAGTGCATCGAGTCGATGAGGAGGGCGACGCGCTTGGCGAAGGCCTCGCTGTCCTTCTCGCGCTGCTCCTTATTGGTCTGTTCGATATGCGCCTCGAGCGCAGATGCGGTCTGGCCAAGGGTGATCATCTGGCCGGTCAGACGGTCCGACGCGGCGCGAGCGGCTTCGAGCGCTTGCGATGCAACATTATCGACATCGCGCAACTTCTCTTCGACGCTCTCGCGGATCGCGCGTTCGAGCGCCTGCGCGGCTTCTTCGGAGAGCTTGCCCGCGCTGTCAGGTATCACAGCCTCGATCGCCTCGCGCGCGCGCTCCGCGGCATGGGCAGCAGCCTCCTTCACCTGGACGAGTGAGGCAATGAGCGCCGGGCCAGTCTCGCCGCTGAGGCTCGCAGCCTCCCGCTCGACCTGCGCCAGCGTCGTCGCCAGCAACGCCAGTTTCGACTGGGCATCCTCGACGCCCCCATCGACGCTGGAGAGCAGCGCCGTGAAGCGCTCGTGCTGTTCGGCGATCGATGTACTCGTTGCCGTGAGCCGCTCGTTGGCCTCGATCGTCGCGTCGCGCAGCCAGCCGATGTCCGGCTTCGCCGCCGCCGCCGCTTCGACCAGCCGGTCTGCGCCGCCTTGGGCTTCGCCAATCGCGGTTCCCACATTATCTCGCACCTCGGCGGCCAACCACTCGATGCTGTTGCGCAGGGCGGTGGTGCGTTCGGCCAGCGATCCGATAGCATCATCCTGCGTGCTTGCCTGAGCTGCCAGCGTGTCCAGCTCACTTCGAGCCCGCGTGAGCGATTCGAGGAAGCGGTTCGCGCGTTCGTCTCCGCTCGCCGCAAGCTCGGTGAACCTTTCGTCGATTAGGGCGAGCCCGCGGTCGATCTCCGCGATCATCTGCTGCGACGCACGATCCTGTTCTGCGACCCTGCTCGACAGGCCCTCAAGCGAGTTGTTGGCGTGGTCGAGGTTCGCTGCCAGCGATTCCGCGGCGAGGGCACCGGCCTTGCCGATACCCGCCGAGGCTTGGGCGACGAGCGCTGCGACCGCAGTCGCTTGAACGTCGATTCCCGACCGGACCCGCTCCAGCGTATCCGAGGTCCGCGAAAGGAGTGTGTCCAATGTGCCCGAATAAACTTCTTTCGCTTCACCGACGCGAGCGGCTGCGCCTTGTCCTGCCGCTTCGATTTCCGCGAGGCGGTCGGTCAAATGGCGGGTGGCTTCGGCAATGATTTCGTTCGCGCTGCGAGCCCGTTCGGCGAGCTCGTCAACCTGCTGACCCAACGCGCTGGCCTTGCCCGCCGACTCTTCGCCGACCGCGCGCAGATGTTGAGCCACCGCGCGCGCTGACTGCTCGGCTTTCGGCAGGTCGTCGAGCAGTACCGCAATATCGACGCGTGCTGCATCGGCAGCCCGGTCGAGTGCCTCGCCGTGCTGCTTCAGTTTCTCGGTGCTGCTATCGAACTCACTGGTAATCCCACCGAGCTTGCCGGTCGCCTCATCGCCGAGCTGCATCAACTGTTGCGAAATGCTCGTCAGGTCGGTCCGGCTGTCGCTGATTCGCTGCGACAGGACCTCGAGCAATGCCTCAAGGCTCTGAGCCTCACTGCGCATCGCGATGACCGAGCGAGTGAACCGTTCCGATTCCTTGCGCCGAGTCCGTCCGAACATCAGCCAAACCAGGCCCATCAGCGCCAGCGGGCCAGCGACGATCGCGATCCACTGCGCGATCAGCGGCGATGACAACGCCTGGGATGCCAATGAGCGGCCCGCCGACCACGACGCGTAGCCAGTCCACAAGGCCGCAAGAATAACCAGGCCGGTAGCTAGCACCTGGCGGCCTCCGGTCCCGCGCTCTTCGGCGGTTCGCTCTCGCCATTCCCCCTCGTCGAACGCGGGTTCGACGAAATCGACGCTGCCGGTCAGCAGCTCGGTGGGGTTTGTCACGGCGCCTGTGGGCTGCACGGGGACGGAGCGCTTCGGTGTGGGTGTCATCGTGAGCCGCAGTTTATCATCTTTGACGGTGCGCGAAAGCGATTAGAGAGGCATAGAATACTGAGGGGGAGGGTGCCTGCCGGATGGCCATTGGCGCGCTGATCGGAGCGTATCAGGAAGACGATAGCGGCGGGCTGCGCGCCCTGCTTCCGCTCGCCGGCCGAACGCTTATCGAATATCAAGTCAGGTGCGCTTCAGCCGCCGCCGCTGCGCCGATCATAATTGTCGTAGAGCGCGTCCCCCAGGCGTTGCAGGACGCTTTCGAGCGGCTTCGCCTGGACGGTATCGGTGTGTTCCCGGTTACTGACGTCAATGAGGCCGTCAGTCGATTCGAGGCAGGCGCGACAATCCTTCTGATCGGGGACGGCATTGCGCCGACGGTCGATCTGGTCACCACCGTAGCAGCCGAGCCGGAGCCCGCGGTTGCGACGGTTCGCGACGACCAAGCGCACGAGACCTTCGAGCGGATCGATGGAGAAACACGATGGGCGGGCGTCGCCGTCGTCGACGCCCATCTGCTCGGTTCCACCGCTGCGATGCTTGGCGATTGGGACCTGCAATCGACCTTGCTCCGCCGCGCGATTCAGGAAGGCGCCCGAAGGATGCCTGTCGCAGCCGCCGACGAACCCTTGCTGGTCGAAACTGCCGGCGAGCTCGTCGACTTCCAGCGGCACTTGGTCCGGACGTCGCGTGGCGATCGCAATGACTGGACCAGCCGCTTCATCCTGCCGCCACTCGAGGACTTTGCGATCGAACAGCTGATGGAAACCGAAGTTCGGCCAGCCTGGTTGATCTGGGCCGCGCTCGGCCTGACACTTGCCTCGGCGGCTTGCTTCACCAGGGGCTGGCTTGGTGCCGGCCTAGTGCTTCTTGTGCTTTCAACCCCATTAGACCTCGTTGCCGCGCGCCTCGCGAAGTTACGAATGAAGCCGCTCCCCATCGGAATGTGGAGCCGCGCCGCTCTCTGGCCGGCCGGCGGCCTCGCGACGCTGGCGATTGGCTGGTGGGAAATGCGTCATGGCACCGGTTGGGGATCGATGGTCGCTGCCGCTACCGCCTGCGGTTTCGCTGAGGCGGCTCGCATCGAGAAATCGGGCATGCCGCCCGGTGGCGACCTGTGGCTCGTGTCGCGCAGGAACGCGATCTTTCTAGCAATTCCCTTCGCACTCGCAGGTGTCTGGACTGCGTTCCTGCTCGTGCTGCTCTTCTATACAGCTGCGTCCTTCTTCATCGTCCAAAGGGTACGCCATCCGCGTTCCAGTTGACGGGAAGTTAACGCAAATCGGATAAGCCCCGCGCGATGATGCCGGAAGAATGGCCGATTGCTGCTTTCGCAGCGGACGGGACCGCGAGCGCGCGCTTTGCGGGCAGGGGCCGCCTGTCGACGGTCCGCCGCGACTTTTTCCTCGATCCAGCCAAGCGTCTTTCCGAGCAGGAACGGGCCTTGATGACCGCTATGCTTCATTGCCTTGTCAGCGATGTCGCTGACGCGGTTCGGGCTGCGCTGCCCAGCGGCAGGGTGGCCGCCAACGACGACGGCAATGCCGCGCTGATCGCTACACTCACGGCTTCCGGCCTTCTCGATGAGCCAGGGCTGATGGCGCTGCTTTTGCGCCGCGCCGACGAAGAACGGATTTCGACTGCGGCGCGGGCGCGCAGCGGTCGTCGCGAAGCGCGAGTCCTCCAGGGCCTCGTCAGCCATGATTATGGTGCGGTCGCTGCAGCAGCCATGGCCTTGATTCTCGGTCGTGGCCGGCGCCGCGATCGGTTCGGTCAGTGCCTTATCGCTTTTGACGACCTTTCCGTGGCGAGTGCGGAAGCGCTTGTGCACAGCGTTTCCGCAGCGCTCCGCAGCGAGCTTGCTTCGAACCGGGGCTATGCGGCCGCCGACGCCGAACTTGCCGAGGCCGGTGACCGCGTCCTTGAGCAGCGCGACGAAGAGCGCGGCATCGACTCTCTTACTGCCGCACTGGTCGTCTTCCTCGACGAGGCAGGAGGACTCACCGACGAACTCATCCTCGCTGCTGCCAACGAGGGCGAAATTGCCTTCGTCGCCGAGGTGTTGGCACGCCGCGCCGGTATTTCGACCGAATCCGCGCTCGACGAACTGCTCTCGGGCGACGCGAAATATTTGATGGCGCTGCTGCGCTCGGCAGGCATGTCCCGTGACGTCAGCGCCGGACTACTCGCAGGTATCGGCGATTTGTTGGGCATTGACGACGTCGGGGACGCCATTGCCCGGTTCGACCAGCTGACCGACGAAGAAGCCGAGAAAGCGCGGTCATGGCTGACTACCGACGCGGCCTATAGGGCTGCGCTGGAGCGACTGGGGCAGGGCCGTGGCTAGCGTCCCTTTCGAGCCGCGCGCGGTGCTCGGTCGGATCGACCGGAACGGCCGCCTGATCTC
>Ga0068854_100003139_pt1 | contig 10289 bp, 13 predicted proteins | sample KBSCornC42_FD_66590 | JGI IMG/M metagenome (GOLD analysis project Ga0068854, IMG submission 66590) | Corn rhizosphere microbial communities from Kellogg Biological Station, Michigan, USA - KBS Corn C4-2 | ecosystem: Host-associated > Plants > Roots > Rhizosphere > Soil ... | reverse complement strand
CGAAGTGATCGAGCCCTTCTTGGTCGAGGTGATGCGCTCCTGGAGCTTGCCCATCTCCTCGGCCAGCGTCGGCTGGTAACCGACCGCCGAAGGCATGCGGCCGAGGAGCGCCGAGACCTCGGTGCCGGCGAGCGTGAAGCGGTAGATGTTGTCGATGAAGAGCAGGATGTCGCGCCCCTCGTCGCGGAACGCCTCGGCCATCGTCAAGCCGGTGAGCCCAACGCGCAGGCGGTTGCCGGGCGGCTCGTTCATCTGGCCGAACACCATCGATACCTTGGACTCCTCGAGGTTGTCGGTCTTGATGACTTCGGCCTCGATCATCTCGTGGTAGAAGTCGTTGCCCTCGCGCGTTCTCTCGCCCACGCCGGCGAACACCGACTGCCCGCCGTGCTTGGTGGCGATGTTGTTGATGAGCTCGAGCATGGTCACGGTCTTGCCGACGCCGGCGCCGCCGAAGAGACCGATCTTGCCGCCCTTCGCGAACGGGCAGACGAGGTCGATCACCTTGATGCCGGTCTCGAGCTGCTCGACCGAAGGCGAAAGCTCGTCGAACTTGGGTGCTGCCTGATGGATCGAGCGGCGCTCCTGGGTCTTGATCGGGCCACCCTCGTCGATCGGCCGGCCGAGCACGTCCATGATGCGCCCGAGCGTCGCCTTGCCCACGGGCACCGAGATCGGCTGGCCGGTGTTCTTTACCTTCATGCCGCGGCGCAGGCCGTCGGCCGAGCCCATGGTGATGCAGCGCACGATGCCGTCGCCGAGCAGCTGCTCGACCTCGAAGGTAAGGCCCTTCTCGGCGAAGCTCTTCTCGCCCGAATCCTCGAGCAGCAGGGCGTCGTAGACGTTCGGCAGCGACTCGCGCGGGAACTGGATGTCGATCACCGCGCCGATGCACTGCACGATGGTTCCGTTTGCCTGAGCTTGTGACATGGCCTTTTCCTCAAACGGCGGCTGCGCCGCCTACGATTTCTGAAATTTCCTTGGTGATCGCGGCCTGGCGGTTCTTGTTGTAGATGAGCGTCAGCTCATCGATCAGGTTCTCCGCGTTGTCCGAGGCGGCCTTCATCGCCACCATGCGGGCGGACTGCTCGGAAGCCATGTTCTCGGCCACCGCCTGGTAGATGAGCGCCTCGATGTAGCGCGTCATGACCTGGTCGAGCACCACCCGCGCTTCCGGCTCGTAGATGTAGTCCCATACCGCCTCGGGCGCGCCGAGACGCTCGCCCGCGAGCGGCAGCAGCTGCTCGATCACCGGCTCCTGCTTCATCGTGTTGAAGAAGCGGTTGTAGGCGATCATCAGGCGGTCGAAGCGGTCGGACATGTAGCCGTCGAGCATGATCTTGACCGCGCCGATCAGCCTGTCCATGTGCGGGTAGTCACCGAGCTGCACCGCTTGCGACACGACGTTCGCGCCGAGGCGCTGCATGAAGCCCAGACCCCTGGCTCCGAGCGCGCAGACGTCGATCTCCTCGCCTTGCGCCTGCCACGCCTTGTACTCGGCCAGCACCATTCGCAGCAGGTTGGTGTTGAGCGCGCCGCACAGGCCCTTGTCGGTGGTTACGACGATGATGCCGATGCGCTTCACCGTATCGCGGTCGACCAGGAAGGGATGCCGGTACTCGGGGGTCGCGTGCGAGATGTGCGCGGCGACGTTGCGGATCTTCTCGCCGTACGGGCGCGCGTGGCGCATGCGCTCCTGCGCCTTTCTCATCTTGGATGCGGCGACCATCTCCATCGCCTTGGTGATCTTCCGGGTGTTCTGCACACTCCGGATCTTCATCCTGATTTCCTTGGTCCCGGGCATAAATCAGAATGAGCCGTTCTTCTTCCAATCCTCAATCGCTGCTTTCAGCGCCTTCTCGTCGTCCGCCGACAGGTCCTTCTTGTCCTCCATGGTCTTGACGAGCGCCGCGTATTTCCCTTTGATGTAGTCGCGCATCGACTTCTCCGCGGCGAGCGCTTTCTTGACGTCCACATCGTCGAACAAGCCGTTGTTCACCGCGAACAGAGTGAGCGCCATCTCCCACACCTGCAGCGGCTGGTACTGCGGCTGCTTCATCAGCTCGGTGACGATGCGGCCGCGATCGAGCTGCCGGCGCGTCGCCTGGTCGAGGTCGGAGGCGAACTGCGCGAACGCGGCGAGCTCGCGGTACTGCGCGAGCGCCAGGCGCACGCCGCCGCCGGTGTCCTTCCTCTTCATGATCTTGGTCTGCGCCGCTCCTCCCACCCGCGACACCGAGATGCCGGCGTTGATCGCGGGGCGGATGCCGGCGTTGAACAGATCCGTCTCGAGGAAGATCTGGCCGTCGGTGATCGAGATGACGTTGGTCGGCACGAACGCGGTCACGTCGCCGGCCTGGGTCTCGATGATCGGCAGGGCGGTGAGCGAGCCGGTCTTGCCCTTCACCTTTCCGTTGGTGAAGCGCTCGACGTACTCCTCGTTCACGCGCGCGCCGCGCTCCAGCAGACGCGAGTGCAGGTAGAAAACATCGCCGGGGTAGGCCTCGCGGCCAGGACGCGCTCATGGTGCAGCCCGAATAGGGCGCGATGTACTGCATGGCCGCCGACTCGGAGGCGGTCGCCGCCACGATGATCGTGTATGCCATGGCGCCGTGCTCTTCGAGCTTGCGCACCACGTTGGCGATGGTCGACGCCTTCTGCCCGATCGCGACGTAGACGCAGAAAAGATCCTTGCCCTTCTGGTTGATGATGGTATCGACCGCGACCGCGGTCTTGCCCGTCTGGCGGTCGCCGATGATGAGCTCGCGCTGGCCGCGGCCGACGGGGACCATGGAGTCGATCGCCTTGAGCCCGGTTTGCACCGGCTGCGACACCGATTTCCTCCACACCACGCCGGGGGCGACCTTCTCGATGACGTCGGTTTCCTTTGCGTTGATGGGCCCCTTGCCGTCGATTGGCTGGCCGAGCGAATTGACCACGCGGCCGAGCAGCTCGGGACCGATCGGGACCGAAAGGATCTTGCCGGTGGTCTTGACCGTGTCACCCTCGGTGATGTGCTCGTATTCGCCCAGGATCACCGCGCCAACCGAATCGCGCTCGAGGTTGAGCGCCAGGCCGAACGTGTTCTTCGGGAACTCGAGCATCTCGCCCTGCATCACGTCCGAAAGGCCGTGGATGCGGCAGATGCCGTCGGTCACCGACACCACGGTGCCCTGGGTGCGCATGCGCGCGCCGGCGTCGAGGTTCTGGATGCGGCTCTTGATGAGTTCCGAAATCTCGGACGGGTTGAGTTGCATGAATGCTCCTTAAGCGTACTGCTTCTATCCCTGCCTATCCCTTGAGTGCGGTTTCGAGCGCGGCGAGCTGGGCGCGCGCCGAAGCGTCGATCACCTTGTCGCCCAGCACGAGCTTCACGCCGCCGATCAGATCCTTGTCGACATGGACCTGCGTCCTGACCTTGCGCCCCGTGCGCTTCTCCAGGCGCTGCTGCAGGTCTGCGAGCTGGCCCGCGGAGAGCTCGAAGGCCGAATGCACCTGAGCCTCGACCACGCCTTCGCGCTCGTTCTTCAGCGCCTCGAACTGGGCGTCGATCTCGGGCAGCAACTCGAGGCGGCCGTTGTCGGCCAGCACGCGCACGAAGTTTTCTCCGGCGCCGTCGAGCCTTCCGGAAAGGATGGCGATGAACAGTCCGGCCACCTGCGCGCTGGAGAGGTTGGGGTCGGAAATCGCCTGGCGCACGCTCGCGTCGGCGGCCACCTGCGCGAGCGAGCGCAGCATCTCTCCCCATTTCCCGAGAGCGCGATCGGCGTCGGCGAGCTTGAATGCCGCTTCGGCGTAGGGACGGGCTACGGTGCTGGGTTCGGCCATCGCTTTTTCAAAGTTGTTGCTTGATCGAGTCCAGGAGCTCGGCGTGCGCTTTCGCGTCGATCTCGCGCCGCAGGATCTTCTCCGCGCCGGCGACCGCCAGCGAGGCCACGTGGTCGCGCAACTGCTCCCGCGCCCGCGTCAGCTCCTGCGCGATCTCGGCCTTGGCCGCGGCCTTCTCGCGGCTGCCTTCTTCACGCGCGGCGTTCTTCGCTTCCTCGATCATCTGCGCTGCACGCTTCTCGGCCTGCGAGATGACTTCGGCGGCGCGATTGCGCGCCTGGGCGATCGAAGCGTCGGCTTGCCTGGTCGACTCCTCGAGCGAGCGCTTGCCCTGCTCGGCCGCGGCCAGGCCGTCGGCGATGGTCTTCTGCCGCGTCTCGATCGCGCGCAGCATGTAGGGCCAGATGAACTTCACGGTGAAGGCGATAAACAGCGCGAAAACCGCCGCCTGCGCAAACAGTGTCGCGGTGATGTTCATGGGACCTCTGGCCGACGCCTAGCGGAACGCCGTGGCGAGCGGATTGGCGAAGGCAAAGAACATCGCGATGCCCAGGCCAATGATGAACGATGCGTCGATCAGGCCGAGCAGCAGGAACACCTTGCCCTGGAGGGAGTTGGTCAGTTCGGGCTGGCGCGCCGCGGCTTCCAGGAAGCGGCTGCACATGATGCCCACGCCGATGCAGGCGCCGGCCGCGCCCAGGCCGATCATGAGACCGACACCGATACCGGTGTAGGCCTGCACCATGGCGAGGAGTTGTAGCTTGTCCATTGGTCGTTTTCCCTTTCTGAGCGAGTTATGAATTTAGTGATGCTCGTGCGCCATCGAGACGTACACGATGGTGAGCATCATGAAGATGTAGGCCTGGAGCACGACGATCAGGATGTGGAAGATGGCCCAGCCCAGTCCGAGGACCACCGATGCGAGCCAGCCCACGCCGAAATCGCCTTGAAACGAGTTCGCAGCCCACAGCCACAGCAGCAGGAACAGGATCTCCCCCGCGTACATGTTGCCGAACAGACGCAGCGAGTGCGACAGCGTCTTCGAGATGTATTCGACCATCTGGAAGAGAAAGTTGGCGGGGATCAAGAGCGGATGGGAGCCGAAGGGCGCGAAGAAAAGCTCGTGCAGCCATCCGCCGACGCCCTTGACGGAAATCGCGAAGAAGATAGTCAGGACGAGAACTGAAATGGAGAGGGCGAAGGTCGTGCTCACGTCCGCCGTCGGCACATAGTGAAAGCCGTGCTCGGAAAAGTGGTGCGTGAGCTTGGCGACGAGATCCGCGGGCAGGAAGTCCATCGCGTTCATCAGCAGCACCCACACGAACACCGTGAGCGCGAGCGGGGCGACGAAGCGATGCCGGTCGCCGTGCTGGAAGATGCCCTTCGCCTGCTCGTCGACGAAGTCGATCAGCAGCTCGACCAAGGCCTGGCGCTTGGTCGGCACGCCGGATGTGGCGCCGCGCACCACCCACCAGATGAATCCCATGCCGACAAAGCCGAGCAGGATCGCTACCGAGATCGAATCGACGTTGAGCGACCAGAACGCGCCGTCGCCGACCGGCTTGTTGAAGAAGCTGAGGTGATGCTGGATGTACTCCGAAGGAGTGAGCTCTGTTGCGGCGGCCATCGTTGATTACGTCAGTGCTCCGGTCGAGGGAGCGGCATCGAAACGGCCAACCTTACCCTCGTCGGACGTGCGCGCAAATTGGACCAAGGTGCCATGCCGGAAATGCGTCAGTACTCGCGTACAAAGAACGCCATCGAAAAAATCAGCATCGTCACTACGAACGCGCCGAGCAAGACGGCAACCACCGCCTGTTCGTAGTTCGCAAGCACGAGCCACAGCAGGAGCAACGCGAGACCGAGCTTGACCGCCTCCGCCCTCAGCGCGCCAGCAAGAACCCCCCCTGCGGACTTCGCGTTGCTCAGCGAAGCCACGAATGCGGCTGCCAGGCCGGCGATGATGCTCACGGCGCCGCCGGCGGCCGCCGATAGCGCGCTCGACATGTCGGCCACGAGGCCCGCAACCAGGGCCATCATGGCCGTGGCTGCGACCTGCCACATGAGAACGTTGCGTATCGGCCTGCGCAGGGCGCGGAGCATGGCGTTGGCTCATTGAAGTCGCTGCGCGCCCGGCAAAGCCTGACGAGTATAGCGCATCAGCGCAGCTTTTTGAGCAGCTCGTCGAGGTGATCGAGGCTCGAATAGTGAACGAGCAGCTTTCCGCTGCCTTTTCGGGCGGCACGGATCTCGACCGTGGTGCCGAGACTCGCGGATAACTCCTCCTCGAGGCGCTCGAGATCGCGGTCGCGCCGTGGCGAGCCCTTTCTGGAGGTCTTGCCGCGCACGCTCGATTGCACCAGGGCCTCTGCCTCTCGCACCGAGAGGCCTTTCGCGGCGACGCGGTGCGCGGCCTCGATCTGGCGCGCGGGATCGAGCGCCAGCAGCGCGCGCGCGTGCCCCATGTCGAGCGCGCCTTCCATCACCATTTCCTGCACCGGCCGCGCGAGCTTGAGCAGCCGCAGCAGGTTCGTGGTGGCGGTGCGCGAGCGCCCGACCGCGTCGGCCGCCTGCTCGTGCGTCATCTTGAATTCGTCGATCAGGCGCTGGATTCCCGCCGCCTCCTCCATCGGATTCAAGTTCTCCCGCTGAATGTTCTCGATGAGAGAAAGGGCGAGCGCCGCTTCGTCGGGCACGTCGCGCACCAGCACCGGCACTTCGTCGAGTCCGGCCATCTGCGCCGCGCGCCAGCGGCGCTCGCCTGCGATGAGCTCGTAGCGCTCCCGGTCCACCGGCCTGACAAGCAGCGGCTGCATCAGGCCCTGCGTGCGGATCGATGCGGCGAGCTCCGCGAGCGCCTGCTGGTCCATCTTGGTGCGCGGCTGGTATTTCCCCGGACGGATCCGCGCGACCGGAAGCGTGGCCAGCGTCTCGCGCGGCGCCGCGGTGTCCGACCCGAGCAGCGCATCGAGGCCTCGGCCTAGTCCCTTGGGTTTCATCATGCGGCTTGTCCCTGAGCGAGAATTTCGTCGGCGAGCGCGAGATAAGCTTGCGCTCCCTTGGAGGCTGCGTCCCACAGCACCGCCGGCACGCCGTAGCTCGGCGCTTCGGCCAGGCGCACGTTGCGGGGAACCAGGGTGCGATAGACCTTGTCGCCGAAGTGCTGCTCGAGCTGCTGCGACACGTGCTGCGAGAGCGTATTCCTTGGGTCGTACATCGTGCGCAGCAGGCCGGCGATTTCGAGCTGGGGATTGAGGTTCGCGCGTACCCGCTTGATCGTGGAGACGAGGTCCGACAGGCCCTCGAGCGCGTAGTACTCGCATTGCATCGGAATGAGTACCCGCTGCGCCGCCGTGAGCCCGTTCACCGTGAGCAGGCTGAGCGACGGCGGACAATCGATTAGCACGAAGTCGTACTCGGTGTCGACCCGGGCCAGCGCATCCTTCAGCCGCGACTCGCGCGCGTCGAGCTCGACCAGCTCGATTTCCGCTCCCGCGAGCTCGCGATTGGCCGGAAGCAGATCGAAGCCGCCGCGCTCCACGCGCACGCGCACGCCGTGCAGTTCAGCCAGGCCGAGGAGCAGGTGGTAGACCGTGCGCGCGAGATTTCGCTTGTCGACGCCGCTGCCCATGGTTGCATTGCCCTGCGGGTCTAGGTCGACCAGCAGCACGCGGCGCTCGGCCTGGGCCAAGGCGGCGGCCAGGTTGACGCTGGTGGTGGTCTTGCCGACGCCGCCTTTCTGGTTCACTACCGCGAGCACGCGAGCCACCTCAGCTCCCCGCCGGACAGAGCACGAGATGGCGCTGCGCGTCGAGCAGGGGCACCTGCAGCGCGATGACCCGGCAGTCGCCGGCCTGCGGCGCGGCGCCTGTCATTGCCGCCAGCACGCCCCCGGAGGCCACGAGGTGCGCACAACGCGACCGGAACTCATCGAGCCGGGCGAACGCGCGCGAGATGACCAGCGCGAACTTCGGCTGCGGCGTCCATTGTTCGACGCGCCCGGCATGCAGGGTCACGTTCGACAACTCGAGCTCGATAACCGCCTGGCGCAGGAAAGCGAGCTTCTTCTCGCTCGAGTCGTTCAACGTGACGCGCCATTGCGGCCGTGCGAGCGCAATCGGGATGCCCGGCAAGCCCGCGCCCGCGCCGACGTCGGCGAGCGCGCCTTCGGCGGGAAGCGGGAGGTGAGGCACCACGGCGAGCGAGTCGAGCAGGTGGTGGCTCACGACTTCAGCGGGTTCGCGAATCGCTGTGAGGTTGTAGGTGCGGTTCCACTTTTCCAGCAGCGCCACGTATCGCATGAGCAGTGCCTCCGCTCCCTGCTGCAGCTCGAGCCCGAGTTCGGCTACGCCGCGGTGAAGCGAGTCCTGCGGCGTCATGCCGTTTTGTGCTCGGCGGTTTTGAAGCCGCGTTTGAGATGCACGAGCAGCAGGGAGACTGCCGCAGGCGTGACACCGGAGATGCGGGCTGCCTGCCCAACGGTGCGGGGGCGATGGCGGTCGAGCTTTTGCTGGACCTCGGCCGAAAGCCCCTTCACTTGGCGGTAGTCGAGATCCGCAGGCAGCTCGCGCGCTTCCATTTCGGCGTTGCGCTCCACCTCGGCGCGCTGGCGCTCGATGTAGCCCTCGTACTTCGCCTGGATCTCGATCTGCTCGACGATCGCAGCGTCGAGCTCCGAGCCCGGGACGAGCCGCGCGTATGATTGCTCCGGTCTACGCAGCATATCGTAAATAGAGCGCTTTTCATGAGAGCTCGTGCTCACATACATAGTCCGTAGACGCTGCGTTTCCTTCTCGATCGCGTCGCGTTTTCGGCAGTAGGCTTCCCAGCGTGCGTCGTCGATCAGGCCGAGCCGCCGACCCGTCTCCGTAAGGCGGAGGTCCGCGTTGTCTTCGCGCAGCATCAGGCGATATTCGGCGCGGCTGGTGAACATCCGGTAGGGCTCCGAAACGCCGCGGGTCACCAGGTCGTCCACCAGCACCCCGATGTATGCCTGGTCACGACGGGGCGCCCATGGTTCCCGCCCAAGCGTCCGGTTCGCGGCGTTGATGCCGGCAAGCAGACCTTGCGCTGCCGCCTCTTCGTAGCCAGTCGTCCCATTGATCTGCCCCGCGAAGAACAGGCCCTCGATGCTTCTTGTTTCGAGCGAGTCGCGCAGGCTCCGCGGATCGAAGTAGTCGTACTCGATCGCGTATCCCGGACGCACGATGTGCGCGTTCTCGAGTCCGCGTATCGACCTCACGAGCGCGAGTTGCACATCGAAAGGCAGGCTGGTGGAGATGCCGTTCGGGTAGATCTCGTTCGTCGAGAGGCTTTCGGGCTCCAGGAAGATCTGGTGGCTCGCTTTGTCGGCGAAGCGGTGGATCTTGTCCTCGATCGATGGACAATAGCGGGGGCCAACCCCCTGAATGACGCCGGTGAACATCGGCGACCGATCGAGTCCGGCGCGGATGATGTCGTGGGTGCCCTCGTTCGTGTGGGTCACCCAGCAGGGCAGCTGGCGCGGATGCAAGGCGCGAGCGCCGACGAAGGAAAACACCGGCTCCGGCGAATCGCCGGGCTGAAGCGCCAGCGCGTCGAAATCGATGCTCCGCGCGTCCAGGCGAGGCGGCGTGCCTGTCTTCAGCCGCCCAACGGGCAGCTTCAGCTCCCGCAGCCGCGCTGCAAGGTTAACGGCGGCAGGCTCGCCCGCACGTCCCGCCTGATGCTGGTTCAAGCCGACGTGAATCATCCCCGCCAGGAAGGTGCCGGTCGTCAGTACGACCGCGGGTGCCCGGAATACGAGACCGACCTGAGTCACTACCCCGGCCACTCGCTCGCCCTCGAGGACGATGTCATCTACTGGCTGCTGGAACAGCGTCAGGCCCGATTGGTTTTCCAGCCGGTGGCGGATTGCATGCTTGTAGAGCAGCCGGTCGGCCTGGGCGCGCGTCGCTCGAACCGCAGGGCCCTTCGACGAGTTGAGGATCCGGAACTGGATGCCGGCTTCGTCGGTGGCCAACGCCATCGCACCCCCGAGCGCGTCCACCTCCTTGACCAGGTGTCCTTTGCCGATCCCCCCGATCGACGGGTTGCAGGACATCTGTCCGAGCGTCTCCACGCTATGCGTCAGCAGGAGGGTCCGGCAGCCCATCCTCGCGGCGGCGAGGGCGGCTTCCGTTCCGGCGTGGCCACCTCCGACCACGATGACGTCGAATCGCTCTGGGAATTGCATCGGAAGGCCGCGCATTTTACGCGAGCGTTTCACGTGGAACCAGCGCTGGCCAAGTCGCCGTTGGTTCCACGTGAAACGTCGGATGTCGTGTTGCGATGCAGCAAGAGCTAGGGTGCGACAATCGAACGCCACTCGCCTCGTGATCTCCCTCGCCCGCTATGCCGCGCTGCTCGAGCCGCGCGACCTGAGCAGACTATTGCCGCGTCCATGATCGGCAGGTTGCCGATCGGGATCACCGGGCTCGCCG
>Ga0068854_100003120_pt1 | contig 10311 bp, 8 predicted proteins | sample KBSCornC42_FD_66590 | JGI IMG/M metagenome (GOLD analysis project Ga0068854, IMG submission 66590) | Corn rhizosphere microbial communities from Kellogg Biological Station, Michigan, USA - KBS Corn C4-2 | ecosystem: Host-associated > Plants > Roots > Rhizosphere > Soil ... | reverse complement strand
GCCCGTCGAGCTCGCAGGGCAGCGCGCAACCGCCCTCGCGCTCGTCTTCAGCGAGCTCTTCTCGAACGCGCTCGAGCACGGCGGCGACCGGGTCTCCGTCGAGCTCGCCCGCAGCGGCGGCGAGGTCCTGCTCGTCGTCGCCGACGACGGCTCCGGGATCGGTGACGGGGAGGACGGGACCGGCATGTCGATAGTGAGAGCGCTCGTACGCGACGAGCTGGGCGGGTCGCTCGCGCTCGTCGACCGCGACGGGCTGCGGACCGAGGTGCGATTCCCTGCGTAACGACCTCGCACCCTTCCGCCACCGCGGCTTCTCGCTCCTCTGGTTCGCGGGGCTCCTCTCGTTCGCCGGGGACTGGGTCCTGCGCATCGCGCTGCCGATCCAGGTACGCGCTCACGGGCTCGACGCTCGCGACGGGCGGCTGACCGTGCAGGGCCTCGGCTACGTCGTTCCCGGCCTGCTCGCGGGGGTGCTGCTCAGACGTTCAGCGGAGGTCATGGTCGCCTCCGAGCGGCGTGCGGGCGCGATACCGTGACCGGCACTCCGATGCGCATCCTGATCGCCGAGGACGAGACGATCATCCGGCTCGACCTGCGCGAGCTGCTCGAGCGAAGCGGCTTCCAGGTCGTCGCCGAGGCTCGCGACGGCGAGGAGGCGGTGGCCCTCGCGCGCAGCGAGACGCCCGACCTCGCGCTCCTCGACGTGAAGATGCCGAAGCTCGACGGCATCGACGCGGCCCGCAGGATCCTCGACGAGCGGCCGATCCCGATCGTGATGGTGACGGCCTACGGCGAGCAGGAGCTCGTCGCCCGCGCGGTCGAGGCCGGTGTCTTTGGCTATCTCGTGAAGCCGTTCCGCGAGACCGATCTCCTGCCGGCGATCGAGACCGCCCGCGCGCGCCACGAGGAGCTTGCCGTGGTCCGTGCCGAGGCCGATTCCCTGGCCGCCGCGCTGGCGGCGCGGAAGGCGATCGAGCGGGCGAAGGGACTTCTTATGGAACGGGAGGGCCTCAACGAGCGCGACGCCTTCGCGCGGCTCCGCAAGGCGAGCCAGATCTCGGGCCGGAAGCTCGAGGTCGTGGCCGAGGCCCTCATTCTCTCCGCGGAACCGGGATCCGCGGAAGCGGATCCCGGTCGCGGATCCCGCCTTCGGCGGGCAGATCCCTGAAGCGGCCTGCTTCGCGGCCGAGGTGCCTCCACGAGAGCAGGGAGACGGCGCGAGGACTGCCTCCCATGTGGGCGCGGCCCGAGCCCTGAACCCGGGCTCGCGCCGCAGGGCCCTCAGCGCGGGGGAGGCGCCGGGGGGGCCGTGGAGCTTCGGACGACGAGGCGTGTCGCCAGCTCGATGCGGAGCGTCTCGACGCGCTGGCCGTCGATCAGGCGGCTGAGCAGGCTCACCGCCATCCGGCCCATCTCCTCGAGCGGCTGGCGGACAGTTGTCAACGCCGGTGTTACGACGCGGGACAGCTCGCTGTCGTCGAAGCCGACGACGGAGAGGTGCCCGGGCACGCTGAAGCCGAGCTCGGCGGCCGCGCGCAGCGCGCCGATCGCCATGTTGTCGTTCGAGGCGAAGATCGCCGTCGGCGGGTTGTCCAGCGCCAGAAGCCGGCGCGCGGCCTCGTAGCCGTCGGCGATCTCGAAGTTGCCACGGTCGACGAGCTCCGGCGAGGGAAGCACCCCGGCGCCGGCGAGCGCCGCCTGGTAGCCGTTCGCGCGCTCCTCCGTCGCCACCCAGCCCTCGCGCCCCTCGATGATCGCGATCCGCCGGTGGCCGAGCCCGAGGAGATGCTCGGTCGCCGATCGCGCTCCGGCCCAATGCGTGGCGGAGACGACGGGGACCCGCGCGGGAAGCGGCATCGGGGCGTCGATCACGACGAACGGGAAGCCCTGGCTCTCGAGGTCGCCCAGCTCCTCGGCGGACTCGGACGGGAGGACGAAGATCGCGCCGTCGGTCGTGCCTCTGAGCAGTCGCTCGACGAGCGCCGCCTCACGGTCGTGCTCGTGCTTGGTCGGGCAGAGCACGGCGCGCATCTCCTGCTCGTGCAGTGCCTCGGTCGCCCCGGAGAGGATCGACGCGTAGTAGTCGCCGAGGACGTAGGGGATCGTGCAGCCGACGAGACCCGTGCGTCCCTTCGAGAGGCCGCGCGCGCTGCGGTTCGTCGTGAAGCTCATCGCGCGCACGACCTCCATCACGGCGTCCCGCGTCTCCCGGGAGACGTCCGGCCGGTCGTTGACGACACGGGAGACCGTCGCCACGGACACGCCGGCACGGCGCGCCACGTCGCGGATCGTCGCCCGGCTCGCTCGCGTTGCCTCGCTCATCGCGCTTGCGCCTCGCTCTCCCGGAACCGTTTTCGGAACGCCGACTCTACACGATGCGCCTGTTGGTGCGTCAAATCGAAGGATTCTCGGTGTCAACGGCTTGACATCCGGCGCAAACCTGTTAAACGTTCCCGGAACGTTACGGAACGGAGGCGGAAGCGCGGCCCCGCACGAGCATGACGACGACACGAACGCACGAGACGCAGCGGAGCCTCACCCGCCCGACCCGGCAGGCGACCGCGTGAGCGACCTCCCTGCCTGGCTCGGCGCGAACTTCTGGTCGCGGGCCGGCGGGCCGCGGATGTGGTCGCGCTACGACGGCGTGGTCGTCCGCTCCGAGCTCCGCGTGCTCGCCCGCCACGGCCTCGGTGTGACGAGGTCGTTCTGCTTCTGGCCCGACTTCGTCCCCGAGCCCCAGGTGCTCGACGAGACGGCGGCCGGGCACTTCGCGGACTTCCTCGACGCGCATGTCGAGGCGGGTCTCGGCACGATCCCGACGCTCGTCGTCGGTCACATGTCCGGCGAGAACTGGGACCCTCCGTGGCGCGGCGGTCGCGATCTCTACCGCGACGTCTGGCTCGTCGGACAGCAGGCGTGGCTCGCGCAGGAGCTGGCGGAGCGCTTCGGGCAGCACCCGGCCGTCGTCGGCTGGCTGCTCTCGAACGAGATGCCGCTGTACGGCGGCCCGGCGCCGACCGACGAGATCACGGCCTGGGCACGGATCCTCGTCCAGGCGCTCCGGGCCGGCGGTGCACGTCAGCCGGTCTCGGTCGGCGACGGTGCGTGGGGGATCGAGGTCTCCGGGGCCGACAACGGCTACTCGCTGCGCGCCCTTGCCCCTCTCGTCGACTTCGTCGGGCCGCACGCGTACCCGATGCAGGACGACGAGCACCGTCAGGCGCTCGCCGCCGCCTTCGCGTGCGAGCTCGCGGGCGGCTTCGGCAAGCCCGTGGTGCTCGAGGAGTTCGGCGTCACGTCGGACTTCGCGGCCGACGATCTCGCCGCCGGCTACTACCGCCAGGTGCTCACGACGACGCTCCTCGCGGGCGCGACCGGCTGGCTCGCCTGGAACAACTGCGACTACGACGACCTCGCCGCCGAGGATCCCTACCGGCACCACCCCTTCGAGATGCACTTCGGCCTCACCGACCGCGAGGGCCGGCCGAAGCCGCAGCTCCTGGCGATGGCGGAGTTCGGCGCGCTGCTCGAGGGGCTCGGGGACGAAGGCTTCGAGCCGGTCAAGGGCGACGTGGCGCTCGTCGTGCCCGAGCACTACGAGCGGACGCTGCCCTTCACGACCCAGGCGTATCGCGACGACCTCCGCGAGGGGCTGTTCCAGTCCTACGTCGCGGCGCGCGAGGCCGACCTGCCCGTCGCGGTCGCGCGTGAGCGCGACGGGCTCCCCGCGACGGCGCGCCTCTACCTGGCGCCGTGCACGAAGCTCATCACCGCCCCCGGCCTCGAGCGCCTGCGCCAGCTCGCCGGCGGCGGCGCGACGGTGTACCTCTCGTACTTCGCGGGCTCGACGACCAACCAGCGCGGGCCGTGGATCACATGGCTCGACGAGCTGTTCGGCGTCCGGCACCGGCTCCGCTACGGCCTCGCCGACGCAATCGACGACGACGTCGTCGAGCTCGAGCTCGTCGAGGGCCTCGGCGGCCTCTCGGCGGGCACGAGGCTGACGTTCGCCGTCGCCGGTGAGCCGAGCGCGCGGAGCTACCTCCCCGTCGAGACGGCCGGCGCCGAGGTCGTCGCCGTCGATCGCCACGGCCGGCCGGCGCTCCTGCGCCACGCGGTCGGCTCGGGACGCACGGTCCTCTGCACCTATCCCCTCGAGCACATGGCGGCGCGCACGCCGCGCGTCAACCCGGAGGACACCTGGCGGCTGTATGCAGCGCTCGCGGAGAGCGCAGGCGTCACCCGCCCCGTTTCGGTCGCGGATCCACGGATCGTCGCCGGCGCGTTGCGCCACGGCGGCTCCACGACGTCCGTCCTCGTCAACTGCTCCACCGAGCCCATCGTCGCCGAGCCGGTGCTGAGCGGGGGCGACGCGCTCGCTCCGCGGGTGATCGGCCCGATGGGTGTTGCGGTGATCTCGCCCTCGGAGCGAGTCGCCGATCTCGAGACCGTTCCGGCGTCTCACGAAGGGGGTGATCCGCTCGGGGCCTCGTGAGAACCGGCTACCGACCGTGAACGACAGGCGTCCGGGCGCCGCTGCCCGGAGACCAACGCATCGACCAGGTACACGAAGGAGGAAGAAGCACGTCATGACGATTCGACGCAAGAGGACATCGGTGGGCGTGGCCGTGCTCGTGGCCGCGGTCGCCGTTGGCGCGTTCCTCGCCGCAGGCGCAAGCGCCAGGCAGAGCGCGCTGCCGAGGAGCCAGACGCTGTACACATCGGGGACGGCCTGGGGGCCGTTCGCGCAGTTCAACCCGCTTCGCTCGAGCGGCAACTCGACGGGCACGCTCGGGCTCCTCTACGAGACGCTGTTCCGTTACGACCCGCTCAAGGACAGGTACATCCCGTGGCTCGCCACGAGCGGCAAGTGGGTCGGCACGACCTACGTCGTCACGTTGCGCAAGGGCGTGACCTGGAACGACGGCAAGCCGTTCACCGCCGCCGACGTGAAGTTCACGTTCGAGACCGGGAAGCTCGAAGGCTCCGAGCTCTCGACCATGTGGAAGACGGGTCTCCAGAGCATCGGCGCGAAGGGGAACGTCGTCAGCTTCCGGTTCAAGGGTCAGCCGAACTACCTCGACTGGGCGACGAACATCTACTCGTACGGCATCGTCCCGCAGCACGTCTGGAAGAACTACGACGCGAAGGAGATCACGGCCGGAAACACGGACAAGTACTTCGTCGGCACGGGCCCGTTCACGTACGGGGCGGGCAAAGGGACGTCCGGCACGCTGCAGTGGAACCGGCGTGACAACTGGTGGGCGACGAAGCTCCTCGGCATCAAGATGCCGATGAAGTACATCGTCGACATCCACAACACGCAGAACACCGCATCGCTGCAGAACTTCCTGCAGAACAACATCGACCTCTCGAACAACTTCTTCCCGGGGGTCGACAAGCAGATCGGCGGGAAGGTGCAGACGTACTACGCGAAGCCGCCGTACATGCTGTCGGCGAACACCGCGTGGCTGATCCCGAACACGACGAAGGCGCCGCTCAACGATCCCGCCTTCCGCCGGGCGCTCGCCATGTCGATCAACGTCGACCAGATCGTCAAGGCCGACTACGGGAACATCGTCGCGAAGGCGAACCCGACCGGCCTGCTGCCGACCTGGAACAAGTGGATCGACAAGGGCCAGGTCGCGAAGCTCGGGTTCAAGTACAACATCGCCGCAGCCAAGGCGCTGCTCGCGGCGAACGGCTACAAGGACACGAACGGCGACGGCTTCGTCGAGACGAAGAACGGCCAGCCGATCAACCTCCAGCTGATCGTGCCGAACGGATGGTCGGACTGGATGACGGCGATCCAGATCATCTCGGCGTCGACGAAGGACGCCGGCATCAAGATCACGCCGGCCTATCCCGACTACAACGGGCTCGTCGATCAGCGCAACACGGGCAAGTTCGACCTCGTCATCAACAACGACAAGCAGCTCGGGCCGACCCCGTACACGTACTACGACTTCCTCTTCCACCTCCCGGTGGCGGACACGCAGACCTTCGCGAACTACTCGCGGTTCACCGCCGCGGGGCCGAAGCCGTGGGCGCTGACGCTCGCGCTCAACAAGGTCAAGCCGGCCAACATCGCGAGGCAGAAGCAGATCCAGTCGCAGCTTCAGAAGTACATCCTCGAGCAGTTGCCCGCGATTCCCCTCTGGTACAACGGGATGTGGTCCCAGTACAACACGACGTACTGGACGAACTTCCCGAAGTCGGCGGGCGCGGGGCTCCAGACGACCCCGAGCGTCTGGAACGGGTACCTCAACATGACGGGCATCGACGCGCTCGCGCGCCTGAAGCCTGCAAAGCAGGGCTAGGGCTCGAGCACGCCATGGCCTGAACCGGCCGGGAAGGGTGGTGCGCCGCGGAGGCGCACCACCCTCCCGCCGACGGTCCGCTCGGCCGCTCGACCGACCATCATGGAGACGGCGTGACCCGCTACCTCGCCCGCAAGAGCCTTCTCTACCTCTTGACCTTCTTCGTCGCGGTCACGATCGACTGGGCGATTCCACGCCTCATGCCGGGCGACCCGATCGACGGGCTGATCAGCCGCCTGCAGGCCGACTCGACGGCGTCCCAGGAGCTGCACGGCTACTTCACCGAGTCGTTCGGGCTCGACCAGCCGCTCTGGCGGCAGTACGCGAACTTCTGGCGCGGGCTCGCCCACGGCGACCTCGGGCCGAGCATCGCCTACGTCGGCTCGTCGGTCAGCGAGCTGATCTGGGCGGCGCTCCCCTACACGCTCGCCCTGCTCATCCCGGCGATCGTCCTCAGCTACGTCGCGGGCAACCGCGTGGGCGCGATGGCGGCGCGGCGCAAGGTTCTCGACAACACCGTGCTGCCGTTCGCGTACATCCTCACGGCGACGCCGTACGTCTGGCTCGCGCTCGTGCTCGCCTACTTCCTCGCGTTCAAGTGGGGGATCTTCCCCGTCTCCGGCGCGTACGACTTCTCGCTCCAGCCCGCGTGGACCTGGGAGTTCGCGTGGAGCTTCCTCCAGCACTGGTTCCTCCCGTTCCTCACCCTGTTCCTCGTCTCGTTCGGAGGGTGGGCGATCGGGATGCGAAACCTGATCATCTACGAGCTCGAGTCCGAGTACTCCAACTACCTCCAGGCGCTCGGCGCGCCCAGCACCCTCGTGCGCAAGTACGCGTACGGCAACGCCGTCCTGCCCCAGATGTCGGGCCTGGCCCTGGCGCTGGGCGCGGTCGTCGGCGGCGCGCTCGTCACGGAGATCGTCTTCGGCTACCCCGGGATCGGGACGCTGATCATCACCGCGCTCCAGAACCGCGACTACTTCCTGCTGCAGGGGCTCTTCCTGCTCATCATCATCGGCGTCCTCGTCGCGAACTTCGTGGTCGACATCCTCTACGTCGTCGTCGACCCGCGGACGCGGACCGGGATCCAGGGGTCGTAGATGGAGTCTCGCGCCGACCTGGTGGCAACGCCCGAGATTGCCCTTACGGGCGAGGGCTCCTCCCTCGAGGACGCGTATCCGGAGCCGCCCGTCCGCCGCTTCGAGGCGCTGCACTTCGCGGTGCGGAACGCGAAGCTCGTCGTGGGGCTCGCGGTCGTGCTGGCGTTCCTCGTCGCCGCGATCGCCGGCCCGTGGCTGACGGACGCGACGCCGTTCGAGTTCGGCTACCCGCTCGGCGAGCCGCCGTCGAGCGCGCACTGGCTCGGGACGACGTCTCCCGGCCAGGACGTGTACTCGCAGTTCGTCTACGGGCTGCGCTCGAGCTTCATCGTGGGCGCGCTTGCCGCGGCCGTCGCGGGCTTGCTCGGGATGGCGATCGGGTTCCTGGGCGGCTACCTCGGCGGCGTGATCGACGAGATCCTGAGCATGGTCACCAACATCGTGCTCGTGATCCCGACGCTCGCCGTGCTGATCATCGTGTCGGCCTACCTGTCCGTCGGAAGCCTCTGGTCCGAGGCGCTCCTGATCGGGCTCACCTCGTGGCCGTGGGCGGCGCGCGCCATCCGCGCGCAGACGTTCTCGCTCGCCTCGCGCGACTTCGTGAGCCTCGCACGGCTGTCCGGCCAGGGGACGGTGAAGGTGATCGTCAAGGAGATCGCGCCGAACATGAGCTCGTACCTCTTCCTGACGTTCATCCTCCTCTTCGGCGGCGCGGTGCTCATCGCCGCGACGCTCGACTTCCTCGGCCTCGGCCCCTCCCAGGTGATGTCGCTCGGCCTGATGCTCAACAACGCCGTCTCGAACGCGGCGTTGCAGCTGGGCATGTGGTGGTGGTTCATCCCGCCCGGCGTCGGCATCACGGCGATCGTCGGCGGCCTCTACATCATGAACGTCGGCCTCGACGAGGTCTTCAACCCCAAGCTGAGGCGCACATGAGCCTCGCGGTCGACAATCTCCGCGTCTACTACCGGACGCTGCGCGGGGACGTCCGCGCGCTCGACGGCGCCACGTTCACGGTCGCGGACGGTGAGATCATGGGCGTCGCCGGCGAGTCCGGGTGCGGCAAGACGACGCTCGGCAAGAGCCTCATCCGCCTGGACGGCCGCATGCGCGTCGTGGAGGGGTCGGTCACGCTCGACGGCATCGAGCTGCCCATCGCCGACGACCGCGCGATGGACGCGTACCGGTTCCGGTCCGTGTCGATCGTCCCGCAGTACGCGATGAGCGCGCTGAACCCGATCCGGCGGATCGGCCGCATGATCTCGGAGCTCCTCTCCTCGCGCGGCGTCTCCTACGAGGAGACGCTCCCCGAGCTCCGCCGCCGCCTCGCGCTCGTCGGCCTCGAGGACGACGTCCTCGAGCGCTACCCCATCGAGCTCTCGGGCGGGATGAAGCAACGCGTCGTGATGGTGCTCTCGACGCTGATGAACCCGTCGCTGCTCGTCGCCGACGAGCTGACCTCCGCCCTCGACGTCTCGACGCAGAAGGCGGTTGCCGAGATGCTCGTCGAGTTCCGCGACCGCGGGTTCGTCAAGAGCACGATCGTCATCACGCACGACCTGTCGATCCTCTATCAGGTCGCCGACACGATCCTGGTGATGTACGCGGGCAAGCTCGTCGAGAAGGGCTCCGCGGCGGAGGTCACCGAGGACCCGCGCCATCCGTACACGAAGCTCCTGATCGCGTCGCTCCCCGAGGTCGGCGTGCGCTTCGAGGAGCGACGCCTGACCGGCATCGCGGGCCGCCCTCCCTCGCTGCTGCGGCCGCCGACGGGATGTCGCTTCCGGGCGCGTTGCCCAATCGCGACCGAGGAGTGCGCGGAGGAGCCACCGTTCGTGGAGCTCGCGCCGGGACGTCACGCCGCCTGCTGGAAGGTCGCCGCCTGATGCTGCGGGTCGACGACGTCACGAAGGTCTACCGCACGGGCCTCTTCGGGAGCGGCTCGCAGACAGCGGTGTCGGGGGTGAGCTTCGACGTCCGCCCGGGCGAGGTCGTCTCCCTGATCGGCGAGAGCGGGAGCGGCAAGACGACCGTCGGGCGGATGATCCTGCGGTTGACGACGCCGACGGCGGGGACTATCAGCTTCGGCGGCGAGGACGTCGCGGGCTACAGCCGACGCGACCTCCGGCGCTACTACGCGCGCGTCCAGGGGGTCTTCCAGGATCCCTTCAGCTCGTACAACCCGGTGTTCAAGGTCGACCGCGTGCTCGGGATGCTGCGCTCGAACTACCTTCCAGGCCTTTCCGACCAGGAGTGGAAGCGGACGCTGCGGAGCTCGCTCGAGGCGGTGTCGCTCGAGCCGGCCGACGTGCTCGGCAAGTACCCGCACCAGCTGAGCGGCGGTCAGCTCCAGCGGCTCATGGTCGCGCGCGCCCTGCTGCTCGAGATCGAGTTCCTCGTGGCGGACGAGATCATCAGCATGCTCGACGCCTCGACCCGCATCGACGTGCTCAACCTGCTCGGCGACCTTAAGGGACGGGGCCTCGGGATCCTCTTCATCACGCACGACCTGTCGCTCGGCAACTACATCAGCGACCGGACCCTGATCCTGCGCCGCGGCCGCGTCGTCGAGCTCGGGCCGACGCCGAAGGTGTTCGGCGATCCGAGGCACTCGTACACGCGCGCCCTGCTCTCGTGCGTGCCGCAGCTGCATCGCAAGTGGGGCGACGAGGTGCCCGTGGGAGCGAACGATGGCCCGCCGGCGACGGCCGACGCGAACGGTGGCCTCGTCGCCGTCGACGACGACCATTTCGTCGCGCCGGATGAGGACGCGGCGTGAGCCGGATCGGCCTGCAGCTGTACACGGTGCGGGACGCGGCGGCGGCCGACCTGACCGGCGCGCTCAGCCGTGCGGCCGAGCTCGGGTTCGAGGGGGTCGAGCTCCACGACCT
>Ga0068854_100003109_pt1 | contig 10326 bp, 11 predicted proteins | sample KBSCornC42_FD_66590 | JGI IMG/M metagenome (GOLD analysis project Ga0068854, IMG submission 66590) | Corn rhizosphere microbial communities from Kellogg Biological Station, Michigan, USA - KBS Corn C4-2 | ecosystem: Host-associated > Plants > Roots > Rhizosphere > Soil ... | reverse complement strand
CGGTCGAGCGGAACCGGGGTGCCGTCTATGGCTGTCGCCGAGAAATCGTAGATCGCGGTCATCTTATTCCCCTGACGATTCTGAAGTTGCTGGATATCGTCGCCCCTGCGGAGGCAGGGGCCTATGTCTCCATCCACATCCGATGACAGTGAAGATGGAGACAGACATGGATCCCAGCCTTCGCTGGGATGACGAGAACGTAGGAGGACGAGGGGGCATATCGCCATTCCGCCATCCTAGCCCGGCTTGCCCGGCTGCGTCATGCGGGGTTTTTCGTCGGGCGGGACGAGGCCTTCGAGGACCGCCCAGAAGCCGGTCACCGCGTTCTGGCCGGCCTGGGCATAGGCGGTCGAGAGGCGTTCGCGCAGAGCTTCGAACAGGCTGCCTTCGAGCGCGGCGCCGGCCTCGGTGACGCGCAGCAGGCGCTGGCGGCGGTCCTCGCGGCCGGTGCGCGTCTCGATCAGGCCGCGCTCGGTCAGCTCGTTGAGGACCCGGCCCAGCGACTGCTTGGTGATCGCCAGGATGCGCAGCAGGTCGCTGACGGTGATGTCCGGATTGCGGGCGATGAAATAGAGCGAGCGATGGTGCGCACGGCCGAGGCCCTGTTTCGCCAGCCCCTCGTCGATGCCGCGATAGAGATGGCTGTAGCCGAAATAGAGCAGTTCGATGCCGCGGCGGATTTCCGCCTCGCGCAGGAACAGCGGCGATGCGGCGCGAAACGAATCCGGGCGAAGCGGATCAGGAGAATTTTGGACAGCCATGTTGACGTAATTTGCCAGCATCATTAATCGAACGCAACGCAAGAATCACGCGCAGGATGCAGGAAATATGGCTGAGGAACCGACATACGACGATCGCGACGGCTTCATCTGGCTCGACGGCCAGCTGGTCCCCTGGCGCAGCGCCAATGTCCATATCCTCACCCATGCGCTGCATTATGCCTCCTCCGTGTTCGAGGGCGTGCGCGCCTATGACGGCAATATCTTCGAGCTGAGCTGGCACAGCCGGCGGCTGCGCGACAGCGCGGCGATGCTGGGCTTCGACCTGCCCTGGTCGGTCGAGCAGATCGACGCCGCCTGCATCGAGACGATGAAGGCCAATGGCCTGACCGACGCCTATGTCCGCCCGGTCGCGTGGCGCGGTTCGGAGCAGATGGGCGTTTCGGCGCAGCGGACCAAGCCGCACATGGCGATCGCCTGCTGGTATTGGGGCACCTATCTCGATCCCGGCGCCGGCGGGCTGAAGCTCGACATCGCGCCGTGGCGGCGGCCGGCGCCGTTCACCGCGCCGGTGCAGGCCAAGGCGGCGGGCCTGTACATGATCGCGACGATGTCCAAGCATCATGCCGAGGCGCGCGGTTTCCAGGACGCGCTGATGTTCGACTATCGCGGCCAGGTGGCCGAGGCGACCGGCGCGAACGCCTTCTTCATCCGCGACGGCGTGATCCACACGCCGACGCCGGACTGCTTCCTGAACGGCATCACCCGCCAGACCGTGATCAAGCTGGCGCGGCGGCGCGGCATCGAGGTGATCGAGCGGGCGATCTGGCCCGAGGAGCTGGAAAGCTTCGAGCAGTTCTTCCTGACCGGTTCGGCGGCGGAGATCGTGCCGGTCGGATCGGCCGGGCCGTGGAACTTCGAGGTAGGCGACCTGACCCGCCAGATGCAGAAGGACTATAGCGAGCTGGTGCGCGGCAAGCTCACGCTGTGAGCTTCACTCCGGCAGCGCGGGGGTGACTCGCCCGCGATGCCAGGTGGCGGCCGCATAGATGACGAGGCCGGTCCAGATCAGCGCGAAGGAGAGGATGTGGATCGGCAGCAGCGGTTCGCCGAAGATGTGGACCGCGATCACCAGCTGGATGCTGGGCCCGATATATTGCAGCAGGCCGAGATCGGAATAACGGATGCGCTGGGCGGCGCCGTTGAACAGCAGCAGCGGCGCGGTCGTGACCAGGCCGCTGATCATCAGCAGCCACAGGGATGGCCCGGCGCCCGGCGCGGCGGACGGGCCGCCCTGCAGCGCCAGCCAGCCGAGCGCGAAGGGGGCGAGGATGGCGGTCTCGATCAGCAGCCCCTCGACCGGGCCGATGCCGATCATCTTCCTGACCAGGCCGTAGGCGCCGAAGCTCAGCGCCAGCGCGAGCGGGATGACCGGCAGTGCCTGCTGCCCGATCGCCAGCAGCGCGACGCCGGCCGCGGCAAGCGCGATCGCCACCAGCTCCGGGCGCCCCAGCCGCTCGCGCAGGAAGATGACGCCGAGCAGCACGTTGACCAGCGGATTGATGAAATAGCCGAGGCTCGCCTGGAGCGCGTGGCCGCTGTTGACCGCGTAGATATAGAGCAGCCAGTTGGTGCCGATCAGCATCGTCGAGGCCAGCAGCGCCAGCAGGATCCGCGGCCGGCGGATCGCGTCGTGCGCCGCCGCGCCGCGCCTGAACAGCAGCGCGATCACCGCCAGCAGCAGCAGCGACCAGAGCACCCGGTGCGCCAGGATGGAGAGCGGCGGCAGCGGCGCGAGCGCCCGCAGATAGAGCGGCAGCAGGCCCCAGAGCGTATAGGCGCCGGCGCCCATCAGCACGCCGAGCCGCGTATAGGAAAGACCTAGCATCCCCGCCGCCTATGGCCGCGGCGCGGCAAAAGCAATCAGCCGTGCACCACCGCAAGCGAAGGCTTGTCGTCGATCTCGTCGCGGACGAACTCCCGCACGAACTCGTTGGCCGGCGCGCGCTCGATCTCGGCGGGGGTCGCGAACTGCTCGATCTTGCCGAGATTGAGGATGGCGACCCTGTCGGCGAGCGCGAACGCTTCCTCGCGGTCATGGGTGACGAAGATCGAGGTGATGCCGAGCCGGTCATGAATCTGGCGGAGCGCCTTGCGCAATTCGCGGCGCACCTTGGCGTCGAGCGCGCCGAACGGCTCGTCGAGCAGCAGGATGCGGGGGTTGCGTGCCAGCGCCCGGGCGAGCGCGACGCGCTGGCGCTGGCCGCCCGACAGTTGCGACGGATAGCGGCCGCCGAGGCCGGGAAGCTGGACGAGCTCGAGCAGCTCGTCGATCCGGGCCGCGATCTCCGCCTTGGGCGGGCGCGCCCGGCGCGGCAGCACGTCGAGCCCGAAGGCGATGTTCTTGGCCACCGTCATGTGGCGGAACAGCGCATATTGCTGGAAGACGAAGCCGATGCCGCGATTCTGCACCGGCATGTCGGTGACATCCTCGCCGCCGAAGGAGATCGTGCCCTGCTCGGCATATTCCAGGCCGGCGATGATGCGCAGCAGCGTCGTCTTGCCCGAACCAGAGGGGCCGAGCAGCGCCACGAACTCGCCCTCGGGGAGGTCGAGCGAGACGCCGTCGAGCGCCGCATACTGGCCGAAACGGCGGGCGATATTGTCGATCGTGATCGTCATAGGATCAATGTCCCGAAGCAGCGAGGGCATCATGGTGACGCCATTCCAAGTAGGTCTTGAGCGTAAGCGTTACCAGTGCGAGCAGTGCAAGCAGCGCCGCGACGGCAAAGGCGGCCACGAAATTATACTCGTTATACAGCACTTCCACGTGAAGCGGCATAGTGTTGGTCTCGCCGCGAATATGCCCCGAGACGACCGATACCGCGCCGAACTCGCCCATCGCGCGGGCGTTGGTGAGCAGCACGCCGTAGAGCAGGCCCCAGCGGATATTCGGCAGGGTGACGCGGGTGAAGGTCTGCCAGCCGTTGGCGCCGAGCGACAGCGCCGCCTCCTCCTCCGCACGCCCCTGCGCGATCATCAGCGGCACCAGTTCGCGCGTGACGAAGGGGAAGGTGACGAAGATCGTCGCCATGATGATGCCCGGCGTCGCGAAGATGATGTGGATGTCGTACCTGTCGAGCAGCGGGCCGAGCCAGCCATGCGCGCCGTAGAGCAGCACATAGATGAGCCCCGCCACCACCGGTGATACCGAGAAGGGCAGGTCGATCAGCGTCAGCAGGAACTCCTTGCCGCGGAAATCATGCTTGGCGATCAGCCAGGCCGAGGAGATGCCGAAGATCAGGTTGCACGGCACCGAGATCGCCGCGACCAGCAGGGTCAGCCGTATCGCAGCCAGCGCGTCGGGCTCGACGATGGCAGCCTCGGCGGCTTCCCAGCCATTGGCCAGCGCCTCGACGAACACCGCGGCAAGCGGCAGCAGCAGCATGATGCCCACATAGGCGACCGCGATGCCGAGCAGCGCGAGCATGACCGGGCGCGGCGCCTGGAGGGGATCGCGGCGCTTCATAGTCCAGCCTTCCGGCGGTTATATTCCTGGATGCGGTTGATGACCAGCAGCATCGAGAAGGAGATGAGCAGCATCACCACGGCGATCGCGGCGGCGCCCTCATAATCATATTGCTCGAGCTGGGTGATGATCAGCAGCGGCGAGATCTCCGAGATCATAGGCATGTTGCCGGCGATGAAGATGACCGAGCCATATTCGCCGACCCCGCGGGCGAAGGCGAGGGCGGTGCCGGTGACCAGCGCCGGCATGATCTCGGGCAGGACCACGCGGGCGAAGATCTGGGTGCCGTGGGCGCCGAGCGTCAGCGCGGCCTCCTCGATGTCGCGACCCAGATCGGCCAGTACCGGCTCGACCGTGCGCACCACGAAAGGCAGGCCGATGAAGGTCATCGCGACGACGATGCCCTGCGGCTGATAGGCGACGGCTATGCCGAGCTTCGCGAGCGGCTCGCCCAGCCAGCCGGTATCGGCATAGATGGCGGTCAGGGCGATGCCGGCGACGGCGGTCGGCAGCGCGAAGGGCAGGTCGATCACCGCGCTGAGCAGCTGCCGGCCGGGGAATTTGTAGCGCACCAGCACCCAGGCGATCAGCAGCCCGAAGATCGCGTTGACCAGCGCGGCGATCGCCGCCGCGCCGAAGGTGACGCGGTAGCTCGCGAGCGCCCGTTCGGAAAAGGCGACCGCGATGAAATGACCGAATCCCTGTCCCATCGACCTGATGAAAACGGCGCTCAGCGGAATAAGCACAATGAGGCTGAGCCAGGTGATGGTCAGCCCCATAGTGAGGGAAAATCCCGGTAATATCCGCATCGCCGGGCGTCCCGTCGCCCTGCTCGTCATACCTTGCCCGCCTTTACCATGGATATACGACACAGGGGCCGGACGTGGCCCGGCCCCTGACATCGTGGCAGATCGATCAGAAATCAACCTGCAGCCTCGTTCCGATTACATCACCCTTGGCGGTGGTGTTCGGACCATTGAGGCTGTTAGCCGGAATGGTCGGGAAAACCAGTGGTGAATTCTCACCCTTGAAGCGGATATAGTTGGCGACGAACTTCACGTTGGGATTCAGATACCAGTTGAGGCCCAGCGTCCAGGTCTCGCCCTTCCGCTTCACCGCGCGGCCGGCGATGCTCTGGAAGCCCGCGTCGGTCAGGTCGAGCGTGTCGTAGCGGGCGAGAAGCTCGATCGCGCCCCAGCCGCCGCCGGGTGCGAAGTCGCTGAACGGCTTCACCCGATCGACCACGCCATTTTTGAAGCTACGCGACTCGCCGGTGAGGAACCAGCTACCGAATACATAGAAACCGTCGACATTTACGGTGGGGGCTGCCCCGAAGCGATCGACGCTCAGATGGTTATATTCGCCCTGGACCGAGAAGGGACCGAACACGGCGGCGCTTTCCAGGCCCCAGTAAGTGGCGTTGCGTGCGCCGGTGGGAATGCCGCCCGACGGGGCGGTGCCGTTGATGTTGATCGAGACGAGACGGCCACCGTCGACGCGGCTGCCCGGACGATCACCGAGGCCCGAGATGGTGTGCGCGGCGATGCTCGCAACCTTGAAGCCGGAGGCGCCGACGTGGAGGAGCCGGCCGGTGTCGAGGATCGGATCCCAGGTGACGCGGGCGTTGACGCCGTAAGTCTCGTCGGGGGTCGATTCGTTGCGTTGCACCGCTTCGCCGCTGCCGAACAGGCCGATCGTCGCGTTGAGCTTGTCGGTCTGGTAGGCGGCCGTCACGCCGACCCGCCGCTCGGCGCCCACCGCGCCGAACGCCGCGTTGGCCATGCCGCGCTCGAGGAAGCTGTTCAGCGCGTCGGTGGTGTTGGCTTCGAGGCCGAACGGCGCCTTCTGCTGGCCGACGGTGAACACCCAGTTCTTGATGCCGCCATAGCTGACATAGGCGTCGAGCAGGTTGACGCTGTTCTTCACGAACTCGGCTTCGATGCGGTATTTGAAATTCTTGTAGAAGGTGCCGTCGAAGCCGAAGCGGCCGCGGCGGATATCGGTGCCGCTGTTGTAATCATAGCGGCCCGCACCGCGGCGATTATAGGCGGCATAGTCGATCTGGAAGGTGCCGCGCGGCTTGAAGGTGAAATTGCCGCCGACATCGGCGAAGGTCGGGGCGGGGCCGGCCTGGACCGCGCGTGCGGCGCGAACCTCGACCTTCTCGACGCGGGTCTGGGTGGCGCTGGCTTCGTCCTCGAGCTGCTTGTTGCGTGCCTCGAGCTGCTGGACCTTGGCCTCGAGCGCGTTGAGGCGGTCGAGCACGGCATCGCCGGTCTTCGCCACCGGCGCGGCCGCCGGGGCATCTTCGGAAGGGATCACCGTGTCGATGGTGTTGGCATCGTCGGGGAAGGCGTCGACCTTGTCGGGGATCGGCGCGGCGTCCTGGGCGAGAAGCGGCGCAGGCAGGAGGGCCAGGCAGGCGACGCCTGCCAGCAATAGATGGCGCATGGGAAACTCCCTGAGTTCTGGTTTTAAGCATTTCCCGAAGCGGGGTGGGCGAGCTGGTCGCCCGCTCCCCCCGCCCGGGGGAAACAAAGCCTATTTCTTGGCGTCTTCGAGGATCTGGTCGAACAGGCCGCCATCATTGAAGTGGACCGCCTGCGCCTTCGCCCATCCCCCGAAATTCTTGATCGTGAACAGGGCGACGTTGGGGAACTGCCCCTTATACTGCGCCGCCACCTGCGGATTGCGCGGACGATAGTAATTTTTGGCGATGATCTGCTGCGCAGCCGGCGTGTAGAGGAAGCGCAGATAGGCCTCGGCCGCCTTGCGGGTGCCCTTCTTGTCGACATTGGCGTCGACGATGGCGACCGGCGGCTCGGCGAGGATCGAGACCGAAGGCACGACGATGTCGAACTTGCCCTTGCCCAGCTGGTTGACCGCGAGGAACGCCTCATTCTCCCAGGCGAGCAGGACGTCGCCCTGGCCGCGCTGGACGAAGGTGGTGGTCGAACCGCGGGCGCCGCTGTCGAGCACCGGCACGTTGCGGAACAGCTTGACCAGATAGTCGCGCGCGCCGGCGACACTGCCGGTCTTGCGCTGGGCATAGCCCCAGGCCGCCAGATAGTTCCAGCGGGCGCCCCCGCTGGTCTTCGGATTAGGGGTGATGACCTTGACGCCCGGCTTCACCAGATCGTCCCAGTCGCGAATGTTCTTCGGATTGCCCTTGCGGACGAGGAAGACGATCGTCGAATAATAAGGCGTGCTGGCGTTGGGCAGGCGCGACTGCCAGTTGGCCGGCAGCAGCTTGCCGCGCGACGAGATCTCGTCGATGTCATAGGCGAGCGCGAGCGTCACGACGTCCGCGGGCAGCCCGTCGATCACCGAGCGCGCCTGCTTGCCGGAGCCGCCATGGCTCTGTCGGATCGTGACGTCCTGGCCGGTCTGGGCTTTCCAGCTCCTGGCGAAGGCCGCATTGATCGCGACATACAGCTCGCGGGTCGGGTCGTATGACACGTTGAGCAACTGTACCGGTGCCGCCTGGACGACCGTAGCCGGAACCGCTGCGAGCGCCGCCGCGAGAGCCGTGAAGATGGTGAGACGTTTCTTCATTATCTTCCCCTGTTTGTCTGCGACGATAGTTATCTCTACCTATGCGAAAGAGAAGAAAGAAAATCTATCGTTTCGGTAGATAAGGCTATGCGCAGGGTGCCAACCTACGCCAACGCGGGCTTTCGTGCCGCGTTCCATGAGCCGTACTGCTCATTTGCCGATGATCTCTCAACCGTCTTCAGGCAGGCTGGACGCCGTCTGCGGCGACATGATCGCGGCCGATCATCACGCCGATCAGGCGCACGCGTTTCTCGACCAGGTCGACCGGGGTCCTGTGCAGCTCGAGTCTATAATAGCCGCCCTGGTCGCGCTTGAGGACGAAGCCGCCGCCTTCACGCTGCAGCAGCCCCGTCTCATCGACCTCGCCGCCGGTCAGAGCGTCGCCTCGATCGAGCGGGCGGCGTGATCGGGATCGGCCGCATTGGTGATCGGCCGGCCGATCACGAGGATAGAGGCACCCTGATCGAGCGCCTGGCGCGGTGTCATCACCCGCTTCTGGTCGGCCAGGCCGTTGCCATCGGCAGGGCGGATGCCGGGCACGACGAAGAAGCCTTGCGGCCACAATTTCTTGGCGGCCCTGACCTCGTTGCCCGAGCAGACGACGCCGTCGAGCCCCGCCTCCCGGGCCAGCATCGTCAGGCGCTGGACCTGGACGTGGCTGTCGTCGGGGACGCCGATCGAATCCAGATCGCCATCGTCCAGGCTGGTCAGCACCGTGACGGCGACGACCTTCGTGCCCACCGGCGCCGCCGCCTTGGCATCCTCCATCATCGCCAGCCCGCCGGCCGCGTGGACGGTGAGGATGGCGGGCTGGAGGCCGCCTAACGCCTGTACCGCTTTGGCGACGGTGTTCGGGATGTCGTGGAGCTTGAGATCGAGGAAGATCGGCAGATCGAGCGCAGCCATCTCACGGACGCCCGCCTGGCCGTGCGCCGAAAAGAACTCGAGCCCCAGCTTGATGCCGCCGACATGGTGATGGACGCGCGCGGCGATCTCCTTCGCGCGGACGATATCGGGCGTGTCGATCGCCACATAGATCGGGCTACGCTTCAAAACTGGATCCCATCGGTTGCGCAGTGGGCTCCGGGGCCGGCGCGCTGGCCAGCAATGCGTTACGCTCCAGATTGTCGATCCTGCGCTTGAGGCGCCACAGCTTGGTGCGATGGACCGCATAGGTCGGAAGGAAGCCGACCGCCATGCCGATCACCATCAGCATCGGCAGCTTGACGTCGGCGGTCAGCCCGGCCCACAGGTTGACGGGGACCGGTGTCCAGTTTCGCAGCGAGAATATCACCGCGACCACGGCCAGGATCACCCAAAACAAGGTCTTCAGAAAATGCATGGCGCCGCTTGTCCTCCAGCGACGAAGCGTGGTCAAGACGGGTAACACGGGTCTGCGTTTTCCGCTGTTCCGGGCTACGGCCTTCACAGATTTTCCTTCTGTTCGTCATCCAGCGAAAGCCGGGATCTCTCCTGGTACCTTCTCAAGAGCTTAGCGCAGAGAGATTCCAGCTTTCGCTGTAATGACGGGTGGAGAAAGTTCCTGTATTCGAACGATCTCTTCGTGCGATGGGCAAAGTTCCGGGAGGGGCGCTAAACTCCGATTTCTTCGTCGATCGCCGCGACCAGTTCGGGTATCGCTGCCAGCCGTCCGCGCTCTTCGTCGAGAATGGCGCGAAACAGCGTCTGCTTGAGGGCGGCGATATCTTCGCCGGGGATCGTCTCGCCCGCGGGGATCGCCGATATGACCAGGTCGATCATCCGTTCGGCGCCATGCAGGCGGCCCCACAGATAATCATTTTCGCGATAGGCTCGGCTGAAAAAGGCGCCGAACAGGTTGAACTCTATCCCCTTGAGGGTGGCGGCGGCACCGCCCTTGCGGATCGAGCCGGCGTCATCGGGGGAAATCCGATCGACCTGGATCGCATGGAATTCCTGCGTGCCCTGCACGCGGATCAGGGACAGCGTCGCCAGATCATAGAAGCTGAAGCCGAGATAGCCGAGCAGCAGCGCCCGCCGATCGGCCCTGGCGAGGCGGGGCAGGACGGCGGCGATCGCCCGATCGGTATCCACGTCCAGCGCTTCGAGATTGCGCGCCGCGGCGATGCTGGCGAGGGCAGTGGCAGGATCTTCCGCGAAATGCTGCGCGGCGGCCACCACCGGCCGGGCATAATGATCGCGCATCTGCAGATCGAGAAACGGCGCCAGCGAGGTGTAGATCGCATTGCGCGCCGCCTGCAGGGCGAGCTCGCTGCTGCCGCCCTTGCCGGCTTCGATCTCGGTCAACCGGTCGGCGAGGAAGCGGAGGCGGCGGATGCGGAAATCGAGATCGTGCCGGCGCAGGAAGGCAAGCAGCGTGCCGCTGGTGCCGCCGCTTCCCAGCGCCTCCGCTCCCTCGAAGCCCTGCGCGCGCATCAGTGCGGCGATGCTGCTGCGGATCGCGTGGCGTGCGGCGGCATCCTCGGCGCCGCCAAGCAGCGCGATCGTCGAACTCAGCTCGTCGGCGATGATCGTCAGCTTGAG
>Ga0068854_100003103_pt1 | contig 10342 bp, 9 predicted proteins | sample KBSCornC42_FD_66590 | JGI IMG/M metagenome (GOLD analysis project Ga0068854, IMG submission 66590) | Corn rhizosphere microbial communities from Kellogg Biological Station, Michigan, USA - KBS Corn C4-2 | ecosystem: Host-associated > Plants > Roots > Rhizosphere > Soil ... | reverse complement strand
TCGAGGATTGTGATGCTGCCCTTGGTCAGCAGCTTGTCGATCAATCTTCCGATCATGGACATCCGCGAACGCTCCCAACGTCACCCGAGCAAATGGGCATAACCTGCAAAACGCGATTCGGTCCAGCAGGGTGGCATTGACGATTCTCAATTGGCGGCAGGCATAGTTGATCAGCAAAAGTAGTAAACTTGGTCAACTGCCTGTAAACCATTGAACGATAGCTAGGTTTATCGCCTCAGTTAGTGCATGCGGGGGAAGTCACTTACAATGAAGCTGATAATCCAGATTCCCTGCTTCAACGAAGCGGACCATCTCGCCGGCACTGTCGCCGCATTGCCGCGGCGGCTGCCGGGGATCGAGGCGATCGAATATCTGGTCATCGACGACGGCAGTAGCGACGGAACCAGCGAAGCTGCCGCCCGCTGCGGCGTTCATCACGTCGAGCGGCACCGGACCAACCGCGGCCTCGCTGCCGCCTTCCGGTCCGGCCTCCAGCGCGCGCTGAACGAAGGCGCGGACATCATCGTCAACACCGACGCCGACAATCAGTATCACGGAGCCGACATCACCGCACTGGTCGAGCCGATCGTCGCTGGGCACGCCGACGTCGTCGTCGGCGACAGGGGAGTCGGCCGGAATGCCCATTTTGGCTGGTTCAAGCGCCAGCTGCAGCGGCTTGGGAGCTTCACTGTCCGCAGGCTGTCGAGAACCGACACCACCGACGCCGTCAGCGGCTTCCGAGCGATGAGCCGAAGCGCCGCCCAGCGGATCAACATCACTTCCGACTTTTCCTACACGACGGAGATGCTGATCCAGGCCGGCCGCAAGCGAATGGCCGTGGTTTCGGTTCCCGTGCGGACGAACGGGGCGGTGCGGCCGTCGCGCCTATTCAAGTCGATCCCGCACTTCATCGCCAACACCGGCGTCACGATCGTCCGGGTGTACGCGATGTATAATCCGCTGCGGGTGTTCGTCGGCCTCGGCGCCGTCGCGCTGGGCGTCGGCCTTTATCCCATCGCCCGCTTTTTGTGGTTCTACCTCAACGGAGATGGGCAAGGCCACGTCCAGTCGCTGATCATCGGCGGCGCACTCATTGTGCTCGGCGTCATCACCATCCTGCTCGGCGCAGTCGCCGATCTCATCGCTCGAAACCGACTTCTCCTTGAGCAGGCTCTCGAGCGTATTAGGGCGCTCGAAGATCGCATTCTGCAGCCCGAATCGACAGTCGGCGCAAACGTCCACCATGTCGCTCCTCGCAAACGTGCTGCCCGCCGCTAAGGGCGGCGACTTGGGAGATTCACGGTCATTGAGCACGCGCACGAACCGGGTTCTGTACGCAATCGGGACCGCCTTGTTTCTCGCGACACTCGTCTACCTCGCCGTTCGCATCTCCCAGCAGTGGGGATCGCTGAAAGATACCCGCATTCAGTCTCGTGGCTGGTTCGCTGCGTCCGCTTTTGTTTACGCGACCTGCCACGTCAGTACTGCACTGGCGTGGCCGTTCGCGCTGCGAGTTCGCGGCGATCGAATTCCGCTGAGCATCGGCATCAGGATCGGCCTCGTCGCGCAGGTCGGAAAGTACTTGCCCGGAAATGTAGTCCACTATTTCGGCCGCGCCGCTCTGGGAAAGTCCGTCGGCGTGAAGCTTAGTGCCAGCGGGGTTTCGACCGGTATTGAGATCGCATGCGCCGTGATTGCGGCAGTGGCCCTTGCTCCGGGAGCACTTCTTGGCATCGCGAGCGAGCGCCTCCTGCCGTTCCTGTTTGTCGGTTCCGTGCTTCTCGCGGCCGCAGTGGCCGCATTGTGTCTGTGGTTGGCGCGGGCGCGCGCGAGCACAATTACGCCGATTTCCTGGTTCGCGGCGACCGCAGCCACGATCACGGCGAGCCTGTTTCTGTCGGGCGCATCGGCATATTGTATGCTGCAGTCCATTTCCGCGTTGTCGGCGCCGCTCCTCTACATCGTGGGCACGTTTGCAGTTGCCTGGATCGCGGGCCTGCTCACACCAGGAGCGCCGGGCGGTCTCGGCGTGAGGGAGGCCATCATCGTAGCGCTTCTTGGACCGCGCGTCGGCGCAGCAACTGCACTTGCGTGCGCGATCCTCCACCGCGCTGTCACCGCGTTTGTCGATTTGTTCGCCGGCGTCTCTGGTTACGTGTGGCTCGCCGTCGGGATCCGTGCGAACAGATAGAAGTCGGCAAAGGACGTATTATCAATATCGCGAATGGTCTCTGGATACGGATTCGGCACAAACCCGATTTGCTTGAAGTCGGGGCGGTTCTCCTCAATCCAATCGGTAAACCGCCTGTGGCGCACGTGCACAGAGTCCGACAGACGCTCTTCGTTGCTTGAATAGACGATCACGAACCGATCTGCGGAGTCGAACAGACGCGCGATATAATCCTCAAAGACCCGATCCTCCACGAGATGGTAAATCACGTCGAGCGAAAGCGCGAGGTCGGCCCTGTGCTCGGGCCTCAGATCGGCAGTGTGCACGAAAGCTTTCGATCCATCTTTCGCATACAGTCGCTTTGTCACGTCGACAGCTGTCGTGGAGATGTCCACTCCCAGATATCGCGGGTAATCGGCGAGGCGCAGCTGCGAACCATCGCCCGAGCCGAATTCAATTACGGAAAGCACGCCGTGTTCCTGGACGAACCTGTTGAGAGTCTCGGCCTTGAATGCCGCGAGCCTGTTATATGAGCCGGCACCGGAATTACGGCCCTCTCGATAGCGCGCCTCCCAATAATCTGCGGAACTAAAGCCTGACGCTTTCCGCGCCGCCAGAAGCCGCATCGCAAGCCGCGCAATATTTCGCAGCAGGGGCGTTTTTTTCACCATAAGTTTCAAATGACCCATGTCACGGTCTCGGATGCTCATGGGCTCAGAGGTGTTTTCCGACGAGCCTTTGCGCCCATCGGCGCGCAACTGCCGCGGTTTGCCCAGTTAGGTGCAAAGCGAAATCGCCCCGCTTCAGCAGCACGGCCTTGTTGCGGTGATTATATGCAATCAGATCGGTCACGGCCCGTTCGAATATACGGAGCATGGCGGCCGCGTCTCCGAGGCTCTCAATATTCGAGTAATAATGATCCGGACCGATCGCAGTGAGATGGAAAAAGCCGAATTCCTCTAGCTGTCGTTCGGTTTCATTTTTCCCGCCGGGGTAGGCTTCGATCTGAATCACAGCCTTACTTTCGGACAAAAACGCACGAGCGCCCCTGATGACGTTTGGCTCGTGCCCTTCCACGTCTATTTTAATGCAAAACGGCCCCTCTGCTGCGCTCGAGAAAAGCTCGTCGAGAGTGACGGCCTCAACCTTGAGCTCCACGTGAAAGCCGGTTTTGCTATGGATCGAGGTGTCCACAACGCTGTTCGCACCGGAAAACTTGCTGACAATGCCGAAGGTCACGGCGGCGGACGTATCGGAGACCGCCTTCTCAATCACCTCGATCGTGTCGCCTAGGTTGTTGAGGACGATATTCGCGCGGAGCTCCGAAGCGGCCTCAGGATTCGCCTCGAAGGCTATAATACGCGCTATCATGGAGATGTTAGTAGCGAAAAGCGAGTAGGCGCCAATATTCGCACCGACGTCGAGAAAAGTGCGTGCAGCCGCCGCCTCTGCGAGAGCGATTAGAAGGAACGGTTGGATCGGTTCATACTCCATGGTGAGCCGGTTGCGCCGCGCCGAAACGTTGGTCCACCTAAACTGATCGTACATCAGCTCGCCCCTCCCGAACTCTTGTGTAGGCGCGACCCCAACTCTGTCCAGACGGTTGTCGAGCGCACTTACTAGGTTACTATGTTGCAATGGCTGGTAACATCAGGAAGGAGAGAAGAGCCAGCACCGAAGGGCGGCAAAGCGTGCGCCTGATTACCCGCAAGTGGCCGCCCGCTATTGGCGGCATGGAGACCTACAGCGCCAAGCTTGCAGAAGGTCTTCGAAAACTAGGACCGGTTGAGATAATTGCGTTGCCGGGCCGAAAGTCGGGCCGGGAGCCAGCGATCCTCTCTTTGATATCCTTTGGGTTCGTCACAGCCAATAAGCTTCTGTTCGCAAGCGAAGCGCAAGTCGTGCACGTGACGGATGCCGCCAGCTGGCCGCTTGCCTGGATCGCGTCTGTTCGGCATCGACGAAGCCGAATTGTGATCTCGGCGCATGGTTCGGATTTGAGCTTCGGAGAGCGAGCCGGATTTGGGTCTAAACTTTACCGCACTTACCTACGGGTGGGCTCGCGGCTGCTGCGGCGCGCCCAGATCATCGCCAATTCGAACTACATTGCTGAGTTGGCGCGGAGAGTCGGTTTTCAAGATGTAGTTGTGGTGCCGCTGGGGACAGACTTTCACATGACTACACACGAGCGGCGACAGAATCTCCTTTACGCAGGCAGGATTAGCAGAGCTAAGGGCCTTCGGTTCATCGTCGAAGAAGTTCTCCCGCTGCTCCCCTCTGACATCCGTTTGCGCGTCGCCGGGGCGGTCCGGGAGGAGTCCGAACGCGCACTCCTGTCCAACCCTCGGGTGGATTATGCGGGCACACTTTCACCTGATGAGCTTGCGGACGAGTTCAGCCGGGCGGTCGCAGTTCTCGTTCCCACCCGGGAGTCCGAAGGTTTCGGTCTTGTCGCTATCGAAGCTGCCGCTTGCGGCGCGTGGGTGATTGCGTCGGATCACACGGGTCTTGCCGATGTCGTTCGACCGCCGATAGGAACCGCCCTGGACGCGAACGATGCGAAAGGATGGGCAGCCGCCGTTCAGTCAGCACTCTCGCGGACAGCTGGGCAGCGCAACTCGGATATTCTAGCGGCGCGTTCCGAAGTAGATCGGCGCTATCGCTGGCCGAGGGTAATTGAGAAAGCGGTGGCAATCTATCAAGGTGAGAAGCGCAAATGAGCCGGGTGCAAGTGGAACCGAAAGCCCCCGGGGAGAATGCCCTCAATAAAATGCTTGTTGCTAGCATTCTCCTCTGCCTGGCGCTTCAAGTGTGGCTTGCCCTCGTGATGGAGATTAACTGGGACGAATTCTACTTTCTGTCCCAGGTTTATGACTATCAACGCGGCGAGCTGGCGACCGCGCTCCAGACGCTGCATGTTCACCTTTTCGGCTGGCTCACGGCAATCGGCGGCGATGAAATCCGGCAGGTGATCGTCGGCCGCTTCTTCATGCTCGCATGTGAAAGCGCAACTTGCGCTCTGGTCTATGCCTTATGCCGAACATTTTTCGGCCGGCCGGCGTCGCTGTTTGCAACCCTCGCCTACGTCTCTGCCGGATTCACGATCATTTACGGGGCAAGCTTTCGAACCGACCCACTGGCGGCGATGCTGATCATCGCATCGCTGGCGATTGTCGCTCGTGGATTGATCTCACTTCCCGCGGCAATCGGTTCAGCGCTGTGTGCGGCCGTGGCCGCGATGGTGACGGTGAAGGTGATCTTCTATGCCCCGGCATTCGCCGCGATCGCCGCATACCGGTGGCGGACGTCGGCGGAACCGCGACGTGCATTAGCTTGGCTCGCATTAGCGGGCGCGCTCGCCCTGATTTTCTTTGGCGCGCTTTACTTGCTTCACCTGAATTCCCTGGAAAGAGGGAGCTTGAGCGCTACCCGATCGATGTTGGGCGGGGCCGCATCGACAACCATCGTTGAGGCGGGGCTGTTTTCACAGGGGAGTGAGATCGTTCGCTCCGCAATCCTGGCACCGGTAAAGACGGTTCTGCTGATTACCGCGCTGGTCAGCATCGTGGTCACCGCGTCCCGAAATAAGGAGGAGCGTTTGGAACTGCTCGTCCTGCTGAGTTGTGCAGCTCCGTTGCTTAGCCTGGTCATATATCGTAATGCGTTTCCCTATTTCTTCCCGTTCATTGTGCCGCCAGGGATGCTCCTTGTCGGCTGGCTTGGGGACAGACAGGCGTGGCCACGCCTAGGGCTGCCGATCGCCGCATCGCTTATGGTCGCATGGGCTGTTTTCGTGGCATTCCTGTGGAGCAGTCACGGCCAGATGGTGCAGCGGCAAACGATTGCCGCCGTCCACCGGATGTTCCCGCAGCCCGTTGTCTATATCGATCGAAGTGGAATGATCGCGAGCTTTCCCAGACGAGGCTTTTTCATGTCGACATGGGGAATGCTTAATTACCACAAGGGGCCACCGATCTTCAGCGAGATACTCTCACGTGAAACCGTTCCCCTTCTGATAATAAGCGGCCCTGCGCTGAATGAATCGGCGGGGCTGATTGCCGGCGTGCCCGATCAGCTGCGCCTGTATCCGCAGGACGAAAAGGTGCTGCAGCAAAATTACATTCAGCACTGGGGGCGCATCTGGGTGGCGGGAAAGCGGCTGGATGCGAATCCAGAACCGTCGACGTTTCGGGTGATGATCCCGGGGCGTTATACCGTCGAAGGCGCACCGGCTTCGATTGACGGCAGGGCGCTTCCTCCGGGAGCCACCGTAGATCTCGAACGCGGGCTCCATTCAGTGAAATCGGCAACACCGCAGATTTTAACGCTGCGTTGGGGCAACCATCTCTACCGGCCAGCGAATGCGCCGCTTCCAGGGCCCATGTATCGCGGATTTTAGGCGCTCTTCCGCTTCTTTTCCGCCGCAGTCTTGAGCTGGCCGCAGGCGGCGTCGATGTCTCGGCCGCGAGGGGTCCGGACTGGCGCCGAAATTCCCGCTTCGAAGACGATGTTGCTGAACGACCGGATGCGCTCATTGTCCGAGCACTCATAGGGCGCGCCGGGCCAGGGATTGAACGGGATCAGGTTCACCTTGGCCGGAAGCCTGTATTTGTGGATCAGGCGGACGAGCTCGCGGGCATTCTCGTCACTGTCATTCTTGTCCTTGAGCATCACATATTCGAACGTGATCCGCCGCGCGTTGTTGGCTCCGGGATAGGCGGCGCACGCCTCGAGCAACTGCTCGATCCCGTATTTGCGATTGAGCGGCACGATTTCGTCACGGATTTCCTTGGTCACCGCGTGCAGCGAAACCGCGAGATTCACCCCGATCTCCTCGCCGGCGCGAGCCATCATCGGCACCACCCCGCTGGTCGACAATGTGATCCGCCGCCGCGAGAGGCCTAGCCCGTCGCCATCCATCACGATCTTCAGCGCGTCGCGGACATTGTCGAAATTGTAGAGCGGCTCGCCCATGCCCATCATCACGATGTTGGTGAGCATCCGCCCTTCCGGCTGGGACGGCCACTCGCCGAGCGAATCCCGCGCCAGCATCACCTGCCCGACGATCTCCGACGGCTCCAGATTGCGGACGAGGCGCATCGTGCCGGTGTGGCAGAAGCGGCAGTTGAGCGTGCAGCCGACCTGGCTCGAGACGCACAAGGTGCCGCGGTCGGCATCGGGGATGAACACCATCTCGAAATCGTTGCCGTCGCGGGTGCGGAGCAGCCATTTGCGGGCGCCGTCGGACGAGACCTGCGCCTCCACCACCTCCGGGCGGGCGATGACGAAGTGCTGCTGCAGCCACGGGCGCTGCGCCTTGGCGATATCGGTCATCGCCGCGAAACCGGTGGCTCCGCGGTTGTAGATCCAGTGCCATATCTGCTTGGCGCGAAGCTTGGCCTGCTTGGGTTCCAGCCCAACCGTTTCCAGCGCCTGCCGGAGCTGATCCTTGGACAATCCGACGAGATTGATGCGCCCGTCATCGGCGCGCTGAGGCTCACCCCCGCGCGGTACCGGCACGGGATCGATGGCACCGGGAATCGGCATCAGGGCGGTTTCAGCACTCATGGGCGAGCGGGCGATGTAGTCGTGATCGCGCTCATTTTCCAGCGCAGGCGGCGGCGGCCGCGTCGATCGCCGTCGCCGCTCCGGTGAGCCCGTAATAGTCGGAGTAGCGGCGCCCGCTTATGTCGCGGAATTCCACCCGCATCGTCCCGCCCCCTCGCACAGCAGCCATGATCGCTTGCGACTGGGCCGGCGAGCGGCTCCACGCCGATTGCCCGCCCCCGCCGGTCAGAAGGAACGGCAGATTGCCGACTGACAGCATCACCGCCGAGCCGGCTTTGGTCGGGCGGCTGAGGCGAACATAAAACTGGCCGTGCGCCGGCCCGCTCGGATCGAAGAGGAATGCCGAAAACGGCGGCGGCTTCACCTCAGCCGGCGGCTGAAGCATCCGTGAGCGCGCCTCACAGCGGCTGCCGAAATCAATCGCCGCCCAATCGCCACGGGCAAACAGCATGTGGGAAGCGCTCGCCGGAGCGGCTGAAGAAACCGCAGCCAGGACCAGAATAGATAAACGCATCAGCACTCGCCGAAATAACCCAAAACCGTGCAGTAACCATCCAAACTTGCGCAATTAACGGAAGTGGCGTTATTATACTTGCCAAACCCACCTGATTGCGCTAGAGGATAGTGCAACAGGAGAGTGAAGATGTCAGCCGTTCTTTCAGCCCCGCACTATCACGATGAGGATGCGGCGTTCGCGCACGTTGAGGCGCGCATTTGGCCGAACGGTCCCGTCTGCCCGCATTGCGGTGGCACTGACCGCATCTCCAAGATGCAGGGCAAAGCGACCCGCAAGGGGCTGCACAAGTGCTACCAGTGCCGTAAGCAGTTCACCGTTCGGCAGGGCACCATATTCGAGTCCAGCCACGTTCCGCTTCACATTTGGCTACAGGCGATCTTCTTCGTCGCCGGATCGAAGAAGGGCGTTTCATCAAACCAGCTGGCGCGGACCTTGGGGCTCACCGTCAAAACCGCGTGGTTCCTCTCGCACCGCATTCGTGAAGCCATGCGCCAGGGCGACCTCACTCCCATGGGTGGGATCGTTGAGGTTGATGAGACCTACATCGGTCGCAAGGCGGGTTATGACATTCTTGCTGACGGCTCCGCTCACAAGATGAAGGTGCTTTCTCTGGTCCAGCGTGGCGGCGAAGCGCGTTCGGTGGTTTTCACTAAGACTACCGCCGCTCACATTCTCCCGGTCGTTATGGAGAACGTCGCCCGCGAAGCGCACATCATGACCGACGAACACGCGATCTACCGGCACTCGAACCTCAAGAATGACTTTGCCGGTCACTCAATCGTTCGCCACCAGTTCGGCGAATATGTTGTTGGCTCCGCCTATACCAACACCGTTGAGGGCTATTTCAGCACTTTCAAGCGGGGAATGCGCGGCGTGTATCAGTGGTGCGCCGAAAAGCACCTTCACCGGTATCTGGCAGAGTTCGATTTCCGCTACAGCAACCGCATCCTTCGTGGTATCGTCGGCAAGCGCCTAACTTACCAAACAACTTGTGCGAGGGCCTGACGCCGAAAAAGAAGCGGGAGGAGACTCAGGAGGAGCAGAGCGCCCGCTTCAAAAGAGAGGCTCAAAGGCTAATCGACGCTGGCGAACTAAACCCCACAGAGGCCGAAGCCGCCGTGGATAGGATCGTTTCTCTGCAAGAAAAAAAGAAAATCGAGTCAGATCAATAGCTTAGTAAGGCACTGATTCTATTGCGGAATCTGCCAAGAAATGCTATATGGTTTCAGCGGGCGCTGTACGCCATCCCATAGCCTGCGGGTGAAAGGTGGATGCTAGGCGGCGCAAGCTCCTAGGCCCGCTATTTCCATCCAAACACCATCTTTATCCAATCGCCGCGCTTGTCTGCGCGAAGTGCGGCATATCCCTCGTTGGGCCAGACTTTCAGGCCGTTTCCGACAACGTTCTTCCAGCGGGGTTTGTAGAACCTGTGCGCCCAAATACGCGCGTATCGATCATCAAATGATCCGTGTTCTTTTAGCTCCAGCGCGTTGCCTATCGCGGACGCGAAGTGAACCATCGCTAGATTTAATCGTTGGGGTCACTCGCCGCGACTTGTTCATTGACGGCGCGGCGACGGTAAGCCGCCCTTTGTTCGGGCGGATCTCCGCAGGATTCGGGATATGGGGCGGCGCGCAGCCGGGCCTCTCGCGGCTCGATGCAGGCCCCAGAATTTCCCTACACGTTCGCCGCAACATCTACGCCCACTTCGACTGGCGCCAGCGAGTCGCGGGCACCGCGCGGCCTAATTCGGGCCCGGCGGTCACCCTCGCAGCCGATTTCTGATTTGGTCTAAGCCAAATTTTAACGCGTCCCGCGTACTCCCGTCCCGCGTAGAAACCACAATCGGGGTGGGAAATGGACGATCAACCGAATCTGCAGCAGTTCCTTAGCGAGGTCAGCAGCTTCAGCGCTGAAGAAGCGACGACGGCTCGCGCTCCAAGCGCGCCGACCGCGATCCCGCCGATCGGACAGGTGGTCGATATTGCAGGTTCCGGCTCGCAGGTCCGCCTTGATGCAGCGACGCTGAATTCGCTCAGCAACCATTCCGATCCTTCGGTGGCCATGTCGGGCCAGGTCGGAAGCCA
>Ga0068854_100003080_pt1 | contig 10382 bp, 9 predicted proteins | sample KBSCornC42_FD_66590 | JGI IMG/M metagenome (GOLD analysis project Ga0068854, IMG submission 66590) | Corn rhizosphere microbial communities from Kellogg Biological Station, Michigan, USA - KBS Corn C4-2 | ecosystem: Host-associated > Plants > Roots > Rhizosphere > Soil ... | reverse complement strand
CCTTGCCGTCATGCTGAACTTGTTTCAGCATCCACTCCTGATCTAGGGCCATCCTCAAGTGAAGCGGTGGATGCTGAAACAAGTTCAGCATGACGATGAACGATGGCGGCCGCTTATCAGGACGGCCGCGTGGAAGGGATTTCAGCCGAATGTCGATCATGTCGGACAAGTGGATCAGAGAGCAGGCGCAAAAGCACGGCATGATCGAGCCGTTCGTCGAGGCCCAGCGGCGCGATGGCTGCATCAGCTATGGTCTTTCCTCCTACGGCTATGACGCGCGGGTCGCGCCCGAGTTCAAGATCTTCACCAATGTCGATTCGGCGACGGTCGACCCGAAGAACTTCGCCTCGAACAGCTTCGTCGACCGCGAGACCGAGGTCTGCATCATCCCGCCGAACAGCTTCGCACTAGCGCGCACGGTCGAATATTTCCGCGTGCCGCGCGACGTGCTCGTCATCTGCCTCGGCAAATCGACCTATGCGCGATGCGGCATCATCGTGAATGTGACGCCGCTCGAGCCGGGTTGGGAAGGCCATGTCACGCTCGAATTCTCGAACACCACCCCCCTGCCGGCCAAGATCTACGCCAATGAGGGCGCCTGCCAGTTCCTGTTCCTGCAGGGCAACGAACCCTGCGAGACGAGCTATGCTGACCGTGCGGGCAAATATATGGGCCAGCAGGGCGTGACGCTGCCGAAGCTTTGACGCCGTCCATTACCGCCGTCCGCCCTTGTGGCGGATGTTCGAAGGCCGCCCTCGCCTGCCGGTCATCGGCCGCGCCCTGCCCTTGCCGTCCCGCCGCGCACCGCCGCGGATCGGCAGATGGTTCGCGCCTTCCTCCAGCTCGAAGCGCAGCGAACCGTTGATCGGGCTGGCCTCGACCAGCCGCAGCCTGAGCTTCATGCCCGGGAAGTAGCGCTCCCCGCTTTCCTCGCCTTCGAGCGAGCGCGACGCCTCGTCATAGCGGAAGCGCTCGGCGCCGAGCGTCGAAACCGGCACCAGTCCGTCACCGCCGAGACCTTCGACGGTCGCGAAGAAACCGAACGGCTGCACGCCGGTAATCCGCGTATCCAGGATCTCGCCGATCTTGGTCGACAGGAAAGCCGCGACATAGCGGTCGATGGTGTCGCGCTCCGCTTCCATGGCGCGCCGCTCGGCCTGACTGATCAGCTCGCCGATCGCGGTCATCCGCTCGGCCTCGTCCTCGGTCAGGGCCGTCCTGGCCGGTATGTCGCCGGAACGGCCTGGCCCAACGAGCTTGGGCTTGCCGCATTCCAGCCGGTAGGCGCCGACCAGCGAACGATGGACGAGCAGATCGGCATAACGCCGAATTGGACTGGTGAAATGCGCGTAGCTGCCCAGAGCGAGTCCGAAATGGCCGGTATTGGCGGGTGCGTAATAGGCTTGGGTCTGGGAGCGCAGCACCTGCTCCATGATCTGCGGCTTGACGGCTTCGTCGGTGATACGCCCCAGGATATGGTTGAAGGTGGCGGGACGCACCACCTGCCCCAGCGCGAATTCCATGTCGTAGGTCGCCAGATAATCCTTGAGCGCGACCAGCTTCTCGCGGCTTGGCGGCTCGTGATCCCGGTACATCACCGGAGCCTTCTTCGCCTCGAGCGCCTTGGCGGCCGCGACGTTGGCCGCGATCATGTAGTCCTCGACCAGACGGTGCGCGTCGAGCCGCTCGCGCGGCGCCACCGACAGGATGCGCCCCTTTTCGTCGAGCACCACGCGTCGCTCCGGCAGGTCGAGATCGAGTGGCTCGCGCTTCTCGCGTGCGTTGAACAGCGCTTTCCAGCACGCCCATAGCGGCTTGAGCGCGGTATCGACCAGCGCCGGATCCCAGTCCGTCGCTCCGGTGGCGGCGTCGATAGCCGCCTGCGCGTCCTCATAGGCGATGTTCGCCGCGATCCTGACGACCGCACGTGTAAAGCGCCAGCCCGCCAATGTGCCATCGGCCTTGACCGTCAGGTGACAGACCAGCGCGGCGCGATCGACGCCCTGCTTCAGCGAGCAGATATCCGCCGAGAGCTCTTCGGGCAGCATCGGCACCACCCGGTCCGGGAAATAGACGCTGTTGCCGCGCTTCTTCGCCTCGCGGTCCAGCGCGGAGCCGGGGCGCACGTAGAAGGACACGTCCGCGATCGCCACGATCGCCCTGAAGCCGCCGGGATTGGCTGGGTCATCGTCGGGCATTGCCCAGATCGCATCGTCATGGTCGCGCGCATCGGCAGGATCGATCGCGACGATCGGCAGGTCGCGCAGGTCCTCACGGTCCTCGCCAAGGTCGAGCCGCGGGACCAGCTCGGCTTCTTCCAGCACCGCTTCGGGGAAGACATCCGGAATGCCGTGCTTGTGGATCGCCACCAGGCTGAACGAGCGCGGCGCGAACGGATCGCCGAGACGCTCGGTCACGCGCGCGGTGATCCGCGGCGGCCGGCCGACCTTTTCGGCCAGCACCAGGTCGCCCGCATCCGCATCGCCCGCGTCGGAGACGAGGGTGTCGCGCTTCTCGCGCTTGTCGACCGGGCGCAGCCACAGCTTGTCGCCCTCGCGGTGGAGCACGCCCAGCATCAGTTCCTCGCCACGAGCGAGCTTCTTCATGGGATGGGCGATCCAGCCGCGGCCGGCTTCCTCGGTGCGCGCCAGGATGCGGTCGCCGACGCCGAGCGCGGGCCCCTTGCGGCCGCGCAGCTCCTTGACCCGCAACTGCGGCGGAGGACCATTTTCGCCATGCCAGGTTTCGGGCACTGCCAGCGCGACGCCTTCATCGGTGACGTCGGTCACGCGCAGCACGGTGACCTTGGGAATGCCCCCCATCTTATGGAAGGCGCGCCCGCGCGCGCTGTCGATCAGCCCTTCGTCGGCCATGTCCTTGAGCAGCGCCTTGAGCGCGATCTTCTCATTGCCCTGCAAGCCGAAGGCACGGGCGATTTCCCTCTTGCCGGCGGGGACGTCCGACTTCGCGATGAAATCGAGGATCTGGTCGCGGCTCGGCAGGCCGGGGGAAAAGGAGCGAGGCATCGCCATGACATAGGTGCCGCGGACGCATTCGTCACGCGTGCTGATTGCCGCAGTTCGATATCCGTCAAACGCTATTGCGATTGATTTGCAATCTAAATGCCGCTAGCTCATCGACATCGACAGGAGTCGGCAGGTCTGATGATGCACGCAACACTCGATCGGAGAGCGGGATTGGAGAGCGAAGCGCTCTTCTTTGTCGACATGCCCGATCCTGCACGCGGCCAGATGCTGATCCGCCCCGTCGAGCCACGCTTCGCCTATGGCGAGCGGAGCAGTCCGAACTGGCCGATGATCGTCACGATAATCGTGCTCCATGCCGCTGCGCTGGTTGCCCTGGTCAAGCTGGATGTCATCCAGGTGGCAAGGGCGAAGCCGGCCCCGCTGGTCATAGACCTCATCTCCGAACCGGCACCGCCGCCGATCGTCGAGCGCCCCAAGCCCGAACCGGTCGTCGAGCAGAAGATCGAGCCACAGCCGGTGACGACGCCTCCGCAGGTCGTCCAGACGGTAGCGCCGCCGCCACCGCCGATCCTGGTGGCAGTGACGCCGAGCCCGCCGAAGCCGGTGCCCGTCGTTCAGCCATCGGCCGGCCCGATGAGCGTGAGCGATCTCGAAGCGCGAATGATCGAGGGCAAGCCGCCACGCTATCCGGTGGAATCGCGCCGTAAGCGGGAGCAGGGCACGGTGCAGCTCCGCCTCCTGATCGGCACCGACGGCAGTGTCGAACAGGTTTCCATCGCGCAGAGCAGCGGCTTCGACCGGCTCGATCAGGCCGCGCTGCTGGCTGCGCGCGGCTGGCGCTGGCAGCCGATGATCCGCGACGGCGCCGCGGTCGCGGTGCGTGGCATCATGTCGATCCCGTTCGTCCTGAAGAGCTGACCTCGCCATGATGCTGGCTGTTCCCGGCGTGCTGCAGGGCCGCACCCTCGATCATGTCCGCGATCTCGTGACCGCTGCGGAATGGATCGACGGGAACGACACCTCCGGTCATCAATCGGCGCTCGCCAAGCGGAACCGTCAGCTGCCCGAAAACTCCGCTGCCGCGCGTGACGCTGGCTCGACGATCCTCGATGCCCTCGGCGGCGCCCCCCGGTTCATCGCCGCGGCCCTGCCACTCAAGGTGTTTCCGCCGCTGTTCAATCTTTATGGTGTTGGCGACCGCTTCGACACTCATGTCGACAGCGCGATCCGGGTGAAGCGGGGCAGCGACTTCCGTATCCGCGCCGACCTGTCAGCCACGCTCTTCCTCTCCGATCCGGACAGCTATGACGGTGGCGAACTCGTCGTCGAGGACCTGTTCGGCACGCATAGCGCCAAGGGCGCGGCGGGCGACCTGGTCGTCTATCCATCCTCCAGCCTGCACCATGTCACGCCCGTCACCCGCGGCGAGCGGCTCTGCGCCTTTTTCTGGATCCAGAGCATGGTGCGCGACGACGGCGCGCGACGGACGCTGTTCGACCTAGATGGCGCGATCCAGACAATCGCCCTCGATCGCGGCCAGGACGATCCGGCGATCATCAAGCTGACCGGTGTGTATCACAATCTGCTGCGGCGCTGGGCCGAGGCGTGATCTCCAAGCCGTAAACCTGGCCGGAGTGACGGCGGCAGTCAAGCCGCGCGGTTGGCCCGGCGCGCCTTTTCCAGCTTCTTGAGCACCATGTCGCGTTTCAGCCGCGACAGATGGTCGATGAAGAGAATGCCTTCGAGATGGTCCATCTCATGCTGCAGGCACGTGGCCATCAAGCCCTCGAGCTTCTCTTCATGCTGCAAGCCCTGCTCGTCGAGCCAGCGCGCATGGATCACCGCCGGCCGTTCGACCTCGGCATATTGGTCGGGCACCGACAGGCAGCCCTCATTATAGACGGAATGATCGTCGGATGGATCGAACAGTTCGGGATTGATGAACACGCGCGGCTGCCGGATCGGCTTGCCCTCCGCGTCTTCCTGCTCCTGAAGATCGATCACCAGCACCCGCTTGGGCACGCCGATCTGGATGGCCGCGAGGCCGATCCCGGGCGCGTCGTACATCGTCTCTAACATGTCGGCGATCAGTGCCCGCAGCTCATCGTCGATGCCATCGACGGGCTTCGAGATGGTGCGCAGCCGCGGGTCGGGCGCTTCGAGGATAGGACGGATGGCCATCCTGTGGAGCTAGGTAATCGGGGCCGAATCGTCAAGGTGGCTGGCGCTCAGGACACCGGACGCCTTGCCCTGAGCGCCTGCGCCAGCGTCCCTTCGTCCAGATAGTCCAGCTCGCCGCCGACCGGCAGGCCATGCGCCAGCTGGGTCAGCCGGATCGGCAGGGTGTCCAGCCGGTCGGCAATATAATGGGCGGTGGTCTGGCCTTCGAGAGTGGCGTTCATCGCCAATACCACCTCATCGATCCCGCCCGCCGTCACCCGGCCGATCAGCAGGTCGATCGAGAGATCCTCGGGCCGGATGCCGTCCAGGGCCGAGAGCCGCCCGCCGAGCACATGGTAGCGCCCCGGAAACAGCCGCGAGCGATCGAGCGCCCAGAGATCGGCGACCTCCTCGACCACGCAGAGCATCCGCGCATCGCGGCGCGGATCGCTGCAGATGCCGCAAGGGTCGCTGGTGTCGACATTGCCGCACAGATGACAGCTGGTGAGCTTCTCGTTCACTGCCTCCAGCGCGCGCAGCAGCGGCGCCATCGCACCTTCGCGCTTCTTGAGCAGATGCAGCACCGCCCGGCGCGCCGAGCGCGGGCCCAGTCCGGGCAGCTTCGCGAGCGCCTGCGTCAGTGTCTCGATTTCCGGAGATGCCATGCGCTTATCGATATGGGCTTGCATCATCGCATGGCAAGCGTTTCAGAGGAGCGATGCGTATCGCCTTCATGGGAACCCCCGACTTCGCCATACCGACGCTCGACGCGCTCGTCGCGGCGGGGCACGAGATCGTCGCGGTCTATTGCCAGCCGCCGCGCCGCGCCGGACGGAAACAGGCGGTGCTGCCCTCTCCCGTCCAGGCCCGCGCGGAGGCGTTGGGCCTGGCGGTCCGGCATCCCGTCAACCTGCGCGATGCGGAGGCACAGGCGGCCTTCGCCGCGCTCGATCTCGATGTCGCCGTGGTCGCGGCCTACGGCCTGATCCTGCCGCAGGCGATCCTCGATGCGCCGCGGCTCGGCTGCGTCAACGTCCATGGCTCGCTGCTGCCACGATGGCGAGGGGCCGCACCGATCCAGCGCGCCATCCTTGCCGGCGATCCTTTCACCGGCGTCACCATCATGCAGATGGAGCGCGGACTCGACACCGGCCCGATGCTCGCCAAGGTCGAGACTCCGGTCGATGCGAAAACCGGCGGCGCGCTGACCGATGAGCTCGCCCGCAGCGGCGCCGCCCTGATGGTGGAGGTGCTGGCGGACATGACCGCCTTCCCGCCTGTCGCGCAGCCCGAAGCCGGATCGACCTACGCACCCAAGATCGACAAGAGCGAGGCCCGCATCGACTTCCGCGAACCCGCCGGGCAGGTCGAGCGCCAGATCCGCGCCTTCAATCCAGCGCCCGGCGCCTGGTTCGACTATGCGGGCGAACGCATCCGTATTCTTGCCTGCGACATCGTCGATTCCAACGGCCTGGCCGCGCCGGGCGAGGTGATCGACGATCGGCTGACGGTGGAGTGCATCGCCGGTGCGATCCGCCCGACCCGCGTCCAGCGCGCGGGCAAGGCGGCGATGAGCACCGCGGAGATGCTGCGCGGCTTCGTGATACCGGCGGGCGCCAATCTCGCGGCGCCGTCTTTCGAATGACGCGGTTCCGGCTGACGGTGGAATATGATGGCCGCCCCTTCATGGGGTGGCAGCGCCAGGCGCACGGGCCCAGCGTCCAGCAGGCGATCGAGGAGGCGGTGACGGCGATCACCGGCGAAACGCCGCCGCTCCATGCCGCGGGCCGTACCGATGCGGGCGTCCATGGCCGGGCCATGGCGGCCCATGTCGATATCGCCCGCGCCATCACGCCGTTCCGGCTCGGTGAAGCGATCAACGCTCGGCTGCGCCCCCTGCCGGTTGCCATCCTCGCCTGCGAGGCGGTCGACGACGATTGGCACGCGCGCTTCTCCTGCGTCGGCCGGCGCTACATCTACCGGATCGTCAATCGCCGCGCGCCGCTTACGCTCGAGGCCGGGCTCGCCTGGCAGGTAGCCGCGCAGCTCGATGCAGCCAGCATGCACGAGGCCGCGCAGCGCCTCGTCGGCGCGCATGACTTCACCACCTTCCGCTCGGCCCATTGCCAGGCGCTGAGCGCGCTCAAGAGCCTCGACCGGCTCGACGTGCGCCGCGACGGCGAGATCATCGAAATCGAGGCGGCGGCGCGCTCCTTCCTCCACCACCAGGTCCGTTCGATGGTCGGCTGCCTGATGCTGGTCGGACGGGGCAAGTGGAGCGCGGACGACCTGTCGGATGCGCTGGAGGCTCGGGATCGCGCCCGGCTCGGCTTCAACGCGCCACCCGATGGGCTCTACTTCATGGAAGCGGTATATTCCTGAGATCTCCGCGCACGGCGAGGATTTCTCAGCTCCGTCCCACCCCGAACAGACTCGACAGCGACTTGTCGAGCATCATCAGCTGCCACAATAGCCGGCCATGGTCGCTGCGGCCGCTTTGGTGCTCGGTCACGATCGTGTCGAGCGCCTTGCCGTCGAACCAGCCGGTCTCGCTCAGCGCGGAGCCCCGAGCGATCCTCTGGGCCTCGGCTGCGAGCGGGCCGCGGAACCAGGCGCTGATCGGAGTGGCGAAGCCCATCTTCTTGCGGAACAATATATCGTCGGGCAGGTAGCGCCGCATCGCCTGCTTCATCAGCCATTTGCCGGTCGCGCCGCGCGCGCGCATGCCCACCGGCAGCCGCGCGCCGAACTCGATCAGCCGATAGTCGAGCAGCGGCTCGCGCGCCTCCAGGCTCACCGCCATGCTGGTGCGGTCGACCTTCGTGAGGATGTCGCCGGGCAGCCAGATCTTGAGGTCGGCATATTGGGCGCGGTCAAGCCCGTTCCGTGCCGGCGCCGCACGCATCGCGGCGATGTAGCGATCCTCGGCGCGGTGGCCCTGCAGCTCGGCGCGCGCGCCATCCGAATAAATGCGCTGGCGCAGCGGCTGCGCCGTCACGCCGACGGCGTCGGCATAGGCTTCCTCACCGGACCGGCCGAGCGCCTGAAGGGTGCTCTTCGCCCGGAGCATCTGCGGCGCCCAGTCGAGCTTGGGATAGACGTGCCCCATCGTTCCGAACAGGCTGGCGCGCATCCGCGCCGGCAGCAGCCGGCGGATCTTCTCCTCGGTGTTGAAGAAGGTCAGCCGCCGATAGCCGGCAAAGGCTTCGTCCGCGCCGTCCCCGGACAGCGCTACCGTCACGGTTTCGCGCGCGAGTTGGGAGACGCGATAGGTCGGCAGCGCCGAAGCGTCGGCGAAGGGTTCGTCGAAGGCGCGCACCAGCGTGTCGATCAGCCCATAATCATCGGCCGAGACGATCCGGCTGCGATGATCGGTCGCGAAGCGCGCGGCGACCTGGGCGGCATAGCGTGACTCGTCGAAGTCGGGATGATCGAAACCGATCGAACAGGTCTTCACAGCCTTGGCACTGATCTCCGCCATGAGCGCGACTACCGCCGAGCTGTCGACGCCGCCCGACAGGAAAGCGCCCAGCGGCACATCGGCGATCATCCGGGACGATACGGCGGCGCGCATTTTCTCGATCAGCGCGTCCTGGAGCGCCGCCGCCGAACCCCGCTCGCGATCGGCGAAGCTGACATCCCACCACTGCACCGGGGCGGGCAGCGGCATGCCGCGCCTGAGCAACAGATGATGCCCGGCCGGGAGCTTCCTGACGCCGGACACGATGCAGGCGTCGTCAGGCACGTAGCCGAGGCCGAGATAATCGTCGATCGCGCTGAAATCCGGTGTCCGGCGCAGCAGCGGGTGGACGAGCAGCGCCTTGAGTTCGGAACCGAAGATCACGCTGCCGTCGGACAGCTCGGCATAGTGGAGCGGCTTCACGCCCAGCCTGTCGCGCGCCAGGAACAGGCAGCCGCGCCGGGCATCGTGGATCGCGAAGGCGAACATGCCGTTGAGCCGCGGCAGGCAATCGGGGCCCCAGCGCTCCCATGCCTGCAGGATCACTTCCGTGTCGCTGTGGGTGTGGAAGGCATGGCCGAGCGCCTCGAGCTCGGCGCGCACCTCCAGGAAATTGTAGATCTCGCCATTGAAGATCAGCACCGATTGGCCATCGTCGCTCGCCATCGGCTGAACGCCGCCCTCGAGATCGATGATCGACAGGCGGCGATGGCCGAGCCCTACGCCGGGCGCGATCCAGACGCCCTCACCATCCGGCCCGCGATGGGCGATGGCGTCGGTCATCGCGCGGATGCGCGCCTGGTCGACGGGCTTGGCCGTCTGCAGATGGAATATGCCGGCGATGCCGCACATCGCTTCAGCCGATCCCTATCATCGGATCGAGTGCACTGAGCTGCGCATCCCATCCGTAGCGCAGGATCATGTGCGCGCGCGCCGCCGAGCCGAGCCTGTCGCCGGCGGCCGGATCGGAGATCAGCTGGCTGACGGCATTGGCCATGTCATAGCCATTGGCCACGATCAGGTGCTCGCCGGGAACGGCGTCGATCCCCTCGAAGGCCGCCGGCGATGCGACCACCGGCCGGGCCATCGCCATCGCCTCCAGCACCTTGTTCTGGATGCCGCGCGCGATTTCGAGCGGCGCGACCACCGCGGCTGCGGCGGCTATCCACGGCCGCACATCCAGCACTTCGCCGGTAACGATGACATTTTTGAGCTTCGCCAGTTCCTGGACCGCGGAGGTGGGATCGCGGCCGACGATCGCGAACAGCGTGGCCGGATGCTTGGCGCGGATCGCCGGAAAGGTCCGCCGGGCGAAATAGTCGACCGCCTCGACATTGGGGCGATAGTCCATCTGCCCGGTGAAAACGATCATCGGCTCGGCGCCGGCGACGCGCGGGAAGCCGGCCGGATCGAACTTGGCGGTATCGATACCATTGTCGAGCGCGCGGACATGGGACACCGCGAGGCCCGCCCGCCGGCGGAACAGTGCGGCCTCGGCCTCGCTGACGAACAGGTTGATGTCGGACCAGCGCCCGACATGATTTTCATATTGCGCGAGCAGGCGGCCCTCGCGCCGGTGGACCCAGCCCATCACGCCGCGCTCGGCGGCGCCATAGGTTGCGAATTTCTCTGAATCGACGTCGACGAAATCCATGATGAAGCGCCGCCCGCCACGTTCGTCGGGCACGAACTGCGCCATCTGGCCCGAATAGGCGAAGATTGTATCGATCGGCCGCTCGGCGAGGAGGTTGTCCACCATGCGGCTGATGCGACCT
>Ga0068854_100003071_pt1 | contig 10394 bp, 13 predicted proteins | sample KBSCornC42_FD_66590 | JGI IMG/M metagenome (GOLD analysis project Ga0068854, IMG submission 66590) | Corn rhizosphere microbial communities from Kellogg Biological Station, Michigan, USA - KBS Corn C4-2 | ecosystem: Host-associated > Plants > Roots > Rhizosphere > Soil ... | reverse complement strand
TCGGAGCGGCGGCAACGCTCGCGCACATGGTCGAGCGTCGCCGCCTCCGCCTCCTCCCGCGCCTGGGCGGCGCGAGCGAGGAAGAATTGCAGGTTGGTGCCCCGGATGACCGGGCCGGACAAATTACTCGCCCTGCTGGTCGGTCGCAGGCTCGTCGGCGCTCGCTTCGGGCTGGGTCGAATCCTCGGCCGCCTTGAGGTTGGCCGCAGCCATCTTGCCGCGATTGTCCTGCTGCAGCTCGTAGCTGACGCGCTGGTTCTCGCGCAGCGTCTGCATGCCCGAGCGCTCGACGGCGCTGATGTGGACGAAGGCGTCCTGGCCGCCGCCGTCGGGCTGGATGAAGCCGTAGCCCTTGGTTTCGTTGAAGAATTTAACTGTGCCGACTGGCATCTGTCTGACTTTCCCTTCTGGGCGGGCCGAGTGCCGGTCCGCTTCGAGCTAGGAGCGCACGAGAAGGAAAAAGGAGCCGCAAAGCGCCTGTAGACCGTCATTTTGCGACTAGTAGCCACGGCTGAATACGCGCGATGGCCCGGAATTGTAACCCTCGGCGCGGAATCCGGCTCGCCGCAGGACGTGAATCGCGCGCCCGACCTGCTCGTTCGGCAGGCCCGGCGGCGGGTGACTCAGTGGCCGGTGGCGCCGGCGACGATCCCCGCGATGCTCGAGATGGCGACGACGATGCCGATGATGATCAGCAGCCAGTTGGGCGTGTCGGTCATCACCCCGGTCTGTCCGGTGTTGCGGTTGGTGATCGCGATCGGACCGCCCTTGATGCCGGCGATCACGAGCACGATCGCAATGATGATCCCGAGGATTCCGCCGATGATATAGCCCATGATGATTCTCCCCCAACAGGTTTCAGGTCGCGCTTCCCGCGCCGGCGATTTTCTTGATGCCGTAGCCGATCAGATAGACCGCCAGCAGCTGGCCGAATGAAGCGGCGACGACCAGGATCAGGTTGCGCGGCGTGCTGGTCCATCCGACGACGATGAGGACGACCAGCAATCCGGCGAGGAGGAGGCCGCCGACAATCAGTCCGATGCCGACGTTGCGGTTCGTTTCAGCGGTTGTTTCGGCCATGCGCCCGACCCCCAGTTGCCTGGACCGAGCGACGGCAAGGTGCCACGTTGCGGCGGCGCAGACCAGCGGAAATTCAGCGCGGGTCGGCCGCGGTCCAATGCCCGCAGCGGCGCGGCGCCCTACTCGTCCGGGCAGTTGCCGGCCCGCTTCACCGTCCGGCCGCCCGCCAGGTACCAGGTCGACGTCCCGTCGGGATCGTCGTCGTCGTGATAGTAGCAGATCTCGGCGCCCGAGCCGTCCGGCCGGATCGCAACCGCCCAGTTGTGGAAGCCGCAATTGCGCGCCTCGCAGCCCCAGGCGATGAGCCGTCCGTCCTTGCGCTGGGCGATCGGCGCGTCCGGCCCGTTATAATTGCGGATGAACTCGCGGACCTGCGCGTCGCGCACCGCGGCGACCGCCCGGCGCACCGCCGGCTCGGCGAGGAAGCTCAACCCGCCCTCGCTCTCGCGCGGTCGCCAGTCGACATATTTGGCGAGACCCGCGCGGGCCCGGGCGCCGGCGCTGCCGCCGCCCGTGTTGCCGCCGGCATTGGCCGGTGCCCAGCCGGGCGGACGGCGGATACCGCTCCTGGTCGCCTCGACCGCATTCTTGACCGGAGTCACGTCGGGCTCGGTCGCCGGGCCGGAGTTGGCGTCCGTCGTTTCGACCTCTGGCGGCGGTGGCGCGCCGTCGCTCGTGCCGCCGGCCGCGGGGGTTTCGCCGCCCGCTTTGGCGACACTGCCCGGCTTGTCTTTCCCGCAGCCCGCTGCGAGCAGCAGAACCGAAAGTGCGATGGCGCCCAGCGCCGCCTTGTTGGTCATGGCGATCCCCCTCACCCGAGCGGTCGCAGGATGCGCCTCGAACCGGCGCGAATCAATCGCATGGGTTCGCGCTTTCACTCCCCATTCAGTCGCGGCCCGTCTATCCTCGCCGTCCACGCGACGCCTGACTGACGGATTCTCAGCCGACCTTGCCTTCCTACCGGCTCCCTTCCGCGAACGACCGTCCGCCGCTGCGCCGGCGCGCGTCGGGGCTCGCACTCGCGCTGGGGGTCAATCTCGGCCTGCTGCTGGTGCTGCTGACGCTCGGCGTGCTTCCTGACCGCGAACGCAAGCCGAGCGAGGCGACGATCGTCGACCTGCTCCCCGAATCGCACAGCCGGGCCGAGAATCATGCCGCCGCCCGGCCGAACAAGCCGGCGCCCAAGCCGCCGCCGGTCGTGCTCCCGGTCAAGCCGAGCATCGCCCCGCCGCCGCTGCCGCCGAAGAAATCGCAATCGTGGATCGAGATGAGCAGCACGGACCTGGCTGCGGCCGACATCCGCAACCTGCGGCCGGGCCCAGGCGAGGGTGACAGCGAGGAGGTCGGGCGCGGCCCGCACGGCGAGATCCTCTACGCCGCCGAATGGGCGCGCGAGCCGACCGATGCCGAGCTGGCGGGATATCTGCCGAGGAACGCGCCCGATGGCTGGGGCCTGATCGCCTGCCGGACCATCCCCGGCAACCGCGTCGACGACTGCATCGAGCTCGGCCAGTCGCCGCCCGGCTCGCACCTTGCCGGTGCGGTCCGCCAGGCGGCCTGGCAGTTCCGCGTCCGCCCGCCGCGCAAGGGCGGCAAGCTCCTGGTCGGCGAGTGGGTCCGGATCCGGATCGACTATGAACGAATCGGCGGCTGAGCCACGCGGCTCAATGCTTGAGGCCCGCGATGATCCCGATCAGCCCGCCGACGGCGAGGACGATTCCGACGATGATCAGCACCCATTTCGCGCTTTCGCCGGTGAGCGGCGCGGACTGGCCCTGGTCATTGGTGACGGTGACGCTTGGGTCGGTCGAGGTCTTCGACCGGGTCGCGCCCGTGTAGATCAGGATGAGTCCGAGCACCAATCCGACAATTCCACCGATGGTCATTTGCACCTCCCTGTTGTTGGTAATGATCCGGCGCGCGCCTAGCTCCTGAAGCCGCCGACCAGCGCGGCGATGCCGAGGATCATCATCAGGATCCCGAAGCCGATGAAAATAACAAGCGCGCCCCGGCCCGCTTTCGCGGACTGTCCGGTCTGGCTGTTGGTGATGGTGATGTCCGGCTCCTCGGGAGCGGCCATCTTGATGCCGGTAAACACGGCGAGCGCACCGCCGGCGCCGAGCAACACGAAGCCAAGGATGATCAGCGCGACTTTCGACCCGGTCCCGAGCAAGGCTGCGGTGATGGTTGCATAATCCATGCGGTTACTCCCCCGAGGGAGGACCGAGCGCGGGTTAACTGCCATGGCGCAGCCCGGCTGGCTAGGGGAAATCGGCGCGGCCGAGCCTGCACGGGCCCGCGGGATTGCCCTCGCCACCCCTTCTAACCTCGGTTATAAGGCGCGCCGTGCCGGATCCTCTTTAAGGGGAGCACGCCATGCGCGGGGGCATCGCACGTCATTCGTTGATCATCGCCATCGCACTTAGCGCCGCGGCCTGCGGCGGCGGCAAGGACAAGGGCGCGGCCCAGAACGCGACCGGCAATGAGACCGCCGCTGGCAACGAGGCAACTCCGCCGGTCGACGACGCCGCGGCCAAGGCGGCGGCGCTCCAGCAGAAGGTCAAGGAGTTCAACGACCAGAACGGCGGCTGCGAGGAATGCCAGCCGACCGAGGCCAAGGTGGTCGCCCAGATGCGGGTTCCGCACGGTCTGCGCACCTACACAGCTACTCCGAGCTGCATGAACGAGGCGCGCGACACCGCCGAGATCCGCGAAGTGTCGGACGACGCGGCCGCCTTCTCCGACGGCCAGTTCGCCGGCGCCGTCGGCGACCTGCTCAAGAACAAGGACGTCCAGCGGATGATCGGGCAGAAGGTCGGCGGCGACGTCGGCCGGATCCTCAACGGCGGCGACGATCGCACGGCCTATTGCCAGGCGGTGTGCGCGGTCCTGCCGCAGAATTCGACCGTCACCGGCTATAAGCTTGAGGCGGCCGACGCGACCACCGGGCAGTTCCAGACCTGCCAGGCCGGCTCGGACTGCGCGATCGGCAAATCGAAATGGACGGCCGAGCCGATCCCCAACACCGGCGAGAACTCGAAAACGGTGTGCGGGGTGTTCGCCAACTGGACCCACAAGACGGACCGGCTGGCAAAGCTCAGCGTCTATTTCACGCCGCCGGACGACTGGGTCCCGCCGCACAAGTGAGGCGGCCCGCGGACCGGCTTTCGGGCGCCGGAACGTTAAATTTCGTAAACCAATTCCGCTGACAAGCGGGTAACCGGCGCGCGGTAAATTCTGACTCAGCAGAGCCAGGAGGTTGTTGCGAGCTCCCAAACGGCCCTGCCGGAACGAAGTACCAAAGAAGCCCTGCCGCGAGCTGGCATGCTCCCCTCGCTCCCCCGGCCCGGCAGGGCTTCCAGTCACCAGCGGGCCGGAACCCTCCCTTGAGCAGCGAACAGCAGGCGGATCGGGCCTAGCCGGCCGGTTGCCACGTGCTCGTCCGGCGGGGAATCAACAAACGCAGCGTGGTCAGGGCCGGGGAAACCCGCCAGGCCGGTTTCCTCGGTTCGCCGAGCCGTTCGAGGAACAGGAACAGGGTAACCGCGAGCGTGACGCCGGCATGGCCGACCGGCACGCTCATCGGGATGAGCATCCACGGCCAGCAGGCGAGCACGCACGGGCCGCCAGCCATCGCCCCCTGCGCAAGGCTGTCGCGATCGGCGGCCCAACCGAACGGATGGATGCCACGCACCCGATGACAGCGATTGCGGGCATATTGAGCGATCGGCGAACAGCTCCAGGCGACCGACGCGGCCGCGATCGCGGCGGCCGTCGGCCACCCCTGCCCCAGGGCCGCGGCGGCCGGAATCAGCACAGCGCCGGCGGCCGCCCAGCAGGCGCCGTAGCCAAGCCCCAAGGCGAGCAGCGAATCGAACCGCCGGCGAGCCAGGGACGAGCGCCAGACGTGGTTGATGATCGGGACCAGCAGCGGGGTCATCATTGCCGCAACCATGAGCAGCCAATCGATCAGCCCGAGCGACGCACAGGGACCGCCCCCGGCAGCCGCGTGATGATGCCCGCCGCCGCACCGGGCGCCCTGGCCGCGGCCTTCGAGATAAGCCAACAGGAGCCAGGCGCCGAGTGCAACCAGGACGGGCCCACGCAGCCCCCCGCGGCGCCAGGCCAGCTGGAGCGCACTCAGGCCGGGACTCATCGTCCTATCCGACCGGCTGCTTGTAGATGCTGACTCGTTCGACGGTCACCGGGGCTTCCGCATCCTCCTGTTCGATGCGCACTTCCAACTGCTCCACGGGCGTGCCCGAGTCCGGCGCCAGCTGATTGGCGATTTCGGTGATGTCGATCGCGACACTGATTCCGTTGCCGCCGTGCTCGCCATCCGCGCCGGACGATTCGGCCAGGCCGAACAGATCGATCGACTGAGAAAAGGACGGGCCCTCGGTGAGCGCGGACGCGGCGGCGGGAGCGCTGATTCGGACTGTGAGCGTCGCGCTCGATGCGCGTCCGCGGATGTTCTCGAGGTTCAGGAAGACTCGCTGCTCGGCCGCAAGGCCAGCGAGCTCGGTCGCTTGCGGCTGGAGCCGAACGTCCGTCGTCGCGGCAGTCTCGCCGATCGTGATCCTCCCGCTGTTGGCGCCGACAAGGGTCGCTGGAGGTGGTGGTTCCGATGACAATCTCGCGGGCATGGCTTCAGCTTCCACTTCCTCAAGGGACGACGAGACGGCCGGCAGCCCAGTGCCGTTCTGCAGGTCGTCGTAGGTCGGCGCGAGGCGGCCGCCAGGCATCGTCTCCGCTGAAGTGAACGCGTGAAGCTGCCCGTCCGGGCCCGGCATTTCGAATTTTCTCACTGGTCCGTTCTTCCACGCGTCGCCGTCCTCCATGACGTGGTCCTTACGGGTCAACCACGCCGCCCACAGCCGGTCGACGTTGCAATGATGCAGCCAGAAGATAGGGTCGAGGCCGGCAGTGTTGGGGTCCTCCATGAATCCTCCGATCCTGCGGTGGACCGAGTTGTGAGGATTGAGCTCGAGGGCGCCAGTCAGTCCGCCGAAATGCTTGAAGATCGTCACTCCGCCGCCGAAACCGGACGTGCCGGACGCGGACGTGTAAATCTTGTTCTTCATCGCATCGAGGCTGATCTTCGTCTTGTCCAGGGCGGTGTTGGTGCGCGGCGGCGCCGCCAGCGGATTGTCGGTCGTCTTGTCCGGCATCTTGGGATCCGTGAACGCCGCATGCATTTGAAGCGCGGAATCGCCGTCGAAATAGTTCCAGTAGGGCAGCGCCCAATCCGACGGTCCGCCAAGCGCCTTGACGGTCGCCCCGACGATCTCCTCGAACGCGTGCAGGTAGCCGCGATGCCAGGGCAGGAAAAAGTAGCCTTGGTGCTGACACTGGTTCCACATGCGGCCGTCCCATTCAGTGTCGGGCGGCAGCGGGTCCTTGTCCGTGATCACGCCTTTCGAGATCCACGTTTCGCGCTTGTAGCCGTGGATTCCTCCAAGGTAGCGCCAGCTTGTTCGATCAGTCGCAGGCAGCGTCTGCAGCTTCGCGACAGCTTTCGCATACCATTCGAGCGTCGGGTTCCATCCGGCACCGAGACTCGACACGTCCACACGAACCCTAGGCATGATGTTCCTCCTGACTGGCTGGCTATGCGTCTCGTTTCAGTGTGATGGTTGAGGCCGTCGCGCCTTTTTTTGCGCCGCCGTGGTCAGCGACCCGGACGACGCTGCCGACCAGCGCCGGGCGCTGGTCGATCCCGTCCGGCCACGCCGGGACTGCATAGAACAAATAATCGTAGGCAAAGTCCGCGACCGGACCGCCCGGCCGTCCGCGCCCCTTCACCGTCGCTGTCAGTGGTTGCGTTCCTTGCGCCTCGGCGACGTTCCCGGCCAGGTCCATGACGGCGTCGCCGCCGAACGACAGGGTCGCCCGGAACCCGTCCGCCGGACTGGCGTGAGTAATGACGAGCTCGCCTTCGCCAAAGATGATGTTCAGCGCCTGATCCGGCGTGCTAACGGGATCAGGATTATTGATGAAGCTGCGATAGCTCCAAGTCCCGGCCAGCGCATTCATCGCTCACTCTGCTGCAAAAGCGACCGAGCGATCGCGCAATTAGCATCGCTCAGCGGCGCGCGCCAGACCTCAAATCAATCAAACAAACAATGAATCAATAATCAAGCGGTCAGCCGCTCGCCTTCCGGCGCACCGCGGCCGAGCTTGTCGGGCAGCGGCTCGCCGTTCGGGGTGAAGGCGAGGCTGACCGAATTGATGCAGTAGCGCTCGCCGGTCGGCGGCGGGCCGTCGGGGAAGACGTGGCCCTGGTGTGCCCCGCACCGCGCGCAGACGATCTCGGTGCGGATCATGCCGTAGCTGGTATCGCGGATGTACTTCAGGTGGTCGCTGTTGAACGGCTGGGTGAAGCTCGGCCAGCCGGTGCCGCTCTCGAACTTGGCCCCGCCGAGGAACAGCGGCAGTCCGCACAGCCGGCAGGTGAACACGCCCGAGCGCTTTTCGTCGAGGAACACGCCGCAGAACGGCGCCTCGGTGCCATGCTCGAGGAGGACGTGCTTTTCCTCGTCGTCCAGCTCGGCGACGAGCGCGTCGAACTGCTGCTGGGTGGGCGGGGTCAGGTCGAAGGTGGTGTCGGTAACGGCGGAGTCCTGGGGCATGGCGAGTCTCCTTCGCGCCAGCCCCTACTCCCCGGCCGGTTCGAACCGCAACACGCCCTTGGTGTAGGTGGTGTGGGTCGGATTGTCGCCGGGATGGAGCTGGCCGTCGTAGACCACGACCTCGGCGAAATCGAACGGCGAGACGCCCTCGAGGCAGGCAACGTTGACCCCGAGCTGGTCGGGGTTCGAGCGGCGCTTGTGGTGGGTATAGATGCCGCACACCGAGCAGAAATGATGCTCGGCGACGCCCGTGTTGAAGCGGTAGGTGGCGAGCTTGTCGGCGCCTTCGAGGATCCTGAATCCGTCATGGGTCGAAGTCACCGCGACCGCCCCGCGCATCCGGCAGATCGAGCAGGTGCAGCGCCGCGCCGAGGCCAGCCCAAGCGGCAGCTCCGCCGTGAACTTCACTGCGCCGCAATGGCACGAGCCGTTGAGCGTGATCGGATCGCTCGACTTGACGTCGATCACGCCGCGACCTTTTCCAGCACGCCCTTGACCGCGTCCAGCGCTTCCTGCGCCTTGGCGCCGTCGGGTCCGCCGCCCTGGGCCATGTCGGGACGGCCGCCGCCGCCCTGCCCGCCCAGCGCTGTCACCGCCGCCTTGACCAGGTCGACCGCGCTGACCTGGCCGGCGAGGTCGTCGGTGACGCCGACCGCGACGCTGGCGCGGCCGTCGTTGACCGCGACGAGGGCGGCGACGCCCGAGCCGACGCGCTGCTTCATCGTGTCGACGGTGGAACGCAGTTCCTTGGGATCGAGCCCCTCGACCACCTGGCCGAGGAACTTGTGGCCGCCGACGTCTTCGGGGCCGGCGTCCTCAGCTCTGGCCGCGCCGCCGCCCATCGCCAGCGCCTTCTTCGCGTCGGCGAGCTCGCGCTCGAGCCGCTTGCGCTCGTCGACCAGCGCCGCGATCCGCGCCGGGACTTCGTCGGGGGATGACTTCAGAGTCGCTGCCGCTTCGCGCAACTTCGTGTCGCGCTCGTTCAGCCATTGCCGGGCGGCTTCGCCGGTCAGCGCCTCGATGCGGCGGACGCCGGCCGAGACTGCGCTCTCCGAGATGATCTTGAGCAGCTGGATGTCGCCGAGCGCGCGGACGTGGGTCCCGCCGCACAGCTCGACCGAATAATCGGCGTCCGCGTCGCGGCCCATCGAGAGCACGCGGACCTCGTCGCCGTATTTCTCGCCGAACAGCGCCATCGCCCCGGCCGAAATCGCGTCGTCGGGAGTCATCAGCCGCGTCGTCACCGGCTCGTTCGAGCGGATCTGGGCGTTCACCTCGGCTTCGACGGCTTCGATGTCGTCGCGGGTCAGGGCGGTCGGCTGCGAGAAATCGAAGCGGAAATAATCCGGAGCGACGAGGCTGCCCTTCTGCGTCACGTGCGTGCCGAGGCGGCGGCGGAGCGCGGCGTGCAGCAGGTGGGTCGCGCTATGGTTGGCGCGGACCCGGTCGCGGCGCTCGGCGTCGACCTGCTGGTGGACCGTTTCGCCGAGGGTCAGTTCGCCCGCAACGACCTTGGTCCGCAGCACGTGCAGCTTGCCCAGCGGCTTCGCCGTGTCCTCGACCTCGCCCTTGAAGCCCTTGAGCGTGGTCAGCGTGCCGGTATCGCCGATCTGGCCGCCACTCTCGCCGTAGAAGGGCGTCTGGTTGAGCAGCAGCTCGACGGTCTGGCCGACCGCGGCGGTTTCGACCCGCGCGCCGTCCTTGACGATCGCGAGGACCACGCCTTCACCCTCGTCGCCAGAGTAACCGGTGAATTCCGTGCTGCCGAATTCTTCGGCGAGATCGAACCACAGATCGTCCGATGCTTTCGATCCCGAGCCCTTCCACGCCGCCCGGGCCGCGGCCCTTTGCGCCGCCATTGCGGTGTCGAACCCGGCGCGGTCGACCTGCAGGCCGCGCGCGCGCAGCGCATCCTCGGTCAAATCGTAGGGGAAGCCGTAGGTATCGTAGAGCTTGAACGCCGTTTCCCCGGCCAGCGTGCCCCCCGCCGCAAGGTCGGTCGTCGCTTCGTCGAGCAGCTTGATGCCGGTCGCGAGCGTCTGGCGGAAACGAGTCTCTTCCTGCTGCAGCGTCGCCTCGATCAGCGGCTGCGCGCGAAGCAGCTCCGGATAGGCCGCGCCCATTTCCGCGATCAAAGCCGGCACCAGGCGCCACATCAACGGCTCGCTCGCGCCGAGCAGATGGGCGTGGCGCATCGCGCGGCGCATGATCCGGCGGAGCACGTAACCCCGGCCCTCGTTGGACGGGAGCACGCCGTCGGCGACGAGGAAACCCGAAGTGCGCAAATGATCGGCGATCACGCGGTGGCTGGCCGCCATGTCGGGCGCGTTGTTGCTGGTCAGCGACTGCGATGCCTCGATCAGCGCCTTGAACGTGTCCGTCTCGTAATTGTCGGGCGTGCCCTGGAGCACGGCCGCGATCCGCTCGAGACCCATGCCGGTGTCGATGCTCTTCTTGGGCAGCTCGGAGACGATCTCGTTCGCCGCCTGCTCATATTGCATGAACACGAGGTTCCAGATCTCGACGAAGCGGTCGCCGTCCTCGTCGGGGCTGCCGGGCGGCCCGCCCGGGATGTGGTCGCCGTGGTCGTAGAAGATTTCCGAGCACGGACCGCACGGCCCGTCGTCGCCCATCGCCCAGAAATTGTCCTTGGTCGGGATGCGGATGATGCGGCTCTCGGGC